>Ga0247821_10001206_pt1 | contig 14378 bp, 11 predicted proteins | sample 13C_Glycerol_Day_FD_192481 | JGI IMG/M metagenome (GOLD analysis project Ga0247821, IMG submission 192481) | Soil microbial communities from agricultural site in Penn Yan, New York, United States - 13C_Glycerol_Day14 | ecosystem: Environmental > Terrestrial > Soil > Agricultural land | place... | reverse complement strand
AACACCGCCCGATCGATCCGACGGCCGCGCGGACCGATCGGGCGGTGTTCCTCAGTGACGAGTTGAGCAAGGCCGTCCGGGTGAGCGGCACCGGGAAGGTGTCGGTGCGGGTCAAGGTCAACAAGGTTGCCGCAGGCATCAAAGCGCGGCTGGTCGACTACGGTACGGCGAACCGGTACGTGAACGTCACGAACGTCCCGGACACGCGTGTCTGCTGGGGTGACGGGAACGCGCTCGACACCGGGTGCTACGCGGACACGCAGATCAACACCGCGGTCTCGGACACGTCCGTCGTCGTCCGGACGCTGGCCGATGTCGGGCACTACAAATCCCTGTACACCAAGGAATCGCTGCGGTCGGACCGTTGGTACGACCTGTCGTTCGAACTGAACGCCGACGACGTGGTGTTCGCGGCCGGGCACCGCCTCGGCCTGGTGCTGACGGTCGAGCCGGACAACCCGTCCGTACCGTTCACCGGCGCGACGATCACCCTCGACCCGACCCGCTCGTCCCTCACCCTCCCCCTCACGAGCTACACCTCATCCCTCCAAACAGCCGAGCAAGCCCGAGTCCCCTCCACCCGCCTGGCCCAGCCAGAACCGGAGAAGAACCCGGCCAAGCTGATGCAACAGATGGTCGAAGCCTCCCGGTAAACCACATTTGCCTGGTTGACCAGTCACATGCGGGGTTTGCCACCCGGAATCAGGGTGGCAAACCCCCAACCTGGCTGGTCAACCAGCCAAATTGCCTGGGGCTCGGCGGCGAGGGTGCGGTCCGCGTTAGGCGGCGAGGTCTGCGTAGGCGGCGACCAGGGTGGTTGCGTCTTGTTCCCAGTTGAGTTCGGTGGCGGCTGAGCGGACGCCGTCGGTGTAGGTGGTGTAGTTGTCGATGACCGAGCGGACGGCGGTGGCCAGGGACTGCGGGTTTCCGGGCTCGTACAGGCCGCCGAGCTTGTACTGGGTCACGACCGCGCGGAGTTCGGGGAGGTCGGCGGCGACCACGGGGACGCCGGCGCGGACGGCGTGGAAGAGCTTGTTGGGAAGGGCGAGGCGGTGGTTCTCGCAGGTGTTCGTCAGCGTGACGAGCGAGATGCCGTACGAGCGCAGCGTGTCGTCGACCTCGTCGATCGAGCGCTCCGCGACGGTCTCCACCGGCCCCAGATCCAAGCGATAGTTGGGATCCACCGACCCCATCAGCACCGTACGGAACGGCGCCAGCTGACGAGCCGCCGCCACGACGGTCGGCAGGTCCCGCCCAGCTCCGACGCGTCCGGCGTACAGCAACCCCTCGGGCTTCGAAGGTGCAGCCGGTACGTCGTCCGCGCGCGGGAACGTGTTCCGTACGACGCGCACGTCCGTCAGACCGCGCGAACGCAACCGCGCGGCGATCCCGTCCGACACGGTGAAGAGCACCCGCGCACGAGACGCCAGCGAGACCTCGTATCGCCGCCCACGCGCACGCCACAACGGCGTCGGCCGTCCGGGCAAAGCGCGGTCGAACCACAGCTCATGACTGTCGTACACCAGCGCGGCAGACCATCGCGAGGCATACTCCGCGGCGAGCTCCAGCGTGTTGAAGTCGTGAGCATGCACGACGTCGACCGGACCGGCCGCAGCCACCAAGGGCGCCGCCGCGGTCCGCCACTGCTTCTCGGTGCGCAACCGGTGCTCGGGCAGCAGCAACCACCGCCCGAACCGTTTCGCCAGCACCTTCGGACCGGTGTGCCCGTGCCCGACCGTCAGCCCGCCGTTCCCGGTCCGGAGACCGGAAGAGCGGGAGACCGACTCGACCGTGATCCCAGGGCCTACCTCGAAGCCCTCGGGAACGTCGCGGCCGATCACGTGCAGCGTGTGACCGGCCGCGGCGAGCGCCGTCGCCTCCCGCAGGATCCGCGAGTCCCCGGCGATCGGGGACTGCGCGATCATGAGAATCCGCACCTACTCGCTCTCGTCCTGTTCCGGCAGCTCGTTGTTCAGGAACGGCAGCAGCACCTCGACCGACTTCCGCCCGTCGTGCAGGTCGCGGACGAACGACGGTCCCGCGTCGGCGATCTTGCGGGCGGTGTCGCGCTCGGCGACCAGCCGCTCGATCACCTCGGCCAGGTCGTCCGGGTTCGCCTCGGCGATCGGCAGGTCGGTCGGCAGCAGGTCCCGGACCGGGTCCGCGATGTGCCCGACGGTGACCCGGCCGGCCGCCATCGCCTCGCACGCGAACACGCCGTACGAACCGAGCAGCAACTGGTCGACCACGATGTCGGCGCTCTTCACCATCTCGGCGAGCTCCGCGTGCGGCACACCCTGGACGCGGTTGTACTTGATCAGCCCGCGCGCATCCAGGTCGGTGAGCACCGGGTCGACGTACGCCGAGCCCTTCAGCGCGGACGCCGACGGTGCGTGCAGCACCACCGGGACCTCACGCTCGAGCACCGGCTGGGTCGACACGAAGCCCTCGACGTCGACGGCCAGCGGCAACCAGATGCCGTTGTCGACGAACTCGAGCAGGTCCGGCGTCGTGACGAAGACCGGCCCCTGATAGCCCTCGAGGTGGTGCCGCATCAGGTTGTTCGCGGCCTGCAGGCGCACCGTCAGCTCGTCGTCCGGGTCGCGGAACGGCGAGTAGCGGTACTGCTCGCGGTGCTGGGCGGGATCGCGGATCTCCGACCCGTGGAACACCAGGCCGTGCTTGATGCCGGCCTGGTCGAGCATCGGGACGTCGGTCGTCCACATCTGCCCGCGCTGCTGACCGAACATCGGCCGGCCCGCCTCGAACAGCACGTGGGTGACCTCGCGCAACGCGTACGCCGTGAGCTCCAGCTGCCAGCGCAGATCCGACCGGTACTGGCGGTAGGTGCCCGTGCGGTGCACGCGGAAGTCGAACGCCCCGCTGCCCGTGGTGAGCGACTCCGCCTTGATGTCCGGCACCTCGCGCTCCAGCGCGGTCGCCCACAACCACGCCTGGCCCGCACTGTTGACCGGCCCGAGCAGCAGGTGCCGCCCGGTCTTCGTGATCTTGCCGCCCGGCCGCGTGATCTCGAGCTGCCGCCCGGTCAGCTCGCCGTACAGCGCGCGCAGCTTGGTCGCCTGCCCGGCCCAGGACACCTCTTGCTGGTACGCCGGATCGGCGACCCGCTCGCGGTAGGCGTCCAGGTCGCCGAGCACCGTCCGGACCTTCGACGCCAGGTCGTGCGCGTCGGCCGCGGTGAAGACCTCGCCGATCCGGGTGCGGTCGACGAACTCCTTCATGCTCGGCATGTCGCTGACCACCACCGGCAGCCCGGCGAAGGCGTACTCGAACAGCTTGTTCGGCAGCGCCATCTCGTGGCTCGGGTAGCGCAGGATCGGGATCAGCCCGACGTCTGCGGTGCGCAGGAACGCGACCACCTCGTCCGGCTTCACCGGGTCCAGGCAGTGCAGGCGGTCCTGCACCTCCAGCTGCACGGCCTGCGCCTGCAGCTCGCGAACCGCGTCCGTCGCCACACCAGGCACACACACGACGGCCAGATGCGCGTCCGGCAGGTCCACGAGCGCCTGGACGGCGGTGTGGATGCCGCGCGCCCGCGTGACGCCGCCGCTGTAGACGAGCAGCGGTACGTCGGACGCGAGGCCGATCTGGCTGCGAATGTCGGACACCTCGACCGACACGTCAGCAGGGTTCGGCGTGTTCATCACCACGGTCGGCTCGTCGCGCAGCTTGTGCTCACGCTGCAAGCGGGTTGCGATCGCCGGGCTGACGGTGATCACCCGGTCCGCCTGACCGATGTACTCGCGCTCGTGGTTGGCCCAGGCCGCGATCGATCGCCGGGTCCGGGCGCCGTACTGCGACAGTCCGGCGACGTACTCGTGCGCGTCGTACACGACCTTCAGCGAGCGGCCGCGGAGCTTCGCCCGGCCGGCGGCGCGGGTCGCGACGCCGATCACGTGCATGTCGTGCGCGTGCACGACGTCCGGCTCCAGACGGTCGATCAGGTCGCCGAACGCGATCTCCAGGTCCAGCGCCTCCGGGTGCAGCTTGCGCCACGGCGCCGGCCACGGCAGCCGGTGCAGCACCCCGTCGTACGCCCGCCAGCTGAACTTGAACGGGACGTCCGCCTTGTTGCCGACGCCCTTGCGCACCCAGGTCGCCCGCTCGGCGGCCTTCCAGCGCGCACGCCGGACCAGCCGGGTGGCGACGCCGGCCTTGAACTTGAGCGGATTCCCCTGGCCCGCCTTGGCCCGCGCGATCGCGTGCCCGGAGTCGGCCTTGAGCTCCTTGAGCTCGGCCGCGATCCGCTGGCTCCGCGCCACGTAGGACGCGCGGTACCGGTACCCCACCAGCGGCGGCCGCCAGTTGCGGCGCGCCGTACGGCTTCGTTTCCGTTCCTCACGCAGTGCGAAAGGCACCGCCACCCGGACGATCAGCGCACCGTCGAGCATCTCCCTCGACGGGAGGCCGCTGGCCGAGACCCCGAGCACAGTCACCTCTGCTCCGGTCTCGGCCAGTGCTGCGGCCTCTTTGCGGACCCGGCTGTCGTTGGTGACGTCGTTGGCGACCATCATCACGACCCGCAGGCCGGCATCTGTCACTGGCTGACCGACCTTCCGATCACAATCCTCCGCACGCCCGCCCACTTGGCCGCGTCGGTGCGGTCCCGGCCGTCGACGAGCACCTTGACACCCGGCAGGTCCGCCGGGCCCAGCTGCGCGTACTCCGCGTGGTCCGCCTGCAGCACTGCCGCGTCCACCGGCGCGCCCAGCGTGTACGGCGTGAAGCCGAGACCCTGGAGCTCCTCGTCGGTGTACATCGGGTCGTGCACGGACACCTCGGCACCGCGCGCCTTCAGCGCCTCCACGGCCGGGAAGACCCCGGAGAACGCCGTCTCCTTGACCCCACCACGGTACGACGCGCCGAGCACGACGACCTTCGCGCCCTTGAGGTCGCCGAACGCGCCCTCGAGCAGACCGATGGTGTAGTCGGGCATACCGGCGTTCGCCTCGCGGGCGGCCCGGACGACGGTGGCGTCGGGGTCGGTGTACAGGTACAGCCGCGGGTAGACCGGGATGCAGTGCCCGCCGACCGCGATGCCCGGCCGGTGGATGTGGCTGTACGGCTGCGAGTTCGACGCCTCGATGACGGCGTGCACGTCGATACCGTTCTGGCCGGCGAACCGGGCGAACTGGTTCGCCAGGCCGATGTTCACGTCCCGGTAGGTGGTCTCGGCGAGCTTCGCCAGCTCGGCCGCCTCGGCCGAACCGAGGTCCCAGACGCCGTTCGCGCGCTCCAGGTCGGGGCGCTCGTCGAAGTCCAGCACGGCCTCGTAGAACGCGGTGGCGCGCTTCGCGCCCTCCTCGGACAGACCGCCGACCAGCTTGGGGTACTTGCGCAGGTCCGCGAAGACCCGGCCGGTGAGCACCCGCTCCGGCGAGAACACCAGGTGGAAGTCGGTGCCCTCGGTCAGGCCGGAGATCTCCTCGATCATCGGCTTCCAGCGGCCGCGGGTGGTGCCGACCGGCAGGGTGGTCTCGTAGCTGACCAGGGTGCCCGGGGTGAGGTGCTCGGCCAGCGAACGGGTCGCGTTCTCCATCCAGCCGAACTCCGGCTGACCGGTCTGCTCGTCCACGAACAGCGGCACGACCACGACGACCGCGTCGCTGTTCGGGATCGCGTCCGCGTAGTCCGTGGTCGCCCGCAGGCGGCCGTCGGCCACGGTCTCGGAGAGCAGCTCCTGCAGGTGGGCCTCACCCGGGAACGGCTCCTGGCCGGCGTTCACCAGCTCGACGAACTTCTCGTTGATGTCGACGCCGACGACCTGATGGCCCTTGGCCGCGAACTGGACCGCCAGCGGCAGTCCGATCTTGCCTAAGGCAACTACACTGACACGCACAGCAACTCCACTAGGTTGTGATTCTTCATCGGGGGCCTCGGAGCTTCCGTTCCAGCGGGTGCTCCACGAGCTCGTAGAGCAGCGCCGAGGCGAAGATCGAGAGGGCACAGACACCGGCGTACCAGGTCAGGTTGGACCAGCCGATCGGGCCGGCGATCCCGTGGTACTCCTTGATCGCATACATGATCGTGGCGTGCACCAGGTAGAACGCGTACGACCACTGGCCGAGCTTGACCAGCGGCTTGCTGCGCAGCAGCGACCGGCCGCCGCGCATGTCGCGGGCGGCGACCGCCAGGATCAGGAAGCCGTACAGGAAGGTGAGGATCTCCTTCTGGCACAGGCCCATGGTGATCGCGCCCGGGAACGTCTTCGCGTGCACACCGGAGTACCAGAGCACGTACAGACCGCCGCCGGTGACCAGGAACGCGAACCACACCGGAATCCGCGGCTTCCAGCCCGACCGCAGCGAGATCGCCAGGCCGATACCGAAGAGGAACGCCACCGAATGCAGGATCGGTTGCGGCAGGATCGGCACGACGTCCTTGTCATGGAACAACGCCAGCCGGTACGCACCGCCGGCCACCAGCACCAGGACGCAAAGGATCAGGCCACCGGCCGTCTTCAGCCGCTGCGTGGCCCGCCAGACGAACGGGAAGTACGCGTAGAAGAACGCCTCCACCGACAGCGTCCAGCCGGCCGGGTTCCCGCCGTACAGGACGGTCGGGTTGTTCGACCAGCCCTGCAGCAGGAGCCCGGACAGCACCAGCACGGTCACCGAGACCGGCTTGATCCAGGACATCCCGGCCGGCGGCTCGAACCGGTAGAAGACGAAGATCGCCGCGACCAGCGTGAGGAAGTACAGCGGGAAGATCCGCGCGAACCGGCGCCGGTAGAAGGTGCTGATCTTCGTGCCCGGCCGGGACGACCAGGTGAGCACGAATCCGGACAATACGAAGAAGAACGTGACGCCGGAGGTGCCGAACTTCAGGAAGTTCCAGATCGGCAGCGGCGCCAGCTGGGTCATGTGGTGGCAGAACACGAAGAAGGCCGCCCACCAGCGCAGACCGGTGAGCGACTCGACTCGTGGCAACCTCCCACTGGGGGCGGCCGGCGGTGCGGCCTCCCCCGGGAAGGCACTGACCGGCGCGCCGGGAGGTGGGGTCCCGACATCGGCCGACCCAGGGGCGTCCTGGGTCGGCGGTGTCTGGTTCTCTTCGGCGGCCTTTGTCATGTGGTTACTCCGCGAGAGTGGCGACGACACGCTCCGCAGCGTGTCCGTCGCCGTACGGCATCGGGCGGTCCCCCGTGGGCGCCGGCCGGGCGGCCAACTGGGGCAGCTTACTCACGTCGGATGTCAACACGTTCCATCCGTCGTCCAGCGTCTCGACCCACTCGGTCTCGGTGCGCAGCGTGGTGCACACCCGGCCGAGCAGGAAGGCCTCCTTCTGCAGGCCCCCGGAGTCGGTCACCACACCGGCCGAGCCGAGCACGGCCTGGACCATCTCGGGGTAGGCCAGCGGCTCGCGGACGTGCAGCGAACCGTCCGGGCGCTCGAGCTTGATGCCGTGCTCGGCGCACTTCGCGACCAGGCGCGGGTGGGCGAGCAGCAGCACCGGAGTACCGGTCGCGGCGAGACCGTCGACGATCGCGGCCAGTCGCTCCGGGTCGTCGGTGTTCTCGGCCCGGTGGATCGTCGAGACGACGTACTCCCCGCGCTTGAACGGCCCGCCGAGCTCCTTGTCCTTGACCGCGTCGCGGACCCGGAAGCACACGTCCGTCATGACGTCGCCGACGAGCCGCGACTTGCCCGCCAGACCCTCGGTGGCCAGGTGGTCCATCGCCACCTGGGTCGGGGCCAGCAGCAGGTCCGCGGCATGGTCGGTGAGCACCCGGTTGTGCTCCTCCGGCATCAGCCGGTTGAACGAGCGCAGCCCGGCCTCGAGGTGCGCGACCGGCAGGTGCATCTTCACCGCGGACAGCGCGCCGGCGAGCGTCGAGTTGGTGTCGCCGTACACCAGCACCCAGTCCGGCTTGTGCTCGTCCAGGACGGCGTCCATCGCGGCCAGCATCGCGCCGGTCTGGACACCGTGGCTGCCGGACCCGACGCCCAGGTGGACGTCCGGGTCCGGGATCCGCAGGTCGGCGAAGAACACGTCGGACATGTTCTTGTCGTAGTGCTGGCCGGTGTGCACGATCACGTGCTGGTGCTCGGTGGCGGCAAAAGCCTCTGCCACCGGCGCCAGCTTCACGAACTGCGGGCGAGCACCGACAACGCTCAGAACCTTCATGACTACAGGGTCTCCCCGGCGACAGCGACAGTCCGGTCCTCGGTCGCCGACTGCAGAACGGCCTCGGCCACCCGAACGGTGGTCAGACCCTGCTGCAGCGTGACGATGTCGGCCTCCTTGCCGAGCACCGCGTCGCGGAACTGCTCGTGCTCGGTCTTCAGCGGCTCGGGCTTGCTGATCGCGTACCGGACCATGTCGCCCTCGCTGACACCACGGAAGTGCGCGACGTCGTCCCACGCGGTCTGCACGGTGCCGTTGGCGTGGAAGGTCAGGTCGGCGGTCAGGGTGTCGGCGATGAACGCGCCCTTCTCACCGGTGACGACGGTGAGCCGCTCCTTCATCGGGGACAGCCAGTTGACCAGGTGGCTGGTGACGGTGCCGTTGGCCAGCTTGCCGGTCACCGCGATCAGGTCCTCGTACTGCCGGCCGGACTTGTGGGCGCTCTGCGCGGCCACCGTGACGAACGGCGACTGCGTCACCCACGCGGTCAGGTCGATGTCGTGGGTGGCCAGGTCGAGCACCACGCCGACGTCGGCGATCCGGGCCGGGAACGGGCCCTGGCGGCGGGTGGTGATCTGGTAGATGTCGCCCAGCTCGCCGGCCTCCAGCCGCACCCGCAGCGCCTGCAGCGCCGGGTTGTACCGCTCGATGTGGCCGACCGCGCCGACCAGACCGGCCGCCTCGAACGCCTTCGCGATCTCGGTCGCCTCGGCCGAGGAGCCGGCCAGCGGCTTCTCGATCATCGCGTGCACGCCGGCCTCGGCCAGCGCCTTCGCGATCTCGGCGTGGTACTGCGTCGGTACGGCGACCATGCAGTAGTCGATCTTCTCGGCGATCAGCTGCTCGATGTTCTCGTGCACCGGACGACCGCCGGCGACGCCGAACTTGTCACCACCCGGGTCGGCGACCGCGACCAGGTCGACGCCCTCGAGGGACGCCAGCACCCGGGCGTGGTGCCGGCCCATCATGCCCAGGCCGATCAGGCCCGCACGCAGGTTCGCCATGCTCACGCACCCGCCTTCGCCACGGTGTTCACCGCGGCCACGATCCGGTTCAGGTCTTCCTCGGACAGCGAGGGGTGGACCGGCAGCGAGAGCACCTCGGCCGCGGCCTTCTCGGTCTCCGGCAGGTCCAGCTCACGCTGGAACGAGGGGAGCCGGTGGTTCGGGATCGGGTAGTAGACGCCGCAGCCGACGCCGTACTCGGTCCGCAGCGCGTTCGCGAAGCCGTCGCGGTCCTCGGTCACGCGGATCGTGTACTGGTGGTACACGTGGCTCGCTTCGGCGGCGACCGCCGGGACGCCGACACCGGCGAGGTTCGCGTCCAGGAAGGCCGCGTTCTCCTGCCGCTGCTTGGTCCAGCCGCCGATCTTGGTGAGCTGCACGCGGCCGATCGCGGCGTGCAGGTCGGTCATCCGGTTGTTCAGGCCGACGACCTCGTTCTCGTACTGCTTGAGCATGCCCTGGTTGCGGAACAGGCGCATCCGGCGCTCGAGGTCGGCGTTCGCGACCGAGTTCATGCCGCCCTCGCCGGACGTCATGTTCTTGGTCGGGTACAGGCTGAACATCGCGAACTCGCCGAAGGTACCGACCGGCGCGCCGTTCCAGGTGGCGCCGTGGGCCTGCGCGGCGTCCTCGTAGATCTGGATGCCGTGCTTGTCGGCGATCTCCTGCAGGGCGGTCATGTTCGCCGGGTGACCGAACAGGTGCACCGGCATGACGGCCTTGGTCTTCTCGGTGATCGCGGCCTCGACGGCCTGCGGGTCCAGGCAGAAGTACGTCGGCTCGATGTCGGCGAACACCGGGGTGGCGCCGGTCAGCGCGACGCTGTTCGCGGTCGCGGCGAAGGTGAAGGACGGGACGATGACCTCGTCACCCGGACCGACACCGGCGGCCAGCAGGCCCAGGTGCAGACCCGAGGTGCCCGAGTTGGTCGCGACGCACGCCCGGCCGGAGACCAGCGCTGCGCCGAACTCCTGCTCGAACGCCGCAACCTCGGGGCCCTGCGCCAGCATCCCGGACTGCATGACCCGGTCGACGGCTTCGCGCTCCTCCTTCCCGATGATCGGCTTCGCGGCCGGAATCGGCTGCACCATCAGTTCTCCTCCTGGTTTTCTCCGGCCGGCCGCAGCCGTCCGTCGGTTTCGATGTACATCTCGCCCGTGTTCGGGCACTTCCACTCGCCGTTCCCGACGTCGAGCAGCGGCACCCCGGCCTTGCCGACCCACTTGAGCCGGCGCGCCGGGACCCCGGCGACCAGCGCGAAGTCTGGCACGTCCTTGGTCACCACCGCACCCGCGGCGACCGTGGCCCAGCGGCCGATGGTGACCGGCGCCACGCACACGCTGCGCGCTCCGAGCGAGCAGCCTTCCTTCATCGTCACCCCGACCGGTTCCCAGTCGTGCCCGCTCTTCGGCGACCCGTCCGGGTTCACCGCGCGCGGGAAGTAGTCGTTGGTGAGCACCACCGCCGGGCCGATGAACACGCCGTCCTCGAGGGACGCGGGCTCGTACACCAGGGCGTAGTTCTGGATCTTGCAGTTGTCGCCCATCCGGACCCCGGTCCCGACGTAGGCGCCGCGGCCGACGATGCAGTTCTCGCCGAGGACCGCGTTCTCGCGGATCTGGGCCAGGTGCCAGACCGACGAACCGTCGCCGATCTGGGCGCTGTCGTCGACGTCGGCGGATGGCGCGATGCGGGCCGTCACAGGGTCTCCTTCTTGGTGAGCCAACTACTCAGTACTTCGGCCGAGCGGCGTCCGTCGTGCAACTCCGCCACGAACTCCGGGCCGGCGGCCGCCCGCTCGGCGGCGGCGTCACGATCCGCGATCAGACCGCGGACGACATCACCCAGGGTGTCGGGATCCGCCTCCACGATCGGCACCTCTCGCCCGGCCAGACTACGCACCCGGTGGCGCACGGCGTCACCGACGTACGAAACCACGATGCGCCCGGCGGCCAGGGCCTCCGCGGCCGCCACGCCGTACAGGCCGATCCGGAGCTGGTCGACCACGATGTCGGCATCGCCGATCACGCTCGGCATCCGCTCGTGCGGTACGCCGGTGATCCGCCGGTACTCGATCCGGCCGCTCTCGTGCAGCTGAGTGAGCACGGCGTCGATCTCCTGCGTGCCCTTGAGTTTCGCGTTCGACGGGACGTGCGCGACGACCGGCTTCGCGCCCGCGAACAGCGGCTGCGCGGCCTGCTGCCAGGGCGCCGGGTCGATCGCGACCGGCAGCCAGGTGGCGTCGGGTACGTCGTCCAGCAGGTCGACCGTGGATACGAAGACCGGGAGCTGCAGCGACGCGACCAGCTCGGCGTGCCGGCGGGCCTGCGGCTCGAGGCGCTCGGTCAGCTCGTCGCCCGGGGTGAACGGCGACCAGCGCTCGCGCTTCGCGTGCCGGCTCGGCAGCCGGATGTCGGAGCCGTGGAACAGCAGCGAGACGTTGATGCCGCGCGCGACCATCGCCTCGATGTCGGCGGAGGCGTCCGAGAAGCCGCGGGCGCCGAACAGCGGGCGCAGCGACTCGACCATCACATGCGTGTAGTTCTCGACGACGTACTTCTGCTGGGCGCGCTGCCAGCGCGGCTGGCCGAACCAGGCCAGCGGCACGCCGTAGTCACTCTTGAACGCGAACTGGCCCTTACGGTGCAGGGCGAACGAGACGGCGTCGACGTCCGGCAGGGTCTTCGCGGCCTGGGACCAGGTGTGCCCCTGACCGGCGGAGTTGGTCGGTCCGACCAACATCCGCACCGGCGTCGTCGCTACCGGCGGGAAGGCCGGCAGCTGCGCGTACGAGTACCGCAGGCCCCGAAGACGCCGCCGGACCGCTCCCGCGGTCCGGGCCAACGGCGCCGGCAGGTGCTCGCGGATCGCACGCGTCACCGTCACTGTGTCACCCATTACGTAGTCGGGGCCTTCATCATGTCGAGCTCGCGGCGGGCGGCCGGCAGACCCAGCACCACCGGGGTGCTGGCCTTGCGCTGGCCGAGGTTCCAGCCGGCCCAGATCGCGCCGGCGTCCAGGGCGATCACGACGTCGGCCTGGTCGATGGTCGTCAGCACGTCGCGACGGCTGAGCACCCGCTCCCAGTAGGTCTTGCCGAGATCCTTGTTCGCGCGGTTCCCACTCAGGAACTTCACCGGCGCGGAGGTCTTGATTGCCTTCGGCAACATCCTGCCCGCCACCTTGCGCGCCTTCCGGGCCCGCCACTCCACGGCCTTCACGACCCGCTTGGCCCCGGTAGGCCGCGGCTTCGCCGCAGCAGGCGGAGGCGTGGCCGAAGCCGCGCCGGCAGCGGCGACCTCGGCGGCGGCCGGGGCGACCTTGGCCTCGTCGGCGACGACGGTCTCGGGGGCTGCGACTGCTTCCGGCGCGATGACGGCGTCCGGGGCGGCGTCGGTCGGCTCGGCGGCCGGCTCGGGCTCGGGGGCCGGCTGGGCCGGCATCCGGCCGGGGCCGATCAGCGTGAACGTGTTGACCTTGTCGGCCACCCACGCCGACGGCGCGACCCAGCCGACGACGTCGATGGTGATGTTCTGGTCGCCGAGGTCCTCGCGCACCTGGTCGAAGTACGTGGGCGGCAGCCGCCGCGTCGACAGCAGTACGACGTTGCTCATGCCGCCACTCCCTTCACACTCGCAGCCAGCGCCTCGATCCGCGGATCCAGCTGTAGGTCCCGCCGGTACGACGCACCGAACTCCCGCGCCTTCGCCCGGATCCCCTCATCGGCGGTGCGCGCCGCGTGCGCCGCCTCGATCAGCGCCGCCGCGATCGCCTCCGGGGTCACGTCCGCGACCGGGAACCACAGCGGGTGCCCGCGCAGGACGTCGGACGCCGCGTTCTCCGGGTCGTGCACCGACACCACCGGCAGCCCGGTCGCGAGGTACTCGAACACCTTGCCGCTGGTCACGTACCGCCCCTTGCCCAGCATCAGCAGCTGCGCGTCGAACTCGTCGTACGCCTTGGCGATCTCGGCCTTACCGACCGGACCCTCGTAGCTGACACCGGCGTCGGCGGCGCTGTTGATCGTCGCGAGCATGTCGGCCCGCGGCTGCGCGTAGTACCCGAGGTAGCCGTGGATCTTCGCCTTCGCGCCGGCCAGCTCCTCGGACTGCTCCTTGGCGAGCTGCCAGCCCTCGACGAACTCCTTCAGCGGCACCTTCGGCGACACTGTGCCGACGTACCCGAAGACGAGCGGCCGGTCGGTGACCGCGCCGCGGTCCTGGGTGTCCGGCACCAGGTCCGGATCGAAGCCGTTGGCGACGGTGTGCATCTTGCCGGCGTGCGCCGGGTAGAGCTTCTCGTGCCAGTCCTTGATCGGGTCGTTGACGAACCAGACCTCGCGAGCGGACTCGACGAGCTTCTTCTCCCACTTGGCCGCACGGCTGTTCGGCTCGTGCAGCCGGTCGCCGGTGAAGACGTCCAGCAGCCAGGCGTCGCGGTAGTCCATCACGTACGGCACCTGGAACTTCTTGTGCAGGTGGTACGCCGCGGTGAACGCGACGTGCGGGTTCGCGGTGGCAACCGTGAGGTCGACCTTGTGCGCCTTGTGGATCTGCTCCGCGGCCTTCTCGATCACCGAGCGCCAGGGCCCGTACCCGCTCTCCGGGAACGGGATCTGGTCCTGCTTGGTGCGCCACTTGCTCCACAGCTTCGGGTTCTGCGCCCGGCGCTTGGACCACTTGCGCAGATCGGCCTCGAGGATCGGCCACTCGAACGGGACCCGGACGACCTCGACGGACGGGTCGACCCGCTCCTCGAGGGTCAGGTCCGCGCCGGTGAAGCGGAAGAACGTGTCGCGGTCGGCCGTCAGCACGGTCACCTTCCAGCCGAGCGCGGCGAACCGGTTGGCCGTGGCCAGGGCCCGGTAGACACCGCCGCCACGGCAGGGCGGGAAGCCCCAGGCGACGTACAACAGGTGTGGGCGGTCGGTCATGCAGTTCCTCTTAAGAGATTGAGAATCGCGTCGGCCAGGTCGTCGTAGGGCGTGTTCGTGGGCAGATGGTCGGCCGCCCATTGCAGCGCGTGGTCGCGCAGCTTCTCCAGCTCCCCGGGATCCGCGGACCAGCGCCGCAGGGTCTCGGACGCCTCCGCGACCGAGTCCACCAGTACTCCGCCACCGGACTCCTCGATCACCTTCGACTGCCGGGGCAGCCGGGTGGACAGCACGGGAAGACCGCTGGCGAGGTACTCGTAGATCTTGGACGGCATCGCTTCCACGAACGCCGG
>Ga0247821_10001205_pt1 | contig 14379 bp, 12 predicted proteins | sample 13C_Glycerol_Day_FD_192481 | JGI IMG/M metagenome (GOLD analysis project Ga0247821, IMG submission 192481) | Soil microbial communities from agricultural site in Penn Yan, New York, United States - 13C_Glycerol_Day14 | ecosystem: Environmental > Terrestrial > Soil > Agricultural land | place... | reverse complement strand
CGGAAGCGGTCGTCGATCACGTCCGCGCGGCCGGTGATCCGCCACAGCCGGTAGGCCAGCTCGAGCGGGAAACACAGCGAGTCGATCTCGTACTTGCGCTCCCACACCCACGGCGACATCTCGGTCTCGTCGGTGACGTGACCGGCGCCGTTCGCCTCCTGGTTGAAGGCGTTCGCGTACGGGTCCAGGACGACGTACTCGAGCTGCCGGTGCAGCACGCCGATCAGGATCTCCTGCAGGCCCGGATCGTCCTTGCACAGCAGCAGGTACGGGCGCAGCTGCGCGGCCGAGTCGCGCAGCCACATCGCCGGGATGTCGCCGGTGAGCACGAACGTGGTCCCGTCCGGCAGCCGCTCGGCGACGGCCGGCAGGTTCTCGGCCATCGAGCGCCGGAACATCTCCGCGATCACGTCGTCGCCGCCGGCCTTCCGCACAGCCTCCGTGGCGCGGGCGAGGACCTCGGGGTCGATCATCAACACATCTACCTTTCACCATCAAGAGTCAGGCCGAGAGAGGGGTCGGGCGAGAAGGTCCGGTCCAGGACCAGGCTCGCGGCGCCGATCGCGCCGACGTCCACGCCGAGCGCCGTACCGGTGACCTCGAACGGATGCACCGCCCGCAGCAGGAACCGGCCTTCCAAGGCCTCCCGGACCGCGGCGTCGAGGACCGGTGCGAGCTGTTCCCAGTGCGGGCCGCCGAAGACGACCCGCTCCAGATCGAGCAGGTTCGCGATGTCCTCGACCACCTTGGCGATCCGCTCCGCGAGCGCGGTGACGATTTCCCGCGCCGATGCGGAGCCGTCCGCGGCCAGCGCGCACAGCCGGGAGAAGGCCGCCTCGACGGCTTGCCGGTCGTCGAGGTCGATGCCATCGGCAAGCACTTCGGCCTGGACGCCCTGCTGTACCAGGAACCGCGGCTGGCTGGCTTCGCCGACGCAACCGCGCCGGCCGCAGTAGCACAGCGGACCGTCCGGATCGACGATCACGTGGCCGATCTCGCCGACGTTGCTGGACGAGCCGCGGACCACCTCGTCGCCGATCACCAGCCCGGCGCCGACGCCGGTGCCGAGGTAGAAGAAGACGAAGCTGCCGCCCTGGCCGGCCCACCGCTCGGCGGAGGCGGCCGCGGTCACGTCCTTGTCCAGGACGATCGGCAGGCCGGTGCGCTCGGCCAGCTCGTCACGGAGCGGCACCAGGTGCCAGGTCGAGAGGTTCGGTGGGTCGACCACCACGCCGCGCTCGACGTCGATCGGCCCGGGCGCGGCGATCCCGACGCCGGTGACCCGGTCCCGCGGCGCGCCCGCCTCGGCGATCACTTCCTCGATCGTCTTCGCGATGCCGTCGATCAGCAGGCCGGGGTCGTCGGCGTACTGGTCCACCGGCCGCCGCGCGACCACCTCGCCGGTCAGGTCGAGCAGGACGACGGTGACGACGGACGGGTCGAGGTGGACGCCGACGGCGTACCGGCCGGTGGGCTCGAGCTCGAGCAGGGTCCGCGGCTTGCCCAGTCCCGCGCCCCGCAACCGTCCGGCTTCGCGGACCAGGCCCGCGTCGAGCAGGCGGCGCGCGATGTTCGAGATCGCCTGCCCGGACAGACCGGTGGCCTCGGCGAGCTCGACGCGGCTCAGCTGCTCGCTGCGGCGGATCGCGTCCAGCACCACTGCGTCGTTGAAGCCCCCGACGCGATCGAGGTTCGTCCCCCGTCTAACCAATTGGATCCGCACCCCACGGTTGCGACCAGTCGTACCGGATGGTGTCCCCACCCGTGCGCCATTCGTTCGGAGTGGTGTTGACCAGCCAGTCGACCGGCTCGATGTCCGACGCAGCACCACCGTCGAGCGCCAACCGTATACCGTCCCGCAACGCACGGTCCGTGCGGTCCGTCCGCGCCGCCGGGTCGATCGACAGGAACAGCGCCGTACCGGACCGGGCGACGAGATCCAGGAACCGTTCGTTCAGCTCCCACGGCGTCTGCGGCGTGCACGGGACGCAGTCCGCGTCGACCGTGAAGAACCGGTTGTGCTGCGGGAGCCGGAACGCGAGGGTGTTCACCCCCATCTTCCGGGTCCGCTCCCAGTCCCGGCCGGAGGTGTCGTCGCCGGTCCGCTGGACGTCGACGAGCCCGGCCGCGAGGTGGCCCACGGTGTTGCAGCCGATCAGTACGACGTCCTCGGCCGCCGCCCGGATCTCGCGGTAGAACGCCAGCACGATCTCGGCCGTCGTCCGCGACCGGTCGTGGAACTGCCAGCCCCCGGTGGTCAGGCGGGATCCCATCGCCGGCCCGAAGTTGCCGAAGATGTCGTACGTACTGAAGTCGTGCTTGACCAGCTCGAATCCCCAGGACCGGAAGCGTTCGAGATCGGAGCGCACGCCGTCGAGGACCTCGGGGCGGGTCGGGTCGAGCGCACGGCCGGGTTTGTCGTGCGGGCCGGACTTCGCCCACCGGCTGGGTTCGCGGACCAGGAGCGGGCGGAACCACAGGCCCGGGCGCGCACCGATCGCCTTGATCGCGGCCGCCGTACCCGCCAGGTCGTCGAAGACGCCCGGCGTGCCGCGGTCCCAGGGGCCGCCGGAGGCGATGCCGCCCGGGTACCAGCCGTCGTCGACGACGCTGAACGGCTTCACCGGGTGGCCGTCGGCGAGCTCGACGATGGTCGACGCGTCCTTCAGGACGGCCTTCTCGTCGAAGTTCTCGCCGTAGGCGTAGTACCAGTTGTTGGCACCTACAACAGGCCCGGCCACCGGCGCGGGCTCAGGTCGCGCCGGTAGCCGGGTGCTCATGGTGGCGACCGCTGCGTGCAGGGTCTGCCAGGGTGTGCCGACGTCCTCGAATCGTCGCACGACCGCTGCTGTCAGGGTACGACCGTCCAAAAGCGCCGGGCCGTCGCCGTTCCGCAGATCGAGCCACAACGTGAAGCCATCGCCGTCGACCGTCCAGGCGCAGAACGCGTTCGGCTGCACGTCGACGCCCATGCCGAAGGTGCCCGCGGCGGAGTGGGCGAGGAAGTACCACGGCAGCAGCCGCTCGGGCTGCCGGTGCCGCCACTGCAGGTCGCCGTACGAGCGTTCCCACGCGTCGCCGAGGATCAGGGCGTCGCTCGGCAGCTTCTCCGACCAGCGCAGCGCGACCCGGGAGACCTTCGCCGCGGTGACCTCGACCGTCCCGTCGTTCCAGCTGACTTCGATGCCGGCGCGTGCCGGAGCGGTCAAGCCGTCCGAGGGGTCCGCCTGGACGAAAACAGCGCTCGGTTCTCTCACCTGACTCCTCGGGGTAATTAATTTCCCCAGAGACTTTAGTTAGTCGCGCTCGGGCCGGTCAAGGCGGTCACGGCGGCGACGAGACGCTCCACGTCGGAGCGGTCCGTGTACGGCGCGAGACCGGCCCGGACCGCGCCCGCCGCGCCGAGCCCGAGGTGTCGCGCGGGCTCGTACGCGTAGAACGAGCCGGCCGGGGCGTTGACGCCCGCCTTCGCGAGATGCTCGGACACCTCCCCCGGCGTGTGCCCGTCGAGCGTGAACAGCAGGGTCGGCGTGCGGTGCGCGGCGTGGCCGTAGAGGGTGACACCCGGGATCGCCTTCAGGGCCGCCTCCAGCTCGTCACGCAGCCCGTCCTCATGCGCTTCGACGCTCCGCAGCGACGTGATCAGCCGCTCGCGCCGCGTCGTGCCGCTGCCTCCGAGCCCGGCGATGAAGTCGACCGCGGCCGTCGTGCCGGCGAGCAGTTCGTACGGGAGCGTGCCCAGCTCGAAGCGCTCCGGTACGGCGTCCGTCGACGGCAGGAGCTTGTCGGGCCGCAGCGTCTCGAGAAGCTGCGGCGCCGCGGTCAGTACGCCGAGATGCGGGCCGAAGAACTTGTACGGCGAGCACGCGTAGAAGTCGGCGTACCGCGCGTCGACCGGCGCGTGCGCCGTCAGGTGGACGCCGTCGACGTAGATCAGCGCGCCGGCCTCGTGGACCTGGTCGGCGATGCGCTGTGTGTCCGGACGGGTGCCGAGCAGGTTCGACGCCGCGGTGACGGCGACGAGGCGGGTGCGGTCCGTGAGCAGGGGCGCGATGTCGTCCAGCTCGGAGGTCTCCGGGTCGAACCCGAGCCACTTGACCGTGGCCCCGGCAGCCTCGGCGGCCTGCACCCACGGACGGACGTTCGCGTCGTGATCGAGCCGGGTGACGATCACCTCGTCGCCCACGGACCAGGTCTTCGCGAGCGCGCGGGAGAAGTCGTAGGTCAGCTGCGTCATGCTGCGGCCGAACACGATCCCCTCGGCGGTGGTGCCGAGCAGGTCGGCCATCGCCTGCCGGGCGCCGACGACGATCTCGTCGGCGCGGCGCTCGGCGGCGGTCAGCCGGCCGCGGTTGGCCAGTGCCGAGGTCATGGTGTGCGCCACCGCGTCGGCCACGGCCTGCGGGGTCTGCGACCCGCCGGGGCCGTCGAAGTGCGCGGCTCCCTCGTCGAGCGCGGGGAACTGCTTGCGGACGGCGACCACGTCGAAGGCATTCATGCGCGTCATCCTCTCTCGGTCCTGACAGCGCGCGCTACCGCCTGCCCGAATACGGATAAAAATGCGCGAACTGTCCGGGGAGTAGTGCAGGATGTCAGGAGTGAGAACGGTAACGACTCCTGACAGCACGGCGGCCCCGGTCCGGGCCTGGCTCCCGATCATGCTGGCGCTGGCGGCCATCTGGGGCTGCAGCTTCCTGTTCATCTCGGTCGGCGTCCGCGAGCTGCCGCCGCTCTACCTCGCGCTCGGCCGGGTGATCGCGGGATCGGTTGTCCTGCTCACGATCCTGATCGCCAAGCGCGAGCCGCTGCCGCGCGACCCGTGGCTGTGGGCGCACTCGTTCGTGGTCGGGGCGATCGGCTCGGCGATCCCGTGGACCCTGTTCGGGTACGGCGAGGAGCGGATCCCGTCGCTGCTCGCCGGCATCTGGAACGGCATCACCCCGCTGGTCGTGCTGCCGATCGCGGTGCTGATCTTCCGGACCGAGAAGTTCTCGGCGCAGCGCGGGATCGGGCTGCTGATCGGCTTCGCCGGGATGCTCGTCGTCCTCGGCGCCTGGCGGGTGCAGGGCGGCGCGAACCTGGCCGGTCAGGCGCTGTGCATGCTCGCCGCGGTGTCGTACGGGCTCGCGATCCCTTACCAGAAACGGTTCCTGGCCGGTACGACGCTGTCCGGCACCGCGCTGTCCACCAGCTTGTTGCTGTGCGCAACCGTCCAGCTGGCCGTCGTGGCCCCACTGGTCACCAGGCAGGCACCGCCCGCACCGTGGACACTGTCGCCGGAGACCGTGCTGAGCGTGCTCGCCCTGGGCGCGCTGGGCAGCGGACTGGCCTTCGTCCTGAACATGCGCAACATCCGCCTGATCGGCGCCAGCCGCTCGTCGATGGTCACGTACCTGATGCCGATCTTCTCGATCGTCGTCGGCATCCTCGTCCTGCACGAGCACCTGACCTGGTACCAGCCCGTCGGCGGTCTCGTCGTCCTGCTCGGTGTCGCCGTCTCCCAGGGCCTGCTGACCCTGCGCCGCAAACCAGTCGTTGCGGCCGCGGCAACCTGAGGTGTGCGGACCTGCGCCACTCAGTAACCCCGCCCGGCGGGTGGCCGTCGGCCGGCGCTGAGCGTCGGGCGCCGGGGCGGGCAGCAGTTGATGAGTGGTGGAGGTCCGCCCCGCGCTCGTCAGATGCGGCGGAGGTTGGGGATCGCGGCGACCACCACCGCGACCAGGGCGAGCAGGGTGCCGGCGACGACCGGTGTGGTGACGGGCTTGTCGGCCACCGGCAGGAAGATGTCGATGAACAGGCTGGCGATCAGCTGACCGGCGATCGTGCCGAGGCCGAGCACGAAGACGCCGACCACGCGAACCACTGCCGCCGCGGCGCTGATGAAGATCACGCCGCACGCGCCGCCGAAGTACAGCCAGGGTTCGCTCGGCAGGTGCCGTGGCGCACCGCGGAGCGAGAGATCGACGAGGAACACGAGCAGCAGCGCGACGAATCCGACCAGGAAGTTCACCACCCCGGCCGCGACCGCGCCGTACGCGTCGGAGGACGCGGTCCGCGCCACCCGCCCGTTGATGGCCTGCTGGACAGCCGTGCCGACGCCGCCCAGCGCAGGCAGGATCGCCAGCAGCAGGCCGTCTGGGTGACTCAACTGCTCTGACACGGCGAGGCCGACCGCCACCAGCGCGATCACCGCACCGACTATGCGGACGGCGGTCAGCGGCTGCGGGCCCGCCGGACCGAAACCGAGACGGTCGACGACGAGGCTGCTGATCGCCTGCCCGGCCACGCCCGCCACCAGGAACACCGCCACACCGATCACGGAGACAGTGATCGACTGCGTCGCCACGAGGAACGCCCCCGCGATTCCGCCCAGACACTGCCACCAGCGCAGGCCGCCGTACCCGCGCATCGGACGCCGGATCGTGCGCCACACTGTGATCAGGCCGCGCCGCACCGGCGGTACGACGGCGGTGGCGACCAGCAGGATCAGCAGACCGGTGCCGAACGAGATCAGCGCCGCGGGGATGCCGTCGCCGAGGATGCCCCCGAGCTCACCGTTCAAACGGGACTGGACCGCTACCAGCATCCCGATCCCGAACGCCGAGGCGAGGCCGACGACGTGGTGCCGCCGGGTCGAAGGGGCGGGACGGGTGGCGGTGGTGGTCACCGCACTATCATCACCGTTCGACCAATAGCGCCTGACAGCAGGTCCGCATCATGACCGGCGGATCAGCGCCAGATACATCGCGTCGGTGCCGTGCAGGTGCGGCCAGAGCTGGACATCCGGACCGGCGCCCAGGTGCGGTACGCCGGGGAACAGCGGCCGTGCGTCCTCGAGGGTCGCGTCGCCGCGACGGCCCAGGACGGCGTCGACCACCGCGCGGGTTTCGTCGGGATGCGGTGAGCAGGTCACGTACGCCACCACCCCGCCGGGCCGGACGGACGTGATCGCCGAGTCGAGCAACGCCTCCTGCAGCGGGCGGAGCTCCTCGACATCCTCCGGCGTACGGCGCCAGCGCGCTTCCGGGCGGCGGCGCAGCGCACCGAGACCGCTGCACGGCACGTCCGCCAGCACGCGGTCGAACGAACCAGCCGGCCAGGTCGGCTTCGTGCCGTCGCCGACGAGCACCTTGTGGTTGCCGGGGATCGCGCGCAGGTTCTGGCGGTCGAGTTCCGCGCGGTGTTTGAGCGGCTCGACCGCGGTCAGCTCACCGTCCTGGACGAGCGCCGCCAGCAGCGCTGACTTGCCGCCCGGGCCCGCGCACAGGTCCAGCCAGTGCGCGTCGTTCCCGTCGACCTTCGCCGAGGCCAGCGCGACCGCGACCAGCTGCGACCCTTCGTCCTGCACACCGGCCCGGCCGGTCGCGACGGCCTCGATCCGCCCCGGGTCCCCACCCCCGTCGAGCACAGCCCCATACGGCGACCACCGCGCCGGCGTCGCGCCTGCGGCGACCAACTCATCCACATCTGCAAGCCCAGGACGAGCCACCAGCGTCACCCGAGGGGGCTCGTTGTCGGCAACCAGCAACCGCTCCAGCTCGTTCGCGGCCTCACCCGCCGGTGCGGCGCCCGGACCAGCGGCGAGTGCACGGTCGAACGACTCGATCACCCATCGCGGATGTGCCTCGGCGATCGCCAGGTAGCCGAGGAGATCATCGTCCGGGTGTGGCGCGGTCGTCGAGATCCACTGGTCCAGCGTGCGCTGACTGATCTTGCGGAGTACGGCGTTCACCAGGCCGGTGCGCTTCTGACCGAGCTCGGACCGAGTCAACGTGACCATCTCGTCCACCGCGGCGTACGAGTCCACCCGCATGTTGAGCAGCTGATGCGCGCCGAGGCGAAGCACGTCCAGCAGCTCGGGGTCGAGGTCCGCGAGCGGCCGCGAAACGCACCGCTTCAGAAAGGCGTCGTACGTGCCCTGCCAGCGCAGCGTGCCGTGCACCAGCTCGGTGCAGAACGCCGCGTCCCGCCCGCCGAGCCGGGCTTCCCGGAGCGCTTTGTTGAGCGCGAGGTTCGCGTATCCGCCCTCACCGGTGACCTGCCGGATGACCTGGTACGCGACCCGCCGTACCGGATCCGGCCGCCGCTGCGGCGCCCTGTTCCGCGCGTTCCGATCGCTCACGCCGCAGGTCCCAGCCGGTCCTCGTCGGTGAGGCGCACGCCGCGGGCCCAGTCGGGCGCGGCCATCGGCTTCTTGCCCTGCGGCTGAACCGTCACCAGCTCCACCGCCTTGCTCCCCGTGCCGACGCGCACACTCGACTTCGTCGCCCGCAGCTCACCGGGCTTCAGGTCGTCGTCGGTCGGCCGTACGGCGAGCACCTTCAGCCGCTCGCCGCGGAACATCGTCCATGCACCCGGCGCCGGGTTGCAGCCGCGCACGAGCCGATCGACCCGCTGCGCCGGCGCGGTCAGATCCAGCTCTGCATCCTCGACGGTGATCTTCGGCGCCAGCGTCACGCCGTCGGCGGGCTGCTCGCGGGCCTCCAGCACGCCGGCCTCGATGCCGTCGAGCGTGTCGACGAGAAGCTTCGACCCCGACACCGCCAACCGGTGCAGCAGGTCGCCCGAGGTGTCCTCGGGGCCGATCGGTTCGGTGAGTACGCCGTACACCGGTCCGGCGTCCAGCGCCTTCACGATCCGGAACGTGCTCGCACCGGCCACGTCGTCGCCCGCGATGATCGAGTGCTGCACGGGTGCGGCGCCGCGCCACGCGGGCAGCACCGAGAAGTGCAGGTTGATCCAGCCGTGCCGCGGAATGTCGAGCGCCGCCTGCGGCAGCAGACCGCCGTACGCGACGACCGGGCAGCAGTCCGGGGCGATCTCCCGCAGCCGGGCCAGGAACTCGGGATCGCTCGGCTTCACCGGCTTCAGGATCTCGACGCCGCCCAGCTCCTCGGCGTACTGCGCGACCGGCGACGCGACCAGCTTCCGGCCGCGGCCGGCCGGCGCGTCCGGGCGGGTGACGACACCGACCAGTTCGTGCCGGCTGGCGACGATCGCCTCGAGCGCGGTGACAGCGGGTTCCGGCGTACCGGCGAAGACGACTCTCACAGGCCGAATCCGTTCGTGGGGTGCGGGGAGACCTTGATCTGCGGTGGGCCGCCCAGGCCCGACCACTCGGCCTCGCGGATTGCCTTCATCGCCTGCTTGCGGGTCTCGCGGTCGAGGCGGTCGACGAACAGGACGCCGTCCAGGTGGTCGGTCTCGTGCTGGATGCAGCGGGCCAGCAGGTCGGAGCCCTCGATCACCACCGGGTCGCCGTACATGTTGAAGCCCTTCGCGATCACCGACTGGGCTCGGCGGCAGTCGAAGGTCAGACCGGGGATCGACAGACAGCCTTCGGGGCCGAGCTGCTCCTCCAGCGACAGCGTCAGCTCCGGGTTGATCAGGTGCCCGAGCTCGCCTTCGACGTGGTACGTGAACACCCGCAGGCCGACGCCGATCTGCGGCGCGGCCAGCCCCGATCCGGGCGCGTCCTGCATGGTGTCGGTGAGGTCGGCGACCAGGCGGCGCAGCTCGGCGTCGAAGTCGACGACCGGCTCGGCCTTGGTAATCAGAACGGGGTCGCCGAACAGACGGATGGGTTGGACCGACACAGACTCTCCACAGGGCTCCACGAACCGGGACCGGGCAAGTCTAGTTGGCCCGCCGGAGCCGTTTCCGGTGGGAGGCCCCTCCCGTTTGTTGCCACAAGCACGTACTGTGGTCCCAGGCGTACCCTCAGTCACTGCCGTCACACGCCGCTCGGGAGACCCAATGCGCACAGCAGCACGGGGAGCAACACTGGTCCTCCTGGGTGCACTGCTCGCCCAGGCACCCCTCACCGCCCAGGCCTACCAGCCACGCGAACCGGAGTTCCGCACCGGACCGACCGGTCCGACGACGCCGACCCCGGAACCGACCGCAGGACCGACCCCGGAGCCGACTGCCTCGACGTCGAGCTCGGGTCAGCCTCCGGCGCGGTCGTGGAGTGAGGTGGTGAAGCAGGTCAGCGAGACGTCGCCGGGCGATGTGCAGCTCCGCTCGGCCGACACCTCCGCGCAGGCCGCGTCGATGCTCCGGTGCTTCAAGCTCGACACCGAGAACTACTGCCTCGGGCTCGGGTTCGTGCAGGAGGTGCCGACCGGGCCGCAGCGGCACGCGCTGATGGCCGAGCCGAGTCTTCGCGCCGCGGACGAGATGGGTGCCGAGCAGGACATTTCGACCGGTGATCTGACGCCGGCCGCGTTCGTGGCCGAGCGGGCCGCGCTGCCGAAGACCCAGCGGGTGACCGCCGAACTCGACGAGATGGAAGCCGCGTGGAACGGCCGCGCGAAGGCCCGCGAACTCCGCGAACTCGCCGAAGCCGAGACGCCGCCGCCCAACCCAGAGACACAGCAGACACCGCAGAGCGCAATAGCACAGCCGACCGCGCCCACGACACCGCCGGATGAAGCAACCACGGCACCGACCAGCACGCCGACTGTCACGCCGACCGGCACTCCCACTGTCGCGCCGACGCGGACCGCTCCCACCGGCGGGACGCCGACCGCGGTGCCGACGACTCCGGTGGCGCCGGTCGCCGCACCGGCCTCGGCGTACCTGATGAAGGGGTTCCAGACCTCGCAGGAGAAGGGGTACTGGTGCGGTCCGGCGACGTTCCAGTCGATCGACTGGGCCGACGACAACCAGAAGGACACCCAGGCGTCGTGGGCGAAGGACCTCGGCTCGACCACGTCCGGTACGGCGATCTCGGCGATGGTGAAGCAGACCAACCTGAAGACCGCGTGGCCCAAGTCGGCCGGCACGTACATCGTGCAGAACGTCTCGCACTGGACCGCGCAGACCTTCTTCACCGTGCACCAGAAACACCTCGGCGTGTACAAGGCCCCGGTGATCGAGCACGTGCAGCTCCTCAAGCGGTACTTCCCGTACCTGGCCTTCAACCACAGCGGCCACTACCAGGTCGGCCGCGGCTACGACAAGGCGAAGGGCACGATCGCGATCTTCGAGGTGTTCAACGAGCGCCGCTTCAACAGCCGCGGCAACGTCACCGACGGCCCGAAGAACATCCCCGCCAGCGCCCTGTTCAACGCCACCCTGGCCAACTCCTTCCAGAACATCGGGCTGTAAATGCGTCGTCGTACCGTTGCCGCAGGCACCCTCCTGGTGCTGCTCGTCGCGGGCTGCTCCTCCGAACCGCCGCAGAGCAGCCCGTCCCCCAGCCGCACACCGACCACGTCAGCGGCACCGACAACACAGCCCCAGCCGACCCGCCCGACGGACACCGGTACCGCGCTGCCGGCCTGGGCGAATGTTCTGCGGCAGCCGGTCGACGGGCAGCATCTCGTGACGCGGCAGCGCAAGTACGTCGTCACGCGCGGCAGTGACGAGGCCGGTACGACGACCATCGCGGACCGGACGAGCAAGAAGGTCGTCGTCCGGCACGTCCCGGCGAGCGGGTTCGTCGCGCAGTCGCCGGTCGTCATCGACGATCGGTGGGCGCTGGTCGAGGATATCCGCTCCGACGGGCCCGACCCGCAGATCAAGGTCGTCCGCTACGACCTCACGACCGGCAAGGCCACCGTTCCGGCCGCGCTGCCGCCTGTGTCCGAGCCGGAGATCGGCGCGTACGACGGCACCTTCGCGTACAGCTCCACCGACGCGAAGAACCGCTCCTGCCTGGTCGTCGCCGACCTGGCGACGCTGAAGTCGCGCACCGTCACCTGCGTCGCGGCGCCCGGCTACGTGGCCGATCCGGTGGTGTCGGCCGACACCGTGACGTTCAGCGAGATCGTCGCGCCGGAGACTGCCCGCCGGTGCAAGCGCCTCCTCGCCGCACCCCTGTCCGCGGGCGCCGCGCAACCGGTGCCCGCAGCAACCAACTGCATCCAGTGGAGCGGCGCGACCCTGCGTGGCGCGACGGTGTGGTCCGAGGTCGGCGCCTCGGACCCGGACCAGTACCAGAGCAAGGCGTACGTCCGGGAGTCCGGCGACTCCCCCGCCCGCCCGCTCGGCACCGTCGTCACCGACACGATTCTTGCCTGCGGCAACTGGATCCTGTGGGAGACGAGGACCGTGAGCCCGGCCGGCGAGGAGACCTACCAGATCAACCGCTGGCGTCCCGGTCTCGCCGCCCCGCAACGGCTGTACGCCGCGAAGCCCGGCGTCGCGCTCACGCCGATGACGTGCCAGGACAACACCGTGTACGTCGAGGCCGCGTACTTGGCGAGCTCCCCGACGTACACCGAAACCATCTCGGCAGCGCTCTAGCGGCGCGCGTGCCGGATCTTCAGCCGGCCGAAGCCCATCACGCCGGTGATCCGGATCCGCGGGCCGTCGCCGGTGGAGTTGCGCGCCGGCTTGTACCGGGTGTCCTTCCACTCGGTGCGGACCGCGTCAAAATCGACGACCGCGTCCCGCGGCAGCGTGATCTTGACACCGCCGTGCAGCACGTTCAGCTCGATGTCGACGTCCCCGTGCTCGAACTGCGCCTGCGACAGGTCCAGCCGCACCCGCCCGTGCAGGGACTCGACCTTGAGGTGCCGCGGCACCCGCCACACACCGCGCCGGACGATCCGGCCGGCGGACGCGCCGATGGTCGCCGACCGGCCCGGCTGCTCGGCCGGTAGCGCGGCGACAGCCACCTCGAGATCCTTGCGGGTCCTGGCGGACAGCACCTGGTGGAGCTGCTGCTCCATCTCGTCGTGGGTGAGATATCCACCCGTGTACGCCGCCTGGACGCGTTCCACCGCCGCGTTGCGGTCCACGTCCCCGATCGCGGGCGAGCGGTCTTCCGGCATCGACGTCACCGGCTCACTCTAGTGGCAGACCCCGCTCACGCAGCTGGGTTCGCAGGTCGGCGGCGCCGGTGAAGACCTCGGCGTCGAGCCCGACCGCCCGCGCACCGTCGACGTTGTACGCCATGTCGTCGGTGTAGAACGTGCGCGCCGGGTCCAGCCCGAAACGCTCGATCAGGATCCGGTAGATCTTCTCGTCCGGCTTCACGGTCTGCTCGACACCGGACACGACCTCGCCGTCGAAGTGGGTGAGGATCGGGAACGCCTCCTTGGCGACCTCCCACTTCTCACCTGAGAAGTTCGTCAGCGCGTAGGTCGGGATGCCGGCGGCCTGCAGCTCCGCCAGCACCGCGGCGGTGTCCTCGAACACGCCCTTCACCATCTTCAGCCACCCCGTGTCGTAGGCCTCGATCCACTCGGCGTGTTCCGGGTGCAGGCTGGTCAGCTCCGCGACCGCCTCCGCCCACGGACGCCCCTCGTCCTGCTGGTGATTCCAGGCCGGCGTGGCCACCTTGGTCAGGAAGTGCGTGCGCTGCCCCTCGTCCGGGATGAGGTCGGCGTACAGGTACGTCGGACTCCAGTCCAGCAGCACCCCACCGATGTCGAACACCACCACGTCGATCGTCCGCTCGCTCATAACTGCAACCCTACGAGGCCACCTCGGCGTTCGACGCGGCGCGGGCGTGCAGAGCGGGAGCCAGTGCGTACTGGCCGAGGAAGATCGTGACGCCGAGGACCGCGCAGCCGAGCCAGGTGACCGTCGGGCCGAGGTGCTCGAGCGCGTTCGTCCCGGCGAGCGGGCCGATCACCGTCCCGACGCCGAACGCCATACCGGACAGGCCCATGTAGCGGCCGCGCAGGTCGATCGGGGCGAGGTCGGCGAACACCGCGCCGATGACCGCGGCGAACCCGATCTCCCCCAGCGTCCACACCACGACCGACAGCGCGTAACCCCACCAGCTGTGCACGACCGCGCCCACACCGAACCCGAGCCCGACGACGAGCATCGAGGCGGCCAGCAGCTTCGGGCGGTCGAGCTTGACCATCCACCGGCCGAGGAAGGGCTGGACGAGCACGATCACCACGCCGTTCAGCCCGATCACCAGGCCGTAGACGCGCGACGACAGGCCGTCGCCCGCCATCGCGAGCGGAAGGGTCGAGTAGCCCTGCATGTAGATCGTCGCGTAGCCGATCTGGATCAGGATCATCAGCAGGAACACCGTGTCGCGCGCGACCACCGGCAGCAGCGCCCGGCTCGCCGCCCCGGCCACGGGCGCCGGGCGGCTCTCCGGCACCATCGTCCAGATCACCAGCCCGGCGATCACCGACGTGGCGGCGTTCACCCAGAACAGCAAGCCGTACCCGAAGGAGGCCAGGACGCCCGCGGCGACCGTCGAGACCGAGAAGCCGAGGTTGATGGCCCAGAACAGCAGACCGTAGGCGCGGACCCGCTCGGTCGGCTGCAGCAGGTCCGCGACGGTCGCCTGGACCGCCGGGCGGAACAGGTCACCGAGCAGACCGACCAGGAACGCGGTCGCCCAGATCAGCGCCATCGACCGTGCCGAGCCGAGCAGGACCAGCGCGGCGCCGGTCCCGAAGA
>Ga0247821_10001202_pt1 | contig 14386 bp, 11 predicted proteins | sample 13C_Glycerol_Day_FD_192481 | JGI IMG/M metagenome (GOLD analysis project Ga0247821, IMG submission 192481) | Soil microbial communities from agricultural site in Penn Yan, New York, United States - 13C_Glycerol_Day14 | ecosystem: Environmental > Terrestrial > Soil > Agricultural land | place... | reverse complement strand
GACGACCGGCGAGGTGTGGGAGCTCTCGTCGTTGCCCAAAGAAGAGGCGGCGGTCTATGACATGCTCTGCCGGGCCGACTCGATCGGGGTGTTCCAGGTCGAGAGCCGTGCGCAGATGGGCACGCTTCCCCGGCTGCAGCCCCGGCGGTTCTACGACCTCGTGGTCGAGATCGCGCTCATCCGTCCGGGTCCGGTGCAGGGCGGGGCGGTGCACCCGTACATCCGGCGGCGAACCGGCGAAGAGCAGGTCAGCTACCTGCACCCCAAGCTCGAGCCGGTGCTCGAACGCACGCTCGGCGTACCGCTCTTCCAAGAGCAGCTCATGCAGATGGCCGTCGCCGTCGGCAACTGCAGCGCCGCCGACGCCGACCTGCTGCGCCGAGCGATGGGCTCGAAGCGCGGGGTCGAGAAGATCGAGCGGCTGAAGTCGAAGCTCTATGCGGGCATGGCCGAGAACGGCATCGAGACCGAGGTCGCCGACTCGATCTACGCCAAGATCGAGGCGTTCGCGAACTTCGGCTTCGCCGAGAGCCATGCGCTGAGCTTCGGACTGCTCGTCTACGCCAGCTCGTGGCTGAAGCTGCACTACCCTGCGGCGTTCCTCGCGGCGCTGCTGCGGGCACAGCCCATGGGGTTCTACTCGCCGGCCACGCTCACCGCCGACGCCAGGCGGCACGGGGTGCAGATGCTCCGGCCCGACATCCTGCGCTCGGGCGTGCACGCGGTGCTCGAGCCGATCGACGCCGCTGCGGCATCCGATCGCGTTTCGATCCAGGGCGACAACCGATGGCGCGCGCCCACCGGTCTGGCATTATGCGCCGATGCCGTGCAGGAGCCCATCGGGCCGTTCGACCGCACTGCCCCCGATCGCTCGGCCGAACACCGCCGTGACGGCGCGTTCGCGGTGCGACTGGGCCTCGCCGACGTCTCGTCGATCGGCAAGGCCGTGGCCGAGCGCATCGTCGCCGAACGCGAAGTACGCGGCCCCTACCGTGACATGGCCGACGTCTCCCGACGTGCCGGGCTCGACGCCACGCAGCTCGAAGCGCTCGCCGCGGCCGGAGCCTTCGACGCATTCGGGCTCGAACGACGCGAGGCGCTGTGGCTCGCCGGTGAGGCCGCCGAAGACCGCGAAGAATACCTTGCGGGCTCGGTCGTCGTGGTGCAGCCACCGCTGCTGCCGATGCTCACACCCGCCGAGCAGGTGATCTACGACCTGTGGGCGACGGGCATCTCCCCCGACGATCATCCGATCCGGCATGTGCGCGAGCGGCTCGACGACCGCGGGGCGATACGCATCGACCTGTTGGCGTCGGCCGAGACCGGCCGGCGCATCGAGGTCGGCGGCGTCGTCACGCACCGGCAGCGTCCGGCGACCGCGAGCGGCATCACCTTCCTCAACCTCGAAGACGAGTCGGGCACGCTCAACGTGATCGCCGGGGTCGGGGTGTGGAACCGCTACCGGCGCGTCGCTCGCGAGGCCCCGGCGATGGTCGTGCGCGGCATCCTCGAACGCAGCGCCGAAGGCGTCACCAACCTCATCGCCGACCGCTTCGAGTCGCTCACCGTTTCGGCGCCGCATCGTTCGCGTGACTTCCGTTGACGCTGTCGTCGCCCGCCTGTGCCGCACATTCGGCAGAGGCATACGCTGAGGTCGTGGTCGGTCGTGACCCACCGCATTCGATCGTGCGTGGTGAACCATGACGCGCCGCCCGACGACGGAGCGCCTCTTCACCCCTGCCTTCATCGCCCTGGGCATCGCCGAGCTCTGCTACTTCACCGCCTTCGGCGTCGCGATCTTCGCGCTCCCGCTCTACGTCACCGGCCCGATCGGCGGCGACGCCGCCGGCGCCGGCCTGGCCGTCGGGGCATTCGCGCTCTCGGCACTGGTTCTTCGGCCCCTCGCCGGGCGCCTCGCCGACCGCTTCGGTCGCCTGCCGCTGCTCTTCGGCGGCGCCGTCATCGCGGCTGCCAGCCTCGCATTGCTGCTCCTCGCCGAGAGCCTTCCCGCGGTCGTGGCGCTGCGCCTGCTCGCGGGAGTCGCGGAGGCGGCGTTCTTCGTCGCGGGCTTCGCTGCGCTCGCCGACCTCGCACCCGAGGCACGGATGGGCGAAGCGCTGTCGTACAACTCCCTGGGGCTCTACCTCGGGATCGCCTTCGGACCGCTGCTCGGCGCGGCGCTGGTCGAACTCGCCGGTTTCGGTCTCGCGTGGACGGGCGCCGCCGTGCTCGCCCTGCTCGCCGCCGGCCTGACGCTGCTCGTCGGCGAGACCCGCACCGAGGCACCCGCGGCCGATGCCGAACACCACCTGATCCATCGCCCGGCGATACCGATCGGGCTCGGGTTCCTCGCCGCACTCATCGCGATGGGTGGATTCCTCGCGTTCTCATCACTGGAGGCGATGCAGGTCGGTCTCACCAACGCCGGCCTCGCCCTCTTCGTTTACGGCGCTGTCGTCGTCGTCTGCCGCGTCGTATTCGCGCGCGTGCCCGACAAGATGCCCTCGCTCGTCCTCGGCACGGCAGCCCTCATCACGATCAGCGTCGGCCTGATCATCGCCGCGAGTCTGCGATCGCCTGCCGGACTCATCATCGGAGCGGCCGTCCTCGCCATCGGTGTGGCCTTCAGCACGCCGGCATTCTTCTCGGCGATCTTCGCGACGGCCTCGCCGACGCAACGCGGCGTGGCCTCGGGCACGGCCAGTGCCGTCATCGATCTCGGACTGGGGCTCGGACCGATCGCGCTCGGACTCGTGGCCCAAGGGCTCGGAATACCATGGGCGTTCGCGGTGGGCGCCACCATAGCCGGGGCGGGCGCGATCTGGACGCTCATGCTCGCCCGTCGCACAGCCGTGTCGTCGCCCGGATGAACCCGACGGATCCGTTAGCCTCGACCGGTGCCCGCGACATCCCACGACGACCTCGGCCCCGATCGGTACGGCAGCGACGTGCTCGCCGGCGACTGGAAGGCGCGCTCACGGCGGGTGATTCCCACCGTCGAGGCCGACCGCGACCTCGTCGTCGAGCTCGCCGAGAGCGGATTCTGCGGCGCGGTCACCGGGGTCGAGAAGGGCATCGTCACCCTCGAGGACCGCTTCGGCGCCAAGCGCATGTTCCCGCTCGGCCACGGATTCCTCGTCGACGGCACCTCGGTGCAACTCGTCGCCCCCATGCCCAAGGCGCCCGCAGGTCGAATGCGCACGGCATCGGGCTCGTTCGCGGTCGAATCGACGCCGGCCCGAGTCGCCCTGCCCAGCCGCATCTTCGTCGAGGGCCGGCACGACGCGGAACTCGTCGAGAAGGTGTGGGGCGCCGACCTGCGCATCGAGGGTGTCGTCGTCGAATACCTGCAGGGCGTCGACGTGCTGGATGAGGTGCTCGCCGAGTTCCGCCCCGGCCCGGGCCGCAGGGCCGGCGTGCTCGTCGACCATCTCGTTCCCGGGTCGAAGGAGCAGCGCATCGCAGACGGCGTGGCGCGCGGCCCCCATCGGGCGCATGTGCTCGTCGTGGGACATCCGTTCATCGACATCTGGCAGTCGGTGAAGCCGGCACGCCTCGGCAAGACCGCCTGGCCCGTGATCCCGCGCGGTACCGAGTGGAAGCACGGGGTCTGCGAGGCGTTCGGTTGGCCGCACGCCGAGCAGGCCGACATCGCGCGGGCGTGGCGGCACATCCTCAGCCGGGTGCGCGGGTACGGCGATCTCGAACCAGCGCTGCTCGGGCGCGTCGAAGAGCTCATCGACTTCGTGACAACGCCGGCGGCCTGATCCTCCGCTTCGTCGGGCGTGCCGTACGGGGTCGGTTCGGCAGTCCGAAATGCTGCCAATCCGCGAGATTCCGCCGATCCGGGCGAGGTCGCCCGCTATCGTGGCTGACGGCCGCGGAACGCGGCGGAGACGTGACGGAGCGCGAGGCCCCGGGCGCACCGCCCCGCCACGCGCTCGCGAATGGAGCACCATGACCGAGCCGACGAGTGCCACCTCGGCCGACCGTGCCAAGTGGCGCCGATACCTTGCCGACGAGCGCGCCGAAGCCGCGGTGTATCGCGAGCTCGCCGCTCGCCGGGAGGGCGAGGAACGCGAAATCCTGCTCGCGCTCGCCGCCGCCGAAGGACGCCACGAGGCGCACTGGCTGCGTCTGCTCGATGGTGACGGCACCGGTGCCCCGCGCGCCGACATCCGCACTCGCATCCTGGTCTCCCTCGCCCGTCGGTTCGGCTCGATCTTCGTGCTGGCACTCGCCCAGCGCGCCGAGGCCCGCTCGCCGTACGCAACCGACCCGGATGCCACGCCCGCCATGGCAGCCGACGAGCGCATCCACGGCGAGGTCGTGCGCGGACTCGCGGCCCGCGGACGTCGCCGACTCGCAGGCACGTTCCGCGCGGCGGTGTTCGGCGCCAACGACGGGCTGGTCTCGAACCTGGCACTGGTGCTCGGCATCGGCGCGACCGGCGTCTCGAACGGGGTCGTGCTGTTCACCGGCATCGCCGGCCTCCTCGCCGGAGCGCTTTCGATGGGAGCCGGCGAGTACGTATCGGTTCGTTCGTCGCGTGAGCTGCTCGAGGCCTCCGCACCCGATCCGACCGCTCGCGAGGCGCTCGTCGACCTCGACGTCGACGCGAACGAACTCGCCCTCGTCTACCGCGCGCGCGGCATGGGCGAGCAGGATGCCGCCGAGCATGCGGCCCTCGTCGTCGCCCGGGTTCAGGCAGCAGGTCGGGGCACCGCGCCCACCGACGCGCTCGCCGTCACCGAGCACGACGATGACGCCGTCGGCACCGGCATGAACGCGGCGATCTCGAGCTTTCTCTTCTTCGCGTCGGGCGCGCTCATCCCCGTGCTGCCGTACCTGTTCGGCATGAGCGGCATCGCGGCTGTCGTAACGGCGACGGTGCTCGTGAGCATCGCGTTGCTCGCGACCGGCGCGATCGTCGGCCTGCTCTCGGGGGCGTCACCGCTGAAGCGTGCGGTGCGTCAGCTCGCGATCGGCCTCGGCGCGGCCGCGGTGACCTACGTGCTGGGCCTCGCCTTCGGCACCACGCTCGCCTGATCGCGCGGTCGGCGGGTCGCGGGTCGATGGCGGTCCGCCCGAATCAACCGACGAGCTTGTTCCACCCGTCGCCGTCGACGTGCTCGAAGATGAGGTTGGTCTCGGTGTGCGCGACCGCGGGGTGTCCGGTGAGATGCGCGAGCACGAACTCGCGGAGCTCTTCGGCGTCGCGCGCCGCCACATGCAGCAGGTAGTCTTCGGCGCCCGCCATGTGGAAGACGCCGAGCACCCCGGGCAGATGCGGCACAGCCGCACGGAACGCGTCGATCTCGCCGCGGTCGTGCTTGACGAGCCGGATCGCAATGAGCGCCTGGAGCGAGACGCCGAGAGATGCGAGGTCTACGTCGACGCGGTATCCGCGCACGGTGCCGAGCGACTGCAGGCGGCGAAGTCTCAGGGAGACGGTAGATTCGGCCACACCGACCTCGGCGGCGAGTGCGGCTCCGGATGCGCGCGCATTCGTCGAAAGTGCGGCGAGCAGCGCACGGTCGACGCGATCGAGTTCTGGTTTCTGCGCCATGGGTGGGCTCCTTCGACATCGACACTGCAGAATATTCGAGACTTCCATCGTATCGTAGCGATCCTGCACTCCGGTTTGCTTCTCGCGCAAGGATCTGCTTCATTCGAGGCATGCAGACATCGTCGTCGCACCTCGAGACCCGCGCCGTCCACGGCGGAATGACCGGCGTCCGAGAGAGCGGATCCCACGTCCCCGTCATCGACTTCTCGACCACCAACCCGCTCGGCTCGGTCGAGACGGGTGGGCTCTCGTATGAGGAGCTCGCGACCGGTCACGACCTCGCCGAGGGCCGGTCGGCGGTGTACCAGCGACTGTGGCAGCCGGGGGTGGCACGATTCGAGGAGTCCCTCGCCGGACTCGAGGGCACCGAGGGTGCCGTCGCGTTCGCCTCGGGCATGGCGGCCCTCGCCGCGACGCTCATCGCCACCGCCTCGGCCGGCCGTCCCCACGTCGTCGCCGTGCGCCCGCTCTACGGCGGCACCGACCACGTGCTCGCGAGCGGCCTGCTCGGCACCGAGGTGACATGGGCCGATGTCTCGGAGATCCGCGGCGCGATCCGCCCCGACACGGGACTCGTCGTCATCGAGACGCCCGCCAACCCGACGCTCGAACTCGTCGACCTGCGCGAGATCGCCGACGCCGCGGGTGACGTGCCGCTGCTCGTCGACAACACGTTCGCGACCCCCGTGCTGCAGCGCCCGGTCGAGCACGGTGCGACCCTGGTGCTGCACAGTGCGACCAAGTACCTCGGCGGCCACGGGGACGTCATGGGCGGCGTCGTCGCCGCCGACCGCGAATGGGTCGAACGCCTGCGCCAGGTGCGAGCCCTCACCGGCGGACTCCTGCATCCCATGGCCGCGTACCTGCTGCACCGCGGGTTGCGCACCCTGCCGCTTCGCGTACGTGCACAGCAGGCGACCGCGCAGGTCATCGCCGAGCGGCTGCTCACCCACCCGGCGGTCGCCCGCGTGCACTACCCGGGCCTGCCCGGACAGGATCCGGCCGGGCTCATCGGCACGCAGATGCACGGTGCCGGCTCGATCATCGCGATCGAGTTGGCCGGGGGTTATGACGCCGCGGCCCGCTTCACCGAGTCCTGCGAGCTCATCACGCACGCCGTTTCGCTCGGCGGCGTCGACTCGCTCGTACAGCATCCGGCCTCGCTCACGCACCGGCCCGTCGCGGGCGACGCGAAGCCAGGCGCCGGAGTCGTGCGACTCGCCATCGGGCTCGAACACGTCGACGACCTCACCGACGACCTCATGGCCGCGCTCGACGCGGCCGCGGAAGCACAGGATCTGGGACGCGCGTCGGAGCACTTCGTGCCCGACGTCGTCGCCGGCTGAAGCGGCACGTCCGGGCGCTCGGTGACGTCGTAGGCCGACGTCACCGAGCCAGGAGCACGCGTGGCACCTGCGCGACGAGCGAAGGTGGCGGTGGTCGCAGCCCGGCCACCGCAACCTCTCGCCGAGCTGAGCTAGGCGGCCAGCCAGACGTCCGGTCCGAACACCTCGTAGTGGATGTCGGTGGCAGGAATCCCCGCGGTGATGGCCTGCGACCGGATCGAGCGCATGAACGGCAACGGCCCGCACAGGTACACCTTCGCGCCGGTCGGCAGTTCGATGCCGCTCAGGTCCATGTAGCCGGTCTCGGCGTCGGCATCGGCCGCGGCCTCCTCCAGCCACAACTGCAGCTCGGCGTTCGGCAGTTGCGCGACGGCGGCGCGCATCTGGTGCTCGAGCGCCCAGTTCTCGGCGCGTTGCTCGGCATGCAGCACCAGGACGCGACGATCGGAGACGTGCTGCGCGAGGGACTGCAGGATGGACGCGCTCGGCGTGCAGCCGATGCCCGCGGTGGCGAGCACGATCGGGGCATCGGAGTCGTCGAGCTCGACGTCGCCGTATGGATTGGACAGCTCGATGATGTCGCCGACGTCGACCGCGCGGTGCAGGTGCGGAGAGACCTCTCCACCCTCATCGAGCTTAGTGGTGAAGACCCGTTCGGTGAGCGAATCCACGCGATCCGACAGCGAGTACTGGCGAGCCTGACGGAGGCCGTCGGCCAGACGTACGCGGACGGAGACGTACTGGCCCGGGGTGGCGCGGGTGACCGGGGTACTGTCGGCCGGAGTCAGTCGAAAGGTGATGGAGTCCGCGCCGGCGGCCTCTTTCGCGGTGACGCGCCACGAGGTCCAGACCTCGTCGTTCGCCTGCCGCGCGTAGAGACCCTTCTCGAGTTTGATCAGGGCGTCGGCCATGAGCCAGTAGACCTCGGTCCATGCCTCGGCCACCTCCGGTGTGACGGCGTCGCCGAGATCCTCGACGATGGCGGCGAACAGGTTCTCGTAGACGATCGGGTACCCGGCCTCCGGGACGCCGAGGGAGGTGTGCTTGTGGGCGATTCGCGAGAGCACCGCCTCTGGCAGTGTGCCCGGATCGTTCAGGAGATGGGAGGCGAACGCGACGATTCCGCCCGCGAGCGCACGCTGCTGGGTGCCGTTCTGCTGGTTGGCGCGGCTGAACATGCCATCCAACAGCTCGGGGTGCCCCTCGAACAGACGGCGGTAGAACTTCGGCGTGATCTCGTCGATACGTGCCGCGATGACCGGCAGGGTGGCCTCGATGACGGGACGGGACTTCTCAGACAGCATCGTTCTCCTCGGAGTGTCGTACTGGTCGTGACGACCAGCTTCGTCTCCATTTCTACACGCTGTAGAAAAGCACGCCAAATCGGCCCGACCCGCTTTCCGCTCGACAGCTCACCTGCTGCCGAGGCGCCGCCGGAGCAACTCGATGCGCGACTGCAGCTGGGTCACCGTCGCCTGCGCCACGGCGGGGCCGCCGCATACTCGCCGCAGCTCGGCGTGGACCTGCGAGTGCGCCTCGCCGGTGTGCCTGGCCCAGAGCCCGACGAGGCTGTTGAGCAGCGACCGCTGTTCCTTGAGGGTGCGGTAGAGCGCGACCGGCTCGGGCGCATCGGCCTCGGTGGTGTGCTTGCGCCGGTCGCCGGCCCTCCGGGCCTGTCGCGCCTGCCGGTGCCGCAGCAGTTCTGACACCTGCTCGGGCTCGAGGAGCCCGGGGATGCCGATGAAGTCGTACTCCTCGTCGCTGCCGGGCTCGGCGAGAGTGCCGAACTCGGTGCCGTCGTACAGCACTCGATCGAACGAAGCGTCGGAACCGATCGCCTCCCACGTGCCGAGCTCGAGCTCTTCGGAGGCGCGCTCCTCGCGGTTCGCGGATTCGAGCAGCCCGTCGTCGAGGCCGTCGTCGTCGGCATCGCCGCCGCGACGGTCGAGCGCATGATCGCGCTCGAGTTCGAGCTGCGAGCCGAGCGCCATGAGCACCGGCACGTTCGGCAGGAACACCGACGCCGTCTCGCCGCGGCGCCGAGCCCGCACGAAGCGGCCGATGGCCTGCGCGAAGAACAGCGGCGTCGACGAGCTCGTGGCGTAGACGCCCACCGCGAGCCGTGGCACGTCGACGCCCTCGGACACCATGCGCACCGCCACCATCCAGCGACGCGTGTTCGCCGAGAACTCCTCGATGCGCGAGCTCGCCTCCTTCTCGTCGGAGAGCACGACGGTGACGGGCTCGCCGCAGATCTCCTCGAGGATCTTCGCGTAGGCGCGCGCCATCGACTGGTCGGTCGCGATGACGAGGCCCCCGGCGTCGGGGATTCCATGCCGAACCTCGGTGAGACGGCGGTCGGCGGCGCGCAGCACCGCGGGGATCCACTCGCCCGTGGGCTCGAGCGCGGTTCGCCAGGCCGAAGAGGTGATGTCCTTCGTGTTGTCTTCACCGAGCCTCGCCTCCATCTCGTCGCCGGCCTTCGTGCGCCATCGCATGTGGCCGGCGTAGACCATGAAGATCACGGGACGCACGACGCCGTCGGCGAGCGCACGACCGTAGCCGTACGCGTAGTCGGTTTTCGAGAGTCGAACGCCCTGTGCATCGGGCTCGTACTCCACGAACGGGATCGGCGCCGTGTCGGAGCGGAACGGGGTGCCGGTGAGCGAGAGCCGCTTCTCGGCCGACCCGAACGCCTCGCGGATCGCGTCGCCCCACGACAGCGCGTCGCCGCCGTGGTGGACCTCGTCGAGGATGACGAGCGTGCGGCCCGAGAGCGTGAGCTCACGGTGCAGCGCCGGGCGCATCGCGACCTGTGCGTACGTGACCGCGACGCCGTGGAAGTGTCTGGCACTGCGCCCGTGGGCATTGCGGAAGCCGGGGTCGAGTCGAATTCCCGCGCGGGCGGCAGCATCGGCCCACTGCCGCTTGAGGTGGTCTGTCGGCGCGACGACGGTGATGCGGTCGATGATGCGACGGGCGCGCAACTCGGCGGCGAGGCGCAGCGCGAAGGTCGTCTTGCCCGCGCCCGGCGTGGCTGCGGCGAGGAAGTCGCGCGGCAGGTCGGCGAGGTACTGCTCGAGCGCCTCGGCCTGCCAGGCACGCAGCTTCGATGCGGTGCCCCATGCGGCGCGCTCGGGGAACGACGGTGAGAGGTGTTCGGCTGCCGACGTGCCCGGTTGGGGGCCGAAGGGGGTCGAGGTGCTCACTGGATTCGAGCGTAGCCGAGGCCTGGGACATCCTCGAACCGACGACGACGGCGACCGGTCACCTGATCGCCCACCTAGAACCGCTCGCCTTGGCACAATAGGGGAATGGTCACGCAGCAGCATCCCTGGTCCCGCTACGTCGCCCTCGGCGACTCGTTCACCGAGGGCATCGGCGACCCCGAGCCGACGGTGCCGGGAGGCCACCGCGGGTGGGCCGACCGCGTCGCCGAGGTGCTCTCGCAGGGCACCGAAGACTTCGCCTACGCCAACCTCGCCGTGCGAGGCAAGCTCATCCAGCAGATCATCGACGAGCAGGTCGAGCCGGCGCTCGCCCTGCGCCCCGACCTCATCACGATCTCTGCCGGGGGCAACGACGTCATCCGGCCGCGCACCGATCCCGACGAGATCGCTGCGCGCTTCGAGTACGCCATCGAGCGGCTCTCGCGCAATCACGCCACGATCGTCATCTTCACCGGAGTCGATGTCGGCTTCTCACCCGTCTTCCGCGGCATCCGCGGCAAGGTCGCGATCTACAACGAGAACCTGCGCACGATCGCGAAGAGGTACGACTGCGTCGTGGCCGACCAGTGGGCGCTGACCGAGATCCAGGACCAGCGCATGTGGTCGCCCGACCGGCTGCATCTCAACTCGCTCGGACATCACACGGTCGCTCGGATGGTGCTCGCCGCGCTCAACGTCGACAACGATCTCGAGCCGATGAAGCCCGAGCCGCTCCCCGTCGGCACATGGCGGCAGGCGCGCGTCGAGGACCTCTCGTGGGCGCGCGAGTACCTCGTGCCGTGGGTGCTGCGGCGCATCCGCCACCAGTCGTCGGGCGACTTCGTCACGGCGAAGCGGCCCGACGCGGCGCCCTATCTCTCGTCGTCGGACTGAGTCGTCGCGTCGTCGAGGGCGCCGGGATTGGTGAGACGCCACCACGTGCCCGGATCGTCGATCGCGGCGTCCAGTACGAGTGGCACGGTCACCTCTTGAGCACCGGCGCGCACGATCGCGGTTCCGACCTCGTCGCCGCTGGCCGCGAGAGCCACGGGCTCGGCGTGCACCTCGACCTCGACCGGGGTGTCACTCCAGACGACGACGGATGCCCCGTCGGCGGCTCTCGCGCGTGCCGAATCACCCCAGGGCGTGTCGTACTCGGCGAGCTGCTGCCCGGCCTCGAGCGGTGCGACCTCGTGGAACCCGGGGGCGACGCTGTCGAGCAGTGCGGCGATCGCGCTGCGCAGCACGGCGTGGCTCTCGCCACCGAGCAGCACCCCGACGACCGTCACGGTCGACGAGCCCACGGCGAAGTCGGCGGAGAAGAGCAGGTTGGCCGCATCGTCGGTCGTGCCGGTCTTGATGCCGTCGACGCCGTGCGTGCCGAGCAGCTTGTTCGAGTTCTCGAGCGTTCCCAGCTCGGGAACGTCGACACGCTTCGTCGCGACGATCTCGGCGAGGGTGGGATCTGCGATGGCCAGCTTGCCGAGTGCGATGAGGTCGGTGGGCGTGCTCACATTGTCGAGCGAGAGCCCGCTCGAATCGACGATGCGCGTGTTCGCGAGGCCGTGCTCGCCGAGCCATGCGCGGGCGACCGTGAGGAACTCCTCGCCCGACCCGAACGCCCAGTTCGCGAGCGAGATGGCGTAGTTGTTGCCCGAGGGCAGCAGCATCGCCTCGAGGCTCTCGCGGAGTGTCAGCGACGAGCCGGCCGCGACCGGCGCGACCGACCCGTTCTGGGCGACCATGTCCCAGTAGATGTCGATGTCGGCCTCGGTGTAGGCGATCTCGGGTCCGCCTTCACCCGGTGGGATCGGGTGCGCATCGAGGATGACGAGGGCGGTGATGACCTTGGTGATGCTCGCGCTCGGCATCGACTGGTCGGCGTTGCCGGCGGCGAGCAGACCGTCGAACCCGACGGCGCCGACGGCGTAGCCGCCGAAGCCCGGAAGCGCGAGGGCCTGCGGCTCGGCGACGATCGGTTCGGGCGCCGAGACCTCGGGGGCCGCGGCGGGGATCGGCGCGCCGAGCGCGTTCGCGGTGTACACGGCACCGCTCACGAGCAACGCGAGCACGACGGCCAGGGCGCCGAACACCACGATGCGGCGTCGACGGTACACGCGCTTGCGCGCCTCGGAGACGGAACGATCGGTCATCGGCCGCTCTCCGTATCGACCGCGAGGGCGTAGAGCACGACTGCGGCGGCGGCCGCGACGTTGAGCGAGTCGACCCCGTGCCGCATCGGAATCGTCACCACGCGATCGGCGGCTTCGAGCGCGTGCGTGCTCAGCCCGTCGCCCTCGGCGCCGAAGACCAGCGCGAGTCGCTCGGGCGGTGCGGCGGCGAGCTCGCGCAGCGAGATCGCGTCATCCGCGAGGGCGAGCGCGGCGACGTCGAAACCGGCACCACGGAGCATTCGTTGGGCGTCGTGCCATTCGGGCAGTCGCGTCCACGGAACCTGGAACACCGTGCCCATGCTCACGCGAACGCTTCGCCGGTACAGCGGGTCTGCGCAGCGCGGGCTCACCAGCACGGCGTCGGCGCCGAGGGCCGCGACCGATCGGAAGATCGCGCCGACGTTGGTGTGGTCGACGATGTCCTCGAGCACGACCACACGGCGCGCGCCCGCCAGCAGGTCGGAGGGGTCGGGCAGGTCGGGACGCTCGAATGCGGCAAGGGCTCCGCGATGGACCCGGTATCCGGTGATCGCCTCGAGCTGATCGGCGTCGGCGAGGTGCACGGGAACGTCGAACGGTGCCAGGGCGGATTCGAGTCCCGGCAGCCATTTCTCCTCCATGAGCACCGAGCGTGGCCGGTGTCCGGCGGCGATGGCGCGGCGGATGACCTTCGCCGACTCGGCGATGTAGAGCCCGTGCTCGGGCTCGTGGGCGCTGCGCAGCGCCACGTCGGTCAGCCGAGCGTAGTCGGCGACGGAATCGGATGCCGCGTCGCGGACTCGTTCGATGTGCATGGGTCTCCTCCCCTCAAGGGTGCCAGTCGACGAAACATTCCGGAAAACCGACGCGTCTAGACTCAGCCGTACCGGTCGAAGGGAACCCACCGTGGAGATTGGCAGTGACGCGCCGGCGCCGGCCGACGCACTGGTCGGCGAGGCCATCGAGCTCATGCGCGACGCTCGTGTGGCGGCGCTCACCGGCGCGGGTGTCAGCACCGACTCGGGCATCCCCGACTACCGCGGCGAGGGCGCGCCCGTTCGCACGCCGATGACCGTGCAGACCTTCCTCGCATCCGAGCGCGCGCGCAAGCGGTACTGGGCCGGCAGCCACCTCGGCTGGCGCAACTTCGGGGCCGCGCAGCCCAACCGCGGCCATCTCGCCCTCGCGCAGCTCGAGGCCGCGGGCAATGTCGCGGGAATCATCACGCAGAACGTCGACGGTCTGCATCGCCGTGCGGGTGGCCGACACGTGGTCGAGTTGCACGGCAGCATGGATCGCGTGGTCTGCCTGCAGTGCGGGCAGCACTACGCCCGGCAGGCGATCGCCCAGCAGCTCGAAGCGCTCAATCCGTCGATCGATCTCGGCACTGCGATCCGCCCGGCGCCCGACGGCGACGTCGAGGTCGACGACGTCGATGCGATGGTGATCCCCTCGTGCACCGTGTGCGGCGGCGTGCTGAAGCCCGACGTGGTGTTCTTCGGCGAGTTCGTGCCGGTGACGACGTTCCAGGCCGCGTCCTCGCTCGTGGCATCGGCCGATGTGCTGCTCGTCGCCGGCTCGTCCCTCGTCGTGAACACCGGTATCCGACTGATCGAGCAGGCCCGGCGTCGCAGACTGCCGATCATCGTGGTCAACCGCGGCGCCACCAGGGGCGACAGCCGTGCCGCGGTGAAGATCGACTCGGGCGCGAGCGAAACGCTCGTCGCATTCGCCGACGCGCTCACCGGCACGCGCGCGGCCACCGACGCGCTGGCCCGCAACAGCGCCTGAGTCGCGCCGCCTCGTGCGGCTCACGAGCGCCGGCTGCGTCGCCGTCCACGCGCGGCGACCGTGTCGCGCATGAGCGCGAGCAGGCGATCAGCCGACGCGGACCAGTTGTACTTCGCCGCAGTCTCGACCGATGCGGCCGAACGGCGCTCCCACTCGCCCTCGCGCTCGAGCGACCACAGCGCCGAGACGAGCGATTCGGGACTGTCGGCATCGAAGAAGAGCGCCGCGTCGCCGCCGATCTCGCGGAAGATCGGGATGTCGCTGACGACCACAGGGGTGCCGAGCCGCATCGCCTCGACGAGGGGGATGCCGAAGCCC
>Ga0247821_10001199_pt1 | contig 14392 bp, 10 predicted proteins | sample 13C_Glycerol_Day_FD_192481 | JGI IMG/M metagenome (GOLD analysis project Ga0247821, IMG submission 192481) | Soil microbial communities from agricultural site in Penn Yan, New York, United States - 13C_Glycerol_Day14 | ecosystem: Environmental > Terrestrial > Soil > Agricultural land | place... | reverse complement strand
CGCGGAGTCGCCGGCCGAGCCGAGGTCGGTGGTCTCGACCTGCTGGCTGCGGTAGCTGCGCAGGTCGAGCATGGTCAGGTCGGCGAGCCGGCCGAACTGCAGGTGGCGGTAGACCTGCACGCCGTCGCCGGCGACAGCCGTGCCGGAGAGCCGGACGGGCATCCACTCGTCGTAGGCCGTGCGCGCGACGGCCTTGCGGGTGGCCCAGTCGCCCTCGTCGGGCTGGTGGTTCTCGGCGCCGCCGGTCCACGCGTCGTTGGCGGTCTCGTGGTCGTCCCAGGTGGTGATCCAGGGCACGACGGCGTGGAGGGCCCGCAGGTCGGGGTCGGTCTTGTACTGCGCGTGGCGCTGGCGGTAGTCGGCCAGGCTGAGCATCTCGTGGCGCGGATCGTGGGGGCGGATGACGCGGTTGGACTGCCCGTGGGCGTACTGGCCGGTGCCGTACTCGTAGACGTAGTCGCCCATGTGCAGCACGGCATCGAGGTCGCCGCGAGCGGCGAGGTGGCGGTAGGCCGAGAAGTAGCCGGCCTCCCAGTTGGAGCACGAGACCAGGGCGAAGCGGAGCCGGTCGGGCGAGGAGGTGGGCGCCGGCGAGGTGCGGGTGCACCCGACCGGCGAGGGCGTGCCGTCCAGGGTGAAGCGGTACCAGTAGGCCGTCGCTGGAGCCAGCCCCTTGGCGTCGACCTTGACGGTGTGGTCGCGCTCGGGGCCGGTCACCGTCGAGCCCCGCGCGACGACCCGGCGGAAGTCGGGGTCGGTGGCCACCTGCCAGCCGACGGTCACCCGGGGACCGGCGCCCGAGCCCGGCAGGGCGTCGGCGGTGGGGGTCACCCGGGTCCACAGCACGACCGCGTCCGGCAGCGGGTCCCCCGACGCGATCCCGTGGCGGAAGGGAGACGTGGAGGAGGCAGCGGCCGGGGAGTCGGCCGCCGTGTCAGCTGCCGCGGGCCGGGCGAGGGCGGCGCCCACGCCGAGCGCCCCGGCGGTCGCGGCCGAGCCGGCGAGGAAGGTGCGTCGTTCGATCATGGTCACGGACCCTCAACGACCCCCGTGGCCAGCAGGTGACGGCGCCAACCGTGGTGTTCACCAGGCCTTCACTCAAGCGTCATGCCCGCAGTCGGGGTATCGACGCACGCTATGGCACTCGGGAATACCCCGAACGGCGCCAGGGCGGCAGCGAAGCAGGGCGTGAGGGAGGCGGGCGAGGCTCAGCGGGTGAGGGCCGCCCGGCGGCGCTGGGCTCGCTCGAGGAGGGCCGAGACGCCGCCGATCCCCACGCCGAGCAGGGCGAGCAGCGCACCGATGCGGGAGGGCCACTCGTAGCCGTAGCCAGCGGCGAGCACGACGCTGCCCAGCCAGGCGCCGAGGGCGTTGGCGATGTTGAGCGTGGAGTGGTTGAGCGCGGCCGCGAGCGACTGCCCCTCGTGGGCGACATCCATCAGGCGCGTCTGCAGCATCGGCACGAGGATGCTCGGCAGCACGCCGAGCAGGAACACCGCGAGGAGCGCGGTGACCGGCGTGGCCAGGGCGAAGCCGAAGGCCGCCAGCATCACCGCGATGGCCAGGAGCGAGAAGACGATCCCCCGCAGCAGGCCGTAGCGCGCGACCTGGCCGGACAGCTGGGTGCCCACGGTCATCCCGACGCCATAGAGCGCGAGGACCAGAGGGATCACTGCGGAGGAGAACCCGGCGAGCTCGGTCATGGTCGGCGAGATGTAGGAGTAGGTCGCGAACATTCCGCCGAAGCCGACCGTCCCGATGCCCAGCGCGAGCCAGACCTGGGGCCGGTGCAGGGCCCGCAGCTCGCCGCGCATCGACTCGTCCCCCGTCAGCTCCGAGCGGGGCAGCCAGTGCCACAGCGCCGTCACGGTGCCGGCGGCGATGAGGCCGACGACGGCATACGGCCACTGCCACCCGAAGTCCTGGCCGAGGCGGGTCGTCAGCGGCACGCCCACGATGTTGGCCACGGTGAGGCCGGTGAGCACCATCGACACCGCCCAGGTGCGGCGGTGGGCCGGCACCAGCGACGCGGCCACCAGCGACGCGAGGCCGAAGAAGGCCCCGTGCGGGAGCCCGGACAGGAAGCGAGCCGCCATGAGCATCGGGTAGGAGGTCGCCAGAGCCGACAGCACGTTGGCCACGGCGAAGGCCGCCATGAGCCAGAGCAGCATCCGCTTGCGCGGCACGCGCGCGCCCAGGGTCGCCAGCAGCGGCGCCCCCACCACGACACCGGCGGCGTAGGCCGACACGACGTGCCCCGCCGTGGGGATGTCGATGCCGACACCGGCGGCCACCTCGGGCAGCAGGCCCATGGTCACGAACTCGGTGGTCCCGATGGCGAACCCGCCCGCCGCCAGCGACAGCAGGGCCAGCCTGGGGCGGGCGGCGGCGACGGGCGCCTCGGCGGTCGGAGCCTGGGTCTGGGCCCCGGCCGCGCTCACGCGGGGTCCGGGAAGAACAGGCCAGGTCCTTCGACCGTGACGCGGACGCGGTCACCGGCCGCAGCGGTGGGCCCCGTGGTGCGCACCAGCAGCCGCGAGTCGGGACCCGGGGCGTCGAGGACGACGGCCACCGTGGCGTCGTGGCCGTGGAAGGAGACCGTCTCGACCTGGGCGGGGGCGCCCGGTCCGTGTTCGAAGGGGTGCAGCCGCAGCTGCTCGGGCCGCAGGGCCAGGACGCCGCCGGCGGTGACCGGGGCCGTGTGCCGGGCGTCCGGCAGCGCGGTGACCGCACCGAGCACGGTGTGCGCCCGGGTGCCCTCGAGCTGGGCGCGGAGCTCGACGAGCTGGCCGACGAAGCGCGCGACCCCGAGGTCGACGGGGCCGGTGTAGACCTGCTCGGGCGAGGCGTGCATGCGGACCACGCCGTCGTCCATGACGGCCACGGTGTCGGCCATCGACAGCGCCTCGTCCTGGTCATGGGTCACGAGCACGGCGGTCGCGCCGGTGGCGGCCAGGGCCGTGCGGACATCGGCGCGGACGGCACCGCGCAGCCCAGCATCCAGCGCCGAGAACGGCTCGTCGAGCAGCACGAGGCGGGGGCTCGGCGCCAGGGCGCGCGCGAGCGCCACGCGCTGCTGCTGCCCGCCGGAGAGCTCGTCCGGGCGGCGCTTGGCATAGCCGGCCAGGCCCACCAGCTCGAGCACCTCGGCGACGCGGCGGGAGCCACGGCGCTGGTCGCGCGGCAGGCCGAAGGCGACGTTGCCGGCGACGTCGAGGTGCGGGAACAGCGATCCCTCCTGCGGCACCAGCGCGACGCCGCGCCGCTCCGGCGGCACGTCGGTTCCGGGGCAGAAGAGCACGTGGTTGCCGACGGCGACGGTGCCTGCGTCGGGGGCCACGAACCCGGCGACCGCGCGCAGCAGGGTGGTCTTGCCGCAGCCCGACGGGCCCAGGACCGCGGTCAGCGTGCCCTCGAGGACGTCGAGGTCGACGCCGCGCAGCACCTGCGTCTCGCCGAAGGACGCCCGCAGCCCGCGGACCTCCAGGGCGCTCACGACAGGCCTGCCTCTCCGGCGCGCTGCGATCTCATGAGGGCAAGGGTAGGGAGCACCGCGAGGACGACGAGAGCCAGCCCGTAGGGCGCGGCGGCGCCATAGGCCGCAACCCCGGTCTCGGTCCACAGGCTGGTCGCCAGGGTGTCGGTGCCGGTGGGCCGCAACAGCAGCGTCGCGGGCAGCTCCTTCATGCAGGTCAGGAGCACGAGCGCCGCGCCCGCGCCGATGCCGGGGGCGGCCAGCGGCAGGGTGACCCGGCGCAGCACCTGCCACGGCGTGCTGCCGAGCGAGCGGGCGGCCTCCTCGGTGCGGACCGGGCTCATGGCCACGGCCGCGCGGACGGCGCCGATGGCGGCGGGGATGAACAGCACGGCATACGCGATCACGAGCAGGGGCGTGCGCTGGTAGATGGGCTGGGCCACCCGGACCCCGAAGAACACCAGGGCGAGCGCGACCACGATGCCGGGCAGGGCGTGACCGGCGAACGAGGCATGCTCGATGAAGGAGGTGAGACGCCCGCGGTAGCGCGCTGCGAGCACCCCGACCGGGATGGCCAGGGCGGTGCAGACGACCGCTCCCAGCACCGAGAACCAGAAGGTGCTGGCGGCGCTGGTGGCCAGGTGCGGAAGGTCGACGCCGGCGGACAGGCCGGTCGCGAACCAGTAGAGCAGCGAGGCGATCGGGAACACGAGGGCGACGCCCACGACCACCGCCGCGGCAGCGGCCGCAGGCCAGCGCAGGGCACCGAGGCGGACGGTGTGGGGGCGGCGCGCCACTCCCCCGCCGACCCGGGCCCGCTCGCTGCCCCGGCGCGTCCTGGCCTCCGCCACCGTGATGGCGACCGTGATGACCACCAGCAGCAGGGAGAGCACGGCGGCCGCCGTGCGGTCGAAGCTCGAGCGGTAGGACGCGTAGATGACGCGGGTGAACGTGTCGAAGCGCAGCAACGAGGGAGCGCCGAAGTCGCTCAGGGCGTAGAGCGCCACCAGCAGCGCGCCGGAGGCCGCAGCCGGGCGCAGCTGGCGGGCGGTCACCGACCAGAAGGTGTTCCACGGGGAGCGGCCCAGTGAGCGGGCCACCTCCTCGACGGCGGGGTCGATCCGACGCATGGCCGCGACGACGGGCAGGTAGACGTAGGGGTAGCAGCAGGAGGTCAGGACGAGCACCGTGCCGCCGAAGCCGCTGACGGCCGGGAACGCCGAGATCCAGGCGAAGGCCGCGACATAGCTGGGGATCGCGAGCGGCAGGGCCGCCGTGACGGCGAGCAGCCGCCGCCCGGGGATGTTCGTCCGGGTGGCCAGGATCGCCAGGGTGACGCCGATGACGAGGCTGAGCAGGGTGACCGTGCCGGCCAGGGCCAGGCTGCGCAGCACGAGCGCGAGGGTGCGCTCGCGCAGGATGATGTCGGCGACGCGTTCCAGTCCGGCCTCGGCCGTGCGGACCAACAGGTAGCCGATGGGCAGCAGCGCCACGAGGGCGGTGACGAGCCCCGGGCCCAGGAGGATCCACGGCGCCCGGGAGGAGCGCACGACCGACCTGGCCCCCGACGACTCTGAGGTCTCGGGAGCCAGGTCGGTCAGGGCGTCGGCGCTCAGGTCAGGCCCACCTCGTCGAGGAGCGCCAGCGTCTGCTCGAGCGAGTCGAGCGAGTTGAGGTCGACGCTGCTGCGCCCCAGCTCCGACAGCGGCACGATGTCGTGCTTCGTGGACTCGATGCCGGCCACGACGGGGTACTCAGCGGTCTCGTCGGCGAAATACTGCTGGCCCTCCTTGGAGAGCAGGTAGTCGATCGCCTTGGTGGCGGAGGGCTTCTGGTTGCTGCCCTTGAGGATGCCGGCGCCGGCGACGTTGATCAGGGCGCCGGGGTCGTCGGAGCCCAGGAAGTGGATCTTGGCGTTGACCGAGCTCGCGCCCTTCTCCGCCACCCGCTCGTACCAGTAGTAGTGGTTGATCAGGCCGAGGGCGACCTGCCCGGAGTCGACGGCGTCGAGGACGAGGATGTTGTTGTCGTAGGCCCTGGGCTCGTTGGCCTTGAAGTCCTCGAGCCACTTCTTGGCGCCTTCCTCGCCCTTGGTGACCCGCAGCGCGGTCACGAAGGACTGGAAGGAGGCGTTGGTCGGGGCGTACCCGATCTTGCCCTTGTACCTGGGGTCGAGTACCGCGTCGACGGTCGTCATGTCGGTGACCTCGGGCGCCTGCGCGGGGTCGTAGGCGATCACCCGGGCGCGGGCGGAGGTGGCGACCCAGTGTCCCTTGGGGTCGGCAAAGCCCTCGATGACCTTGCCTGTGGTGGCGGGGTCGAGCGTCTCGAGCCGGTCGGCCTTGCCCAGCGCTCCGAGCGCACCGGCGTCCTGGGAGAAGAAGATGTCGGCCTTGGTGTTCTCGCCCTCCTCCAGCAGCTGGGCGGCGAGCTCGCTCGAGCCGCCGTAGCGCACCTGGACGTCGACACCGGTCGCGTCCTCGAGCTTCTCGAGCACCGGGGCGACGAGGTTCTCGTTGCGTCCGGAGTAGATGACGAGAGCCTCGTCGGACAACGGCTCCTCGCCGTCCTGCCCACACGCGCTCAGCCCGAGGCCGAGCAGTGCGACCGAGGCCAGGGCAATGGTCCGTCGGCCGGCGAGGCTGGGTCGGAGCGAGAGGCGACGGCGCATGCTCGCACGATATTAGGCAAGCCTTACCTATTCCAAATCCGGCTGCCCGACCCGGCGCAGGCGCCCGGACTCCACCCCCGTGACCGTCCTGCCGACCCGGCATCCCGGCGCACACCCTCGCGGTGGGTAACGTGGCGGCATGGCGAGAGGGAGTCTGGGACAGCAGCTGGCGCGCATCGTGGGTCGTGCGGCGCGTGACGGGGCCAGCGGGTGGCTGCGCAGCAGGGAGAGCCAGAACGGCAATGGCGACCGCCCGAGGGCCGGGAACGGCCCTGCAGCCACGACACCCGCGAACACTCGACCCGGACCGGTGCCCTCCCCAGCCGGCGGCTACCCCGGCGACTTCGAGGGACTGCCCGACATCGCCTACTCCCCCGCCCATGACGGGGACCCCGACCCCGGTGAGATCGTCTGGACCTGGGTCCCCTTCGAGGAGGACCACTCCCGCGGCAAGGACCGGCCCGTGCTCGTCATCGGACACGACGGGGCGTGGCTGCTCGCGCTGATGCTCACGAGCCAGGACCACGACCGCGACGCCGCCCAGGAGGCCCGACACGGGCGCGCGTGGGTGGACGTCGGGACCGGCACCTGGGACCGGCAGGGCAGGCCCAGTGAGGCCCGCGTGGACCGCATCGTGCGCGTCGACCCGGCCCGGGTGCGGCGCGAGGGCGCGGTCCTCTCCCGCCAGCGGTTCGACGAGGTGGCGGCGGCGGTGCGAGCCACCCATTGACGGGCGCCGGTTGAGCACGCCACGCCTGCCCAGACCGGGCCAGCGTCGCGGCTATCGTTCCGCGCATGACTGACAAGGGGCTGGGCCGGCGGCTTGGCGCCCTCGTACTGGACGGGCTGCGCAGGACGCTGGGCCTGCGGCCCCTGTACCCGGGGGACTTCACGGACTCGCCGGAGGTGGCCTACGCGCCGCGACGTGACGGGCGACCCCAGGTGGCCGCCGCGGTGCACGCCGCCCACCGACCCCGCTCGGCACGCCGATAGGCATGCAGGAGGGCCCGTCACCGCAGTGCGGTGACGGGCCCTCCTGGTGAGTCAGGTGGCGCTTCGCCTCAGAGGGAAGCGGCCTTCTTCGCCATGGCCGACTTCTTGTTGGCGGCCTGGTTCTTGTGGATGACGCCCTTGCTCGCGGCCTTGTCGAGCTTGGTGGAGGCCACCTTGAGGGCGTCCTTCGCCTTGTCGGCGTCGCCGGACTCAGCTGCCTCGCGGAACTTGCGGATCCAGGTCTTGAGCTCGCTCTTGACGGCCTTGTTGCGCTCGGTCGCCAGGCGGTTGGTCTTGATCCGCTTCAGCTGGGACTTGATGTTTGCCACAGGTAGTTCTTTCTTGGTTGGTCGGTTGGTTGCCGTTAGAGGGCGGCAGACGCGTCTCGGGACCGGGCGTGGGGCACCCGTGGTTGATCCGCGCTGGGTGGTGCTGCATGCGCGCACGACCTAGGCGCGCACGCGAGGGTCAAATCTAGCAGCGACCGCCGCGCAGGGCCAAAACGCTGTATGCCGTCGGGCCCCGGTACCAGCGTCGCCCCACCGGCGCGCCGGCGGGCGGTCAGCCGCGCGAGCCGGCCTGGCGCTCGCGCGCGATGGTCAGGATGGCCCGCTCCACGGCATACACCGGGTCACGACCACCGCCCTTGACCTCGAAGTCGGCCGCCGCCACCGCCTGGATGGAGCGGGCGAGCCCCTCCGCGTCCCACCCGGAGAGGGCACGCCGCGCCTTGTCGACCTGCCAGGGCGCCATGCCCAGGTCGCGGGCGACATCGGCCGAGCGTCCGCGTCCGGCGTGCCCGACGCGGACGAGCTGGCGCAGCTGCTGGGCGAGGACGGCGACGATCGGCACAGGGTCGACACCGGTGGCGATGGCGTGCCGCAGCAGGCGGAGGGCCTCGCCGGCGTTGCCCGCGACCGCGGCGTCGGCGACGCGGAAGCCCGTGGCCTCCACCTTGCCGCCGTGGTACTTCTCCACGAGCGCCTCGTCGATGACGCCGGTCGTGTCGGAGATCAGCTGCTGGCAGGCAGCCGAGAGCTCGCGCAGGTCTTTGCCGACGGCCTCGATGAGCGCCCGGACGGCGTCCGGGGTGGCGCGGCGGCGGGCCGCTCGGAACTCGTGCGTCGCGAAGTCGGTCTTGTCGCGGTCGGTCTTCACGGCCGGGCAGTCGATCACCCGGGCCCCGCCCTTCTTGAGGGTGTCGAGCACCTTCTTGCCGCGCTGCCCGGACTTGTGCGTGACCACGAGGGTGATGTCGGGCTCCGGGGCGGCGAGGTAGGCCAGCAGATCGGCCTGCAGGTCGTCGGGCGCCTCGTCGAGGTCCTGGACGACGATGGACTTCTCCCCGCCGAACAGCGAGGGGCTGGTGTGCACCCCCAGCGAGCCGGTCTCGTAGGTCGCCGCCTGCAGCCTGACCACCTCGAGGTCCGGGGCGGTGCCCCGCAGCTCGGACAGGATCGACGTCAGGGCGCGGTCGGCCAGGACGCCCTCGGGACCGGAGATGAGGACGAGCGGTGGCACGGTGCGCTGGGGGGTGACGGTCACCCGCACAGCGTGCCACGCGGCGGGGACAGCGCCCGCCTGCGGGGAGGCTCAGTCGAAGGACATGCGGGCCGCACCGGTGGCCTCGAGGCCGAGGCCACGCAGGCGCGCGGCGATGACGTCCTGCGGCAGCTCGAGGCTCTCGGCCAGCTCCTCGAGGTTGAGCCCGAGCTCGACACCGTCGCGCAGCTCCTCGTCGGCCTCGGAGGTCCACGAGTGGCCCTGCGTGACCGCCGTGCGGGCCGCCGGCGTTGCGGGCGGGGCTGCTGCCACCGGACGGGAGTCCGCGGCAGGACGCGGGTGCTCGGCCCCGTCGCCGCCCATCGAGGTCCCGGCGACAGCCCCGGTGACACCGCGCAGCGCGGGCTCGTGCACGGTGACGGGCTCGGGGGCAGTCTCATCGAGGCGCTTCAGCGCGGCGAGCACGCGCTCGCGGTCGGTCGTGGGCCAGAAGGGCGGAAGCGAGCGCTGGAGGAAACCGGCATACCGCGCCGTCATCATGCGGGAGTCGAGGAAGGCGACGACGCCGCGGTCGTCGCCGCGTCGGATGAGCCGGCCCGCGCCCTGGGCCAGCCGCAGCGCGGCGTGCGTGGCCGAGACGGCCATGAAGCCGTTGCCGCCCATGCGGGCGATGGCCTGCGAGCGGGCCGAGGCCAGCGGGTCGTCGGGCCGCGGGAACGGGATGCGGTCGATGATGACGAGCTGGCAGGCCGAGCCGGGCACGTCGACGCCCTGCCAGAGGGTGAGCGTCCCGAAGAGGCAGGTCTGCGGGTCGCGCGCGAACTGCCGCACCAGCGTGGTGATCTGGTCCTCGCCCTGGCAGAGGAAGCCGATGTCGCCGTCGAACCGCTCACGCATCGCCTCGGTGGCGTCGCGCGCGGCACGCATCGAGGAGAACAGCCCCAGGGTGCGGCCGCCGGCGGCCCGCACGAGCGCCTCGATCTCGTCGAGGGTCTGCTCGCTGATGCCGTCGCGGCCGGGCGGCGGGAGGTGCTGCGCGACGTAGGCGATGGCCTGCTTGGGGTAGTCGAACGGGCTGCCGACATCGAGCCCGTGCCAGTCGGGCGCCCCCTCCCCCCGCAGGCCCAGCGTGCCGGCGACGGCGTCGAAGGTGCCGCCGAGCTCGAGCGTCGCCGAGGTCATGACCACCGTGCGGTCGCCAAACACCTTGTCGCGCAACAGCATCGCGACACTCATGGGCGCAACGCGCAGGACCGTGCCCCGCCGCTGGTCGCGGTTCACCCAGACGACATCGAGGTCACGCTGCTCGAGGATGCGGGCGCTGTTCTCGTAGAGCTCGTCGATCGCCGCACGGGCCACCTGCCGGCTGGCGTCGGCCTCCTCCCCCGGCTTCGGCTTGAGCTCGGACTGCACCTGCCGGGTCGTGTCGCGCACCCGCGCCAGCGCCAGCTCCAGGGCGTCCGGGATGCCCGTGAGCCGGCCCTCCGGCAGCTCGTCGAGGACTCCCTGGAGGAAGACGGACGCGTCATCGACGGCCTCCGTCGAGTCGGCGAGCCGGCCGGCCCGCTTGGCCGCGGCGCTGACCATGCTGGCGGTGATCTCGTCGGTGACGGTCGAGGTCACGCGGTCGACCAGCTCGTGGGCCTCGTCGACGATGAGCACGTCGTGCTCGGGCAGCATCTGGCGGCCCTCGAAGGAGTCGATCGCCATGAACGAGTGGTTCGTGACGATGACGTCGACCTCCTTGGCCGCCTCGCGCGAGCGCTCCACGAAGCACTCGGCGACCATCGGGCACTTGCCGCCCAGGCACTCGTGGGCGCTCACCGACACCTGGCGCCAGGCCCGCTCGCTGACGCCGGGGACGAGCTCGTCGCGGTCGCCGGACTCGGTCACCTCGGCCCACTCGCGCAGCCGCACCACCTCGGCGCCCAGGCGGCTCGCCTGCTGGTCGACCTGCCCCACCGAGAGGAAGGCGCCCTCGTCGTCGTCGGGGAAACCGCCCTCGAGCTTGTGGGCGCACAGGTAGTTGCGCCGGCCCTTCACGAGGCCGTAGGTGGGGCGACGGCCGAGCAGCGGCGCGATGGCCTCGGCTAGGCGCGGCATGTCCCGGTCGACGATCTGGGCCTGCAGCGCGAGGGTGGCCGTCGCCACCACGGCTGGCTTGCGCTTCTCGACCGCGTGCATCACCGCGGGGATCAGGTAGGCGAGGGACTTGCCGGTGCCCGTGCCCGCCTGCACGAGGAGGTGCTCGTCCTTGGCGATGGCGTCCTGCACGGCATGCGCCATCTGCACCTGGCCGGGCCGCTCCCTGCCTCCGACTCCCTGGACGGCGGCGTGCAGGAGGTCGTCGAGCGAGGGCATGGGTCCAAGGGTATGCCGATAGGCCCGGTCCCGAGGACAGCGCCGCACAGGGGCGGGCCCCCCACCGCCGAGAGGGCTCGCCCGTGGTGGTCAGGTGCCGCCGTGGGGCCGCAGGGGCTTCCCGTCGAGGCGACGCGTCATCAGGACGTCGTCGCGGTCGTCGCCCGCTGCCACACGGATGGCGCCGGGGATCCGGCCCACCTCGGTGTAGCCACACCGGGCATAGAACTCCCCCAGCCCGTTGCCACTGCGGTAGTCGAGCGTGGTCATCTCGACCGCCTCCATGCCTCGGGCGATCCCGTGCATGCCGGCCAGGAGGATCCTCCCGAGGTTCCGTCCCCGCAGGGCGGGGTCGACCATCAGGCGGTAGAGCCACACGCCGTGCGACAGCATCGGGGCGGGGCTGGCCACCCACCACGCAAGGCCGAGCAGACGGTGGTCGGGGGCGCGCAGCTCACCCATCACCGCCTGCCCGGAGGCCATCTGGCCCTCGTGGGCGGCAAGGGCCGCCTCGACGTCCTCGCGAGGCGCGCCGGGCAGGAAGCCGACCGACCCGCCGGCGTCGTTGACACGGCACCAGAGGTCCAGGACCTCTTCGCGGTCGGGCACCTCTGGCGCGTGGAAGATCCGGACCACCCGGGGAGCCTCGAGGAGCACCGACGGCGGCTGGTCGGGGAGGTCCTCCTCATGGCGGCGCACACCCGCGTCGAGGAGTCCGCTGCGGCGTGCGGTCCGCAGCGACGGCTCGTGGCCGGGCCTGACGACGGCCCGCACGAGACGGCCCGGCAGCCACTCGGTGGCCAGGGCGACGGCCTCGCGAGCCGCTTCCGTGGCAAGCCCGCGGCCCTGGGCCTCCTGCCGGAACCGGTAGTAGAGGTTGAGCCCGTCCCCGTCCGGGCGCACTCCGGCGAACCCGAGCGGCGTGCCGTCAGCGAGGTCCTCGACGAGCCAGTAGCCGAAGCCGTGCTGGTCCCAGTGCCCCATCCACTCGGCCAGGCGCCGCTCCTGGACGCCGGGATCGAGCACCAGCGCCTCGGGGGCGTGGGTGTAGAGCGCTGGGTCGGTGTGGAGGGCGATCTGGAAGGGCAGGTCGGACGCCACCGGCCGGCGCAGGCGCAGCCGGGAGGTCTCGGTCTCGAAGGGGAGCGTGGTCGGCACGGCGCAACGCTAGCCGCGGCCCCCGGCTGCCCGTCACGCACCCGGCAGCCCCGTTCCGGTGGCCGCTCTCGCGGACGAGTGGCCCGGCCCTGGGGTGTGCAGCAGCAGAGCCCGCCGCTCAGGTGGCGGCGGGCTCTGCTGCGGTGGCCCGGGCTCAGGCGGCATATGCCGTGAGCTCAGGCGGCGTATGCCGTGAGCTCAGCCGCGAGGTCCGGGTGCACCCGGGCGCGCACCCGGGTCCCCTGGGTCGTGTGCTGGGACTCGAGGATGTCGGCCTCGTCGTGCAGCCGGCTGACGAGGTCGCCCCGGTCGTAGGGCAGCAGCACGTCGACGTCGATGGTCGGCCGCGGCAGCTCGTCCGCGATCAGGGCCCGCAGCTGCGCGATCCCCTGGCCCGTGCGGGCCGAGACGATGATGCAGTGCTTCTCGTGCCGGCGGAGCCGGTCGAGGACGTCCGGGTCGGCCGCGTCGGCCTTGTTGACGACGATCACCTCTTTGACGTCCGCAGCGTCGACGTCGGCGAGGACAGTCCGCACAGCGGTGATCTGGCCCTCGGGATCGGGGTGCGAGCCGTCGACCACGTGCAGCAGCAGGTCGGCGTCGGCCACCTCCTCCAGCGTCGAGCGGAAGGCCTCGACCAGCTGGGTGGGCAGCTGCCGCACGAACCCGACCGTGTCGGCGAGGGTGTAGAGACGCCCGTCGGGAGTCTCGGCGCGGCGCACGGTGGGGTCGAGGGTCGCGAAGAGCTGGTTCTCGACGAGCACGCCCGCGCCGGTGAGCCGGTTCAGGAGGGAGGACTTGCCGGCGTTGGTGTAGCCGGCGATGGCGACGCTGGGCACCGCGTGGGCCTTGCGGCCCGACCTCTTGGTGTCCCGGCTGGTCTTCATCTCCTTGATCTCGCGGCGCAGCTTGGCCATGCGCTGGTTGATCCGTCGCCGGTCGAGCTCGATCTTCGTCTCACCAGGACCTCGCGAGCCCATGCCCTGGCCACCGGCGGCCTGGCCACCGGCCTGCCGGGACATCGACTCACCCCAGCCGCGCAGGCGCGGAAGGAGGTACTGCAGCTGGGCCAGCTCGACCTGGGCCTTGCCCTCCTTGGACTTCGCGTGCTGGGCGAAGATGTCGAGGATCAGGGCGGTGCGGTCGATGACCTTGACCTTGACGACGTCCTCGAGGGCGCGTCGCTGGCTCGGGGTCAGCTCGGTGTCGCAGATGACCGTGTCAGCGCCCTCGGCGATGACGACGTCGCGCAGCTCCTCGGCCTTGCCGGCCCCGAGGTAGGTGCCGGTGTCCGGCTTCGAGCGGCGCTGCACGAGCCCCGCCAGGACCGTCGAGCCGGCCGTCTCCGCGAGAGCAGCGAGCTCGCGCATCGAGTTGTCGGCGTCCTCGGCGGTGCCGTCGGTCCAGACCGCCGCCAGCACCACGCGCTCGAGGCGCAGCTGCCGGTACTCGACCTCGGTGATGTCCTCGAGCTCGGTCGACAGCCCCGCCACGCGGCGCAGAGCTGCGCGCTCCTCGCGGTCGAACTGGTCGCCGTCATATCCGGTGTCGCCGTCGAGTCCGGCATCGAGCAGGTTCTCGTCGGCAAGGGCCTCGGCCCGCTGGTTGAAGAGTTCAGTGCGTGAAGTCATATCCCCTCTAGGTTCTCACCTGAGGAACAGACCGGGCGACCGGTTTATGCCGTTCCCTCGCTAGCGTGTGCCGTGATGAGCCACAACGACCACTACTTCACCGCCCAGCCTGCCAGCCCCGGTGAGCAGCGCAGCCTCAGCGTCCGCCTCGCCGGGCGCGAGGTGACGGTGCGGACGGCGCCGGGCATCTTCAGCCCGGACGGCCTCGACAAGGGGACGGCGGTGCTGCTGCGCGAGGTGCCGGATCCCCCCTCCAGCGGCGACCTGCTGGACCTCGGCTGCGGCTGGGGGCCGATCGCTCTCACGCTGGGTCTGCTCTCCCCCGCCGCGACGGTGTGGGCCGTGGACGTCAACGAGCGCTCGCTGGGCCTTGCCGCCGCCAATGCCCGCTCGCTCGACCTGGAGGGCGTGCGGGCCGTCCGCCCGGAGGACGTGCCGGGCGACGTGCGCTTCGCGGCGATCTGGTCCAACCCGCCGATCCGCGTCGGCAAGGCGGTGCTTCACGACATGCTGCTGACCTGGCTGCCGCGGCTGGAAGCCGGCGGCACGGCATACCTCGTGGTGCAGAAGAACCTCGGCTCGGAACCCCTTGTCGGAGGC
>Ga0247821_10001198_pt1 | contig 14394 bp, 13 predicted proteins | sample 13C_Glycerol_Day_FD_192481 | JGI IMG/M metagenome (GOLD analysis project Ga0247821, IMG submission 192481) | Soil microbial communities from agricultural site in Penn Yan, New York, United States - 13C_Glycerol_Day14 | ecosystem: Environmental > Terrestrial > Soil > Agricultural land | place... | reverse complement strand
GGTCAGTGCCGAGTGGGCAACGTACCCCGCGACTCCGGTGGCGACAGCGGCACCCGCGGCCCCGAACAGGCCGCGTCGGGACAATCCCGTGCGTCCGCTCATTTCTTGGCCAGTACTGCGGCGACCTTGCTGACCGGCTCGGCCAGGCCGTCGACGACCGCGCCGAGGGCCTTCTTCTCGGGCTCGGTGGCCGTGTACGGCTTGAAGCCGTCGCCTTCGCGGTACTTGTCCAGCGACGCGAAGACGGCCTTGAACTGCGTGTCCAGCTGGGTGACGAGCGCGGCGTCGCGCTTCTGCAGGGCCGGGCGGAGCGCCTGGATCGCGGCCTGCGAACCCTCGACGTTCGCCTGGAAGTCCCACAGGTCGGTGTGCGAGTAGCGGTCCTCCTCGCCGGTGACCTTGCCGGTGGCGACCTCGTCGAGCAGTTCCTTGGCGCCGTTGGCCAGCTGCAGCGGCGTGAGCTTCACGGTCTTCGCCTTCGCGACCACCGTCTTCACGTCGGTCAGCAGCTGGTCGGCGTACTTGTCCATGCCCTTGGTCGAGTTCGCGACCCACAGCGCCTGCTCGATCCGGTGGTACCCGGTCCACTCGGTGCCCGGCTCGACGTCGTTGACGCGGGCGTCGATCTTCGGGTCCAGGTCGCCGAAGGACTCGGCGACCGGCTCGATCCGCTCCCAGTACGTGCGCGACACCGGGAACAGCGCCTTCGCCTTCGCCACGTCGCCGGCCTTCACCGCGGTGACGAACTCGGTGGTCTTCTGCTCCAGCGCGACCGTCTGCGAGTTCACGTACCGCTGGTAGCTCTCGGTCGCCTGCTTCAGCGCGGCGTCGGTGTCGACCTGCGCGGGCGCGTCGCCGGTGACGGTGAGGTCGCCGCGGATCCCGTCGCCGACCATGCCGGGCTTGCAGACGGCCTGGTACTTGCCGGTCGGCAGCTCGACGATCAGATCCCGCTTCAGGCCCGGCCCGATGTTCTCCACCTCGCCCATCACCCGGTCGCCGTCGGCGTACACGTAGAACTCGGTGACCTTGCTGCCCGCGTTCTCCACCGAGAACGTGCTGGTGCCGGACTTCACGTCCCGGCGGCTCAGGTCACAGCCGGAGTCGGACGCCTTGACCGACACCGGGCCGGTGCCGTCGTCCTTGGCCGCGGGCTCCTCCTTCGCACACGCGGTCAGCGCCGCGAGGCCGAGGACGACACCGATGACACAGGCCCGACGGGCCACAGTGCTGCGCATGGTTCTCCTGGGGATTCAGGCCGCTTTGTGAGCGGTCGTCGCCGGTACGGCGGGCGGTGCGGAGCTCTTCACCGGGCGGAAGTAGAGCACCATCACCGGGACGAGATAGGCGACCCACGCGGTCGCCTCCACCACGGTCGGGGCCGGGCTGAAGTTGAAGATGCCCTTGAGCAGTACGCCGTACCAGCTGTCGGGCGGGATCACGTGGGAGATGTCGAAGGCCAGCGTGTGCAGGCCGGGCAGGATGTTCGCCTCCTGCAGGTCGTGGAAGCCGTAGGCGAAGATCCCGGCCGCAACCAGGATCAGCACCGCGCCGGTCCACTTGAAGAACACGGCCAGGTTGATCTTCACCGCGCCCTTGTAGATCGCGACGCCGAGCAGCACCGCGGTCGCGAGCCCGAGCAGGACGCCGACGAACGGTACGGCGGTGGTCGCGGTGGCGGCCGACGCGTACACGATGAACGCGGTCTCGATGCTCTCCCGGAAGACCGCCAGGAACGCCAGGATCACGACCGCGCGCGACCCCACCTCGAGCGCCTGGCCCATCCGCTCCCGGAGCTCTCGGGCGATGCTCCGGGACGCCTTGCGCATCCAGAAGATCATCCAGGTGACGAAGCCGACCGCGAGGATCGACATCACGCCGCCGACGGTCTCCTGGGTGGTGAAGGACTTCGCGGTCAGCGCGGTGACGAACTGGAGCAGACCCCAGGCGGCGACCGCCACGGCAAGCGCCGTGGCGACACCGATCCAGACCAGTTTGAGTCGATCGCGGTGGCCCGACTTGACCAGGAAGGTGGCGAGGATGCTGACGACCAGCGAGGCCTCGAGTCCTTCACGGAGTCCGATCAGGTAGTTCGCGAGCATGGCGGGACTCTCTCAGTGCAGAGGTATGGCATTAGGTACGGCTAACCTTCCTGAGGTTAACCTAAGAAGTCCCATTCGCCTACCGTGACGTACGCCGCACTGTGGCCCGGGCCCTCGCCGAGCCTGGACTCGATCAGCTGGAGACTGCCCGCGGTCCACGCCGGGCTCTCGTAGGTGTCGAAGATCCGCACCCATTTGGTGACGTCGACGGGCCGCCGCAGCCGCGCGAGCGTCAGGTGCGGGTTGAACTTGCGCCCCTCGACGGTGACGCCGGCCCGGTTGGCGGCCGCCCGGGTGGTCATCGACAGGTGTTTGAGCGACTCGGTCTCGTCGCGCACCCCGGCGTACAGCACCCGGGCGTCCGGGACCCCGGGGAACGCACCCGCTCCGGCGAGCTGCAGCGCGAACGGCTGCTGCCGCTTCGCGGCCCGCTCCAGCCGCTCCTCGAGCTCCTCGGTCTTCCAGTCCGGCACCTCGCCGAGGAACGCCAGCGTCAGGTGCCAGTGCTCGTCCGACGCCCATCGGATGTCGTCGTCCGGATGCTGCCGGCGCGGCTCGACGAACTCGCTCAGATCCTCCACTACTTCGCTGGGTGGCACGACGGCCACGAACAATCGCATCCGAAAAGCGTATCCGTGGTGGAAACTGCTTTTGTGTCCGAGCTCAAGCTGCCGTCGCCGTGTGTGGTGATCCTGGCCGGTCCGGGGGCCTCGGGGAAGTCGACCTGGGCGGCGGAGCACTTCGCCGCCGACCTGATCGTGTCCAGTGACCGGTTGCGGGCGTTGGTCGGGGCCGGCGAGGACGACATCGCGGCGAGCGCGGATGCGTTCGCGGTGCTGGACGTGGTGGTGCGGCAACGAATCGGGCGAGGCCTGACAACTGTCATCGACACCCTGGGGCTGGACGCTGACCGGCGAAGGGCCTGGCTGGCGCTGGCTCGGGATGCCGGGATGGCCTGTGTTGCCGTCGCGTTCGATACGCCTGCCGAGGAGTGCCGGCGGCGGAATCGTCTACGGGACAAACGCATCCCTGCCGACGCCCTGACGGCGCAGCTGCGGTCATGGGCCACGGTGAAGAAGGAGTTGCCGACGGAGGGGTACGACGACGTACTTGAGCCGACCGCCGCGCGGGTGGTGCCGAACGTGTTCGTCGAGTCGACCGCGGCGCAGACCCGGCAGTCGGAAGCGCCGGTCGGACTGCGCTTCGGGCTGCAGCTGAGCAGCTACACCCATCCGGCGGGGCGGGCGGGGACGGCCGCGTGGGTTCGTGACGTGGCGGAACGGGCCGAGGCGGCCGGGTTCGACGCGATCTACGTGATGGACCATTTCCGGCAGATCCCGCAGGTGGGGCGGGCCTGGGAGGACTTCCTGGAGAGCTGGACGACACTCGGCTACCTCGCCGCCTGTACGACGCGTGTCCGGCTGGGCACGCTGGTCTCGGGCATCACGTACCGCAACGTCGCGCACCTCGGGAAGATCGCGGCGACGCTGGACGTACTGAGCGGTGGGCGGGCGGTCTGCGGCATCGGGCTCGCGTGGTTCGAGGCCGAGCACAAGGCGTACGGCTGGCCGTTCCCGCCGGTCGGTGAGCGCTACGCGCTGCTCGAAGACGCGTTGCAGTTGCTGCCCGTTTTATGGGGCCCAGGCAACAAACCGTTCCACGGCAAGGTCCTCGACGTACCGGACACCACGTGTTATCCGCGTCCGCTGCAGGAACATCTGCCGGTGCTCGTCGGCGGCAGCGGGCCACGAACCCTGCGGCTGGCCGCGCGGTACGCCGACGCGGTGAACGTGTTCGGCGACGCCGCCGCGGTCCGCAAGGCCGCCGGCCACCTGCAGGACAGCAGGGCCGAGCTGACGCATCTGTCCACAACGCTCGTAGGGAAAGACCACGAACAGCTCGACCAGCTGATTCGCAAGCTCCGGCCGCGGAACGTGAACCCTGCGAAGTACGCGGACCACGTGAACGCAGGCACCGTCGACGATCAGATCGGCCGCTTCCGCGAACTGTCCGAGGCCGGGGTGACCGAGGTGATGATCAGCCTCCCCGACCTCGACACGCTCGCCACGGTGGCCGACGTGATCTCAGCGTTCCGGACGTAGGTCCAGGTCCTGTCTGGTAATTCAGCGCCGTAGCGAGGAGGTGCTCGGTGCGGTGCATCGGCGTGCGGGGGCGAAGGTCTCGATGCGGTGCATCGTGGCCTTTGCACCCGTGCGGCGAGGTGCCGTGCCGAGTGCCCCGCAGTAGGCGATGGATTACCAGACAGGGCCTAGCTTCAGCAGGGCGTTCTCGATCAGTTCGGGCATTGCCGGGTGGATCCAGTACTGGCCGCGCGCCATCGTGTACGCGTCCAGGCCGAAGCTCATCGCCTGGATCACCGGCTGGATCACGGTCGGCGCCTGCGGGCCGATGACGTGGCAGCCGATGATCTGCCCGCTCTGCGGGTCGGCGAGCACCTTCGCGAAGCCGGTGGTGTCCTCCATCGCCCAGCCGTACGCGATGTCGCCGTACCGCTGAACCGCTGCCACATAAGGGATCCCGCGGTCCCGCGCCTGCTCCTCGGTGAGTCCGACGGAGGCGATCTGCGGCGAGCTGAACACCGCGTGCGGGACGAACCGGTGGTCGGCCTCGATCCGGTCGTCGGGGTTGAGCAGGTTGTGCTTCACCACCCTGGCCTCGTGGTTCGCGACGTGCTTCAGCTGGTGCGGGTTCGTCACGTCGCCGAGCGCGTAGATGCCCTCGACGGTGGTCTGCTGGTACGCATCCACGACCACGCGCCCCTCGTGGTCCACCTCGACACCCGTCGCGTCCAGGTTCAGCAGGTCCGAATTCGGCTCCCGGCCGACGGCGACCAGCAGCTCGTCGACCTCCAGCTCGTCGGAGCCGTCCGGGTGCAGCATCCCGAGCAGGATCGTGCCGTCGTCACGGCGTGCGACACGGATGGTCTCGTGGTTGAGCCGGACGTCGTACTTCGCCTGCGCGATCTCCGTGTAGCGTGCGGCGATCTCCGCATCCTCGGTCCGGAGCAGCTCCTTCGAGCGGGCGACCACGGTGACCTCGACCCCGAACGACGCGAACACGTGCGCGAACTCGGCCGCCACGAACCCGCTGCCGATGATCGCCAGCCGGCGCGGCAGCTCCTCGAGCCGCATGACCGTGTTCGACGTGTGGAATCCGGTGTCCTCCAGCCCCGGGATCGGCGGGACGATCGGCCGGCTGCCGGTGGCGATCACGAACCGGTCCGCGCTGAACACGCTCGACGCCCCGTCCTTGGTGTCGACGGTCAGCTCCTTGAAGCCGGTGAACCGCCCGGTGCCGTCGTACACGGTGACGTTGGCGTTGTCCGGGTTGTGGTGCCGGTACTCCGAGCCGCCGGCCGCGATCGGGTCAATGCGGCCGAAGATCCGGTCCCGGACCTCGGGCCAGCGGACGCCGAGCAGCTGCTCGTCGACGCCGTACCGCGAACTCACCGACGGGGTCGCGGCCACGTCGGCGGCGTGCACGAACATCTTCGTCGGGATGCAGCCGACGTTCAGGCAGGTGCCGCCGAACGTGCCGCGCTCGACGATCGCCACCTTCCAGTCGGCGAATCGCCGGTTGACGATGGTGTTGCCGGAGCCGGTCCCGATGATGACGAGGTCGTAATGGGTCACGCCTCATTGTGCCCCTGACCCGCAAGGACTGCGCTGGACCCGCGCACGGTGAAAGATAGGACACGTGGTGAGTGGTGAGCTGACGAGCACGCACGGCACGGTCGTCTGGGACGGCCTCGGCACCCTCCGGATCCGGTACGACGGCACGCCGGGCGGGTTCCATCCGCTCGCCGCCGCGGTCCGGGCCCGGCTGGGCGAGCGCGTGCTGCCGGTCGAGGCGTTACGGTCGGTCGAGGTGACCGGGACCGGGCTCCGGCTCGTCCTGCGCGACGGCGCCGACCCGCTGCGGTCGGTGACCCGGCTGATCGACGTCTACGACTTCCCGGACGTCGACCGGGATCTCGCCGAGGACATCACCCGCGACATCGCCCAGGTCCTGGTACGGCGCGACGTACCGGAGACCGCCTCCGCCGCGTGGCTGGTCGCGCCGCCGGCCGCACCGGACCAGTTCGAGGGACACGACGCGACGCTGGTGGTGGCCAACGGGCGCCTCACGTTCACCTACCACCGGTTCGCGGGCCGGAAGAAGAAGGCGCACGGCGACCTCTGGCCGGTGCCGCTCGGCGACATCGTCGACGTCGAGTGGATGCCGGAGCAGGGCCGCTTCGGCGCGCGCGGATTCCTCCGGATCGCGACCGCCGCGACCTCCGACGTACGCCCGAAGCCCAGGCACGACCCGGCGGCGATGGTGAGCCGGCGGCACACGGACGTCGACGCGCTCTTCTTCGCAGCTCGCCTGCTGACCCGGATCAGGCCCTAGGCGACCTGCGGGTCCACGGTCTTCTTGGGCTCGACCTCGGGGGAGCCGTCGAGGACCGCCTTCTCGCCGAGCAGCTCGGTCTGCGGCAACACCTCGAGGTGCGGGCGCGGCAGCAGCCGCGGCCGGATCGCGAGACCGCGCCGGCGGGAGAAGTACAGCACCGAGCCGACGGTTCCGAGCACGGTCAGCCCGCCGCCGACGATCAGCGAGTAGCGGGCGCCGAACTCCTGCCCGACCCAGCCGATGAGCGGCGAGCCGATCGGCGTACCGCCCATCAGAACGGTCATGTAGAGCGCCATCACGCGGCCGCGCATCGTCGGCTCGATACTCAGCTGCATCGTCGCGTTCGCGGACGTCAGCATGGTCAGCGAGGCGAGGCCGACCAGCGGCAGCACCAGCGCGAAGCTCAGGTAGCTCGGCATCAGCGCACTGACCACCTCGGCGATCCCGAAGGCCAGGGCGGCACCGATCACCAGGCGAGCGCGGATCCGGACCCGGCGGGCCGCCAGCAGGGCACCGGCCAGCGAGCCGATCGCGAGCACCGAACCGAGGATGCCGTACTCCCCCGCGCCCTTGTGGAAGACCTCCGTCGCCATCAGGGCCGAGGTCAGCTGGAAGTTCAGGCCGAACGTGCCGGCGAAGAACACCGCCACCAGCACCATCATCAGATCCGGCCGGCGCCACAGGTACCGCATGCCGTCGCGGATCATGCCCTTGTCCCGGGCCGCGGGTTTCGGCGTGTGCAGCTCACCCACCCGCATCAGGTGCAGCGACAGGATCACGGCGGAGTAGGTGAACCCGTTGATCAGGATCACCGGTCCGGTGCCGATCCAGTTGATCAGCAGGCCCGCCAGCGCCGGGCCCAGCAGCCGGGCCGCGTTGAACGACGCGGAGTTGAGACCCACCGCGTTCGACAGCTCGTCGCGGCCGACCATCTCGACCACGAACGCCTGCCGGGTCGGGGCGTCGAAGGCGGTGCCGACACCGAACAGCAACGCCAGCAGATACACGTGCCATGGCTGGACCACACCGGCGATCGTGAGGCCGCCGAGCACGAGGGCGACGCTCGCCATCGCGATCTGGGTCACGGTCAGCACCTGCCGCTTCGGGAAGCGGTCGGCGACCAGCCCGGCGTACGGGCCGAGCAGGAGGGCCGGAAGGAACTGGAGGCCGGTGACGATACCGAGCGCCGTCCCGGAGTGGGTCAGCTCCAGGACCAGCCAGTCCTGGGCGACGCGCTGCATCCAGGTGCCGACGTTCGAGACGATCGCGCCGGAGGCGTACAGACGGAAATTTCGGACTTTGAAGGCACGGAACGTGGGGCTCATCGAGCCGCCAGTCGTTCCAGTACAGGTGCTGCCTTGCGCAGGATGTCGCGCTCCTCGGGGGTCAATTGCTTCAGCTTGGTCTGCAGCCACTCGTCGCGGCGCCGGCGGTTCGCCAGGATCAGCTCGTCGGCCCTGGCGGTGAGCTCGACCATGATCTGGCGCTTGTCGGTCGGATGGGGCCGGCGGACCACCAGGCCCGCCTCCTCCATGTTCGTCACGATCCGCGTCATCGACGGCGGCTTCACCTGCTCGTGCGCGGCCAGCTCGCCGATCGTCATCGCCTCGTGCTTGGCCAGCGCGCCGAGCACGCTCAGCTGGTTCGCGGTGAGGTCGTGACCGGGCTCGCGCTGCCGGCGGATCTGCCGGGACAACCGCAGGGTCGACGACCGCAGAGCACTCGCCAGCCCGACGTCACTCTTCACCTGCTGCGCTACGACTTCGGGCATGTCGTTACCTTAACTCATTACTTTTGCTAACTAAAACCGGTTTCCACCGGCTGGTATTCCCCGGCCCGCCACGGCCATGGCCTAGAGTTCGCGGTCATGGGGACGACGGCCGAGCTGGAGCGGTACGAGCAGCGGTTCCGGCGGGCGGGACTGCCGCTGTTCATCGAGGACTTCTCGCCCACGCACGACATCTACACGCGGGCCGCGCCGCTGCTCTGGCTGGTGTTCCTGGCCGAGATGCTCGGCGCCACCTCGCTGGACTGGCTGTGGTGGCAGAACCTGCTGGCCGCGATCGGCGGCCTGGTCGCGCTCGTCGTCGGCTTCGGCCTGCTGAACGGGTTCCGCGGCCGGCCGTTCTGGTCGTTGCCGACCCGGTTCGGGATCCCGGAGCTGGCGGTGTTCGTGCTGTTGCCCGCCCTGCTGCCGGTGGTCACCCAGGGGCAGGTCAAGCAGTTCTTCGGCGTCGCCGGCGGCAACCTGGTGTTGCTGGGAGCGGTGTACGTCGTGGTCGGCTACGGCTTCATCGCGACCGTCGTCTGGGGAATGCGCCAGCTGGCCCGCGAGCTGGCCAACTCGGTCGCCAGCTTCGTCCGGGCGCTGCCGCTCCTGCTGGTCTTCTCACTGGTGCTGTTCATGACCGCGGACATGTGGCAGGTGTTCGCGGGGATGCCCGCCGCCTTCATCGTCTTCTCGGTGATCGCCTTCACCCTGCTGAGCACGGTGTTCCTGCTGATCCGGCTGCCGCTGGAGGTGGACGCGATCGAGCGCACCGCCGGGTCCGGTCCGCCGCTGCGCCGGATCCAGCGGTTCAACGTCAGCGTCAGCCTGGTGATCCGGCAGTGGATGCAGGTCCTGGTCGTGAGCGCCGGCGTCGGACTGTTCTTCGTTGCCTTCGGCATGCTCGCGATCAGCGAACACATCTACGAACAGTGGGGCGTCGACGCCGGCTCCTGGTCGTACCACCTCACGCTGCTGGACCACCCGCTCGTCCTCAGCGCCTCGCTGATCAAGGTCGCCGTCGGCATCGCGAACTTCACCGGCCTGTACTACTCGATCGCGCTGCTCACCGACTCGACGTACCGCACCGAGTTCCTCGACACCGTCAGCGCCGAACTGCGCGACCTGTTCACCGCGCGCACCGAGTACCTCGAGTTGCGTCAGGTGAGCCAGTCGGTCAACGGGCCGATCGCGAAGTAGGCCACGAACAGCGCCGACACCACCCACATCAGCGGGTGCACCTCGCGGGCCTTGCCGCGGACGGTCTTGAGCACGGCGTACGAGACGAAGCCCGCGCCGATACCGGCCGAGATCGAGTACGTGAACGGCATCAGCACGATCGTCAGGAACGCCGGGAACGCGACCTCGATGTCGTCGAAGTCGATGCCCTTCACCTGCGTCATCATCAGGAACCCGACCAGGATCAGCGCCGGTGTCGCCGCCTCGTACGGAACGAGCGTCACCAGCGGCGCGACCACCATCGAGATCAGGAAGCAGATCCCGGTCACCACACTCGCCAGCCCGGTCCGCGCCCCCTCGCCGACACCCGACGCGGATTCGATGTACGACGTGTTGCTGGACACCGACGCCGCGCCGCCGGCGGCCGCCGCCAGGCTGTCCACGACCAGGATCCGCTGCGAGTTCGGCGGGATACCGTCCTTGTCGTTCAGGCCGGCCTCGGCGCCGATCGCGGTCATCGTGCCCATCGTGTCGAAGAAGTCCGCGAGCATCAGCGTGAAGATCAGCAGCAGCGCCGACACCGCCCCGATCTTCTCGAACGAGCCGAACAGGTTGAACTCGCCGATCGTGTCCAGGTTCGGTGTGGTGAACCACCGGTCCGGCAGCTTCGGCACGCTCAGGCCCCAGCCGCCCGGGTTCTTGTCGGTGCGGGCGCCGATGGTCGCGATCGACTCGAGCACGATCGCCAGCGCGGTCGAGACCAGGATGCCGATCAGGATCGCGCCCTTCACCTTCCGGGCGTACAGCGTGACGATCAGCAGCAGGCCGACCACGAACACCAGGACGGGCCAGCCGTGGAGGTTGCCGCCGACACCGAGTTCGACCGGCGGACCGCCCGCCGCCGCGGGACGCCGTACGAAGCCCGCGTCGACCACGCCGATGAACGTGATGAACAGGCCGATGCCGACGCTGATCGCGATCTTCAGCTGCAGCGGCACGGCCTCGAACACCGCCTTGCGGAAGCCGGTCAGCACGAGCACCAGGATGATCAGGCCCTCGAGGACCACCAGGCCCATCGCGTCCGCCCAGGTCATCTTGGTCGCGACCGAGAACGCGATGAACGCGTTCAGGCCAAGGCCGGTGGCCAGCGCCAGCGGGAAGTTCGCGAACACGCCCATCAGGATCGTCACCACGCCGGCCACCAGCGCGGTCGCCACCGCGACCTTCGCGATCGCCGCCGCCGGGTCGGTGCCGCCGCCGATGAACTGACCGGCGCCGTCCTTCACGGTGCCGATGATCAGCGGGTTCAGCACCACGATGTAGGCCATCGTGAAGAAGGTGACCAGCCCGCCGCGCACCTCGCGGCCGAGCGTGGATCCGCGTTCTGTGATCTTGAAGAACGAGTCGAGAGGACCGGAACCGGAGCGGGCCGTCGCGGCCTGGGACGAGCTCATGACCGCATCGTGCCAGTTCCTACCGGGCAGTTGCGAGCACTAATCGGAAACGAAGCTAAGGTAGGTGGCGTGACGGAGGATCAGGGGGCATCCAAGAAGCGGACCGACCCGACCAGTCAGCTGGCCCGCGGCGAACTGGTCCACGCCGAGGTCAAGCCGCTCGACCTGTCCGGCATCCCCAGCGTGATCACCGGCATCGCCCTCTGGGCCGTCGCCCTCGTCGTCCTGTTCATCTTCCGCGACCACCTCGAGGCCAACGGCCTCGACTGGTGGCTCTGGGTCCCCGTCGCCGGCATCGGCCTCGGCCTGATCGGCCTCTGGTACTGCAAACGCCGCTGGGCCGCCATCCAAGCCGGCCACCGCCCCGAAACCGAAGACTGACCTGCCCCGGCTCTGGCGGCAGCTCGACAGGAGGTGTCGTCCAGAAGCACCAGCCGGCACGCTCAGCCCTCCGGCCACCAGCCCGCAGTGGACGTATACGTACTGTCGAGCTGCCGAGAACCCGACCTGCTGGTCAGTTCTCCAGTTCGAGGGTGTCGTAGCCGGTGGTGTCGAAGGCGTGGTCGGGGGTGGGGGGTTCGGTGATGTCGATGGTGGCGTCGGAGTGGGCGCCGCAGCCGTAGTCGTAGGCGACGACGCGGGCCTCGCCGGGGGCCATCTCGTTGGCGCAGACGCCGAAGGCCTGGCCGAGGCTGTCGGCGAGGCGGATCCAGTAGCCGCAGGAGAAGCACTTGTACGGCACGGCCTGGGCGATCGCGGACGTCGGCCCGAAGTCGCCGGCGTACCACCGCTCGGCCGCCTCCTCCCGCCCGACCGGCGAGAGCACGCGCTCGCGGCCGAGGCCGAGCTCCTCGACCACCGTGAGCACCTCCTCCGGCGCGTCGGCGGTGTCGGTGAACCCGGGCTCGAGGCGCGGATCGTCGGCGTGGGTCGGGAACAGGTCACCGGGGCGCAGGTCGCCGGGCTGGACACGCTCCGACCACGGGATCCACTCCGGCGCGACGACGGCCTCGTCGCCGGGCAGCATCACGACCTCGTTGACCGTGACGGTCTTGGCGCGTGACGCGCGGGTCAGCGTGACGGCCCAGCGCCAGCCGCGGTACCCGGGGTGGGTGGAGGCGAAGTAGTGCGTGACGAGGCGCTCGCCCTCGACCGAATGACCGAGGTGCTCCCCGACCTGCGCGGCGCCGGCCTCGGCGATCGCGGCCTCACGTGCCGGTTCGACCGCCGCGACGCAGACGGCGTCGGGCTTGGCGCGTACCGGTTCGGGGGTTCTGACGGGAGTCACAATCGCCCATTCTCGCACGCCGTCCGCAGTACGCCGAACCGCCGTCACCCAGGCCGCCGCGCACCGCTCGTACGCGCGGTTGCCTGCGGTCTGTCCCCGGCACGAGGCAGGATGGTTCCATGCACTCCCCGGACCCGAAGGCGAATCCCGGCGGCAACGCCGCCGGCGGTCCGCCGCGCGGCGACGCGGGCGGGCCCAAGGCCGCCGGGAAGTCCGCCGGCGACCGGTTCAGTGACGCGCGCGGGCGGATGGGGACCGCGGGGAAGAAGGTCGGGCACGCGTCGAAGGTGGGCGCGGAAGGTGTCGCGTCGGCGTCGAAGAAGGCCGCGGAGGTCAGCGGGAAGGTCGGTCGCGCGACCGGGCGCCGGATCCGCGGGCTGACCAGCGCCCAGGGCGCGGGTGAGTCGGGGCTGTCGCGGCTGATCGAGCTCGGCGCGGTGAACGCGGCGGGTGACACGGCGTTCGCGGTGTCGCTGGCCGGGACGGTGTTCTTCACCGTGCCGAGCGGCGAGGCGCGCGACCGGGTGGCGCTGTTCCTGCTGCTGACGATGGCGCCGTTCGCGTTGATGGCGCCGCTGGTCGGCCCGATCCTCGACCGGTTCCGGCACGGCCGCCGCTGGGCGATCGGGGCGACCCTCGGCGTCCGCGCGTTCCTGGTCTGGAGCCTGGCGTCGTCGATCGCCGGCGACGGCTCCGCCTGGCTGTATCCGGCGGCGCTCGGCTGCCTGGTCGCCTCCAAGGCGTACGGCGTCACCCGCGCCTCCGCCGTACCGCGGCTGCTGCCCAAGCAGATCACGCTCGTCACGGCCAACTCCCGGATCTCGCTGGCCGGCGTCGCGGGGGCGACCATCGGGGCCGGGATCGCGGCCGCGTTCGCCGCGATCGGGCCACAGTGGTCGCTGCGCTGGGCCGCGCTGGTGTACATCGTCGGCCTGATCCTCGCGATCCGGCTGCCCGCCGCGGTCGACTCCCCCGCCGACGAAGAGGTGACCGGTACGGCGGGGCGCGACGCCCGGCGGCGCGCGATCACGGCCGCCGTGGCGCGCGGGATCCGGTGCAACCTGGGGCTGCGGTTCGTGTCCGGGTTCCTGACCATGTATCTGGCGTTCCTGCTCCGCGACCAGCCGGTCAGCGGGGTCAAGGGCGCCGTCGCGGCCGCGGCGGTGATCGCCGCGGCCGGTATCGGCAACAGCCTCGGCACCCTCCTCGGGTCGTTGCTCAGGGCCCGTAAACCGGAAACGGTCGTGCTCGTGGTGCTGCTCGTCGACGCGGCGGTCGCGGTCGCCGTCGCGGTGCTGTACGGCCTGCCGATCCTGATCGCCCTCGGCCTGGTGGCCGGCCTGTGCAGTTCGCTCGGCAAGCTGTCGCTGGACGCGATGATCCAGCGTGACGTGCCGGAGTCCGTGCGGACATCGGTGTTCGCGCGGTCCGAGACGGTGCTGCAGCTCGCGTGGGTGATCGGCGGCGGCTGCGGCATCGTGCTGCCGCTGATCCCGCGCCTCGGGTTCGGCTTCCTCGCGGGCGTGCTGCTGGTGGTCGTCTTCCTCGTACTACGGATGCGCCCAAGCTCCCGCATCACCCCAGGGCCGCTGCGCCCGGGCGGTCTCGGCGGCCCGCGCACCGACACACACACCAAGCCGCACGCCGCGGCGCACCCGCACGACCGCGATCACGACCCGGCGTACGAGGGCGATCACCACGCGGACAGCACGACCCGGACGATCCTCAGCGTTGCCGAGCAGCGGGCCAACCGCCGGCGCCGCTCGAGCTCGCACGACGAACCCACCGTCGAGTGGCGCACCGGCGACCGGAAGCCGCCGCCCGAGCAGCCCATCGGCCGCTGGTGGAGCGGCCAGCCCGAGGACGACGAGAACACCGGCGAGAACCCGCAGCCCTGGTCCGAGGAACCCACCGAGGAACGCAACCGCAGCCCGTTCAAACGCCGCCCCGGCAGCAACCCCCGCCGCCCCCCGCGCTGATCCACGGGCAAACAACAAGGAGCGCGGACACCAGATGTCCGCGCTCCCATCTGCCCCTGGTTCAGACGGTGGCTACGTCCGCCTCCTCGGCCGCCGGCTCCTCGGCGGGAGCACTGGCGTGGCTGGTGCCGCGGAGGGTGAGGGTGCTGCCGACCGCGGTGACGAGCAGCAGGACGGCGCCGACCAGGGCGACCACGCTCATGCTGTG
>Ga0247821_10001197_pt1 | contig 14407 bp, 10 predicted proteins | sample 13C_Glycerol_Day_FD_192481 | JGI IMG/M metagenome (GOLD analysis project Ga0247821, IMG submission 192481) | Soil microbial communities from agricultural site in Penn Yan, New York, United States - 13C_Glycerol_Day14 | ecosystem: Environmental > Terrestrial > Soil > Agricultural land | place... | reverse complement strand
GGCTGCTGACCGGGCATTACCCCTACGGTGAAGTCGAAGCCTTCCAGCGCCCGCGCTTTGGCCAGCCGGTGAATGCCTCGCGCTACCGGCCTGACTTGCCGGAATGGCTTCAACACAATCTGCAACAAGCCGTGGCAGCCGACCCGACACAGCGCTTCGAAACCGCCGAGCAATGGTTGCTGTTGCTCGAACGCGGTGACCGCCAGGCGCCTCCCAGCCACCCTCGACCGCTGCTCGAACGTGAGCCGCTCAAGGTCTGGCGCACCTTGGCCCTGTTGTCTCTGTTACTCAACCTGATTCTGCTGCTCAGCCTGCTGAAGGGCTGAACAGCGCATGCCGATGAGGAAAACCCTGATGAACGCGAAAGTCTGGCTGGTCGGTGCAGGCCCCGGTGATCCTGAATTGCTGACCCTGAAGGCCGTGCGCGCCTTGCAGCAGGCACAGGTGGTGATGATCGACGACCTGGTCAACCCCGCCGTACTGGAGCACTGCCCCAAAGCTCAGGTGATTGCCGTGGGCAAGCGTGGTGGCTGCCGTTCAACGCCCCAGGCCTTCATCCAGCGCCTGATGCTGCGCCATGCGCGCCAGGGGCGCTGCGTCGTGCGGCTCAAGGGTGGCGACCCCTGCATCTTCGGCCGTGGCGGTGAAGAGGCGGCGTGGCTGCAGGGGCATGGCATCGAGGTGGAGGTGGTCAACGGCATCACCGCCGGCCTGGCCGGGGCGACCCGGTGCGGCATCTCGCTGACCTCGCGCGGGGTCAGCCGCGGGGTGACACTGGTCACTGCGCACACTCAGGATGACAGCGAGCTGAACTGGGCCGCGTTGGCTCAGGGCGGGACCACGTTGGTGGTGTACATGGGCGTGGCGCGGTTGGCGCAGATCCGCCAAGGGCTGCTGGAGGGCGGCATGGCGCCAGGGACGCCGGTGGCGATGATCGAAAATGCGTCGCTGCCTGGGCAGCGCGAATGCAGGAGCGATGTGCGAGCGATGCTGGAGGATGCACGGGCGTTTGGATTGCGCAGCCCGGCGATTCTGGTGATTGGCGAGGTGGTAGCTGGGGAGCGGATGGTGCTTGAGGGGATGGCTGTTGCTGGATAGTGCTTCGGCTGCTCGGGCCCTATCGCCGGCAAGCCGGCTCCCACAGGTAATCCACTCAGCCTGAGGGCAATGGGGTACATGTGGGAGCCGGCTTGCCGGCGATAGGGCCCGGGCAGCCGCACTAAATCGCAGGCAAAGAAAAACCCGGCCGAGGCCGGGTTTTTCATTGAAGCTTCAGACCAATTACTTGGACTGGGCTTCTACCTGAGCTTCAACGCGACGGTTGACAGCACGGCCTTCTTCGGTGGCGTTGTCGGCAACCGGACGGGTTTCGCCGTAGCCAACCGAGTCAACACGGGTGGATTCCACGCCGTACTGCTGGGTCAGAACCTGCTTGACAGCATTGGCACGACGCTCGGACAGCTTCTGGTTGTAAGCGTCTGGGCCGACGGAGTCAGTGTGACCTTCAACCACGGTGGTGGTTTGTGGGTACTGCTTCATGAAGTCAGCCAGGTTCTTGATGTCGCCGTAGCTGTTAGGCTTGACGACCGACTTGTCGAAGTCGAACTTGACGTCCAGCTCAACGCGAACGACTTCGGCAACAGCCGGGCAGCCATCGGCGTCAACGGTAACGTTGGCCGGGGTGTCTGGGCACTTGTCGACGTTGTCGCACACGCCATCGTTGTCGCTGTCGGAGCAGACTTCAGCAACTGGAGCCGGAGCAGGAGCGACTTTGCCACCGCTGCCACCGAAGTTCAGACCGACACCAACGGACGGGCCCCACTCGGTGTTGCCGTTGTCGATGTTGTACATGGCTTCAACGCCAGCACGGGCGAAGAACATGTCGGTGATGTACCACTTGGCGCCAGCGCCAACGTTGGCGAAGGTGGAGTGGTCACGGCCGCTACGAGTGGCCTGGCCCAGGCTCTCGTGAGCGAAACCAGCGGAGACGTACGGACGCACTGCATCGCCTACGGTACCGAGGTGGTAGGTAGCGTCGAGCTTGGCTTTGGAACCTTTGATGTCTTTGTTGAAGACTTCGCCACGAGCGTTGTGAGTCTCGTTGTAGCCCAGGTCCAGGGAAACGTCGTCAGTCAGGAAGTAACCGAGGCGAACACCAGGATTGGTGCCGTCGTTCTTGAAGTTACGCTCGCTGTCGTAGTACTGCTTGGTAACGTTGCCTTCGATTTCGACAGCGCCTTGGCCTTGAGCCAGAACGCCAAACGAAGTAGCGGCTACGAGCGAGCCAATGGCCAAGCCCAAGGTGTTTTTCAATTTCATCCGTTAAATCCCCATCTGGTGATAGTTAAGCAGTCCCACCAACATCCGGGGGACAACTCGACGGCAAGTCTAGCAGAACTCGCCGGTAGGTTAGAGATATTTACAAGTGACTAAGTTTCATCAAGGCCTGAAAATTTCTCTCTAAGCTTGTCTAGCGCGCGCTTGTAGCGCATTTTCGTAGCGCTCAGGCCCATGTGCATGATATCGGCGATTTCCTGAAATTCCAGCTCTGCGACAAATCGAAGCACCAGAATTTCACGGTCAATCGGGTTCACATGCACCAGCCATTTGTCCAACCCGCCCTTTTCTTCCGGTTTCGGTGCCTTGTCTTCAGACGCCTCTTCAACAGGGTCAAGACTCAGGGCATCCATCAACCGGCGTTTACGACGCTCCTTGCGGTATTGGGTAATGCACTCGTTGTAGGTGATGCTGTAGAGCCAGGTCTTGAACTTGGACTTACCCTCGAAGTTCTTCAGCCCGTACAGCACCTTCAGCATCACTTCCTGACAGACATCGTCAGCATCCCGGTCGTTCCCCAAGTAACGCGCACAGACGTTGAACAGGGTCCGCTGGTAGCGCCGCATGAGTTCCTCATAGGCGCGGGTAACGTGATACAGCTCCTCATGCGAACGCGACACCAACTCCTCGTCGGTGAGCTCGCGGGGGTCATAACGCATAGGCGGCGAATGAACTTTATTCAAAACGGATCTGGCCGACAGTCAGGTCAATGTCGCCGCAGGGCCCCGTGGACCCATTTTCGCGGCGGCATACATTAACAGCTTTTGTGCGGTTAGCGGCTATTGACACGCTGCTCAAGCAACACACGGTTGGCAAGAGACACCAATTCGCCATCATCGGTCAACAGCGTCGTCTTCACCGTACCGATTTCCTCGATTTGCCCTTCGACCTCTCCAATCCGCACCTGCTGGCCGACCTGGTAAAGTTCGCGAACGTAGATCCCGGCCAGAATCTGCCCGGCAATTTCCCGGCTGCCGAGGCCCATCGCCAGGGCAACGGCCAGACCAACGGTAATCAATCCAATGACGATTACGTGGTTCAAAAGGTCGGTCTTGACCTCGAGCTGGCTGATGGCCACCGAGATGCTGATGATGATTACCAGGCCCTGGGTAATGCGCCCAAGACCTGCCGAGTATTCAAGGCCGATGCCTTCGGCGGCGCCGCGCACCAGGCCGTTGGCAATCTGCGCCAGCAGTACGCCGGCCAGCAGCACCAACGCGGCACCAAATACCTTGGGCAAGTACAGGGCAAGCATGTCGAGGGTCGCCGAGACCCGCTCCAGGCCAAGCGATTCCGCGGCCGAAACCAGGAAAATCAGCAACACGAACCAGTAGACGATCTTGCCGATCAGGGTCGAGATCGGCACCTGGATGCCGGCGCGGGCCAGCATCTTGGTCAACCCGGTACCGCCCATCAGGCGGTCCAGGCCGAACTTGGCGAGCAATTTCGACAGCAGCGTATCGAGCAGCTTGGCCACCACGAAACCGAGCAGCACCACCACCAGCGCGCCGAACAGGTTGGGGATGAAGTTCGCTACCTTGGTCCATAGTGCGGTCATCGCAGTGACCAGGCTCTGGGTCCAGAGATCGAGTTCCATATTCAATCGGCCTTATCAGCTTTGCTGCCAGCGGCAGCGTTACGACGTACAGGCGCAACATGCGCCGAGCCATTGTTCACGGCGATCAGCAGTGCCTGGCTCCAGCGGCCAAGCAGGCTGAACAGATCACCTGCGCCAACCTGGCGGTTGGCGGTCTTGAGCACGCGACCCAGGCACGCGGCATCGTCACGGTCTTCACCGGAGGGCGACGCCTTGAGCAGGTCACGCAGGGATTCTTCAAACGGATCGTGCATGGGCACCTCGCGCAGTATCAGTCAGAGACGAGAGCGCCGGGCGATGAGGGCCATGCAAAACTAGACCCACCGCAAGCGTCGGAACAGCCACCACTGCCCCACCGCCAATCCGAGCACGACGACGCAGGCAAACAGGAAGCCATAGGGATTCTCGGCCCCCGGAATGCCGCCCACATTGATCCCCAGCAATCCGGTGATGAAGCTCATGGGCAAGAAGATGCACGTGATGATGCCGAAGCGGTACATGGTCCGGTTCATCCGCTCGCTGCGCCGGCGATCCTCGCTCTCCAGCACCAGCGCGGCCCGCTCACGGGTCAGTTCGAGCTCTTCGAGGTAGCGAATCAGGCTGTTGTTCAACTCGTTCCAGTAGTCGGCGTCGGCCTCGGCGAACCAGCTCCACTTGCTGCGCGAGAGCTGCGCGTAGATTTCCCGCTGCGGCGCCAGAAAACGCCGCAGACCGGCGGCGCGTCGACGGATCTGCTGCAGGCTGCCTTGCTCGGGGGTGTACCGTTCGTCGGACTCGACCTTTTCCTCTTCCAGGTCGACCAGCTCGGACAGGTCGCTGACCAGTCCCTGGACTTTCTCGGTGAGCAATTCGCCCATCAACAGCAACAGCTCCGACGCCGATTTCGGCCCCCTGCCCTCGTCCAGTTGCTGGAGCACCTCGTCACTGGCGCGCAACGGCCTCAGGCGCAGCGAGATGACCCGCTGCGCCTCGGCGAAGATGCGTACCGACACCATGTCTTCGGGCTCGGCGCCCGGGTTGAGGTTGACCCCGCGCAAGAACACCAGCAACTGCTCGGCCGCCAACGGCAGCAGCCGTGGCCGGGTGTTTTCTTCGAGCAGCAGGTCGCAGGCGAACTCGCTCAGGCCACTGTCATGCAGCAGCCAGGTACGGGTCTGTGGATGGCTGCGATCCCAGTGCAGCCACAGGCTCTCCTGTGGCTGCAGGTGCAGGTCGTCCAGCTCGGTCCGAGCGATCGAGCGCGCGCCGCCTTTACCATCGAGCACCAAGGCATGCACCAGCCCCCACTGCGCGTTGTCTTCCTCGAACATCAAAGCTCCATCAGCGCGCGGGGCGCGTCACTCCGGCATTTTCAGCGGGCTTGGCGAGATAATCACACCGTTGTTGTCGGCATACACGTATTCACCCGGGCGGAAGGTCACGCCCGCGAAGGTCACGGCCACGTTGAGGTCGCCGATGCCACGCTTGTCGGTCTTCATCGGGTGACTGGCCAAGGCCTGCACGCCCACGTCGGTCTGGATCAGTACGTCCACATCACGTACGCAGCCGTAGATCACCAAACCTTCCCAACCGCTCTTGGCAGCCTTTTCGGCGAGCATGTCACCGAGCAGGGCACGGCGCAGCGAACCACCGCCGTCGACCACCAGGACCTTGCCCTTGCCGTCGAGTTCGACCTGCTCCTTGACCAGCGAATTGTCTTCGAAGCACTTGATGGTGACGATCTGGCCGCCGAACGAATCGCGGCCACCGAAATTGCTGAACATCGGTTCCAGCACCTGGACCAGGTCTGGGTAGGCGTCACACAGGTCGGGCGTTACGTAATGCTGCATGGGAAGCTCCTGTCAGTCACAACGAAAGCGGGTGTAGGCCAAGGCTACACCGGCGAGGCTGTTGCAGTCATCCAGGACTGGGCAGTCAGTTATGTGCGACCTGCTCTGGCCCCATCGCCGGCAAGCCGGCTCCCACAGGCGTTGTGAAGGTCGGTGGTGTACCTGTAGGAGCCGGCTTGCCGGCGATAGGGCCAGAGCAGGCAACAGAAAATCAGTTGGCGGGCACAGGCTCGGCATCCATCGTCGACGCATGCACAGGCTTCAACGGCCCCCGCAACCAGCGCTCCACCAACGGCCATACCTGCGCTTGCGCCGCCTTGCTCACCAGCATGTCGACATGCCCGAAGGCCTCGAAGCCCTCCTCACGCCCCAGCCTGAGGAACTGCTTGCGCTCGCCACCGATTTGATCGAACAGCTTGCGACAGGCCCAGACCGGATCCTGGAAATCGCCTGCTCCGGCCACTGCCAGAACCGGCACATCCACATCGGCCAGCCCGGCCCACCAGTCATTGTCCTTGTCACCGAAGCGGCCGAACAGACCATGCCAGCGCATGCTCTCCAGGGCCAGGCCGATAGGTTCATCCTCAGGCCCGCGCTTGAAGCGTGGCCCGGAAATCTGCCCCCAGCGCTTGAGCACCAGCTTCGCCCCCCAGGTCAACGGCGGCACTTTCAGCGGCCAATAGACCCGACTGATCTGGGTGCCGAAAAACGCAGCGCTGGCGACCTGTTCGGCGCGCAGGAAACCGCCACCGAGCGCCGCCGCCAAGGTAATGCCACCCAACGAATGGCCAACCCAGTGCGGCGCCAGGCCGGCTTGTTCCTGAACGAAGGCCGCGATCAGCGGCAGGTCGTCACGGGCGTAGTCGGCCACCCGATTGTGCTTCCAGTTGCGGTTGCGCGGCGACAAGCCATGGCCACGCATCTCCGGGATCCACACATCGAATCCGGCTCGCGCCAGGTGGGCGCCCAGGCCAATGCCCTTGGGCGAATACCAGAAACGCCGGTTGGAAAAACTGCCATGCAGGAGAATGACCGGTACGCCCTGGGCACGGGGCTGGTCGGCCAGGCCCAGACGGGTCACCGCGATTTCGACGCTGGGGTCAGGGCTGTTGCCGGCCTTGATCCGGTACACGTCTTCGCTGAGGTCGCCGCGACGCTCGGCACTGAGCAACGCGACGGGAAATAGAGTGCTGCTGCTTTGCATAGGTTGCTTGGTGCACAAAAAAGGGCGGGATCCATCGCTGGAACTCGCCCTGGATAAACCAGGCGGGGGCACGCCCCCGCATTTCACCGCATCAGGCTGCGCCCTGGCCCTCGGCCAGGAAGAACCAGGTCTCGAGCACCGAGTCCGGGTTCAGCGACACGCTTTCGATGCCCTGTTCCATCAGCCACTTGGCCAGGTCCGGGTGGTCCGATGGGCCCTGGCCGCAGATGCCGATGTACTTGCCGGCCTTGTTGCACGCGGCAATGGCGTTGGCCAGCAGCTTTTTCACGGCCGGGTTACGCTCGTCGAACAGGTGGGCGATGATCCCCGAATCGCGGTCCAGGCCCAGGGTCAGCTGGGTCAGGTCGTTGGAGCCGATGGAGAAACCATCGAAGTACTCGAGGAACTCTTCGGCCAGGATGGCGTTGGACGGCAGCTCGCACATCATGATCACGCGCAGGCCGTTGTCGCCACGGGCCAGGCCGTTTTCAGCGAGCAGGTCGATGACCTGGCTGGCTTCGCCCAAGGTGCGCACGAACGGCACCATGATCTCGACGTTGGTCAGGCCCATTTCGTTGCGCACGCGCTTGAGTGCGCGGCACTCGAGCTCGAAGCAGTCACGGAACGATTCGCTGATGTAACGCGAGGCGCCGCGGAAGCCCAGCATCGGGTTTTCTTCTTCCGGCTCGTACAGTTTGCCGCCGATCAGGTTGGCGTACTCGTTGGACTTGAAGTCCGACAGGCGCACGATGACCTTTTTCGGATAGAAGGCCGCAGCCAGGGTGCTGATCCCTTCGACCAGCTTCTCGACGTAGAAACCGACCGGGTCGTTGTAGCCGGCGATGCGCTTGTCGACGCTTTCTTTCAGGTCGGCAGGCAGGCCCGCGTAGTTCAGCAGCGCCTTGGGGTGCACACCGATCATGCGGTTGATGATGAACTCCAGGCGCGCCAGGCCGACACCGGCGTTGGGCAACTGGGCGAAGTCGAACGCGCGGTCCGGGTTGCCGACGTTCATCATGATCTTGAACGGCAGATCCGGCATGGCATCGACCGAGTTCTGCTTGACGTCGAAGCCCAGCTCGCCTTCGAAGATGAAACCGGTGTCGCCTTCGGCGCAGGACACGGTGACGCCCTGACCGTCCTTGAGGATCTGGGTGGCATTGCCGCAACCGACCACGGCCGGAATACCCAGCTCACGGGCGATGATCGCCGCGTGGCAAGTACGACCGCCACGGTTGGTGACGATGGCGCTGGCGCGCTTCATCACCGGCTCCCAGTCAGGGTCGGTCATGTCGGAAACCAGTACGTCGCCCGGCTGCACCTTGTCCATCTCGGACACGTCGTTGATCACGCGAACCTTGCCGGCGCCGATGCGCTGGCCGATGGCACGGCCTTCGACCAGGACGGTGCCCTTCTCTTTGAGCAGGTAGCGTTCCATGACGTTGGCGCTGGAACGGCTCTTCACCGTCTCAGGGCGCGCCTGAACGATGTACAGCTTGCCGTCGTCACCGTCCTTGGCCCACTCGATGTCCATCGGGCGCTGGTAGTGCTGCTCGATGATCATGGCCTGCTTGGCCAGCTCGTTGACTTCGTCGTCGCTCAGGCAGAAACGCGCGCGCTCGGCACGGTCGACTTCGACGGTCTTGACCGAACGGCCGGCCTTGGCTTCGTCGCCATAGACCATCTTGATCGCCTTGCTGCCCAGGTTGCGGCGCAGGATGGCCGGACGGCCGGCCTGCAGGGTCTGCTTGTGGACATAGAATTCGTCAGGGTTGACCGCACCCTGCACCACGGTTTCGCCCAGGCCATAGGCGCCGGTGATGAACACCACGTCGCGGAAGCCCGACTCGGTGTCGAGGGTGAACATCACGCCGGCGGTGCCGGTTTCCGAACGGACCATGCGCTGCACGCCAGCCGACAGGGCCACCAGCTTGTGGTCGAAGCCCTGGTGCACGCGGTAGGCGATGGCACGGTCGTTGAACAGCGAGGCGAACACTTCCTTGGCCGCGCGGATCACGTTGTCGACGCCACGGATGTTGAGGAAGGTTTCCTGCTGGCCGGCGAACGAGGCGTCCGGCAGGTCTTCGGCCGTGGCCGAGGAACGCACGGCCACGGCCATGTTGTCGTTGCCGGCGGCCATTTCGGCGAAGGCAGTGCGGATCTCCGCATCCAGACGAGCCGGGAATTCGGCCTCCATGACCCACTGACGGATCTGCGCGCCGGTCTTGGTCAGGGCGTTGATGTCGTCCACGTCCAGCGCATCGAGCGCGGCGTGGATGCGATCGTTCAGGCCACTCTGTTCGAGGAAGTCGCGGTACGCCTGAGCCGTAGTGGCAAAGCCGCCCGGCACCGAAACGCCAGCACCTGCGAGGTTGCTGATCATCTCGCCCAGGGATGCGTTCTTGCCCCCCACATGCTCTACATCATGGACGCCGAGCTTTTCGAGGGAAACTACGTACTCTACCAAGGTGATCTCTCCACTAACTGTATTGGAAAAGCTCAAGGGCGCCCGCCTGTCTGCGTTGACTTGGCCGGGACGCTTGTGGCCTGTACCTGGAAAATAAGTGAGAATGCCGACAGCCGCGTTCGGCAAACCGAACTTATCATATCCAAGAATCGTCATCAGCTTAAGGCCCAGATCGCAAATGAAACGAACCGCGTTCTTCATCTCCGATGGCACCGGCATCACCGCCGAAACCCTGGGCCAAAGCCTGCTTGCGCAATTTGAAAGCATTCCGTTCAATAAATTCACGCGTCCGTACATCGATACGCCGGACAAGGCGCGGACCATGGTGCAGCAAATCAACGCGGCTGCCGAGCGCGACGGCATGCGCCCGATCATCTTCGACACCATCGTCAACCAGGACATCCGTGAGATCCTGGCCACGTCGAACGGCTTCATGATCGACATCTTTTCGACGTTTTTATCCCCGCTCGAGCAGGAATTGACCGCCCATTCGTCGTATTCCGTCGGCAAATCGCACTCGATCGGCGGTAATTCCAACTACATGGAGCGTATCGAGGCGGTGAATTTCGCCCTCGACAACGACGACGGCGCGCGCACCCATTACTACGACAAGGCCGATTTGATCCTGGTGGGTGTGTCGCGCTGCGGCAAGACCCCCACTTGCCTGTACATGGCCATGCAGTTCGGTATCCGCGCCGCCAACTACCCGCTGACCGAAGACGACATGGAGCGCTTGCAGTTGCCGCCCGTGCTCAGGAAACACCAGAACAAGCTGTTCGGCCTGACCATCGACCCTGACCGCCTGACCGCCATCCGCCACGAGCGCAAGCCCAACAGCCGCTATTCGAGCTTTGCCCAGTGCGAGTTCGAGGTGCGCGAGGTGGAGAACCTGTTCCGTCGGGAGAACATTCCCAACATCAACTCCACGCATTTTTCGGTGGAGGAGATTTCGGCGAAGATCCTTGTGGAGAAAGGGGTGGAGCGCAGGTTCAAGTAAACCTGTACTGGCCCTATCGCCGGCAAGCCGGCGATAGGGCCGGAACAGACATAAAAAAGCCCCGGCATCACTGCCGGGGCTTTTTCATTTCAGCTGACCACTCAGGACGGCACCACCGCCGCCTGCCCGCTCATCGCCAGGTCGACCAGCTCGCGGTTGGCCACCGCGTACATCGCATAGTCGGTACCGGTCGCATTACGCAGGTCGTCGAGCATGGCGCGCCAGCGCTCGACCATCACCCGGTGCTGCTCGGCCCACAGCGCCACGCGGGCGTCCATGTCCTGCGGCGCATCGGCCATTTGCAGCACGGAGATGGTGATGGCCCGCTGCTGCAGGTCGATATCATCGCGGAACGACTCGCGGGCCAGGGCCTGCCAGTTGTTCTCCACCGAAAGGTTACTGATTTCCTGCAGGTACCAGGTCAGGTCCAGCGCACTGCCCACGGCGAAGAACGCCTTGGCCACCTGGGCCGGCTCATGCCCAGTGACATCGGCCGCCTCGATGATCGGCAGCAGCGTGTACAGATGGCTGGTACCGGCGACCATGCGCGCCAGCAGTTCCGGCACCCCGGCATCGACGAAGCCCTGGTAGCGCACCATCCAGCGTTCGCGGGTCGGGCCTTCCAGCAGTTCGTCGAGCTTGAGCCCGAGCTGGGCGATTTTCGGCCCGAAGTGCGCGGTGTCGCGCCCGGCATCCTGCTCGTTGCGCCGGCTGCGCAGGAACCAGCGGGTGGCACGACGGCCCAGGCGCATCAGCTCGTCCATCAGGGTCAGCTGGATTTCCGCTGGCACCTGGTAGTCCAGCGCCTCGATCTGGCGGAACCAGTGCGGCAGGTGGAAGATGTCGCGCACGATCACATAGGCGCCGGCGACGTTGGCCGGACTCATGCCGGTGGACTCCTTCAGGCGCTGCACGAAGGTGATGCCCATGTTGTTGACCAGGTCGTTGGCGATCTGGGTGCTGACGATTTCGCGCTTCAGGCGGTGGCGGCGCATGGCCTCGGCGAACTTGCTCACCAGCGACGGCGGGAACGCGGTTTCCATGTCGCGGGTCAGGTAGTCGTCGTCCGGCACCAGCGACTTGAGCAATTGCTCCTTGAGGTCGATCTTGCTGTACGAAATCAGCACCGACAGTTCGGCACGGGTCAGTCCTTGACCTGCGGCGATACGCTCGGCCAGTTGCTCTTCGGACGGCAGGAACTCGATGGGCCGGTCCAGCTTGCCGCGGCCTTCAAGATCAGCCATCAGGCGCTTGTACTCGGCGATCCGCTCGCGGGCGCGGCGCGCCGCCAGCGACAGGGCCTGGGTCTGCTTGTAGTTGTTGCCCAGCACCAGGCCGGCCACTTCATCGGTCATGCTGCCCAGCAGCTGGTTGCGCTGCTTCTCGGTCATGTCGCCGCCCTGCACCACTTCATTGAGCAGGATCTTGATGTTGACCTCGTGGTCGGAGCAGTCCACGCCGCCGGCGTTGTCGATGAAGTCGGTGTTGGTGGCGCCGCCGTTCAGGCCGAACTCGACACGGCCCAGCTGGGTCATGCCGAGGTTGCCGCCCTCGCCCACCACCTTGCAGCGCAGCTCGTTGCCGTTGACCCGCAGTGCGTCGTTGGCCTTGTCGCCGACATCGGCGTGGCTTTCACTGCTGGCTTTCACATAGGTGCCGATGCCGCCGTTCCACAGCAGGTCCACCGGCGCCTTGAGCAGTGCGTGCAGCAGCTCGGTCGGGGTCAGGCGATCGGCCTCGATGGCGAAGCGTTCCTTCATCTGCGGGCTGATGGCAATGCTCTTGGCACTGCGCGGGAAGATCCCGCCGCCTTCGGACATGATGCTGGTGTCGTAGTCGCTCCAGGCCGAACGCGGCAGGTCGAACAGGCGCTTGCGCTCGACGAAGCTGGTGGCAGGGTCCGGGTTGGGGTCGATGAAGATGTGCAGGTGGTTGAACGCCGCCACCAGCTGCAGTTTTTCCGACATCAGCAAGCCGTTGCCGAACACGTCGCCGGCCATGTCGCCGACACCGATCACGGTGATCGGGTCCTGCTGCACGTTGATGCCGCGCTCGCGGAAGTGGCGTTGTACGCCAACCCAGGCCCCACGGGCGGTGATGCCCATCTTCTTGTGGTCATAACCGGCCGAACCGCCCGAAGCGAACGCATCGCCGAGCCAGAAGCCGTAGTCGATGGCGATGCCGTTGGCGATATCGGAGAAGGTCGCGGTGCCCTTGTCGGCCGCCACCACCAGGTACGGGTCATCGTCGTCGTGACGCACCACGTTGGCCGGCGGCACCACGCCCCCTTCCTTGAGGTTGTCGGTGATATCGAGCAGGCCCGAGATGAAGATGCGGTAGCAGGCCACGCCCTCGGCGGCGATTTCGTCACGGGTGCCGCCCAGCGGCAGGCGCCGCGGCAGGAAGCCGCCCTTGGCGCCGACCGGCACGATCACCGAGTTCTTCACCTGCTGGGCTTTCACCAGGCCCAGTACTTCGGTACGGAAGTCCTCTTCGCGGTCCGACCAGCGCAGGCCGCCACGGGCAACGTTGCCAAAGCGCAGGTGCACGCCCTCGACCCGTGGCGAGTAGACGAAAATTTCGAACTTCGGCACCGGCTTGGGCAGTTCGGGGATCAGCTTGGGGTTGAACTTGAAGCTGAAGTACGACTTGTTGTGGCCGTTGGCATCAGGCTGGTAGAAGTTGGTACGCAGGGTGGCCTTGATCAGGTCCAGGTAGCGACGCAGGATACGGTCCTCGTTGAGCACCTGGACATCGTCCAGGGCGGTGAGGATCGCCTGCTCCAGGCGCAGCTGCTTGTCGTCCAGGTCTTCATTGGTGAGCTTGCGCGCCAGGTAGAAGCGGGTCTTGAACAACCGGGTCAGCTCGCGGGCGATGTCGGTGTGGTTGTTCAGGGTGCTGGCGATGTAGCCCAGGTCGAAGCCCAGGCGGATCTGCTTGAGGTAGCGGGCATAGGCACGCAGCAGCGCCACGTCACGCCACGGCAGCCCGGCGGTGAGCACCAGGCGGTTGAAGGCGTCGTTTTCGGCATCGCCCCGGACGATGTGGATGAAGGCGTCCTGAAGAATGTCGTTGAGCTGCTGGATGTCCAGGCTCAGGCCTTCGCTGTAGGTGAACGCGAAGTCGTGGATCCAGTACTCGCGACCGCTGGCGTGGCGCAGGCGGTAGGGGAATTCGCCGAGCACGCGCAGGCCCAGGTTTTCGAGGATCGGCAGCACGTCCGACAGCGCCAGCGGGGTATCGGCGTGGTACAGCTTGCAGTGCAGCAGGCGTTCGCCCACGCGCGTCAGCGGCTGGTAGAAGCTCATCGCCAGCGGCTTGTTCTCGGACAGCGCCAGCACGTGCTGCAGGTCGACGACCGCCGAATGCGCGGCAAAGCGCTCGCGGTAGCCGGCCGGGAAGCCTTTGGGGAAGTCGCCGAGGATGTTGGTGCCCTGGGCTTCACCGAAGTTTTCGATCACCAGCGCCGAATAGTCGTCATGCCACGAGCGGCAGGCCTGGATCACCTCGTTTTCCAGCTGCTGGGGGTCGATGTCGATGCGGTTCTTCGGGTCGACCCGCAAGATCAGCTGCACGCGCGCCAGCACCGACTCGGAGAAGAAGGTCCAGAACTCGCAGTCACTGGCCTTCAGGCGCTCCATCAGCACCTGCTGGATCTTCTGGCGCACCTCGGTGGAGTAGATTTCCCGCGGCACGTAGGCCAGGCAGTAGCAGAAGCGCCCGTAGGGGTCCTTGCGCAGGAACACGCGGATCTTGTTGCGTTCCTGGATCTGCACGATCGACATCACGGTGCTGAACAGCTCGTCGATCGGGGTCTGGAACAGGTCGTCGCGCGGCAGCACTTCGAGTACCTGGGCCAGCTCCTTGCCCAGGTGGGCTTTCGGGTCGAAGCCCGAACGGCGCTCGACTTCGGCGACCTTGACGCGGATGTAAGGGATGGCATGCACGCTCTCGCCGTACACCGAGGAGGTGTACA
>Ga0247821_10001196_pt1 | contig 14412 bp, 21 predicted proteins | sample 13C_Glycerol_Day_FD_192481 | JGI IMG/M metagenome (GOLD analysis project Ga0247821, IMG submission 192481) | Soil microbial communities from agricultural site in Penn Yan, New York, United States - 13C_Glycerol_Day14 | ecosystem: Environmental > Terrestrial > Soil > Agricultural land | place... | reverse complement strand
GTCTCGGCCTCCTCACGGCCACCCCAACCAGGCCTGGCCGCAGGTCCTGGCCTGGTTGGGGTGGCCGTGAGGAGGCCGAGACTGCTGGACCTGTTCTGCTGCGCGGGCGGGGCCGGGGGTGGATCGTCGAGGGCGTGGCGCGGCGCAGGCACGGCCGCGAACGTGTCCGTGGCCGGTTCGATCTCGCCCGCATACGGCCGCGGCCGCGTACCCGCTTCCGGGTGCTGCTCGGCGAACCAGCCCTCGGGCGGCGCGTCCTCGAACCAGCCCCGGTTCACGACAGCCACCCGGCCACGAGCGCGGCCACGTTCATGACCGCGTCCGTGAGCCACACCGTGACCACGAACGCCAGGTCGCGGATCACGAGGCCACCGCCTGCACGCCGCGGGCTGCGATCGCCGCCGACGCCTCGCCCGCGGCCGCGGTGTGCTCGTCGCGCCAGATCCGCGCGTTCGTGCGGTACAGGTCGAGCAGCGTCTGCTCGGTCGCGCCGGTGTCCTCGCCGATCCGGCGGATCGCCTCCAGCAGCCGGTGCGCGTCCGTGTACGCCTTCACATGCGCAAACACCTGGCCCGCGAACGTGTCCGCGGCCGCGGCCAGGACCGGGGTCGGCGAGGTGACGACGGCGGGGGCGGGGTCCGTGAACCCGGACCGGCCCGGCTCCTGCGCGAGCACCGGCGAGAACGTGGACGGGCCATCCGACCAGGGCTCGATCACCGCGCGCCCGATCGCACCCTTCGCCGCCTTCTCAACCTCGTACACCTCACGAGCCAACTCGGCCGCGTACGCGCCCACCGCCAGGTCCACCCAGTACAGCTCGGCCACCGCACCGCCCGCGGGCATGTGCAGGATCAACGCCCACCGCGGATCGAGCTCGCCCGGCGAGGACCGCTCGCCCGTGCGCAGGTCGTAGAGCTGGCCGCCGTGGTAGACCTTCAGCTGGGTGGCGAACTTCGCCCCGAAATACTCGGCGCTCCCCGACGTCTTCAGATCCAGCACCAGCTGGGTACCGGGCGGCAACGGCTCGCCGACCGCCTGGCCGTACTTGTCGCACGGCTGCATCCACACCTTCAACGCCACGAACCGGTCCGCAGTCCCGGCCGCCCCCAGCTCGTCGTTCACCAGGAACGCCTCAGAGTGCAGGATCTCGAACCACGACGACATCACCTGCCGATACGCGGTCAATGCCGGGACGTGCTCGCCGACCGGCGGGATCTGCCCGGTCGCGTCCACCTGCTCGGTCAGCCGGTGCAGCGCCGTCCCGATCCGCGCCTTGGCCAGCGTCGGGTCCAGCGCCGATTTGACCCACCCGTTCAAGTCCTTACGCACGGCCGGGTCGTCCGCGTCCTGCACCGACTGGCCCGACAGGACCAAGTCCGGCCGCTTGGCCACGTTCACCAGTAGGTGACGCTTCTGCCAGTCGTGCAGCCCGCCCTGGTACTCGTAGCCGCAGTAGCCCGAGGCGCGCCGATAGGCGACCGGCTTCCCACCGTCCGGCGGCACGATCAGCGGCCGGTCCCAGCGGTCGCGCTCGATCTCGACCGGGATCAGGTCGCGGTCGTCCCAGCGGTCGCGCGGGGCGTTCTTCGCCGGTTGGCTCACCGTCTGCAGCGCCATCACGCACCCGCCAAGGTCTCGAACCGCACCTGCAACACCCGGGCCAGACGCCGCAACTCGCCGGTGCGCCAGTCATCGCGCGCACACCGGGTGTAGAACGTGGACGGGTTGATCCCCGCCAGCTCGGCCACGCCACGCTTGAACCGACCCTGCCGAGAGATCTCGGACGTGATCCGCTCAGTCACCGTCGCACCCATCACGCCCCCTCGATCGCGTGCAGCTGCGCCGAGCGGGTGGCCCAGCGCAGACCGAGCACGGCCACGCACAAGGCCGCGTACAGGGCGGCGAGCACGAGCAGGGCGCGGCGCATCACAACCCCATCTCGGCGTTGCGGGCGTCATCCTCGGCCCACCCCGGGCCGTCGGCTCCCAGCTCGCCAGCTGCGGCACGTAACCGCTCCAGCTCGGCCACGGCCACGACCGTGTGCGTGGGCGGGGTAGGGGACGGGGTTGTGGCCCGGTGCGCGGCGAGGAGGGCTTGGTAGCGGGACAACTCCGATGGGTCCGCGCAGTAGGCGTGAGCCGCGGCCGCGACCGGCGCCGTCCGCGACAACTCCGCCTCCAGCTCGAGGACTCGTTGCGCGTTGGCGTGCGCGGCCCGGTGCGCCTCGGCCAGCCGGGCTTGCAGGGTGGCGACCGTGGCGTCGACATTCATGACGCCATCTCCTGCCGGTCGCGCGGGCGGGCGTCGAGGGCCTGGCGCAGCTGGTGTACGGCCGCGTCCCGGTCGCCGAACGCCGCGGGCACGACCTCGGCCGCGTCCGCGACCTTGCGCAGCCACGCGGCCTCGGCCACGGGCACGGCCACCAGCTGGGGCTTGTCCAGGTCGCCGACCAGTAGGCGGCGCACCTCGCCGATGGGGACCACGGTCGCGGCACCGGCGGCGGCCTGGTCCAGGTAGGCCAGCATCGCGGCGACGCGGTGCAGCACGGTGATGGTCCTGGGAGTGGTATCGATGACACTCACGATCATGTCCTCACGGTTGGGGGCGAGCGCGGACGAGGACCAGAGGGGTCGAGCCCTCGTCCGCGCTCGGGGTAGCGGCGCGCGCTGGGGCACCAAACGCGCCGCAAGGTTGGGAATCGGTCGGGCCGGGGCCCAGGCGTCCAGCCCGGGAGACGCTTTTGTCTCACCCGGCCCGACCGACGTCATCGAGTGGCCGCTGCGTGCGCGTCGGCGAGCAGCCCAGAGGCCAGCGCCTGGACGAACTCCGCGGCCAATGCCTCATCCACCCCGCGGGCCTGCCCGGGGTAGCGCTTGGGCTCATAGGCCAGGCACGGCTCGCTGGTCTTCCACGGCTTGCAGAACGCGCACTCGGTGCCCTTGCGGAAGTGCTCGTGCGCCCGGGCGTCGTGCCCGCACGTGCACTCGGGCAGCGGCGTGGCCGGGCGCGCCGAGGTGAACGCCACCAGCAGCGCGCCGAACACGGTCGCGATCGCCAACCAGGCCACCGTGCGCGGGTCGAGCGTCGGGGCGTCCATCACCAGAGCGGACCGGCGGCCGGGGCCGCCCCATTGGCCGCGACCGGCTGCGGCGCGGCAGGCTGGGCGTTCGGGTCCCACTGCGGACCCTGCGGGCCACCGACCGGCGGGGCCGCGTTCCCGCCCTCGCCGCCGGTCTGCCACGGGGCCGCGGCAGCAGGCTGGACCGCTGCGGCCTGCTGCGCGGCCAGCTGCTGCGCCTGCTGCGCGGCCAATTGCGCGGCGGCGGCCTGCTGGGCCTGGTAGGCCAGCTGCTCGGGCGTCGGGCCCGCGGGCTGCGCCGGGGGCGAGGGCGGGGACTGGAGCGCGGCCGGGGCCGCGGGCTGCGCCTGCTCGGCGGCCGTGTACGGGTCCTGGTTGGTCCGGTTGAACACGTTCGTGGCGAACGCCAGATCCTGCTCGCTGACCGCGTTGGCCTGCGGGTACGGGCCCGAGTCGGACTCGCCCCAGGCCATGCGGAAGATGCCGTCGTTGCCGACGCGCACCCGGCGCAGGCTGTTCACGATGCCCCGGCCGATGATCTTCTCGCCGCGCACCACGGTGCGGGCCAGGGCCGGGTTCGTGCCGCCTTCGAGGATCACGATGTCCGCGCGCACCGGGTCGACCTCGGAGCTACGGCCGGACTTACGGCTGGTGATGGTCTCGCGCGGGCAGTGCTCCAGCACGTGGAAGGCGACCAGCGCGCCTGCGTTGCAGGCCTGGTCGAACTCGTAGAAACCGCCCGCAGGCGACTGAAGGGCCATCGGTTGAACCTCTTTCATGGGGACATGTCCCGGCCGTGGGGACCGGAACGCGTGCAACTCAGAACGTACCCTGTGCGGCAGGAAACGCGCAACGTGCGGCAGGAAAAGTTGGTGAAGCGGCAAGGTGCGCTGTAATGTCCGCTCCATGCCAGCCCTACTCGGAGAAGCACCCATGACCAAGTCCGACCACGAGCGCGCCGCCTCCGCGCGGTACTCCAGCAACATCGCGGCCGAGCTCGCGCGCCGCCGCTGGTCGCAGTCCGACCTCGCCATCCGCACCGGCATGAAACTCGAAGCCATCCGGCGCCGCATGCGCGCCAACCCCCGCTCGGCCGCCGTCTGGTCAGCCCGCGAACTGGAGCTGGTCGCGCACGCGTTCGGGGTCCCTATGGAGACCCTGACCCGACGCCCGGACAGTGCAGGCGACGCAGAATCATGACCAGCTCGCAATCCGACGCGCTCCCGAAACCCGAGCCGTTGGGGGCGGCCGGGCCGTTCGGGGAGCGCATCGCGTCGTGGGGACGGGGCACGGCTGGACTCGACTCTAACTCGGGCCCCGTTACCTCCCGTTCACCAGAACTTGAACGTTCACCCCGTATGGGCGAACCGTCCGAACCGGACCTATCCGCCACGCGCGGCGAGCTGTCCACAACGCGCGGAGAGGGCCCAGCCGAACGGGCCAACCGCCTCGCGCGGCTACGCGAACCCGGCGAATGGCCCACCCCGGCCGGACCAGCGCGGCGCGCCCGTCCCGGTGAAATGCCACGAGCGGCCATGACCGTGCGCGACGCCGCCGTCGACCCGTGGCGAACCTCGTGCTGGTACGCGCCCTCGGGCGCGGTCCCGTACGCGTTCGAGCGCCGCGCCGCGGGCTACCTCGCCGCAGCCATCGCCTACGTCCGGTTCGCCCACCCCGACGGCCGGTGCGCGGTCGGGATCTGGATCTGCGACCAGATGGCCGCCCGCGGCAAAGCCGGGGCGAAGGAGTGGACGCTGGGCTGGAGCTTCGACGAGGGCTGGCGCTGGCGCGTGGGCCCGCTCGGCGTCGGCACGTTCCCCGCGCGCATCAGCGCCACCGCACTCAAAGCCGCCGTCGCCGACCCGAGCTGGCGCGCGGTCCCGTACGCGATCGAGGAGACAGCAGCATGACGAACATCGAGCAAGCCGAGCACGCCCGGCGCACGATCGAGGCCTACATGGAGCAGGCTCAGCGCAACATGCTGGCCATAGGCCGCGCGTTCGAGGCCCTCGGCCACGCGTTCGGCGAGCTGGCCATCGCCATGGCGCGGCGGCCCTCGTGACCTTCGCCGAGTTCCTGCAGCAGCTCGACCACAACCCGCCCGAGATCGGCGCCCGCCTGTTCGCCAAGTACCCCGACGAGCCCTACACGTCCGGCGTCATGCGCGTGGACGTGGACAAGGACGGCGACATCATCCTGACTCTGGAGAGTGAGCTATGAACGCCCAGCCCGTGACCTGGTTCGCCCCGCAGCGCCCCGTCGAGGGCGGCACGGTCAACGTCCGGCCCGCCAACCCGCCCGCGGACGCGCCCGTGGTCGTGTCCATGACCTGGTCCAAGGTCGTGGCCGGGGACTGGGTCCTGGACCCGCGCGGCAATACGTGGCACGTGAACAAGGTCGAGTCAGGGCTACGCATCACGGTCTCACGCGGGGGCGTGGAGTTCACCGCGGCACGCAATCCGGACGAGACCGTGGACGTGCTCGTGCCCGCGATCGAGCGCGAAAGCGTCGCGCTGATCCGGGGCGTGTTCGCGTCCGCGCGCGTGCTGCCCGAACGGAAGGTGTCCTGATGGAACTCGACGAGGCGCGTGACATCGTGGACAGCGGGGCGGATGTGATCGTCGCCAGGCTGCGGACGCTCGACGCCGAGGCCGCGTTCTGGCGCGCCGAGGTCGACGCGGAGCGTAGCCGGTTGTGTGTCGCCTGCATTGTCCGGGCGTCGGGCCGTGCGGACGCGGACCGCGCCGCGGCCGCGGTCGAGCGCGTGCGGAAGCTGTGCACGGACGTGCAAGCGGGCTACACAGGCACCGCGACCGCGATCGACATGGCGGGCCTGGTCCTGCGCACCCTCGACGGACGGGAGGTCGAGTGATGGAACGCTTCGCGTACCGCGGCGAGCACGTCCCCTACGTCGGCACGCTCAAGGGCTCGACCGTTGCCTACTCGTTCTCGTCCCTCGAGGCCGCGCGGGGCTGGGCCGCGAACTCGGGCGGCAGGGTGTGGCCGGTCGCGTACGAGGACAACGAGCACGACGCGGCGGCCGAGAACGCGGTCCTGGACGCGTACGGGCCCGCAAGCACGACCACCAGGGCCCGCCCACCTTCGGCCGCCGCTCTGATCGAGGCCGTCCGCGAGATCGAAAGCGAGGCCGTGGCGAAAGACTCGATCCTCCAGGCGGGCGCTGCGTTCGCACTCGGGACCCTCGCCGACGCGGTCAAGGCCGGGCCGGGGTGCACGGCCGAGGACATGGCTCGCGCCCTCCTGGACGCATACGGGCCCGAGCAGCCGTAGCACAGTCACCGGACTCGGCCAGAGATGTCCCCACGACGCCCCCGGCCGAGCCCAGCAGATGACCCACCCCCCGACGTCGCGAACCACGAGAGACAGGTCTGGCGAATGCTAAAGCAAGGGCCACCACACGGCGTGTCGTGTAGCCCGATCGGCTTCAACCGGGCGGTGACCGTCCGTGAATGACCAGGCCGCCCGCGCCCTCGCCGAAGCCATCCGACTGGCCGAGCACGGCTACCGGCTCACCCCGGTCACGATCACACGCCTGCCCTCGGGCAAGAAAGGCGCCCGGTTCCACAAGGGATGGAGGCACGAGGGCGCCTGGAGCAACGACCCCGAGCTGATCCGCCAGTGGTGGGTCGACCACCCCGACACGTCGTTTGCCCTCGGCGGCGGCGCGAACGGGATCGAGGGCGTGGACCTCGACGTGAAACCCGAGCTCGGCGTGGACGCGGTCGAGTGGTGGAACGCGCAAGGCCTGCCCGGGTCCGCGTTCACCCAAGCCACGCCCTCGGGCGGCGTGCACCTCATCTGGCGCGCGAACCCCGACCGCGGACTACCCCAGGAGGCCGGGAAAACGTTCGGGAAAGGCGTCGACACCCGCAACCGCAGCGGCCTCTTCTTCGCCGCGGGCGCGTACGTGGTCGGCGAGCCAGGTCACTACGAGTGCCTGGCCGATCTGGTCAAGCTCGAGGACCTGCCCTTCACTCCGCCCGTGGTGCTCGACCGGTTCGCCGACCACGGCCGGGCCGCGCCCGCAGACCGGCCCACCGATGGCCGGATCGTTCCGCATGACGAGGAGTGGCAGCAGCGGGTCGTGGCCGAGGCCGTGCAGGCCATCCGCGACCACGACCGCAACGCGGGCGGGTACCGGGCCAAGCTCATGGGCGCCGGGCTGCTGCTCGGGCGCGCGGTCGAGCAGGGCTTTCTGGACCAGCCGCGCGCGCTGGCCATACTCATGGACGCGCACCGGTCGCTGTGGGGCGACAGCGTGTGGCCCGAGAACCTGGCGGACATGCGGGCGGCGCTCGCGGACGGGCCGCGGCTGGAGCGGTGGCGGGTTCCCGAGCCTCAGCCGGTGGGCGGGCTGGTGTCGCCGGGCCCTACCGAAGATCCCGAACAGCCCGCCTCCGTTCATGATCACGTTCAGGGATCTTCATACGAACAGCCTAATCCGATCACGTCCACGAATGGCGGAACGTGGGACGTCGCGCCTGGTGAAGACGGGTACGACCCGGACGCTAAGGCCGCTGAATACGAGGCCAGGGAACTCGACAAGGACATCAAACGCGAGCGGCGCAGGCGGACCGCCCGGCGAGTAGTGGACGCCGAGGACCGCGAGCCGCTGCGCGTCCTGGACGGGCTCGCGTTCCTGCGCGCGCCCACGCCCGAGTACCTGGTGCCGGACATGCTGATGGTGAACTCGTCCGCGTGCGTGTTCGGGCCGCCGGGCGGTACGAAATCGTTCTTCGTGCTCGACCTCGCGCTGTGCCTGGCCACGGGCCGCCCATGGCGCGGTAAGCCGCTCGGGCGCCACCGCGTGCACTACGTCATGGCCGAGGGCCAGGCGGTCAACACGGTGCGCGCGCTGGGATGGCTGCACCACTTCGCACCCGACCTCGACCACGACCAGCTGCAGGAATGGCTGACGGTCATCCCGCAAGGCATCCTGCTGACGCCCGAGGGCGTGGCCGAGTACCTGGTCCACGTCGAGCGCGACGCGCCCGCTCTGATCATCTTGGACACAAAGAACCGGATGATGGTCGGGAACGAGAACGACGCCGGGGACAACGGCGTCCTGAACCGGGCCATGGACGCGATCAGGAACGCGTCCGGGCGCGCGTGCGTGCTACTGGTGGATCACACCGGGCTCGGCGATACATCCCGTCGCCGGGGCTCCAACGCGGGCGAGGGCGCCTCGGACACCGAGGTCCGCGTGACCATGGACAACGGGGTGGCCACGGCCGAGGTGACTCGCAACAAGGCCGCAGAGCCGGGCGCCAGCTGGTCCTACCGGCTCCGCGCGGTCAAGGACGTGCCCGGACTGCGGCCCGGCACCCCGGACCCCGCCGTGTGCGTGACCGTGGACGCGGACGAGGTCGCCGCCTTGACCCAGTTCGACACCGACCCGCGGGCATGGATGAACGCCCCGGTTCCTCAGGACGTGGCCGAGTACGCGACCCATGGCGCGGTCGTAGACGGGAAGCGGACAACCAAGGGTGCGCCCGATGTGGGGCGGATGGCGCAGCTGTTCATGGACCGCGGCCGCGGCTCGGGCCTCACCCGCTCGCAGGCCGTCGGAATGCTTAACGACGGACGCGACCGGGAGGGCCGCAAGGCCCGGCACGCGGCTCTGGTGAAGGCGTGGGACGCGTTGCTGGCGCTCGGCCGTCTGGAGTCCGTGAGCCCGTCCGGTGGGGAGCAGGGCGCCCATCGGTGGGTGGCGCGTCCTGACGACGACCAGCCCGCGGAGGGGCACGAGAACGCCCCGGACGCGTCCGCGTGGGATGCCTGATATGTCGCCAACTGTCCAGGAATGTCCGGACGACATTTGTGTCGTCCGTGATCTTGCCGGACGACGGCCCGGACGACGGGCCCGGACGACGCCGGACGACGCCGGACGACGCATCTACCTGCACCGGAGGACGCCGGACGACACCGGACGACACCGCTCGCGGGGCCGGACGACAGACGACGGCCCCTTTAAAGGGGGGCCTGTCGTCGTCTGTCGGTCCGTCCGAGGCCTAGCAAGATCAAATAAAGGCAGGAACAAGACCACGAACGCGGCCGAGGTGAGCGCCTGGAGTCGGCGCACCTCGCCGACCGCTAGCCTGCCCGCGGACGTGCCGCCTTCACTGCGGCGCGTCTCGGGCCGGACAGTGGGCCCACCCGTCAGGCGAGGCGGGTCCGGTCCGGGTCGCGGGCGCTGTCTCCTCACGGGGCGGCCCGCGACCGCGACCGTGACGTGTACACATCGGCACGTGCACCGATCCACTCGCCGGGCTGACCTCGCCTGGCTCGCGGCCGTGCTCGCGTCCGTGGCCGTGGCCGGGTACGTGCTCGCGTCCGGGTTCGACCAGCTGGCGTGGGAACGGCCGATCCGACCGGCCAGCGTCCACCAGGAGCCGCGAACGGGGCCGGGTGCGTAGGACGGGAACCCCGCGGGCGTCCTGGGCGCTCTCAGCCGGTTTTTGACCGGGCGGCCAAGACGGGCGCCACACGTGTACACGTGCCGTCGTGCCCACGTGATCACGAGCCGCTAAGCTCCGCGGCGAGGCGCTCGCGATCACGACGTCCAACCCGTCCCGACGTTGCTCTGGCATAGATCACTTGCCCGGTCAAGCATCGTCTCTGGACTGAGACAGTGATCTGCGGCAACCTCGCGAGGACGTCCCCACGACAGCCGCGCCAACCGGCCCCGCACCTGGTTGGCGCGGCCCCCTCGCCCCACCGAGGAGACCCGCCCGTGTTCGGTGACCTGGACCCCGTCCTGGACCGCCTCGCCGAGCTGCTGCGCGCCTGCGACCGCGCCGACGAGTCCCGCGGCGGCCTGGTCACCACCGCGAACGTGCGCCAGATCCTCGGCGGCTCCGCGCGCACCGACCGCGTCCTGGCCGAGATGGCAGGCCGGTGAAGATCGCGACCGTGGCCGCGATCCTGTGGGTGTCGGCCGTGTGGGTGTTCAAGCCCTCGCCCGCCGAGCTGCGCGCGGGCATCTACCTGGCCTGGCAGGCGCTGCGAGCTCGCCGGGCCGCTCGACGAGAGGCAGCACGATGGGCACCGTGACCGCGTACCTGGCCGGTGGTCCCGGCGACGGCCTGACCGTCCCGGTCGACCCCGACGCGGCGCCGCTGGAGCGCCCGTGCGTACTCAGCGGCGGGCGTTACGTCCTCACCGAGCGGGTCACCCTGCGCGGCCCCCATCTGACCTCGGACGCGATCGCGGGCATGCCCGTGTACGAGTACGAGCCGCCGCGCGCAGCTCGGCCGTGGGAGCGCGGAGCGTGCCGCTGCGGCTGTCGCCGGTTGGGCCTCGCGGCTGCGTGATGGTCCAGCTGGCGAGCGAAGGATTACCGGCCCCGGACGTGGCGGGCCTGTACGCCGTCCGGGTATCCGACGACCGGGTCAAGTTCGGCCACTCTCGCAACCTCGCAGGTCGGCTTACCTCGCACAATCGGGCTGCGCGTCACCTCGGGGTCGAGTTCGTGGCCGCGTGGGTTGCGGTCCCCGCCTCGGCCGTCGCCGAACGGGACCTTCTGGCGAGGCTGGAGCGCTCCGGATTCGACCGCGTGCCGTCCTCGGAGGCGTTCGCCATCCGGTGGGAGCCAGCGCTCCGCATCCTGGCAGCAGCGGCCACTCGGGCCGCGTGAGCCGGAACTGGGAAAAGGGCTCTACGCGTAGATGGCGGAAAAAGCGCCAATACGTGCTGGAGCGCGATTCCTATCAATGCCTTGCACATAAAGACGGTTGGTGCGATAAGGCTTCTACGCGCGCGCACGTATGTACGCGTATAGCCACCCATGCCCATCACACCCATGGGCGTGCGGTAACAGGGGATGATGTCAGGTACATTGTAGGTAGTTGTGCTAATTGCAATCTACATATAGGTGATCCTACACGTACGCGTAATGGTAGTAGTAATACTAGTAGCAGTACACCAATGCATAAGCGCATCAGTAGATGGTGATGTGTATGTGTACATGCTATGCGCATTCAATGAATGAGTAATGCAATGAACAATACAATGAATTGATTCAACAATACACAATGCGAATTGATATGATCATGCATGGGATAGTTAACATTCATGTGCACAGAGGGTGACGGGGGGCGGGTCGAAAGTTGCCAGACCCCCCGGACGGACACCGCCGCAAATGTCTCTTTTTTTCCGTGACCGACCTGGGCGTTTGCAAACCCGCAGGTCAGAGCCTTGTGGGCCGAAATCGCTAGAAATGGGCCCCGGAATGGTAATTAAATGGACCATTACACGGCGTAATCACGCATTCAACCGTGCATTCTTGCGTGGTAGAGTACGCACCATTTACAGGGCGGTGAGTGGGCGCGGCGGGGGCGGCATCGTGCGCGCCAGGTGCGCGGCCCCGGCCGCCGCATAAGCCGCATCGATGGGCCCGACTCCGCGCCGATCCAGAATCCAGCCGTCCGCGCGCGGCAATTTGCCCGATCCGCGGATGTGTGCGTCCAGCAGCGGGTCTTTCGGGTGTCGCACCTGCCGCGAGCTGACCAGCTCGCTCAGCCCCATACACACGGCCGTGAAATCGCGCCGGATTTCCTCCGTTTTTACCCGTCGCGGCGGCCACGTGCGCTCTCGGTTGCGGCTGGCAAGCTCGCCGTGGATCGCGGCCGCGGGCCCGTTGGGCAGCCAGCCGATCGAGTAGGGCTTGACCCTCGCGACGATGCCGGGCAGCTGCTCGCGGAGTTGGCGGGTGCAGCCCTGCCCGTCCCACTGGGCCACGACCTCCAGCCGCAGCAGGCCCTCGACCATGGCTGCGGCCACCAGCGTGGCGTGCGAGCCATCCAGGGACACGTCCAGGCACAGCGCGGTGGCCCGACGATGCCCGGCGAGGTCGATCGGGGCGTCGGTGCCGCACTCGTCCCAGGCGGTTGCGTCGAACGCCGGGTCGAGCTTGTCCACGCGGATGCACATGACCTCGGTCAGGAACGAGGTCAGTTGCTCGCCCCCGGCTTTGACCGCGCGGCGGGCTGCGCCCAGGAGCGTGTCTGCGTCCGTGCGGTTGCCGAGGTTGGGGTTCGAGCACGCGAGTGCGCGCAGGTCGCACGGGTCCGAGCCTGCGGGCGCCGACCACTCGAACAGGCCCAGCCGCGGGTCCCCGTCCCCGTTCTCCAGGTGGCTCAGCGCGCCGTTGCGCAAGTCGTCCAGGACCACGGACGTGTCGTCGCCCTGGTTGGACACGGCCAGGCACTGCGCCGTCGGTACGGCGTTCATGGCGTTGGTGGACGCGCCCCAGGCCTCGAAGTTGACGTGTTCTCGGATCTCGTCGAGCACCAGCCGGTTGATGGTGAGCGAGCGGCCCGCGCGCCGGTTGACCGCGGCGAACCGGTACTTGGCCCCGTGCAGGTTGCGGAACTCTTCCTCGCCGACCTGCAGCGTTTGCGGCCGCGCGGGTAGCTCCGCGGACAGGTAGGGGTTGTCCTTGGCTATCTCGCAGGTGGCCGCCCAGGCAGCCTTGGCGTAGCTGCGGTCGGTCGAGGTGGCCAGGGTCATGGGCCACTGCTCGACGAACATCCAGAACAGGATGAGCACCCGCATGAGCAGCGACTTGCCCTGTTGGCGGGCGACGATGGCCAGCACGGTGCGGAAGCGGGGCCGCCCGTCGGGCAGCAGCTCGCCCGCGTGGATGACCAGCCAGCGCTGCCACGGGTCCAGCGGCGTGTCGAGCACGTCGCGAGCGAAGTCGATGACGTCCCAGCCGTAGCTGGTCTCGGGCGTGAGCGCGCACCCGCACTCGCAGCCGCCCGGCGGCCCCTCAATTAGTGGCGGCGTCCACACTCTCGGCGTTGTCGAGCCGCGCACGAGGGGCGCCTCGTCCAGGGCCGCGGTCACGGGCATTGCTCGCAGTGGCCGGTCTTCCCGTGGGGACAGGTGGGCATCACGACACCCCGCGCCCCGCTCGTCGCGCCCTCAGCTCATCCAGGGGTGACTGGACGGGCTTGGCCTCGGCGCCGCCCGCCATGACGGCTTTGCGGGCGGCCGGGGTCATCTGCAGGGCCGCCAGGGCGGCCAGGAGCTTGGGCCCGAGCTCGGCGAGCGGGTCGCGTAGCTTGTCCGCCCACTCGCCGCTGTCGTCGAGGTGGGCGGCATACAGCAGGGCGAGGTCGGCGACGGCCCGGTCGCGGACGTCGAGCGGCTCTAGCTGGTCCAGGCCCGCCTGAACAGAGTCCTTGAGACCCATTCGTTACCTCATCCCGCACGTAAGCACATGCCGATGTGCGCATGTGTACACGTGTATGCGTACTATCCCGAATCGTGGTGTGGCCTTTCAAGCGCCCCGGGCGCGATGAGCCGCACAACGCCGTCCCCACGGACCCGTTCTCGGTCTCGTTCCTGCGCGCGCTCGGCATCGGCGGCAGTGAGCCCGCGCCGGTCACCGACGTCACGGCCATGTCCGTGTCCGCGGTCTTCCGCGCTGTCTCGCTAGTGTCCGGCACCCTGGCCGCACTGCCGCTGCGCACGCTGCAGCCCGGCCGCGACGGCATGCAGAAACGGGTGGCCTCGTTCCTGGACAGCCCCGGCCTGGACGTGCATACGCCGTTCGAGTGGAAAGAGTTCGCCGCGGTCTGCCTGCTGCTGCACGGCAACGCCTACGCCCAGCACGTCTACAACCGCAACGGCGCCCTGGTCGGGCTCAACCTGCTGCAGCCGACCGCGGTCACGGTCGAGTGCGCGCCCGAGGAGCCGTCCGGGCGGATCTACCGGGTACGGCTGGACGACGGCGAGGCGGTCACCATGACCTCCCGCGAGCTCACCCACATCCCCGGCCTGTCCCTGGACGGCATCCAGGGACTGTCGCTGATCGCGCTGGCCCGGATGGGCCTGCAGGCCGCGCGGGCGGGCGAGCGGGCCGCGCACCAGATGTTCACCTCGGGCGCCATGGTCGCCGGGCTGGTCACGCCCGAGGACGAGGACCTGGACCCGGACGAGGCCAAGGTCGTCAAGGAGACCGTGAACGCGGCCATGACCGGGCCCGAGAACGCGGGCGCGATCGCGGTCATCAACCGGCGGCTGAAGTTCCAGCCGTGGATGCTCTCGGCGGCCGATGCCCAGTTCCTGCAGTCGCGCACGTTCAACGTGGAGGAGATCGGGCGCTGGTTCGGCGTGCCGCCGCACCTGCTCGGCCAGACCGAGAAGTCGACCAGCTGGGGCACGGGCATCGAGGAGCAGAACCGCGGCCTGGCCCGCTACACGCTGCAGCCCTGGACGACCCGGATCGAGCAGCGGCTGTCGCGGTTGATCGCCGGGACGCGCAAGGTTGAGTTCGACTATGCGCAGCTGCTCGCCCCCTCGCC
>Ga0247821_10001195_pt1 | contig 14419 bp, 11 predicted proteins | sample 13C_Glycerol_Day_FD_192481 | JGI IMG/M metagenome (GOLD analysis project Ga0247821, IMG submission 192481) | Soil microbial communities from agricultural site in Penn Yan, New York, United States - 13C_Glycerol_Day14 | ecosystem: Environmental > Terrestrial > Soil > Agricultural land | place... | reverse complement strand
GTGCATCGCCGGGGGCCTTCTCGAAGTGACCCAGGCCAAGGCCCAGGATCAGCGTGCTGGCGGCGTTGCCGACAGCGAAGCCGATGTGCTGCATCAACAGTTGGTCGAACTCTTTGAGTGCCTGGTCATGGTCTTCCCGCCCGGCCAGGGCCATTTCCTTGAGCACGAAGGGGTGGCAGCGAATCGCACCCTGGCCAAAGATCATCAGGTTGCGCGAGAGGATGTTGGCGCCTTCTACCGTGATGAAGATCGGAGCACCTTGCCAGTTGCGGCCCAGGTAATTGTTCGGGCCCATGATGATGCCCTTGCCGCCGTGGACGTCCATGGCGTGCTGGATGCACTCGCGACCACGTTCAGTCAGGTGATACTTGAGAATCGCCGACAGCACCGAAGGCTTTTCCCCCAGGTCGACAGCCTTGGCCGTGAGCAGGCGGGCGCTGTCCATCAGGAAGGCATTGCCGCCGATCCGCGCCAGGGATTCCTGGATGCCTTCAAAGGCCGCCAGCGGCACATTGAACTGCTCACGAATCCGCGCGTACTGGCCGGTGACCAGGCTGGTGTACTTGGCAGCACCCGTACCCACGGCGGGCAGGGAGATCGAGCGCCCGACCGACAGGCAGTTCATCAGCATCATCCAGCCTTTGCCGAGCATGGCCTGGCCGCCGATCAGGAAGTCCAACGGCACGAACACGTCCTTGCCGCGGTTGGGGCCGTTCATGAAGGCCGCCCCCAAGGGTAAGTGGCGCTGGCCGATCTCGACACCTGGGGTGTCTGTGGGGATGAGCGCCAGGCTGATGCCCAGTTCCTCTTCATCGCCCAAGAGGTGTTCCGGGTCGTAGGCCTTGAAGGCCAGGCCCAGCAATGTCGCGACAGGTCCCAGCGTGATGTAGCGCTTTTCCCAGTTCAGGCGCAGGCCAATGACTTCTTCGCCTTGCCATTGGCCTTTGCAGATAACGCCGGTATCGGGCATGGCGCCTGCGTCGGAGCCGGCAAGTGGGCCGGTGAGCGCGAAGCAGGGGATGTCATCGCCGCGGGCCAGGCGTGGCAGGTAATGCGTGCGTTGCTCATCGGTGCCGTAGTGCAGCAGCAGTTCGGCCGGCCCCAGGGAGTTGGGGACCATGACGGTCGAGGCCAGGTCGCCGCTGCGTGTTGCCAGCTTCATGGCAACCTGGGAGTGAGCGTAGGCCGAGAAGCCTTTGCCGCCGTATTCCTTGGGAATGATCAGGGCGAAGAAACCATGGGACTTGATGTGCTCCCAGGCCGCGGGCGGCAGGTCCAGGTCCTGGCCAATCTGCCAGTCGCTGACCATGGCGCAGAGTTCCTCGGTGGGGCCGTCGATGAAGGCTTGTTCTTCTTCGCTCAGTTCTGCCCGTGAGTAGTCGAGCAGGGTGTTCCAGTTCGGACGACCGCTGAACAGCTCGCCATCCCACCACACGGTACCGGCGTCAATGGCCTCGCGCTCAGTCTGCGACATGGGCGGCAGGGTGCGCTGGAACCAGCCAAACAGCGGGCCACTGAAGACCTTGCGGCGCAGGTCGGGCAGCAGCACCAGGGCCGCTTTTGCCGCAAGCACCAGCCAGAAGATCGCCAATAGCCATCCGGGCGCGTGGCTGAAAATACCCATCAGCAGCACATAGGCCGCGAGGATGGCCAACGCCGGGACGGCGCCAATGCGTCGGTGGGCCAGATAGGCAGCACCGATCACCAAAACAACCAACCACAACAGCAACATATTCTTTTCTCCGTGAACGTCGGGGTATCAAACGACCCCTCAGAGCTTAGTCGGCATGCAATATTCGGCTTGCCTGATCAGTGACCGGGTGCAGTTGCGAGAGTTCGACAGGATGCCCAAACGATTGCCTCGAAAAATGTCAGGAGTAGACTGGGCGGCCCGAACATTCATCAGGACGACGTCATGCTCAAGATCTGGGGCCGGAAGAATTCGACCAATGTCAGGAAGGTGCTGTGGTGCGCAGAGGAGCTGGGGCTTGAGTATGAGTCAGTCGATGCCGGTGGCGCCTTCGGCCTGGTGAACGAGCCTGAGTACCGGTCGCTGAATCCCAACGGCCTGGTACCGATGATTGAGGACGATGGACTGGTGCTCTGGGAGTCCAATGCCATCGTGCGCTATCTGTGCGCGCAATACGGCAAGGACGTCGATTGGTATATCAATGAGCCCCGGCAGCGCGCCGAGGCGGACAAGTGGATGGATTGGGTCACCTCTTCACTGGCCACGCCGTTCCGGCCTCTGTTCTGGGGCATCCTGCGCACGCCGGCCGACCAGCAGGACTGGGTGGCGATCAATGCCGCACACAAGACCTGTGCACAACTGCTGTCGATCGCCGACCAGGTGCTGGCCAAGCGTCCGTACTTGTCGGGCGAGCAATTGGGCATGGGCGATATCCCCCTGGGCTGTTTTGTCTACGCGTGGTTTGAAATGCCCATTGAACGGCCCGAGATGCGTCACCTTCGCGCCTGGTACGAACGCTTGCAGGAACGCCCGGCCTATCAGGCCGCAGTGATGACCGCGCTGACCTGATCGCTACGGTCAACCTGATAGTTATTATCGATACACATGACTGTACTTGTATGACCTGGGCAAGCACCATGGTCATATTCACTGCGGCCGGTCTGTCCGGTCGCGTCCTGACCCCTTCTTTCTGGTGCATGACCCGCTATGAGTTCTGCTCTGTCCATAAGGCAGCTAACCAAAACCTACGGCAACGGCTTCCAGGCCCTCAAGGGCATCGACCTGGACGTCGCCGAAGGTGACTTCTTCGCCTTGCTCGGCCCCAACGGCGCCGGCAAGTCCACCACCATCGGTATCCTGTCGACGCTGGTCAACAAGACCAGCGGCACCGTGAATATCTTCGGCAACGACCTGGATCGCCAGCCGGCCGCGCTCAAACGCTGCATTGGTGTGGTGCCGCAGGAGTTCAACTTCAACCAGTTCGAGAAGACCTTCGATATTGTCGTGACCCAGGCCGGTTACTACGGTATTCCAGCCAAGGTGGCCAAGGAGCGTGCCGAGAAGTACCTCACCCAGCTGGGCTTGTGGGACAAACACGATGTGCCGTCGCGCTCACTCTCCGGCGGCATGAAGCGTCGCTTGATGATTGCCCGGGCGCTGGTGCATGAGCCGCGCCTGCTGATTCTCGACGAGCCCACGGCGGGGGTGGACATTGAACTGCGTCGCTCGATGTGGAGCTTTTTGACCGAGCTGAACCAGCAGGGCATCACCATCATCCTGACCACGCACTACCTGGAAGAAGCCGAACAGCTATGCCGTCATATCGGCATCATCGACCACGGCACCATCGTCGAGAACACCAGCATGCGCTCGTTGTTGAGCAAGCTGCATGTAGAGACGTTCCTGCTCGACCTCAAGCAGGATCTCCCGCAGGCGCCCAACCTGGTCGGTTATCCGTGCCGATTGGTTACCCCGCATACCCTGGAAGTTCAAGTGGACAAGGACGTGGGCATTACCGCGTTGTTCGGCCAACTGGCCCTGCAGAACATCGAAGTGCAAAGCCTGCGCAACAAGACCAATCGTCTCGAGGAGTTGTTCGTGTCTCTGGTTGAGAAAAACCTGGCGAAGGTGGCGGTATGAGTTCGGAGCTGAGCGCCAACCTGGTCGCCCTCAATACCATCGTCTATCGCGAAGTGCGCCGTTTCACCCGAATCTGGCCACAGACCTTGCTGCCGCCAGCGATCACCATGGTTTTGTATTTCGTGATCTTCGGTAACCTGATCGGCCGGCAGATCGGCGACATGGGTGGCTTCACCTACATGGAGTACATCGTGCCGGGGCTGATCATGATGTCGGTGATCACCAACTCCTACGGCAACGTGGTGTCGAGCTTCTTCGGCAGCAAGTTCCAGCGCTCCATCGAAGAGCTGATGGTCTCGCCGGTCTCGCCGCATACCATCCTCATCGGCTACACCCTGGGTGGCGTGCTGCGCGGCTTGGCGGTGGGGGTGATCGTCACCCTGCTGTCGCTGTTCTTCACCGACCTGCAGGTGCATCACCTGGGGGTGACCGTCCTGGTGGTGCTGCTCACGGCGACCATCTTCTCGTTGCTCGGCTTCATCAACGCGGTGTTTGCGCGCAACTTCGACGACATCTCGATCATCCCGACCTTCGTCCTGACGCCGCTGACCTACCTGGGCGGGGTGTTCTATTCGATCAACCTGCTGCCGCCGTTCTGGCAGACCGTGTCGCTGGCCAACCCGGTGCTGCACATGGTCAACTCGTTCCGCTACGGCATTCTCGGTGTGTCGGATATCCGCATCGGCGTGGCCATCGCCTTCATGCTGGTGGCCACCGCCGTGCTGTATGTCGGCTGCGCCCGGTTACTGGTCAGCGGGCGAGGAATGCGCACCTGACAGCTTCTGCTTGCGCCGGCGCCACTGCCGGCCTACCCACCAGCGCCAGTAGAGCATGGTCAGGCAGTAGGCCAGGGCGCCGAGCAGCAGGCCGCACACCACCGAACCCAGCAAGAATGGCTGCCACAGGGTCGACAGCTGGTCGGTGATCCATTCGAAGGTCAGTTCCTCGGGCAAGGTCCTGGGCGGAATCTGCATCAGCCAGGCGCCCATCTGGTAGGTGCAATAGAACACCGGCGGCATGGTGAACGGGTTGGTCAGCCAGACCAGGCTGACGGCAATCGGCATGTTGCCGCGTACCAGGATCGCCAGGCTGGCGGCCAGCAGCATCTGCATCGGAACCGGAATGAACGCCGCGAACAGGCCCACAGCCATCGCCCGTGCCACCGAATGCCGATTCAGGTGCCAGAGGTTCGGGTCGTGCAACAGCCGGCCGAGAAAGCGTAAGGATTTGTGTTCCCTGATGCTGGTCGGGTCGGGCATGTAGCGTTTGAAGAGACGACGCGGCATGTAGGCTCTCGACTGTAGGAAGGCGGCCAGTATGCACGGATTCTAAAAGCGCCCCATTACAGACTTTGTGACAATTATTGAGCGAGCGCCAGGTGCCGGTGATCTAAGCCTCAGAAGGTGAATTGCATCTGGAGCTTCAAACCATGCGCACAGGGATGTTGGCGCTTGCACTGGGGATGTTGTGCCTGGCTGTTCTACCGGCGTTGCCATCGGTCGGGATGCTGGCCGTCATCGCCCTGATCGGTCTTTGCTGCTTGCCCTGGCGGGTTCGTCCGCTGGGGCTGTTCCTGTTGGGCCTGGGCTGGGCTTGCCTGTCGGCGCAGCAGGCACTGGACGATCGCCTGGATCCGGCCCTGGACGGTCGCACCCTGTGGCTGGAGGGCCGGGTGGTTGGCTTGCCGGAGCAGGGTGCTCGGTCGGTACGCTTCGAACTTGAGGAGTCCTACTCACGCCGGGCGAAGTTGCCGCAACGCCTGCAACTGAGCTGGTTTGGCGGACCGCAGGTGGCCAGTGGCGAGCGCTGGCGCCTGGCCGTCACCCTCAAGCGTCCCCATGGTTTGCTCAACCCTTACGGTCCGGATCGCGAGGCGGCCCTGCTGGCCCGGCGCATCGGCGCCATGGGCAGCGTCAAGGCCGGCGAGCGTCTGGAACCTGCCGGTGCGGCCTGGCGCGATGACCTGCGCCGGCGGTTGTCTATGGTCGATGCCCAGGGCCGCGAGGCGGCGCTGGTGGCCCTGGTGCTGGGGCATGGCGCCGGCCTCGCCCGGGAGGACTGGCAGGCGCTGCAGGCTACGGGCACGGTGCACCTGTTGGTGATCTCCGGCCAGCATGTAGGGTTGCTGGCCGGGCTGGTCTATGGACTGATCGCAGGAGCGGCACGGCTGGGGCTGTGGCCGCGGGCCTTGCCCTGGCTTCCCTGGGCCTGTGCCGCCGCCCTCGGTACGGCGCTGGGCTATGGTTGGCTGGCCGGCTTTCAGGTGCCGGTGCAACGCGCCTGCCTGATGCTGGCAGTGGTGTTGCTCTGGCGCCTGCGCTATCGCCACCTGGGTGTGGGGCTGCCGCTGTTGCTGGCGCTCGTTGTGGTACTGCTGTGGGAGCCGCTGGCCAGTCTGCAGCCGGGGTTCTGGTTATCCTTCGTCGCCGTTGCGGTGCTGATCCTTGCCTTCAGTGGTCGTTTGGGCGCCTGGAACCCCTGGCTGGCCTGGGGGAGGGCGCAATGGTTGATCGCTATCGGCCTGTTGCCGGCGTTGTTGGTGCTGGGTTTGCCGGTCAGCCTCAGTGCGCCGGTGGCCAATCTCGTTGCGGTGCCCTGGGTCAGCCTGGCGGTATTGCCGCTGGCGCTGCTGGGTACCCTGTTGTTGCCCCTGCCGATAGTGGGTGAAGCCCTGCTGTGGCTGGCGGGTGGGCTGCTCGATGGATTGTTTCGCCTGTTGGCGGCAATTGCCCAGTGGCGCCCGGCCTGGGTGCCGGAGCCGCTGCCGTGGCCGCTCTGGGGCTTGTTGAGTTTCGGGGTGATCTTGCTGTTGTTGCCCCGGGGCCTGCCGATGCGGTTGCTGGGCTGGCCCTTGTTGCTGCTGGCGGTATGTGCGCCGAGAGAGCGGGTGCCGCAAGGGCAGGTCGAAGTCTGGCAGCTGGACGTTGGCCAGGGGCTGGCGTTCGTCCTGCGGACCCGTCACCACACGATGCTGTATGACGCAGGTCCTGCAATGGCTGATCAGGACCTGGGCGAGCGGATCGTGTTGCCGACTTTGCGCAAGCTGGGCGCAAGCGCGGTGGATCTGATGCTGCTCAGCCATGCCGACGCCGATCATGCCGGTGGTGCGCTGGCGGTGCAGCGTGGATTGCCGGTGCGCAGTGTGGTTGCCGGCGAGGCGGCCAGGCTGCCACCTGCCTTGCAGGCACAGCCCTGTGAAAGCGGACGGCGGTGGCAATGGGACGACGTGAACTTCTCGCTGTGGCAGTGGCGGGATGCTGCAGACAGCAACCAGGACTCCTGTGTGCTGCTGGTCGAGGCGAGCGGGGAGCGCCTGTTGCTGACCGGCGATCTGGACGCTTCCGGTGAGCGGGCCTGGGCCCGGGACTGGCAGGCCACCCGGGTCGACTGGCTGCAGGCGCCGCACCACGGCAGTCGCAGTTCATCCAGCCAGGCCTTGCTGGATGCCACGAGGCCACGGGGAGTACTGATTTCCCGTGGACGCTACAACGCCTTCGGCCACCCCCATGCCGAGGTCGTGGAACGCTACCGGACCAATGGCGTCGAAGCCTTCGACAGCGCTATATATGGTGCCCTGCGCCTGCAGCTGGGGGCTTTCGGCAGGCCGTCGGGGCTACGCGAGCAGCGGCGCTTCTGGCGTCAGCCGGGTTGACGACCTTCGGCAGATGAGCGTGCAGGGGTCCTATGGTAGAGTGGCGGACTTTTTCAAGGGGATGCTTACTGTGTGGGAATTGGTCAAGTCCGGTGGTTGGATGATGCTGCCGATCATTCTGAGTTCCATCGCCGCCATGGCTATCGTCGCCGAGCGCCTCTGGACCCTGCGCGCCAGCCGGGTCACCCCGCCACACCTGCTGGGCCAGGTATGGCTGTGGATCAAGGACAAGCAACTGACCAGTGACAAGCTCAAGGCCCTGCGTGCCGATTCGCCGCTGGGCGAGATCCTTGCCGCAGGCCTGGCCAACTCCCGTCATGGTCGCGAGATCATGAAGGAGTGCATCGAAGAGGCCGCCGCCCGGGTGATCCACGAGCTGGAGCGCTACATCAACGCCCTGGGCACCATCGCCGCCATGGCGCCGTTGCTGGGCCTGCTGGGTACCGTGCTGGGCATGATCGACATCTTCAGTGCCTTCATGGGCACCGGCATGACCACCAACGCCGCAGTGCTGGCCGGTGGTATCTCCAAGGCCCTGATCACCACGGCCGCCGGTCTGATGGTCGGTATCCCGGCGGTGTTCTTCCACCGCTTCCTGCAGCGGCGCATCGACGAGCTGGTGGTCGGCATGGAGCAGGAGGCGATCAAGCTGGTCGAAGTGGTGCAGGGCGACCGTGAGGTCGACCTGGCCGAGGGCCGCGCGTGAAATTCCGACGCAAGCCACGGGAGACCGTGGACATCAACCTGGCCTCGTTGATCGATGTGGTGTTCATCCTGCTGCTGTTCTTTGTGGTGACCACTACCTTCACCCGAGAAACCCAGCTGCGGGTCGAACTGCCCGAGTCGGTCAGCGGCGCGCCGGCGCCCGATGACGAGCCCAAGCGGCTGGATATCACCATCAGCGCCGACGGCGTCTATTCGGTGAATAACAACCTGTTGCCCAAGAGCGACCTGGCGACCCTGACCGAAGCCCTGCAGAAAGAATCTGCCGGTGATACCAAACTGCCGTTGTCGATCAGCGCCGACGGCAAGACCCCGCACCAGGCGGTGGTCACTGCCATGGATGCGGCCGGTAAGCTCGGTTTCAGCCAGTTGCGCATGACCACGGTCGAGGCGGCTCAGGGGACACCCTGATGGCTATTGCCGATCGCCTGCTTGCCGCCTGGTATGACGGTCACCCGGCACTGGCGCTGCTGCGCCCCCTTGAAGCGCTCTACCGCCGTGTGGTGTTGCGCAAGCGCGCGCGCTTCCTGAGCGGGGAGAGCGACAGCTACCGGGCACCGGTGCCGGTGATCGTGGTGGGCAACATCACCATCGGTGGTACCGGCAAGACCCCGATGATTCTCTGCCTGATCGAACATTGCCGCGAGCAAGGCTTGCGCGTCGGCGTGGTCAGTCGCGGGTACGGCGCCAAGCCACCGCAGCTGCCCTGGCGGGTGACGGTCGGGCAGGGTGCCGATGAGGCGGGCGATGAACCGCTGCTGATCGTGCAGCGCAGCGGTGTGCCGCTGATGATCGATCCGGACCGTTCGCGCGCCGTGCAGGCGTTGCTGGCCAGCGAAAAGCTCGACCTGATCCTGTGTGACGATGGCATGCAGCACTACCGTCTGGCCCGTGACCTGGAGCTGGTGCTGATCGACGCTGCCCGTGGCCTGGGTAATCGCCGCTGCCTGCCCGCCGGCCCCCTGCGCGAGCCGGTGGAGCGCCTGCAGGAAGTCGATGCGCTGCTCTACAATGGCGCTACCGCCGACCGCGACGATGGTTTCGCCTTTACCCTCAAGCCCACCGCGCTGGTCAACCTGCGCAGTGGTGAGCGGGTGGGGCTCGGACATTTCCCTGCCGGGCAGGCCGTGCATGCGGTGGCCGGCATCGGCAATCCGCAACGTTTCTTCAATACCCTGCAGGGGCTAAACTGGCGGCCAGTACCGCATGCCTTTGCCGATCACGCGCAGTACAGCGCCCAGGCCCTGAGTTTCACGCCGGCGCTGCCGCTGATCATGACCGAGAAGGACGCGGTCAAATGCCGTGCCTTCGCGGCTGACGACTGGTGGTACCTGGCGGTCGACGCCGTGCCGTCCCCGGCCTTCCTGGCCTGGTTCGACGGCCAGCTCGAACGCTTGTTGCAGGCGCCACCGCAGCCCTGAATCCTTTCTTTTTCCGGCCACCGGCCTCAAGGAACAACCATGGACACCAAACTGCTCGATATCCTGGCTTGCCCGATCACCAAGGGCCCGCTCAAGCTCAGCGCCGACAAGACCGAGCTGATCAGCAAGGGCGCAGGCCTGGCCTACCCGATCCGCGACGGCATCCCGGTGATGCTGGAAAGCGAGGCCCGCACCCTGAGCGATGACGAGCGCCTGGACAAATGAGCCTGAATTTCACTGTGGTCATTCCTGCGCGGCTGCGATCCACTCGCCTGCCGGGCAAACCCTTGTTGCTGATCGCCGGCAAGCCGATGATCCAGCATGTCTGGGAACAGGCGCGCAAGAGCAGCGCCAGCCGGGTGGTGATCGCCACCGATGACGCCGGCATCTACCAGGCCTGCGAAGCCTTTGGCGCCGAAGTGCTGATGACCCGTGAAGACCACGAGTCGGGCACCGATCGCCTGGCTGAAGTGGCCGCCAAGCTGGGCCTGGCCGCCGACGCCATCGTGGTCAACGTGCAGGGTGACGAGCCGCTCATTCCACCGGTGATCATCGATCAGGTCGCGGCCAACCTGGCGGCACACCCGGAAGCCGGCATCGCCACCCTGGCCGAGCCGATCAGCGACGTCAGCGCCGTGTTCAATCCCAATGCGGTCAAGGTGGTCAGTGACTGCAATGGCCTGGCGCTGACCTTCAGTCGTGCCCCCTTGCCCTGGGCGCGAGATGCCTTTGCGCAGAGCCGCGAAGCCCTGCCTGCGGGTGTACCGTACCGCCGCCATATCGGTATGTATGCCTACCGCGCCGGCTTTCTCCATGACTTCGTCGGCTGGGGCCCATGCTGGCTGGAGCAAACCGAGTCGCTGGAGCAGCTGCGTGCCCTCTGGCATGGCGTGCGCATCCATGTCGCCGATGCCTTCGAGGCACCGCCTGTGGGCGTGGATACGCCAGAAGACCTGGAGCGCGTACGGCGCTTGCTGGAGGCCTGATGCGGGTTCTGTTTGTCTGCCTGGGCAATATCTGTCGCTCGCCCACGGCTGAAGGCGTACTGCGCCACCAGTTGCAGGCCGAAGGCCTGGACGCGTTGATCGAAGTGGCCTCGGCCGGCACCGGTGACTGGCATGTCGGCAAGCAGCCGGACAGTCGTACCCGCCGTGCGGCCCAGCTGCGCGGTTACGACCTGTCGCAGCAGCGCGCCCAGCAGGTGCGTGCTTCGCACTTCAACGACTACGACCTGATCCTGGCCATGGACAAGAGCAACCTTGGCCATCTGCAGGCCATGCGGCCGTCCGGCGCCAAGGCGGAGCTGGACCTGTTCCTGCGCCGCTTCGACGGCGCACTGGATGAGGTGCCGGATCCTTACTACGGTGGCGAGCAAGGCTTCGAGCAGGTGCTGGACCTGATCGAAGCAGCCTGCCAGCGCCTGGTTATCGAACTCAAGGGACGTCTATGAGCGTGCAGTGGCAGGAGCAGGTATCGCTCAAGCCGTACAATACCTTCGGCATCGATGTGAAGGCGCGTTACTTCGCCCAGGTTCATAACGACGCAGAGGTCCGTGATGTGCTGGCCGAGGCGGCGCAGCAAGCCGTGCCGGTGCTGGTGATCGGTGGTGGCAGCAATCTGCTGTTGACCGCCGATGTGCAGGCGCTGGTCATGCGCATGGCAAGCACGGGGCTGCGCATCATCGCCGAAGAGGGCGAGCGGGTGATCGTCGAGGCCGAGGCCGGTGAGCCCTGGCATCCCTTCGTGCAATGGAGCCTGGCCCAGGGCCTGGCGGGTCTTGAGAACCTCAGCCTGATTCCCGGCACGGTCGGCGCGGCGCCGATGCAGAACATCGGCGCCTACGGGGTCGAGATCAAGGATGTGTTTGTCGGACTCACGGCACTGGACCGCCAGACCGGTGAATTGTGCGAGTTCGACCTGGAACAGTGCCAGTTCGGCTACCGCGACAGCCTGTTCAAGCGTAACCCGGGTCGCTGGTTGATCCTGCGTGTACGCTTTGCCTTGAGTCGTGTACTGCATGCGCACCTGGACTACGGCCCGGTGCGCCAACGCCTGAGCGAGCAGGGCATCAGCGCGCCGACGGCGCAGGATGTCAGCAATGCCATCTGCAGTATTCGCCGTGAAAAATTGCCTGACCCGGCCGAGCTGGGCAATGCCGGCAGCTTCTTCAAGAACCCGGTGGTGCCGGCTAAGCTGGCAGAGCGGATTCGCCAGCAGCATCCTGGCCTGGTGGCTTATCCACAGGGTGATGACCAGATGAAGCTGGCAGCGGGCTGGTTGATCGAGCAGGCGGGCTGGAAGGGCTATCGCGAGGGAGATGCCGGGGTGCATCGCCTGCAGGCCTTGGTGCTGGTCAATTATGGTCAGGCCAGCGGTATGCAGTTGCATCAGCTGGCGCAGAAGATCCAGGCTGACATTCTCGAGCGTTTCGGAGTCGAGCTGGAAATGGAGCCGAACCTGTACTGAGTTGCCACTGTAGGAGCGGGCTTGCCCCGCGATGCGATCTGCCCGACTGAGCGCGATCGCGGGGCAAGCCCGCTCCTACAGGCAGTCGATCGCAGCCTGACGGCAGCGGCTACAATGTGATGTTGCAAGGCCCAATAAAAAAGCCCCGCCAGTTACCTGGCGGGGCTTTTTTTTAGCCTGGAAGATCAGACGAGCGGTTTGTGCTCTTCTGCGGTTTCCAGGGTTTCAGCGGCTGCATCGGCACTGGCTTCGGCGGCGGCAGCAGCGGCTGCGGCAGCTTCGGCTTCGCGCTTGCGACGACGCACTTCACGCGGGTCGTTAGGTGCACGACCGCTGCTGGTCAGGGCGCTGACCGGCGCTGGCGCTTCGACAGGTGCTTCAACTGCTTCAACAACCGGGGCCGGGGCTTCTACAACCACTGGCGCTGGCTCTGCAGCAACTTCGGCAACCACTTGCGGTTCAGCCTGGGCAGGTGCCTGGGCTTGCGGCTCAGCAGCAACCACTGGCTCGACCACTTCAACCGAGGCGACAACCACTTCCTCGACCACCGGGGCGATGCCGGCTTCGACGGCTTCAACCGGGGCCTGGAACGGCTGCTCGACCACCGGGGCGGCGGCGACTTCAACCACTTCGGTGGTTTCGGCCACTTCAGCCACGACTGGCTGAGGTGCTTCGGTAGCTTCTTCTGGCAGGGTAGCGGCAACTTCGACAGCCGGTGCCGCTTCTTCGACAGCAGCGGTGGCGCGTTCGGCCTGCTGGTTGGCTTCGGCTTCGGCGGCGGCGCTGATGTTGCTGGTGGCGACGGCAGCGGTCACGGCCAGGCCGGCAGCCAGTTCAGCACCCAGCTCGCTTGGCTGTGGCTGTTCTTCGCTACCTTCCTCGGCGCCTTCGACCAGGTTACCGTTGGCGTCGCGCTGACGCTCACGACGGTTGCTGCGACGACGCTGGCCACGGGAGCGACGACGTGGGCGTTCGCCTTCGGCGCCTTCCAGGGACTCGTCCTGCAGCAGTTCTTCGTTCGGCAGTTGCTCTTCGGCAGCTTCAGCAGCCTGTTCGGCGGCACGAGGCTGACGCTCTTCACGTGGCGGGCGAGGTTGACGCTCTTCACGCGGCGCACGTTCTTCACGTGGAGCGCGTTCTTCGCGAGGCTGACGCTCTTCACGTGGGGCACGCTCTTCGCGTGGTGCGCGTTCTTCACGCGGTGCACGCTCTTCGCGAGGCTGGCGTTCTTCACGAGGGGCACGCTCAGGACGCTCTTCACGAACGGCCGGGGTAGCGGCGTCCAGTGGCTCGCGCAGTTCGCGGACCGGACGCTCTTCGCGCTGACGGCGGTCTTCACGTGGGGCACGAGGTTGACGCTCTTCGCGCGGTGCGCGTTCTTCACGTGGGGCACGCTCTTCGCGAGGTTGACGCTCTTCACGTGGCGCACGTTCTTCACGCGGCGCACGCTCTTCGCGCGGCTTGCGATCTTCTTCGCGGCGGCCGTTGCGGTTGCGGCTCTGCTGGCGACCGGTGCGACGCTCTTCGTTACGCTGCGGACGCTCGGCGGCCGGTTTCTCGGCAACGACCGGAGCTGCGGCAGGTTCTTCCTTGCCGGCGAACAGGCTGACCAGCGATTTCACCAGGCCCTTGAACAGGCTTGGTTCTGGCGCGACATGAACCGGGGCGGCAACCGGTTGTTCCGCAGTGGCCGGAACCGGTGCGTTGGCGCGGGCCGGAGCGGTCTTGACCGCGGCTTCCTGGCGAACCAGGGTGCGGGTGGCGGCGGCTGGCTGGGCTTCTTCGGCCTCGGCGGCGGCGATTTCGTAGCTGGACTGGCCGCTCAGGGCTTCCGGGCTGTCGTCGCGCAGGCGCTGGACTTCGAAGTGCGGGGTTTCCAGGTGGTCGTTCGGCAGGATGACGATACGCGCACGGGTGCGCAGTTCGATCTTGGTGATCGAGTTGCGTTTTTCGTTGAGCAGGAAGGCCGCTACCGGGATCGGCACCTGGGCGCGGACTTCGGCGGTGCGGTCCTTCAGGGCTTCTTCTTCGATCAGGCGCAGGATGGCCAGCGACAGCGACTCGACGTCACGGATGATGCCAGTACCGCTGCAGCGTGGGCAGACGATGCCGCTGCTTTCGCCCAGGGAAGGACGCAGGCGCTGACGGGACATTTCCAGCAGGCCGAAGCGCGAGATGCGACCGACCTGTACGCGGGCGCGGTCGGCTTCCAGGCACTCGCGTACCTTTTCTTCGACGGCGCGCTGGTTCTTGGCCGGGGTCATGTCGATGAAGTCGATGACGATCAGGCCGCCGATGTCACGCAGGCGCAGCTGGCGGGCGATTTCCTCAGCCGCTTCCAGGTTGGTCTGCAGGGCGGTTTCCTCGATGTCGCTGCCTTTGGTGGCGCGCGCCGAGTTGATGTCGATGGACACCAGGGCTTCAGTCGGGTCGATCACGATCGAGCCGCCGGACGGCAGGTCGACCACGCGCTGGAAGGCGGTTTCGATCTGGCTTTCGATCTGGAAGCGGTTGAACAGCGGGACGCTGTCTTCGTACAGCTTGATC
>Ga0247821_10001191_pt1 | contig 14438 bp, 16 predicted proteins | sample 13C_Glycerol_Day_FD_192481 | JGI IMG/M metagenome (GOLD analysis project Ga0247821, IMG submission 192481) | Soil microbial communities from agricultural site in Penn Yan, New York, United States - 13C_Glycerol_Day14 | ecosystem: Environmental > Terrestrial > Soil > Agricultural land | place... | reverse complement strand
GCCGTCACGATGAACGGCAGCGACGTCGCCTGCAGCAGCGCCGCCGCAGCCGTCGCCCGGGGGCCGAGTGTCCGCACTGCGAGGTACGCCGGTGCGCCGCGGACGACGAGCAACGCGAGCAGGAACAACGGCACCCGGACGAGCGCGGCCGGGTCCTCGAGCAGGCCGCGCAGATCGAGCCGGAGTCCACTCGTCACGAAGAACACGGGGATCAGGAACCCGTAGCCCAACGCCTCCAGCTTGATCCGGAAGCGCGGATGCGAGGCGGCGTCCCGGTCGACCAGTCCGACCACCGCTCCGGCCAGGAACGCCCCGAGGATCGTCTCCAGCCCGAACTGCTCCGCCAAGGCGACGAAGGCGACCAACAGCACCACAGCGGCCCGGACCCTGATCTCGGCTGTGGTGTCCTGCAGCCGCAGCAGGACCCCGCCGAGTCGCTGCGACCGTCCGGCGGTGGCGACCACGAGACCCGTGACGACCACGAGCAGAGCGAAGAGCGCGACCATGACGAGCCGTTCGCCCGCACTGCCTCCTTCGGTCGAGAAGACGAGTGACAGCACCAGTACGGCGGCGAAGTCGGCGACGGATGCGGCCGCGATGGTGAACTGCCCGACGCTGCCCTCGGCCTTGCCCGCGTCCTTGAGGACCGGCACGACCAGACCCAAGGACGTCGCTGACAACGTGACAGCGAGCAGGAGCGCGCTGTTCACCCAGCCGACCGCAGAGAACCCGAAGCCGGCCAACCCGCCCAGCAGCAACGTCACCAGATAGCCCAGGACCGCCAGCCGCAGCACCTGTCCGCGCAGCCGGTGTACGTCGATCTCGAGGCCGGCCAGGAACAACAGGAAGCCCAGCCCGAGCAGCGAGACGATCTGCAGCGGCAGGTCGACGTCGATCAGGCCGAGCCCGTGCGGACCGAGCACGATCCCGGCGACGATCTCGAGGACGACCGCCGGGACCCGGAGTCGCGGTGCGAGGCCGAGCAGCAGCGGTGCGAGCAGCGCGATCAGGACGACCGCGAACAGGTTGGTGAACTCCACGTCCGGCATACCGCTTCAGTGCCGTCGACGCGGCCGGACGTTACGCGGTCAACCGCGCGGGAAGGAACGGAAGGCGTCGAGCAGCCGGTCGCGGGTCTCCTCGGGCAGGTTCTCGGGCTCGACCCGCCCGACCTCGGCCGCAGTGCGCCGGATCTGCTCGACGTAGATCTCGCAGCCGTCGCAGAGCGCAAGATGCTCGACGAACCGCTGCTCGGTCTCCGGGGCCAACGCACCGTCGAGATAGGCGGTGACGAGCTCGACCAGCTCGGCGCACGTCATGCGTCAGCTCCTGTGAAGTAGTGGTCCAGCCGACCGCGAACGGCTGCCCTGGCGCGGTGCAGCAGGACCCGTTGATTGGCCATGGAGATCTCCAGCAACGCACACACGTCCTCGGCGGCGTGTCCGTCGATGTCTCGTAACGTCAGCACGACCTGCTGCCGGATCGGCAGCCCCTCGATCGCCGCGGCCACGGTGGACCGGACCTCGTGGGCCAGGACCTCGCTCTCGGTGGTCGGCCAGCGGTCCGGGAACGTGCGCCAGCCGCCCGGGTACTGGTCGTCGGCGCCCCGGAAACGCTGCGGGTCGACCGTCGGCTCGCTGTCCGGCGCAAGGCTCGTCCAGGGGACGGTCCGCTGCTCGCGGGTGGCCCGCTTGCGGGCGATGTTCACCAGGATCCGGTACACCCACGTCCGCAGTGACGACCGGCTCTCGAAGCGGTCGATCCCCTCGAACACCGCCAGCCAGGTGTCCTGCACGACCTCCTCGGCACTGGCCGACGTGGACACGAACGACCGGGCCAGCCGCAGCATCGAGCCGGACCAGCCGTTCAGCAGGCACGCGAACGTCTCCTCGTCCCCGGTCCGCAGCCCGGCGACGAGGACGTCGTCCGTCGGCAGCACCACCCCCACAAGCCGACGGTACAGCAGCACCCCGGACGTCAGCGGTACTCCGGGTTCTCGAAGTCGAAGCGGCAGCCGGCGTCCCACTCGGAGCGCTGGTTGCCGTGCGCCGGCACGCCGCCGGCGTCCTTCAGCATCCGCGCGAGGTGCAGCAGGTTCCAGGTCATGAAGGTCGTGTTCCGGTTGGTGAAGTCGTTGTCCGGCCCACCCGAACCCTCGTCCAGGTACGACGGTCCCGGGCCGGCCTCGCCGATCCACCCGGCGTCGGCCTGCGGCGGGATCGTGTACCCGAGGTGCTGCAGCGAATACAGGACGTTCATCGCGCAGTGCTTCACGCCGTCCTCGTTGCCGGTGATCAGGCAGCCGCCGACGCGGCCGTAGTACGCGTACTGCCCGTGCTCGTTCAGGATCGACGAGTTGCCGTACAGGCGTTCGATCACCTGTTTGGTGACCGAGCTGTTGTCGCCGAGCCAGATCGGTCCGGCGATCACCAGGATGTCGGCGGCCATCACCTGCTCCTGGATCGCCGGCCAGGCGTCGGTCGCCCAGCCGTGCTCGGTCATGTCCGGCCAGACCCCGGTGGCGATGTCGTGGTCGATCGCGCGGATCACGTCCACCTGGACGCCCTGCTTCTCCAGGATCTTGCGGCTGACGTCGATGAGTCCCTCGGTGTTGCTGACGGCCGGCGACCGCTTCAGCGTGCAGTTGAGGAACAGGGCGCGGAGGTCGTCGTACTCGGTCATCGGTGTCTCCTCAGAGAAGTTCCGCGTCCTGCTCGACACAGAGCAGGACCGGGCCGGTGGCGGTGAACAGTTCGGTCATCGCGTCGTCCAGGTCCTGACGACGGGCGACCCGCAGGCCGGTCGCGCCGCAGAGTTCGGCGTACGCGGCCCAGTCGGGGTTGTGCAGCGAGGTGTGCCAGACCGGGTAGTCGGCGGCGAGCTGCTCCTTGCTGATCTTGCCGAGCGAGTGGTTGTCGAGCAGCACGTGCTTGATCGGGATGCCGTACTTGACCGCGGTCGTGAGCTCGGCGGCGTACTGCGCGAAGCCGCCGTCACCGGTCACCGCGACGATCGGCCGGCCCGGAGCGGCCGCCCACGCGCCGAGCGCGGCGGGATACCCGAAGCCGATCGATCCGAGGTAGCCGGACATCAGCACCGGTTGGCCTTTCGACTCCAGGTACCGGCCGAGCGAGTACGCATGGTTGCCGACGTCAACGGTCACGACGGCGTCCGCGGGCAGATGCTTCGAGAGCGCATCGAACACGGCTGCCGCCGACACCCCGCGGCCTCGGTCGTCGTTCACGCGCCGCTGCTTCTCCGCGCGCCAGATCGCCCAGCGCTCGGCCACGTCCGGCCGCTGGTCCTCGGCCTTGACCTCGCCGAGCATGCCGGTGAGCGCGGACAGTGCGAGCCGCGCGTCGCCGAGCACGTCCACGGCGACCGCGTCGAAGCGTCCGATCGCGGTGTGGTCGTCGTCGATCTGGACGATCGGCTTGTACGCCGCGATGCCGGTGTGGTTCGAGAACGACGCGCCGGCCACGACGAGCAGGTCCGACTCGTTCATCAGCCAGCTCGCGACCGGCGTACCGCTGCGGCCGAGCACCCCGGCGCCGAGCGGATGCGTGTCCGGCAACAGTCCCTTGGCCTTGAAGGTGGTCAGCACCGGCATGTTCAGGCGCTCGGCCAGCTCGCGGACCTCGGTCTCGGCTCCACGGGCGCCATGGCCCACGATCATCACCGGCCGGCGTGCGTCGCGGATCAGTGCCGCCGCGCGGACCAGCGTGTCCTCGTCCGGCCGGATCCGGCGGCCGGAGAGCCGCCCGCTGGGGTTCTTGGCGGCCGCGTCGGACGGTTGGACCTGTACCTCGTCAGGCAGCACGAGGTGTGCGACGCCGCGGCCGTCGATGGCGTGCTTGACCGCCAGCGCGGCCAGCTCGGCGTGATCGCTGCCGGCCTGGACCGCCGTACTCGAGACGGCGACGTCCTTGAAGACCGCGGTCAGATCGAGGTCCTGGAACGCGCCGCGGCCGAGCCACTTCGACGGCACCTGACCGGAGACGGCCAGGACGGGCGAGCCGTCGAGCTTGGCGTCGTACAGTCCGGTGAGCAGGTTGGTCGATCCCGGACCGGCGATCGCGAAGCAGACCGCAGGACGGCCCGTGAGCTTGCCGTAGGCGCCAGCCGCGAACGAGGCCGCGCCCTCGTGCCGGATACCGATGTAGGTGAGTTCACCGCGGTCCTCGGCCCGCCGCATCGCCTCGGCGAAGCCGAGATTGGAGTGCCCCACCATCCCGAACACATGACTGATGCCGTGGGCAACCAATGTCTCAACGAGGACGTCGGCCACGGTCCGGACCGCTTCCTGCCGGTCCGGCAACTGCACATAGACCCCGTCCGCCCGCTCGTCCACCGGATACGACGGGACGCTGTCGGAGAACCCCTCCGGGGGCCGGCCGCTGATCGGGTCGTAGTCGTACCCGTGCCACGGACACCGCAGCAGCCCCTTCTCGATCGACCCTTCCCCGAGCGGGCCGCCTTGGTGCGGGCACTTGTTCTCCAGCGCGCCGAGCCGCGCCCCGCAGCGGGCCAGCGCGATGCTCCGGCCATCGACCACCACACTGCGGACGCGCCCGTCCGCCGGTACGTCGACCTCGTCCACCCGATGCCAGTCCATGTAACGTCTCCCACCCTTCGCGGCACCAATCGATCAGGTGATCAGTGCCGACACACGGCCTGGGCGTTACAGAGGAGACCGCAGCCATGGACGAACGTTCGCTCGCCGTAACCCGTCGATCCCTGCACGGCGTCGCCGAGCTCGTCCTCGCCGGGCCGCAGCACGGCCGGGGAGGCGGCATCCGGCTGCGCGTCGTCCCCGGCGGGTTCGGCACCACCGACGGCGACTTCCGGGTCGAGGGCGACGCGCTCGTCGCGCCGGCGGGTACGGTCCGGCTGACCGGCACGTACGCCGAACTCGCTGCCGCCGTGGGCCTCGAGGCGAGGCCGCTCGACGAGGTGTACTCCGGCGGCCCGATGATCGCCCCGCACGAGCACCTCGAGATCGACCCGGCCGCGGCCCGGTTGCTCGCGGAGGCCTTCGCCCGCGGTGACGCGGCGCTGCGGGCGTTCGCGCCGGGCGAGACACCCGTCCTGTGGCCCGAGCACTTCGACGTCGGGATCACCGTCGACGAGGTCAACTACGGCGTCTCGCCCGGTGACGACCACCTGCCCGAGCCGTACGCGTACGTCGGGCCCTGGACGCCGCCGACCGGTGCTTTCTGGAACGCGCCGTTCGGCGCCACCCGAACGTTGGCCGAACTGTCCGACGTACTGGAATTCTTCACCGCCGGCAGATCCCTGCTGGACAACTGACCCACCGGGACCGGAATACTTGCCGCATGCTGAATTCCGCACTGCGTAGCCGGGCCGAATACGCCGAGCTCGGCGCCGACGGACTGGCCGCGCGGACAACGCCCGAGCGGGACGCCGCCATCGTCGCGGCGGTCGAGGAGCTGCTGGTCGGTCGGGAGTCGGTGCTCGACCTGTGCTGCGGGTACGGCCGGGTCGCGCTGCCGCTGCGCCGCGCGGGCAAGGTGGTGCGGGCACTGGACATCTCGCCGAACCTGCTCGAGGCCGGCCGAGCCGCGGCCGCCGAGGAGGAGCTCGCGATCGACTGGGCGATCGGCTCGATGACCGACCTGCCGTACAAGTGGGACTCGTTCGACGCGGTGATCTGCCTGTGGACGGCGTTCCACGAGCTGTTCGCCGAGGACGAGCAGATCTCCACCATCTGCGAGATCTCCCGGGTGCTGAAGCCGGGCGGGATCGCGATCATCGAGGGCCCGGTCTGGGGCCCGGCGACCGCCGCCGAGATCGCAGGAGGGATGCGCCAAGGCCCGGAGCACCGGATCGTCACCACCGAGCACGACGACGACCGCAGCAGCGTGCACTTCATCCACGACGAGATCAGCTACGGCCGGCTCTGCGCGGCCGCCGGAATCGACGACTACAAGGTCTACAAACGCGACTGGGGCGGCCGGCGCCGGCTCATCCTGGAGATCCACCAACCGGCAACTTCCTGACAAGTCAGGAGGAGCAGATCCCCACTCCACATTGGGGATCTGCTCCTTTGAATTTCGAGTGTAAAACCATTCCGGGCTATTCAGGAAAACTCAGCTTTTTGCTTCGAGATTCAGCAAGAATCGCTTGGCGTCGAGGCCCCCGGCGTACCCGGTGAGCGCGCCGTTCGCGCCGATCACCCGATGGCAGGGCAGCACGACGCACACCGGGTTGGCGCCCAGCGCGGTCCCGACCGCGCGCGCTGCCTTCGGCCGGGCGATGTCGCCGGCCACCGCGCCGTACGTCGTGGTCCGCCCGTAGCTCGTGTGGGTCGGCAGGTCCTCGAGCACCAGCCGCTGGAACGGTGACGCCAGGACCAGATCGACGTCCAGCTCGAACGCTCGCCGCTGCCCGGCGAGGTACTCGTCGAGTTGCCGTCGTACGTCGTCCAGCGGGCCCGGCTGGCGTAGTACCCGCGGAGACACCGCCCGGGCGAGCCGGTCGGTCATCGTCTCCTCGTCGTCGAACGAGCTGGCGACCACCCGCCCGTGCGAGATCGCGAGCAGCATCGTGCCGATCGGGGTGTCGTGCAGTGTGTAGGCCACGTCGGCGTCCGGCAGGACGGGCGGCCTGTGGCCGGGGGTGCTGAGCCGGGTCAGCCGGCTCTCGAGATCAGTCATCGTGTACTCCGAGTTTCGTGCGCAGGGTCGCCAGCGCGTCGCTGACGAGCCGGCGCGACGCGGCGGGCGTGGTGTCCAGAGCGGCGGCCACGCCGTGGTGGTCCAGGTCGCCGACGTATTTGAGCGTGATCGCGAAGCGTTGCCGCTCCGGAAGGTCGTTGACCGCCCGCCACAGGTCGGGGTCCGGCCAGTCCGCGGTCTCAGGCCCGTCGACCGCGACCGGCGGCGCCTCGTCCAGCGGGCGCTGCGGTTTCCGCGCCCGGTGCACGTCGGTCGCGCACCGGGCGGTGATGGTCAGCAGCCAGCTGCGCAGGTTCTTCGCCGACGTCAGCGCCGGGTACGCCGCGTACGCCTTCTCCCAGGCGCGCTGCGCGACGTCGTCGCCGTCGTCCGGACCCGCCAGCGCGCGGGCCAGCCTGGCCACGTCCTGCCAGTGCGCGTCGATCAACGCCTGGAACGGGGGTAACCGCAGAGCCATCACGTAAGTAGAACGCATCGGGGTCGCGGCGTGTGAGTCCGGATCACGAGATTGTCTAGTTACTTGGTGGACATTGATGCGAAGATAGCTGACATGACGACGACACACCTCACCCGCCGTCGCGTCATCGACCTGCTGCGGACGGCGAGCGCCACCTGTCGGTGACGCGTTCTTCGCTGCTGCTCGCATGAGGCCTGTCTGATCACGCCTCATTTCACCTGTGGTCCCTGCCCCGTTCCGAGGGAGAGACATGTCTGTACCTGCCTTGAACCGTCCTGCCCTGTCCGTCGTCCCCGACCGATCCGTGGAGCGGACGGTGGACGCCGACGTCTACCGCTCCGTGTTCCGTCGCCACGCCGCCGGCGTCGTGGTGATCACCGCGGACGCCGGGCACGGCCCGGTCGGCTTCACCGCGACCTCGCTGGTCTCGATCAGTTTGCTGCCGCCGCTCGTCTCGTTCGCGATCGCCACCAGCGCGTCCAGTTGGCCGGCCGTGAGCACTGCGAGCAGCGTGGTGATCAACTTCCTGTCCGCCGACCAGCACGCGATCGCCGGCCGGTTCGCCACCAGCGGCATCGACCGGTTCGCCGAACCGACCCGCTGGTCGCGGCTGCCCACCGGCGAACCCGTCCTCGACGACGCCCCGAGCTTCCTTCGGGCGCAGATCGCGCACCGCTTCGCCGTCGGCGACCACTACCTGGTCGTCGCCCGCCTCGCCACCCATACCGAACGCCGTGAGCACGAGTCGCTGCTCTACCACGACGGCCGCTACGCGAAAGCACACCATGTCTAGAAAACGCCTCCTCCCCGCCCTCGCCCTGCTCGCCCTCGTCGCCGGTTGCGGCGCGAACGCGGCCGCCGACGACTCCGCGAAGCTCTCGCTCGACGCACCGCTGCCGACCGCGGTCCCGGACGGCGCCAAGATCGTCGTCGGCGATCCCGCCACCGAGGTCGCGCTGAAGCTCTCCGGCCAGTACGACAAGGTCGCGAAGTACGTCCAGTTCGCGAACCTGAGCGGTGGCCCCCAGACCACCGAGGCGTTCCGGGCGCACGCCCTGGACCTCGGCTCGGTCGCCGAGATCCCCCCGATCCACGCGACCTGGACCGGTCTGCACGTGAAGATCGTCGCCTCCAAGTTCCGCCAAGACCCGCTGCACCACCCGATCTACAAGCTCGGCGTCGCTCCCGGGGTGTCGGTGAAGACCCTCGGTGACCTGCGCGGCAAGAAGATCGCGTACAGCCCTGGGCAGGCGCAGGGCGCGCTGATCCTGAAGGTCCTGAAGAAGGCGGGACTGACCAAGGACGACGTCAAGCTGGTCGAGCTGCCGAGCACCGGCGACGTCTACGCCCAGGCGCTCGCCGGCAAGCAGGTCGATGTGGCCCCGATCGGCGGCGTCCAGATCAAGCGGTACCTGGCGAAGTACGGCAAGGACGGCGCGAGCACGATCGACCACGGCCTGCGCGACGACGCCGGCCACCTCTACGGTCCGGTCGACTCGCTCGAGGACCCGGCGAAGGCCGCCGCGATCCGCGCGTACGTCGCTGCCTGGGGTGTCGCCCAGGAATGGATCGACAAGCACCCCAAGGAGTGGATCGAGGGCTACTACGTCAAGAACCAAGGCCTGAGCGCCGCCGACGGCCAGTGGCTGGTCGACAACGCCGGTCACCCGGACATCCCGGCGGACTGGAGCGACGCGATCCAGCGTCAGCAGGAAACGATCGAGTTGCTCGCCCACGAGACCGGCAACAAGGTGATCGAGGCCAAGGACCTGTACGACCTGCGGTTCCAGACCGTCGCCGCGGACGCGATCAAGGGAGGCGCCAAATGAGCGCCACCACCCTGCCCGGGCTGCGTCCGCGCGCCACGACCAGCCCCGTCGTACGGCGCCGCCGGCTCGGACCGGGCACGCCGATCCGGTTCGGGTCCGCGATCGGGCCGGTGCTGCTGCTGGTGATCTGGAGCATCGGATCCGCCACCGGCTGGATCGACCAACGAGTCCTGTCCGCGCCGTGGACCGTGGTGACCACGGCCGGCGACCTGATCGCCGACGGCCGCCTGCAGTCGAACCTGTGGACGTCCGCGCAGCGTGCGCTCATCGGCCTCGCGCTCGGCATCGTGCTCGGCGTCGTCCTCGCGCTGATCTCCGGCCTGTCCCGGCTCGGTGAGGCGGTCCTCGACGGCCCGATCCAGATCAAGCGCGCGATCCCGTCGCTGGCGCTGCTGCCGCTGCTGATCCTCTGGCTGGGCATCGGCGAGTCGATGAAGATCGTCACCATCCTGCTCGGGGTGTTCGTGCCGATCTACATCCACACCCACAACGGGCTGCGCACGATCGACAGCCGGTACGTCGAGCTCGCGCAGACCGTCGGGCTGTCGCAGTGGGACTTCGTCCGGCGCGTCGTCCTGCCGGGCGCGCTGCCCGGCTTCCTGCTCGGGCTGCGGTTCGCCGTCACCGGCGCCTGGCTGTCGCTGGTCGTCGTCGAGCAGATCAACTCCACCAGCGGCATCGGCTACATGATGGAACTGGCCCGCACGTACGGGCAGACCGACATCATCATCGTCGGCCTGGTCGTGTACGGCGTCCTCGGTCTGCTGTCCGACGCGGTCGTCCGCCTGGTCCAGAGGAGGGCGCTGTCATGGCGACGAACGTTGGCCTCCTGACCGTTCAGGTCCGCGACCTGGTCCGCCGGTACGACGATCGCCCCGTCCTGGACGGGCTGGACCTGGACATCGCGCCTGGCGAATTCGTCGCGCTGCTGGGGAAGAGCGGATCCGGGAAGAGCACGCTGCTGCGGGCCCTCGCCGGCCTGGACCACGACGTCGAGGGAACCGGTGAGCTGGCCGTCCCGGCGAACGTCTCGGTGGTGTTCCAGGACTCCAGGCTGTTGCCGTGGGCAAGGGTGCTGGACAATGTCGTGCTCGGGTTGGGCGCTGCGGACGACCGCGGCCGCGAGAGCCTGGCGGAGGTCGGGCTCGCGGGACGCGAGAAAGCCTGGCCGAACGAGCTGTCCGGCGGCGAGCAGCAGCGGGTCGCGTTGGCGCGGTCGCTTGTGCGGGAGCCGGAGCTGTTGCTCGCGGACGAGCCGTTCGGGGCGCTGGACGCGCTGACCCGGCTGAAGATGCATGCGCTGCTGCGGAAGCTGTGCGCGGCGCACCAACCCGCCGTACTGCTGGTGACGCACGACGTCGACGAGGCGATCGTGCTGGCCGACCGGGTGATCGTGCTCGACGCCGGCCGGATCGTCGCCGAGGAAACCATCACGCTGGCGGCGCCCCGGAGCGCGGCCGATCCAGGATTCGCCGCGGTCCGGTCGCGGCTTCTCGACGCCTTGGGAGTTTCGGTATGAGCAGGCCCACTAGACAACTGCACCTGAACGCGTTCCTGATGAGCACCGGTCACCACGAGGCGTCCTGGCGGCTGCCGGAGAGCGACCCGTTCGCGAACACGTCCGTGGCGCACTACCAGGCGCTGGCGCAGCTGGCCGAGCGCGGCAAGTTCGACTCGATCTTCTTCGCGGACTCGCCGGTGCTGTTCGGCAACGTCGGGCGGCGCCCGGCCGGCTCGCTGGAGCCGACCGTGCTGCTGACCGCGATCGCGGCGGTCACGTCGCGGATCGGGCTGATCGCCACCGCGTCCACGACGTACAACGAGCCGTTCAACCTGGCCCGGCGCTTCGCCAGCGTCGACCACGTGAGCGGTGGCCGCGCGGGCTGGAACGTCGTCACCACAGCCGGGCCGGAGGCGGCGCGCAACTTCAACCTGGCCGACCAGCCGGCGCACGTGGAGCGGTACGAGCGCGCTGCCGAGTTCCTCGAGGTCGCGTACAAGCTCTGGGACTCGTGGCAGGACGACGCGGCGATCGCGGACAAGTCGTCCGGTGTGTGGGCGCTGAACGAGCGCGTGGTGCCCATCGACCACGTCGGGCGGCACTTCCAGGTCCGGGGGCCGCTGAACCTGCCGCGCTCGCCGCAGGGGCACCCGCTGATCGTCCAGGCCGGGTCGTCGGAGGACGGCAAGGGCCTGGCGGCCCGGTACGCCGAAGCCGTGTTCACCGCGCAGCAGACGCTGGAGGACGCGCAGGAGTTCTACCGCGACCTGAAGGCGCGGACGGCGGCGCTCGGGCGGGACCCGTCGTCGGTGAAGATCCTGCCCGGGATCGTGCCGGTGATCGGGTCAACGGTCGCGGAGGCGGAGCGGCTGGAACACCAGCTGGACTCGCTGATCCGGCCGGAGTACGCGCGGCTGCAGCTGGCCCGCACGCTGCGGGTGGCGCCGGAGGATCTGCCGTTCGACCAGCAACTGCCCGCCGATCTGCCGGACGAGGACGAGATCGAGGGCGCCAAGAGCCGGTACACGCTGATCGTGACGCTCGCCCGGCGGGAGAAGCTGACCGTCCGCGAGCTGATCGGCCGGCTCGGCGGCGGGCGCGGGCACCGGACCTTCACCGGCACGCCGGAGCAGGTCGCGGACGCGATCCAGCACTGGTTCGAGGCCGGCGCGGCGGACGGCTTCAACGTGATGCCGCCGGTCCTGCCGTCCGGTCTGACCACGTTCGTCGACGAGGTGATCCCGATCCTGCAGGCCCGCGGCCTGTTCCGGACCGAGTACACCGGCACGACCCTGCGCGACCACTACGGCCTGCCGCGTCCCGCCGGCCGTCTCGTCGCGCCGCAGGAGGCGACCGCCTGAACGGGCTGGTGCTGGGCGCGTCAGGTGGCCCGCCCAGCACCAGCCGCGTCCTCACCCGACTCGCACGACCAGCTTCCCCACCGCGCCCCCGTTCTGCATGATGCGGTGCGCCTCGCCGATCTCGTCCATCGTGAAGACCCGGTCGATCCGGATCGGGAGCGTGCCGGCCACGACCAGGTCGACGTACCGCTGGAACGCGTCGGCGGGCAGGTCCGAGCTCTCGCCGCCGTACGCCGTCAGCCGGACGCCGTTCGGGAGGTAGCCGATCGGGTAGAAGTCCGGGATCGTCCAGGTGTCGCTGAGCATTCCCGTGAAACACACCGTGCCGTGCACAGCCGTGGCTTTCAGAGTGTCGGGGAGGACATTCGTCCCGACCAGTTCGAGCGCCGCGTGAACGCCGTTCGGCAGAATCTCCCGGACCTTTTGCGCAACGTTGCCGTCGTCAACGATCGGGTGATCGACGCCGAGCTCGCGGAGCACCTGTGCCCGGTGCGGATTCCGCGTCGTCGAGAACACCGTCAGCCCGTGCTCCTTCGCCAGGACGGCCGCCGCGACGCCGACCGACGACGTACCGCCGCGGACCAGCAGCGACTGGCCCGGCTCGATCCCGAGGCCCGTGTACAGCGAGCCGTGTGCCGTCTGCAGCATCTCCGGCAGCGCGCCGAGCGTCGCCCAGTCCAGGTCGGTCGTCACCGGGATCACCGCCGACGCCGGGACGACGGTGTACTCGGCGTACCCGCCGTCGTACTCGCGGCCCATCCCGCCCATCATCGCCACCACCTGCTGCCCGCTGGTGAATTCACCACCCGGGGCGAGGTCGACCGTCCCGGCGGCCTCGATGCCGGGGATCACCGGGAACCGCGCGTTCGTCGCCAGCCCGGCGCGGAGGTGGTACTCCGAGCGGTTCAGCCCGAACGCCTCCACCTTGATCCGCACCCAGCCGGCCGCCGGCTCCGGCACCGGCACCCGCCGCACCCGAAGCTCCTCCGGCTCCACCGGCCCGTCCAGCACGATCGCCCGCATGTCCATGCCGCCAATCTTCGCCGACCCTGTGAAAGAGTTTCTTCCATGCGGAAGCTCCCGCGCGTCGTGGCTCATCGCGGCGCCAGTGACGTCAATCCTGAGCACACTCTCGCGGCGTACCAGCGGGCGATCGAAGTCGGCGCGGACGGACTCGAGTGCGATGTCCGGCTGACCTCCGACGGGCACCTGGTGTGCGTCCACGACCGCCGGATCGAGCGCACCTCGAACGGCCGCGGCGTGCTGTCCACGATGAGCCTCGAGGAGCTGGAGACGTACGACTGGGGCTCCTGGAAGCACCCGTGGGCCGAGCTGGACGAGGATGCCGAGCTGCCCGGCCTCGACGTCCGGAAGGTGCTCACGCTCGAGACGCTGCTCGCCACCGTGCGGGACGCCGGCCGGCCGGTCGAGCTGGCGATCGAGACCAAGCACCCGACCCGGTACGCCGGCCTGGTCGAACGCCGCCTGATCGAGGCCCTCGACCGCTTCGGCTGGGCGCACCCCAAGGTCGGCAGCGAGTCCCCGGCCCGGGTGATGAGCTTCTCCTGGCTCTCGCTGCGCCGGCTGCGCGCCGCGGCGCCCGGCCTGCGCACGGTCCTGCTGATGGACCGCGTCCCGCTGCGCTTCCGCGACGGCTCGCTGCCGACCGGTGTCTCGTACGCCGGACCGAGCCTGGAGATCGTCACCGCGCATCCGGAGTACGTCGACCGCGCGCACAAGCACGGGCACCAGGTCCATGTCTGGACCGTGAACGCCGAGGACGACATCCGGCACTGCCGCGACATCGGCGTCGACGCGGTGATCAGCGACCGCCCGGACGTCGCGCTCCGGGTCCTCGCGGAGGGCCGGAAGGTGTAGGACGTCGTAACTGACCGGCGGGTTTGTGACACGCCGGGACGAAATTGTGTGGCTTGTGTCACGCGGTTCGGATACGTAGCGACATGAATGCAGGCGGTTATCGGAAACGTTCAATTCCGTCGATTTCGTTACGGTTTCAGCTTTTTTGGCCGTGATCTTCGGGAGGCTATGTAACGGAATACTTGCGGGTGTTTTCCGGGCGTGGTTCGTGGGCAGAAGTTCCTGTGGCTGAACCGATCATCGAGGAGACCGTGCTTGTCCTCTGCGACCCTGCCCGCCGACGTGAGCGTCGTGGACGTCGTACTGCCGCATGAAGTGTCCGCGGTAGCGGACGCCCGCCGCCGTCTGGCCGCCTACCTGAAGCGCTACCGGGTCACCGTTGCCGCCTCTGACGACGCGCAACTGGTGCTCTCGGAGCTGCTCTCCAACGCCATCCGGTACGCACCCCCGCTGCCGGCCGGTGAAGTGCGGGCCGCGTGGTGGATCGACAAGGCAGGAATCCATGTCGAGGTCACCGACGGCCGCGGCGACACCGAGCCGCAGCGGATCAGCGACCCGCACCCGGAGTCGATCGGCGGCCGCGGCCTGGCCATCGTCGACGTCCTCACCTCCGGCTGGGACGTCCGGACCGCCAGCTCGCACCGCACAGTGCACGCGGTCATCCCGAACTGATCCCCGCGCCTTCCGACCCCGGCCCCCGCCCGCCTTCCCGAC
>Ga0247821_10001189_pt1 | contig 14449 bp, 11 predicted proteins | sample 13C_Glycerol_Day_FD_192481 | JGI IMG/M metagenome (GOLD analysis project Ga0247821, IMG submission 192481) | Soil microbial communities from agricultural site in Penn Yan, New York, United States - 13C_Glycerol_Day14 | ecosystem: Environmental > Terrestrial > Soil > Agricultural land | place... | reverse complement strand
GTCGGGCGGTCGGGGCGGGTTCGCGCCAGTGGGTCCGCAGCCCGCCCGAATAGCTCAGCATCCGCTCGCCGTCGATGCCCATGCCGCAGAACAGGCGATGGTTGAAGAAGAGGAGGAGCCCGGCCTCGGTCGAACCCGACCCGAGCTCGATGTCGACCTCGACCTCGTAGGAGTGGTCGCCGGTCAGGACGCAGAGCGGCGAGGTATCGATCGGGCCGGTCCCCTTCGCGTTCAGCACGAGGCCGTCATCAGAGTGGAGTCGATCCACCTCGCCCGGCGATGGCGCGTGGAAGGTCCATCGTTCGCCCGGGTGCAGCGTCGAGAAGTCGTCATGGAAGCCCTCCGACGCGCGCTGCGGCGAGGCGCCGGGTGGCGCGGCGAGGGCGCCGCCGACGTCCTCGGCCGCGGCGACCGGCCAACCGTCGTCGGTCCAGTCGATCGGTTCGAGCAGGATCTGCCTCCCGAGGGTGCGGAAGCCGTGCTCGTAGCCGTGCGAGAGCATCCACCAGTCTTCCGACGGGCCCCGCAGGATCGTCGCGTGGCCGCGCGACCACCACCGCTCCGAGGCCTCCCGGGTCCGCACGACGGGATTGCGCGGACTGTTCTCCCACGGGCCGTGGACGGATCGCGACCGGGCGACGATCACCATGTGCCCCGTGGGCGGCCCGGCGGTGCCGCCGACCGCGCTGACCAAGTAGAGCCATTCGCCGCGGCGGATCAGCTTGGGACCCTCGAGCGCGTAGGCCTCGGTCACCCACTCGTCGGGGTACCGCCAGCCGTCGTAGACCCGCTCGAGTTCGCCGATCGTGGCCAGGCCGTCCTCGGTCAGCGCGATCCGCCGGACGCCGCTCACGAAGAGGTAGCGGTTGCCGTCCTCCCCCACGATGTGACCCGGGTCGATCGCCCCGCGGATGCCGAGGTCGATCGGCGCCGACCACGGTCCATGCATGGATGGGGCGTGGATCACGAAGATCGAGGCATCCGTGAGCCGCGACCACGGCGTCGGGATGAACGGGATGTAGATGAAGAAGCGCCCGCCGTGCTCGGCGATGTCGACCGCGAACGTGCTGCCGAGCGGCTCGGGCAGGGCCGAGCCCTCGTACGTCCAGTTCACGAGGTCGGTCGACCGGTACAGCGGCAGCCCCGGCGCCGACTCGAACGACGAGTACGTGAGCCAGTACTCGTCGCCGACGCGGATGACGGCGGGGTCGGGGCGATCGCCTCCGAGCACCGGGTTCGTGAATCGAACCGCGCGGTCAGTCATGGTGACGGATGTCACGCCCGAGCCAGTCGGCGACGGCCACGATCGTCGACATCGCGCCCGCATCACCGGGCTGGTCGATGTGCCCGTGACGCGCGCCCGGCTCGTGGTGGAGCAGGACCTCCACGCCGGCGGCGGCGAGCGTCGCGGCGAAGGCCTCACCCGACGGGCGCAAGTCGTCGAACTCGCACACGACGATGAGCGTGGGCGGGAAGCCGTGCCCGTCGCCGAGGCCTGCGAAGGCCTGCGGATCGGCGAGCACCTCCACAGAGCCGGCGAAGTTCAGTGCGAGCTGCCCGTTCGGCGACGCCGGGTCGAGCTCGGACGAGGCATCCGGCCCGTTCGGGTGCACAGCCGGATAGACGAGGACCAGGCGGGCGGGCAGCGGCTCGCCTTCGTCTCGGAGCCGGGTCACCGCACCGGCCGTCAGCGTCCCGCCGGCACTCGCCCCGCCGAGTGCCATCGCCTCGGGCGGCACCCCGACCAGTTCGGCTGCAGTCTCCTGCACGTGCCGCCACGCCGCGAGCACGTCGTCGGACGGCACCGGGTAGTGCGCATCGCCCAGGCACTTCGTGTAGTCGACGGCGACCACCGGGATGCCGCGTGCCGCGAGCTCCCTTGCGACCCAGTTCGATTCGGGCATGTCGAGGGTGCCGCCGATGAACGCGCCGCCGTGCACCCACACGAGCGCGCGACCGGTCGCCGCCGCCGTGCCATCCCGGTACACCCTGATGGGAACGGGCCCGTGCGGTCCGGCGACGACCTCGTCGACGGTTGCGACGCCCGCGAGGTGCGGGAAGCGCCGCACGAGCGCCGCGGTGTCGATGTCGGGGCGCGGGTCCGCGGGTTCGCCGTGCTCGGCGAGCCATCGGATGGCGTCGGGCACCGGCATCCGTCGGAAATCGGGCAGGCCCGCGACGTCGGCTTCCAGCGTTTCGGACTCGTTCATCGGGTTCCTCTCGTTCGGTTCCTGCGGCTACTGCAGCGGGTTGCGACCCTTGGCGCGCGCCGTGCGCTCAGCATCGGCGAGGATCTCGCTGTTGAAGTACTCCTGCTGCAGGATGACCTGGCCGCCGCGCACGCGGATCACGTGGATGAACGACTGCGGGTACGGCTCGCCGAGGAAGGTCGCCTCGGGCACCATCCGGCTCGTCACGAAGAACAGCTCGGGGTCCTCGGCGGCGACGATCTCGAGGTCGCGATGCACGCAGTCGGCGAACATGCCCGAATTGTTCAGCGTGTTCGCGACGATCTCGTCGCGACCCTCCCACCTGGTCTTCGGCAGGCCGGCGGGGGCGAACGGCAGCTCCTTCACCCCGTCGGGATGCCACAGGGCGAGACGTTCCTCCGGGCGGTCGAGGTTCGACGCGAAGAACGCCTCGACCACTTCCCGGTTGGCGGCTCGCAACTCATCTGCCGACGTGTGCTCGTCCACGATGCTCCTTCGTTTCGGGGTGGATGTCTTGTCGAATGTTCATGACGCTGCCTTTTGCACGTTCATGACGCCAGCGACAGCACGCGCACGCGTGCGGCGCCGACACGGTCGAGGGGAAGAATGCGGAGACGCTCGTCGCCGTTCAGGACCCTGGTCGGCCGCCAGCGCCCATCCTCATGCGATCCGGCCTCGACGTGGTCCCACTCCACGAGTCGCCCACGCTTGGCGAAATCGAGGGAAGCGTTCTGGCCGACGATGTGGAACTCATCGTCCTCCAGCGCGATGATCAGGACGAAGGCGCGCACGTCTGCGGGATTCGGGAACGCGTCCTCGCCCTCGGTCTCGCTCGGTGGTGGGGGCGGCGCAGGCGGACCCTCCAGGCCCATGTCCAGGAGCATGTGCGCGAACAGCTCCTGCGTATTGCGCACGGTGAGTGTGTACTCACCGAGTTCGACCTCAACCGGGTCATCCCCCGGTTCGAGCACCGCGCACGCGATCCGCGACTCCCGTTGGGCCGCGGTGATGAGGTCGGTCATGCCGACGAGCTGCGTGAACAGCTGCGATACGCGATTGCCGGGGCGGGCGTCCTCCACACCGAAGACCGACCACCCGAGGGCCGCATGCTCGCCGAACGCCCTCGCCGCCTCGGCGGCCCGGTACCGGCTCTCCGGAACCATGAGCGGGTTGCCGCCCCTGGTGTACCGTCGCATCGCCTCCGCCGAGTCGTCCAGGTAGATGTCCGGACCGATCATGTCGATCGACGGTGCGGCCGCCTGCCAGACGTCGATCACGCGCCAGCCCGGACCGCCGCTCGGGTACGTGCCCGCCTGCTCCTGGCCTGGCTGCGGGCCGATCCATGAGTTGACGTAGAGCGGGATCGGGTGAGCCGCGGTCCCTCGGGCGGCCACGGTCTCGACGTACGACCCGAACGCCCAGGCCATGAACACCTCGTCGGCTTCCCACTCCGTGCCGAACAGCTCCTGCCACGTGCCGCGCTCGGGTCGACCCTGCGCCGACCACAGCGACGACGCCGCGAACCCCGATGCCCGGTCCGACACCAGGTGGCGTCGTAGCGTCTCGGGCACCTCGCGCAGCCATTCCGCCTCGGCGAGCGGGGAGCGATCACGACTGTCCGCGAGGAGCCCCACCTCGTTCTCGACTTGGACCATGGGCACCGTGCCGGTGGTATCCGTCTCGGCGACGTGCCGCATGAATGCGGCGAAGGCACGGGCATCGGCCTCACGGAGTTCCCCGCCGAACACCGAGAGCGTCGGGCGTCGCATCGCGCCCTGGTAGGTGAACGCAGGCCGTGTGGTCTCGTTCACCACCGCTCGGGGAAACCGAATCGGGTCAGCACGCACCCACGTCGGCGCGTAGGTGGAGTGGGCGTTCTTGAACGCCCCGAACCACAGTGGGACCCACATCAGACCTCGTCGACCCGCCTCGGCGAGCATCGCGTCGACGAGGCCGAAGTCGAATCGACCCTCTTCCGGTTCGAGACCACCCCAATCCACGGGGGCGAAGACGGTGTTCGAACCGATCTCGGCGGCTCGTGCGAACGCTCGCGCGATGCTGTCGGGGTGAGAGGAGGTCGAATTGTGAACCTGGCCTCCGATCAGCAGGGTGGGCCGGCCGTGCACGACGAGCTGGGTGACGCCACCCGAGTGCTCGAGCCGCGCCGTGACGTCCGGTACTGCGGGCATGTGCGACATGCGTCGCCTCCTCTCTGCTCGGTGCTCACGCGGGCTGCAGCGCCCGCATGCTGCGGCGGATGAGGTCGTGCTGTCGACGCACGAGCAGCAGCGGGTCGACCTCGCCGAGCTCGGCGAACGCGTGGCCCTCCCACTCGCTCGACCAGTAGCCCCGATAGCCGCCCTCGACGAACACCCGCACGAGTTCGGGGTAGTCGATCGCCGGCTCCTCGCCGTGTTCGTCGATGTCGTAGAACTTCGCGTGCACGTGCAGGATCTGCGGCATGATGTCAGCCCACTCGCGGGGGTCGACGTGTCCGTGCATGTTGAAGGCGAGGTGCGCGAACGAGCCGAGCCGACCGGGGTCGAAGTCACGACCGCGGAGATAGGCGATGAACTCCTCCTGGCGCTGGCGCATCGGGGCATCCGTGGCCCAGATGTCCTGCATGGTCTGCACGGCGTCGTCGTCGAGGCCCGCACGGCGCACCGCGCGCAGCAGCGTCGGCGACATGCTGTGCATGGTGGCCGAGAAGTCGGCGACGAACCCGAGCAGGGGCGAGTCGAGTTCGGCGTACACGTCGCGCACCTTCATGATCTCGGGCGCGTTCGGCCCCATCGGCGCATGGATCTCGTAGGCGAGTTTCAGGTCGAGCTCCTCCGCGATCGGCAGGAGCCGGCGCAGCAGCTCGGGCTTCGCGCTCTGGATGCGCACGAGAGGGAAGCCGAGCTTCGCCGCGCCGCGGAACAGCGTCTCGCTGAATTCGAACTCCTCGTCGGCCGTCATGTCGCGGTCGCGTCGGCGGCCCATGTCGAGGTTCGCGCCGAACGAGCTCGCGTCGAACCCGTGCCGGTCGAACGCCTCGCGCCACGTGCGCACGAACTCGTCGGAGACGACCGGATACGTCGGCAGCACCTGCGAGGCGACGATCTCGATGCCCGGCCCGATGCCCAGCTCGGCGACCCGATCGAGGAGCCCCGAGAAGTCGAACCAGCCCGCGCGGAACTCGGCGCTCGCCGAGTAGAGCGTGAGTCCGAGCTTGAACGGGTCCGCTTCGGTGGCGGGCGGCGCCGCGGGCACGTCGCCGACGAGCGCCGGCGGCGCGGCATCCCGATCCGTGACCGTCAACGTCAGGGCCTGCTTCACGATGTTCGGCACGTAGACGCCCGGCCCACCGTCGGCGCCGGGAGCGATCTGCATGTACGGCAGGCGCAGCTCGCCGAAGAGCTCGATCTCGTGGGTCTCGCCGAGGGCCGCGGGCTGCGGCCGGGTGACGATGAGCAGCGGGTGCGCCTGCAGGTACCAGAGCACATCGCTCTGCTCGGGCAGCTCGTCGAGCGCGTACCGCACGCCGTCGAGCTCGAACGCGAGGTCCGCGGCATCCACCGGCTCGCCGTCGACCGAGAGGCGCAGCGTCGTCACCGATGACAACCAGAGGCTGCGATACCAGGGCAGGGTGAGGGAGAGCGCGAGCCCGTCGGGGTGGGCGCGAAGGCTGGAGTCGTCGATCAGTCCGTTCGGCATGGTTCATGTCCTGTCTGTGCTGGGTGGGTCTGGGGTGGATGCCGCGGCTCAGTCGAGCCCGTCGGCGATCCGTCGGATCAGGGAGTGCTGTCGTCTCACCTGCTCGATCGAGCGCCAGGGGATGCGTTCCCCCTCGTACTCGCTGGAGAGGTAGCCCGTGTACCCGGCGTCCTTCAGCGCCTGGAGCACGGGCTGCCACGGGATCTGCTGGTCCTCGAGTCGCTCGTCGATGTCGTGGAACTTCGCCTGGATGAACACGACGTACTTCGCGATGTCGGCGATGTCCGCGGGATCGACGGCGATGCCGTCGAGGAACGCCGGGCGCTGCCCCGGCAGTTCGCCCGGGCGCAGCGGGATGGGGCGGTCCTGGAAGATGCCGGTGTCCAGCAGCAGGCCGAAGTGCTTCGTGCCAGTGCGCTCGATGAGGTCGATGTAGTCGTCGACGACCGGGTGCTTGATGGGCGTGGGCGAGTGGATCTCAGGGCAGATCACGACGTCGAGTTCGGCGGCGAGGTCGAGCGACCGCTCCACCGACTCGGTCCAGATCGGGTCGGGCACCAGGTCGCCCGACACCACGCCGATCTTGGGGCGAACGAATCGGAAGCCGAGCCGCTTGGCCAGCCGCAGGTCGCGCTGCAGCATCCCCGCGCCCTCGGCGGCCGAGAGCGCGCGAGCGTTCGGCCCGCTGGAGTGCAGGCGCGTGTCGATCCAGGAACCGTAGTTGGTGGGCTCGAGCGAATACTGCTCCAACAGCGCGAACCATCGGTCGATCCACTCCGTCGTGGGCTCGGGATAGCCGGCGATGTGCCCCTCGCCGAGGATCTCGACGCCGGTGGCGCCGACGTCGGCGACGGCGGCGAGGGCGGTCTCGAGGTCCAGCACGGTGCCGTAGTCGGTCATGAAGCTGTAGAGCGAGACGCCGTATTCGAACGGCCCGCCAGGGGCCTCGGGCGAAAGCGTGATGTGGCGCGTCTCCCGATAGGTGCTGGGCTGGTGCTCCTCGGGGATGTACGACATGCGCAGGCGGAGCTCGATGGAGACCTCGTGCACGCCGTCGGGAAGGCCGCCGTCGAGCGGCACCGTGACGATCGCGGCCTCCTCGAGCGGCCAGCGCACGCCGTCGCCGTCCCAGAGCTCGGCCAGGGTGTAGGTGCGGCCGGCGAAGGTCCACCGCGGCACGTCGGCGCCGACGTCGACGAGGTCGTCGACCCGCACGGCGATACCGTCGATGAGGGAGGCCGCCATCCCCCGGTACGACGGCATGCGCACCCGGAACTGGAACCCGGTGACACGGTCGCCCTCGCGCACGTTGCGGAATCCGACGGACTGGATCAGGTCTCTCTCGAGAAGCATCGGTGCTTCCTCTCTGCTTGGAACGGTGTCGGCTCGGAACCGTGGTCGGCTGTTCGCGCGATCACGCGACCGCGGATGCCTCGGCGCCGAGGGTGAGACGCTCGACAGCCTTGCGCGCTCCTCGCACCGCGATCGCGACGCTCATCAGGGTGGGGTTCATCGCCGTGGCCGTGGGGATGAGGGCGTTGCCGCCGACCACGAGGTTCTCGTAACCCCAAACCCGCGACCACGGATCGGCGACCGAGGTGCCGTCGTCGGCGTCGCCCATGCGGAGCGTGCCCTGGTAGTGCAGGCTCGAGCCGTTCGGCATGAGCCGCGGCTCGGCGACGAACGCGCCGAGCGCGTTCCCCGCGCGTCGCAGCCGCTCGGTCGCGGCCTCGATCTCCGCGAGTTCCGCCTCGGTGAGCTCGTAGGTGATCGTCATGTTCGGGAAGCCGCGGTAGTCGGGCTCGGCGTCGTCGAACGTCACCGCGTCCTCGAAGCGCGGGAACTTGCGCATGCCGTAGCCCATGTTCACGTAGCCCCACCGGTTGTCGGAGTACGGTGCGCCGGGCTGCATCGGGAAGGGCGTCGTCTCGGAGTACATCACCTGCAGCGAGAACGGGTGGTCGGGCTCAGAGAACGGGATGCGGTTCACGGCCGCCACCGGGTCCGCCGCGTTCGCCGCGCGGCGGGCGAGCTCCTCGTCGAGCTCCTCCTCGGTCGCGAAGCGGCCGATCTTCTCGGCGTCGAGCGCCACCGTGGAGATCACCACCGGGTGCTCCGTGAGGTAGTGGCCGAGCGCGCGCGGTCGGATGCCCGACGCCCACAGCAGCTGCGGCGAGCGGAACGCGTCGGCGGCCACCACGACGAGCTCGGCCGGCACGAACCGCGTCTCTTGGGTGCGCAGGTCCTCGACCGTGACGCCCGTCACGACGTCGCCGTCGTGCTCCACGCGGCGCACGAGGGTGAGGTCGCGCAGCTCGAAGCGCTCGGCGAGCGGGTTGCCGGGCTCGATCAGCGGTCCCAGGACGACGTCGGCCCCAGCCCAGCGCATCGTGCCGTCGGGCTGCGGATCACCCGCGACGGGGAGGGTGCTCGGGCCGTAGCCGTCGGGCAGTTCGCCGGCGAACTCCTCCTCGAGCAGCGAGCGGATGCCGCCGCCGACGGCGGAATCCGCGAACGCCGCGCTCTGCGCGTGCAGCAGTCCCTCCGCCGTGGCGATGAGCTCCCCCCACTCGTCGTCGGCGATGAACGCCACCTTCTCGCTGAATGCAGGGCGCGGGATCGCGCACGTCCAATGCGCACCCTGTCCGCCGACGTTGGTCGCACCGGCCGCGGCGGGAAACGTCGGCGCGTGCGCCGAACCCTCGCCGCCGTAGTCGAGGAGGTGCGTCCCCTGACGCGCGGTGAACATGCCCTCGACGACGGTGGCCGACGGGATGCCGAGCGAGGCACGGAACGCCCCCGCCTGCGGCCCCTGCGACATCTCCCTGGCCCGCGCCTTCTCGACGGGGTCGGCGATGTTGCGCACGCTCTCGCCGGGCCGCGCGGTCAGCTGCGGTCCTGCCTCGAACATGACGACACGGGCATCCGGAATGCCCTCGAGTAGGAGGCGGGCGTACGCGGAGCCGATGGGTCCGCTGCCGACGACGGCGATCGTGGGATGGTGCGACATGGGGTTCTCCTCTTCGAGGCTCACGCGGTGAGGGGTTCGGATGCGGGTTCTGGTTCGGGTGACGGTTCGTGCTCGTCGGACAGCCGGCCCGCGGGAAGCAGGACCGCGGCGACGATGCCGACCGCGTACGTGAGCGCCAGCGCCAGGAACACCGGTGCCATCACGTCGCCGTAGATCTGGGCGACCTGCGACTGCAGCTGGTCGGACGACTCCTTCACGAGCTGCGGCGTGAGCGTCGAGGCATCCAGGATGCCCGGGAGCCTCGAGGCGACGCCGACGCCGATCACGCCGCCGATGACGGCCGTCGCGACGGTGGACCCCATCTGGCGCACGAGGTTGATGGTCGCGGTGATGGTGCCGGTCTCGTTGCGCGGCACCGCGCCCTGCACGACCGCGACGACGAGGCTCATGAACGATCCGGTGCCGATGCCGACTCCGAACATCACGGCCATCGGCACCCACAGCGGCGTCCCGACCGGCAGCAGCGCCATGGTGAGGAGTCCGACCGCGCCCAGCGTCGTGCCGATGATCGGGAAGACCCGGTAGTGCCCCGTGCGGCTGGCGAGCCATCCGGTGCCGACGTTGGAGACGAGCATCCCGAACACGGTCGCGATGGGCACGAATCCCGACACGGTGGCGCTCGTACGGTATGCCATCTGGAAGTACGTGGGCAGGTACGCCGTGACCGAGAAGAGCCCGATGCCGATGATCGCCGAGAGCGCGATGCCCGCGGCGATCGTGCGGTCGGCGAAGAGGCGAAGGGGCACGATGGGTTCGGACACCCGGTACTCGATCACGAAGAACGCGGCGAATCCGATGGCCGCGATCGTGAACGCGACCATGGCGGCGAGCGCGGCAGCCGGATCGCCGACCCAGGTGACGGCGAGCACGAGGGCGACCATGGCGAGCGTGAAGGTGATCGCGCCGGCGAGGTCGAAGCGGCGACGGATGCCCACCTCGACGTGCGGCACCGCGAAGACGGCGAGGCCGAGGGCCGCGAGTCCGAACGGGATGTTGATCCAGAACACCCACGGCCAGCCCCAGTAATCGGTGATGAGGCCGCCGAGCACGGGGCCGATGAGGATCGCGGCCGGGAACGCGGCGCCGATGATGCCGAGGTACTTCGGGCGCTCCCGCGGGGTGGTCACGTGGGCGATGATCGTCTGCGACATGAGCTGGATGCCCGCGGCGCTCATGCCCTGGGCGACCCTCGCGATGACGAGCTGGGTCATGTCCTGGGCGAACCCGCAGGCGACGGATGCCGCGAGGAACACGACGAGCGACGTCAGGAACACGAGGCGCGGCCCGATGAGGTCGCCGAGCTTTCCGAGCACGGGCAGGAGCACGGTGCTCGCGAGGGTGTAGCCCACGACGACCCAGGCCATGTGCTGGAGCGCACCGAGGTCGCCGGCGACGGTGGCGAGCGACGTGGCGACGATGGTGTGGTCGAGCGCACCGAGGAACGAGACGGTGAGCAGTGAGGTGACGAGGAGGCGGAGCCTGAGCGGTGATAGCGACATTCGTGAGTCACCCGAACGATCGGGCCGTCGACGCGACAGGTTGTGCCCTCGCCGCATCGTCACCGCGAGGATCGGATCCCGAGGGATCCCGACGTCAGGGTCGATTCTAGGCGGTCTTTAGTCAGAAATCAACCAAAGCGACGGAGTCGATGCTCGCCGCGAAGGATGCGGGCCGCCGATTCGGCGTCGTGCAGGAGGTCGACGAGGTCCCGCGACAACCCGGTGCCCTCGACCGCACCGATGGCGCGCCGGAGCGCCATGCGCTCGCCGCTCTCGAAACGACCGGGCGCGACCCAGCGCCCTCGCTCGGTGATGGTGGCGAGCTCCGACCGACCGACCGGTTCGTCGATCTCCACCTCGGTGGTGGTCTCCCCCAGCGCCTGGACGCGGAGGACCGCACCGTCGGGCCGGGTCACGGTCGCCAGCATGGAGCCGACGACCATCCCGTCGGCGCTGGACCTGAGCAGTGCGCCGGCGCCGCCCGCCGCTGCGGAGGCCGAGGCCACGGTGAGGCGGGCATCGGCGAACACCCGCATCCAGCCGACCGCATCCCGCATCGTCGCCCCCAGCCTGTCGGCGTTCGCCCGACACTCGGCGACGACCAGCCGAGGAGGGACCCCTGCCCGCTGCTCGATTGCCGATTCGACGAGGTCCGCGCGGAGTCGTGAGCGATGGACGACGATCGGCACCCGTGCAGTCGCGGCGAGCTCGCAGACCGCATCGATCGGCACCTCGTGCGGTTCGGCCACGAGCACGGCCGATGCCCCGTCGCGTATCGCCAGCGCTGCGGCATCCCACCACGATGCGGCACCGTCGATGACGACGATCGCTCCGGTCGCATCCCGAGCCGGCTGCGCCTGCATCGGGAGGCCGGCGACGGCGACGCGGTAGGCCGCGAGCGTCGTCAGCACGGGGATGCGCGACGTCACGACGATGCTCCAGCGCGAACGGCCTCCGCCGCCGCTTCGGCGAGGTCGATCACGAAGACCGCATCGTCGAGCACCTCGTGGTACTCCGTCACGGCGGCGCCGTCGAGGATCGCGGCCAGCGCGCGCCACTCGCGGACGTAGCCGTCGTCGGCATCGCGCCGATACGTCGTCGAACGCAGGTCGCCATGGCGGACGCGCACGGTGGCGCTGCCCGCGTGCACGAAAGCCGGCGGGAACTCGACGTCGATCCGGTCCGTCGAGGTGTCGACCGTGAGCCGCCAGGTCGGATCGGGGCCGTCGGGCAGCATGACGGCCGTCAGCAGGACGCGAACGCCGCTGGATCGGAAGCCGACCGTGTAGCCGAGCGGCGGCACAGCAGCGGCGAAGTCCACGCCCTCGAAGTCGGGTGCGAGATCGCGGACAGCGGGGAGGTCGTGCACGGCGAGCCCGAGCACCAGTTGCCGTACGACGGCCGCAGACGTCTCGGGGTCCGTGAGGTCGGGCGCGCTTCGCGGCGGCGCGGCCGACGCGACGAGCTCGGTGACGGCGGCGTGATAGCGACCGTTCGGCGGCAGCGCCACCGTGGCCGAGATCGAGCGGACGTCGGACTCGAGGGCCAGGAGGTGGTGCTTGGTGCGATCCCATGCCTCGTCGTAGAAGTGGTTGGTGGCGACCAGGATCGGGATGCCCGCCTGCCGGCACGCATCGACGACCTCCCGCGCCGCTTCCCTCGTGGTCGCCAACGGCTTCTCGCAGAGGATCGCACGCACTCCCGCGGCGACGCATTCCAGGATCTGGTGGGCGTGCTCGGCGGGTGGGCTGCAGATGACCACCACCTCCACCGCAGGATCCGCGAGGAGCTCGGCGGTGTCATGCGATGCCGTGGCCCCGAGCCGGGCGGCGAGCTCCACGGCGCGGCCGCTGCCGTGGTCGCTCACGTGGACGACGCGGAACAGGTCGCCCATCATGGCCAGCGTCGGCAGGTGCAGCGCCGCGACGCCGGGACCGGCCCCGATCACCCCCACACCCCAGGGCATCCGACCACCTCCGTTGGCTCGCACTTGGCGAACTTTTGCCTTGACTATACAAAAGCTGAACCCGAATTGCCCATAGTAGCCCCGAAATCGACGCTGGAAGCAAGGGGTTGTGTCAGAATCAGTGCATGGCACGGGAATCAACATTGCGATTCGGGGCTCAGACCGATGAGGTGACGAGCCTCCTGCGCATCGTCAACCTCGTACGGACAGGCGAGGCGACGACCAGGCCCGAGATCGGGCGCGTCACCGGACTCGGGCGAGGCGTGGTGACCCAGCGCGTGGACCAGGCCATCGAGATGGGCTTCCTCGCCGACGGCGAGTTCGGACCGTCGTCGGGCGGCCGTGCGCCTCGCACGCTCCGGTTCCGGTCCGAGCAGGGTCGCATCGTCGTGTGCGCGCTCGGCGCGCTGCACATCCGCGTCGGGATCGCCTCGCTGGATGGCGACATCATCGATCACAGCCACCACGAGTGGGACATCGCCCGCGGCCCCGCCGAGACGATCGAGAAGGCGCTCGAGATGCTCGACGAGATCGTCGAGCGTCACCCCGAGGTGCCGGTCTGGGGTGTCGCGGTGGGCGTTCCGGGCCCCGTCGACTTCGAGAGCGGCCGCCCGGTCGCCCCGCCGATCATGCCCGGATGGAACGGCTTCGACGTGCGCCGTCGCTTCGAGCAGCGGTTCGATGCGCCGACCTGGGTCGACAACGACGTGAACCTGCTCGTGTTCAGCGAGCGCGCGCGCCGCCACGAGGACTCGCTCGACCTGATCTTCTGCAAGGTCGGCTCCGGCATCGGCGCCGGCCTGCTGTCCCGCGGGCGGATCCATCGGGGCGCGAACGGCGCGGCAGGCGACATCGGGCACGTCCGCGTGCGGGACTCGGACGCCCAGTGCCGCTGCGGCAAGGTCGGATGCCTGGAGGCGGAGGCCGGTGGATGGGCGCTCATCCGCGACGCAGAGCGTGCGGTCGAGCAGGGCGCGGGTGGTGCGCTCGCGCGCCACGTCGAAGACGGCTCGGAGATCACGCCCGAGGCGATCGCGGTGGCGGCGATGGACGGAGACGCCCTGGCGATCTCGCTCATCCAACGATCGGCGCGGCTCGTGGGCGAGTCGATCGCAGCCCTCGTCAACATGTTCAATCCCGCCGTGATCGTGGTCGGAGGCGCCGTGTCCTCCGCGGGCGAGGTCTTCCTGGCCGAGGTCAGACAGCGCGTGTACGAGCTCTCGCTCCCGCTCGCCACCCGCGACCTCAGCATCGTGCGCTCGCTCGGGGACGAGAAGGAGCCGCTCCGCGGCGGCGCCGAGATGGTGCGCGAGCAGCTCTTCGATGCGACCTTCCCGCGCTGGTTCGCCGACGGACGACCGACGATCAGCGAGGTCATGGCATCCTGATCTTCTTCTTTCGGTTTCAGACATAAGCGTGTATCTTTCTGTCTCAAGTGAGACAGAAGGAGCAACACGGATGACTCTCGCGGCGCTGCGCGATGACGCACTCTCCTCCACCGCCGACGGGTTCGCGCTCCGCCTCAGCCTCCCGTGGATCCGTTCCCTCCCACTCGCCAGCCTCGACGCCATCGAGGTCGTCGTCGACGGCGAGCAGGTCGACCGGCTCGGCATCGCGCTCGGCGACCGCCTCCTCGATCCCACCGCGGTCTCGCAGGAGCGCACGTGGTGGTTCCTGCAGGACCGCGTCGTCCTCCGGGGTGCACGGATGCTGCGCCCCGGCGTCCACGACGTCGCCGTCGCGTTCCGCCTGGTGATCCCCTACCTGCAGGTCGGGCCGGACGGACCGCTCACCCTGCCGTTCCGGATCGACCGGTCGCTCCTGCTCGATGCCGCGGCATCCTCCCCCTCCGTCTCCCGCGATGTCGCCTGACCGGCAAGGAGCCGATGTGACCACCGAACTCCCCGCCGCCTGGACGCTCGCGGCGAGCGCCTTCAACTGGACGCCCGACGTGATCCGCGCCGAGGTCGCGGCACCCGAGATCGCCGTCGGGATCGTGACCGACGGGATCGCGCCCGTCATCGAGCTCGAACCCGGTCAGCTG
>Ga0247821_10001188_pt1 | contig 14459 bp, 18 predicted proteins | sample 13C_Glycerol_Day_FD_192481 | JGI IMG/M metagenome (GOLD analysis project Ga0247821, IMG submission 192481) | Soil microbial communities from agricultural site in Penn Yan, New York, United States - 13C_Glycerol_Day14 | ecosystem: Environmental > Terrestrial > Soil > Agricultural land | place... | reverse complement strand
GCCGACCGCGTTGAACAGGCTGACCAGCTGCGGCATCGCGGTCATCTTCACCCGCCGGGCCGCGACCAGTCCGGCCGTGGACCCCACCAGCACGCCGATCGCGAGGACGACGGTCGCGGTGAGCGTCATCGTGCCGTCGTCGATCAGTACGACGACGGTGAGCGCGATCGCCACGGCCATCCCGAACGCGGACAACTGGTTGCCGCGGCGCGCGGTCGCCGGCGAGTTCATCAGGTGCAGACCGAGCACGAAGCAGACCGCCGTACCCAGGTAGAGCAGATGCGTCGTGGTGTTCATCGGCGGAACATCTCCAGCATGCGGTCGGTGACGACGTACCCGCCGACCACGTTGGCGGCAGCGAACGCGGCGGCGACGAACAGCAGTACGTAGCCGATCGTCGTGTCGATGCTGGCGGCAACGATCATCACGCCGACCACGACCACGCCGTGGATGGCGTTGGCGCCGGACATCAGCGGCGTGTGCAGGGTCGCGGGGACCTTGGTGATGACCTCGAAGCCGACCAGCACACTGAGCACGAAGACCGTGATGTCGGCGAGCAGTACCGGTGTCATGAGACTGTCTCCTTCGGGTGCACGAGCAGGCCGGCCGTGATCTCGTCGTCCGGGTCGAGCACGACGGAACCGTCCTGGGTCAGGTACTCGAGCACGGACGCGAGGTTGCGCGCCCAGGCGTGCGATGCGGCGCGCGGCAACTGGGCCGGCAGGTTGCCTGCCCCGAGGACGACCACGCCGTTCTCGGTCTCGGTCCGGCCGTCCGCGGGCGATCCCGCGACGTTGCCGCCGAGCGGACCGGCGGCCAGGTCGACCACCACCGATCCGGGCGCCATCGCAGCGAGCGCGGCGGCCGGCACCAGTTCAGGTGGACGATGCCCCGGCACCTGAGCGGTGGTGATGACGACGTCGAAGTCCCGGATCGCGTCCACCAGTGCCCGCTGCTGGGCGGCTTGCTCGTCCGCGGTCAGGGTCCGCGCGTAGCCGCCTTCTCCTTCGGCGTCCACCCCCAGATCGAGGACGGCGGCGCCGGTCGACGCGATGTCGGCGCGCGCCGCGGCCCGGACGTCGTACCCCGTGACCAGCGCGCCGAGCCGGCGCGCCGTACCGATCGCCTGGAGGCCGGCGACTCCGCCGCCGAGCACGAGGACCTTGGCCGGACGGACCGTTCCGGCCGCGGTCATCATCATCGGGAAGAACCCGCCGAAGGTGTCCGCGGCGAGTACGGCGGCCTTGTACCCCGCCACGTTGGCCTGCGAGGTGAGCACGTCCATCGACTGGGCCCGGCTGAGCGTCCGCGGCAGTCCCTCGAAGCTGAGCGCAGTGACACCGGCCAGCTCCTCGGGCGCGTCGTACGGGCGGAGCAGGCCGATCACGATCTGGCCAGGACGCAGCCGCCGGCAGTCCGGACGCTGGACCACCGCCAGGATGTCCGCCTGGGCGAACACGTCCGAGCGCTCCGCGATCCGCGCGCCGGCCACGACGTACGCCTCGTCGGGGAAGCCGGCGGCGGTCCCGGCGCCGGCCTCGAGGACGACCTCGAAACCGGCCCGGCCCAGCCGCCCCACCACGTCGGGGGTGACGGCCACCCGGTTCTCGTGCCAGCCCGTCTCCTGCGGGCAGCCGATCAACAGGCTCATCTCGCTCCTTTCAGAAGGGGAACGGCGGGCGCGGCTCTCATGACGGTTCATTCACAGAGCACTTGGCGGACCGGGTGACGAAATGGGTGCCGGGCCCGGCCGCGAGCGAGAACCCCTCCGGCTCCCCGGGCGCGACGTCGAGCTGGAACGTGGACTCGCCCCAGGCCTGGTCCAGCGCGTAGTCGATGTAGAACGGGCAGCCCTCGATGTCGCCGAGCAGCACGTCGCCCGCACCGATGAGGAACTCGCCGGACGGGTAACACATCGGGGCGCTGCCGGCGCAACAGCCGCCGGACTGGACGAACATGACCGGCCCGCGGTCCGCGCACAGGCGAAGAATCGCCGTGTGCGCGGCCGCGGTGGCCGTGATGCGCGTGACGGACATCAGGTCAGAACAGCCCGAGCGGCTCGTCGCTGTAGCTGACGAGCAGGTTCTTGGTCTGGCTGTAGTGGTCAAGCATCATCCGGTGGTTCTCCCGGCCGATACCGGAGATCTTGTAGCCGCCGAACGCCGCGCCCGCCGGGTACTGGTGGTAGCAGTTCGTCCACACCCGGCCGGCCTTGATCGCCCGGCCCATCCGGTACGCACGGCTGCCGTCCCGCGTCCATACGCCGGCGCCCAGGCCGTAGAGCGTGTCGTTGGCGATCGCGAGCGCCTCGGCCTCGTCCTTGAACGTGGTCACCGCGAGCACCGGCCCGAAGATCTCCTCCTGGAAGACCCGCATCCGGTTGTCGCCGCGCAGCACGGTCGGCTGGAAGTAGTACCCGTTCTCGAACTCACCGGCGACCTTGGCGCGCTCACCGCCGATCAGCACCTCGGCGCCTTCGTCGCGGCCGATCTCGACGTACGACGCGATCTTGTCCAGCTGCGCCTGCGAGACCTGCGCCCCGAGTTGGGTCTCGGTGTCGAGCGGGTTGCCCTGCTTGATCAGCGCGATCCGGTCCAGGCAGCGGCTCATGAACGCGTCGTAGATGTCCTCCTGGATCAGTGCGCGCGACGGGCAGGTGCAGACCTCGCCCTTGTTGAACGCGTACAGCACCAGGCCCTCGACCGCCTTGTCGAGGAACTTGTCGTCGTGCGCCATCACGTCGCCGAAGAAGATGTTCGGGCTCTTGCCGCCGAGCTCGACCGTCGACGGGATCAGGTTCTGCGCGGCGTACTGCATGATCAGCCGCCCGGTCACCGTCTCGCCGGTGAATCCGATCTTCGCGATCCGCGGACTGGTGGCGAGCGCCCTGCCGATCTCGGCACCCGGCCCGGTCACGATGTTGAGCACGCCCGGCGGAACGAGGTCGCCGATCACCTCGGCCAGCTTGAGGATCGACCACGGGGTCGGCGAGGCGGGCTTCAGCACCGAACAGTTGCCCGCGGCCCACGCCGGCGCGAGTTTCCAGGCCGCCATCAGCAGCGGGAAGTTGAACGGGATGATCTGACCGACGACGCCGAGCGGCTCACGGAAGTGGTACGCGACCAGGTCCTTGCCGATCTCCGTCGTCCGGCCCTCCTCGGCCCGCGCCGCGGAGGCGAAGTACCGGAAGTGGTCGACCACCAGCGGAATGTCCGCGTTCAGCGTCTCGCGGACCGGCTTGCCGTTCTCCCAGCTCTCGGCGACGGCCAGCATCTCCTTGTTCGCGTCCACCGCGTCGGCGACCGCGTTCAGAACCTCTGCGCGCTCGGCCGCGGACTTCTCACCCCAGGCATCCTTCGCGGCGTGCGCGGCGTCCAGCGCCAGCTCGACGTCCTCCGGCGTCGAGTGCGCCACCTCGGTGATCGGCTCGGCCGTGGCCGGGCTCAGGTCGACGCGATGCTCACCCTTCGACGGCTCCACCCACCTGCCGCCGATGAAGTTCGCGTACCGTGCCGCGACCTCGACCGGACTTCCGGGTTTCCCGGGTGCGACGTACTGCATGATCTTTCTCCTTCGACTCGACGAGTCCGTGCCTTTCGAGCGAACCGCCGCCCCGGCGTCACCCGTAGGGCCGAAAGACCCGTCCGGCGGGTGATCGCTGTGATGTGGACGACAGATCGAGCCTCGTACGGGGCCGGAGAAGCTGTCGGTCGTGACGTTCGGCGGCGGCCAGAGGTCTTTCGTCACTGGCCGGCGGCACACCGACGACCGACGCTCGTCGTAACGGGAGGCTGACCATGACCACGCCCGACACACAGGTGCCCGCGGCAACTGCCTGGCGCGCGATCCAGTGGGGCTTCGTCGCCCTCTTCGGCTCCGGCGCCGCCGTCCACACCTTCCTGGCGCTCTCCACTCCGGACTCGTACGACGGCTTCGCCGACGCGGCCCTGTTCGACTGGACCCACGACGCCTGGCAGCAGATCTTCATGGCGCACCCCACGGCCTGGGCCCTGCTCCTCGCCGCCGCCGAACTCACCATCGCCGTCCTGCTGGTGAAGTCCCCCCGCATCGGCTACGTCGCCGTGATCGTCTTCCACCTGGCGCTGATGCTCTTCGGCTGGGGCTTCTGGCTCTGGTCCGTCCCCGCCCTGGCCTTCGCCGTACCGGCCGCCTTCCACGCTTTCCACGCTTTCCAGGACGAGAAGCCTGCGGACGGCTCCGCGGACTGGTGACCTTCGGCTCTGCCGTGCGACCACGCGCCGGCGTGGACTGAAGGTAGGCGGAGGGAGCCGAGAGGCGCGAAGCAGCGGAAACCCCCCTCTGCGAACCGTGCCCGCACAGCCGCGGCGGGCTCCCTTCGCCGCTGACACAAGGAGGGTCGGATGAGCATCCGCCGACCGGGGCCGGACACCGAGAAGCTCCCATGGTGGAGCCGGCCGCTGCAGATCGCGATCCGCGTGATCGCCATCATCGTGGTCGCCGTCTTCGTCACACTCACGGTCATCCAACTACTGCCCTGATCCCCGACGTCCAGCTCACGAGCAGCTCAGCCGGCGCGGAGACGGGCAGGCGGCTGGCGTGCGCCGCGAGCTCGAAGTCCACCACGTCCACCAGGCCGCCTCCTCCGAGGCGGCCGGCCAGGTGAGCTCCGCGGCCCAGAACTCCGCGATCCTGCCCGAAGGTAGAGGATGACGCGAAGGAGGGTGGTGATCCTCTCGGCGGACGAGTTCCTGCCCCGTTCCGACCACCGCAACCCGGAACTCCTACTGAGGTCGGCGGCGCGACGGGCCCTTCAGTACGAGGGACAGCGACCATTTTCTGTCGGCGGGATTGGCGGGAAGGTGCGCCTTCGAGTCGGGTTGGCCAGGTGTCGGTGCAGTTGGCGCCGAGCGCGGAGCGGCCAGCACCTCCAGTTCTCGGTCGAGGTACTCGCGCGCCTGCCGGTATTCGAGAACGGTCCAGGTCGCAGGTAGCACCGTCAACGCCGTACCCACCAGCAGGGCCACCGCGATCGCGATCAAGCTCTCGGTGACGGTGAAGTCGCGCCAACGACCATGTGGATCGAACAGTGCAATGCTGGACAGGAGAACAGCGAAGGTGGTGTAAACGATCGCACGACGCAACGGTCCGGCCACCTCGAGCAGCGTCTGGATGTGGTTCCGGGCGGCGTCCGCACGGCGGGTCCGGGTCGCGTCGTCCCGCGCCTGCGCCAGTAGCCGGGACGAGGTGTCGATCGCGTTCGTCAGGTATCCGCCGAGCAGACTCGTGGACGGCAGCAAGAACACCAGCACGGTGACGGCCGCGGTGAAGGTGTCACCGGCCGCGCCGGAGACGTCTGCATAGCGCGACAGAACAATCAGGCCGGCGCCGACAACTGGCGCACCCAGTCTGTCCAGGTGCAGGAGGACTCCACGGCCGGACATGCTGGCTACGCTTCCAGAATGCAGGCGTAGTAGCAGTCGCGGTCGAGCGTCCCGCCGAACGTGCACGACTGAGAACACATGGCGTGGCTCGCTCCGAGAATCCGGGCGGCTTCGGCCAATCTCTCCGGCGCAATGGCCTGTGCAACAACGGCTGCGGCAAACGGCACCCCGTGCACCGGAAGATCGAACCTCTCCAGGTACGAGAACACTTCCGACGAAGAACGAGTCGCCTCGGTCAGCCAGTACGCGGAGGTCTGGTCCGTACTGAGCGACATACCGACGGCCACGGCGTGTGTCGACCACAGAGGCTGATGCCCGCTCAATGTCAGCAAGACACCCAGCCCTTCCCTCGGCAACCGATCATCGGACAGCACCCGCGGCAGTTCCAGCATGCCCGCGAACAACGACCGGGCCTCGATCAGACCTCGCGGATCGAGCCACCCGCCGTAATAATCCCCACCGCTCATGATCTCCCCCTCCCCGGCCGTGGTGACACCGCCGAGCCTCCCCTCCAGCCAGTATGGGGCAGACGTCCAGATCCGGCTTGCCACGTCGCGCGAAACATCGGTCAGCCCCTCCCCGTTCATGGTGACCTGACGGCGCGATCTGAGGGACGAGTGAACGATCGCTGCGGTATCTTGCTGCTTGGTGTGCCGGGAAGCCTGGTCGGCGGTAGGGGTGTTGTTTGCCGGTCGGAGGGCGGTCTCATGGTGGTGCGGGTTCTGCTTGCCGTTGCGGGGCTGGTCGTTCTGACCTTCGCGGCGGATCATCTGGTGCTCGGTTCGTCGCGGCTTGCGCAGCGGTTGCGGATCAGCCCGGTCGTGGTCGGTGTGGTCGTCATCGGCCTTGGTACGTCGGCGCCTGAGTTCCTCGTGTCGGGGGTCGCGGCGGCGCGCGGGGACACCGGGCTGGCGGTCGGCAACATCGCCGGGTCCAACATCCTGAATCTGACTCTCGTGCTCGGCATCGCAGCGCTGGCCGGTCGGGTGGCGGTGACCTCGCACGTGATTCGCCGCGAAGTGCCGCTCGCCGTGGGCGCTGTCGTTCTGTTCTCGTTCCTGGCGTGGGTGGGCCTGCGCCCGGTGACCGGCGCGGTGCTCGGCGTCGCGGGGGTGTGCGCGGTGTTCGTCCTCATCCGCTGGGCCCGCGAGGGACGCAGCAACGAGGAGGTCGCGGAGGAGGCAGCGGAGTTCACCAAGGCGCCCGCGACGGTTGACGTTCCGGTGCAGGCGTCGACGCTGCCGGCCTGGTTCGAGCCGGTGCGCGCGAGCCTGGGTCTGGCAGGGGTTCTCGCCGGTGCTCAGCTGCTCGTCTCCAACGCGTCGGCGATCGCGACCGATCTCGGCGTACCGCAGGTCATCATCGGCTTCACGCTGGTCGCGCTCGGGACGTCGCTCCCCGAGCTCGTCACCACGGTCCAGGCCCAGCGCCGGGGCGAGTCCGAACTGGTCGTCGGGAACCTGTTCGGCAGCAACCTGTTCAACAGCCTGGTCGGCGGCGCCGTCGTCGGTATCGCCTCCGGTTCAGCCGCGGCCGAACGCGCAGCCGCCGCCCTCAGCGTCACGATGATCCTCACCGCCGTACTGGCCTGGATGCTCCTCCGCCGCGGTCTCGCCCTCACCCGCGTCGAGGCCATCGTCCTCCTCGGCGCCTACGCCCTCACGATGCCGCTGCTGCTCTCGTCCTGACCCTTGTAACGCGCCACCCCTTTGCGCGGATAGTGCTGTTGAGCTCGTCACCATCGAGCACGGTGTGCCGGGAAGCCTGGTCGGCGACGTACTTGTCGTCGGCCGAAGGAAGCACACCATGCTGAACGTTCCCCGCTGGGCCTCGGTGCTCGGCATCTACGCGCTCCTGGCGACGCTGTTCGGTGTCGTCGCCGTCCTCGACATCCACCATCAGCAAACCATCGCGCAGGAGTTCCTGGACGCCGGTATCGCGACCACGGCCGACGGGGTCGACGTCGACGTCCGGTACGGCAAGGGTGGAAGCTCCATCGACACCGTCGAGGTGACGTTCGTCGTGGCGGCCCAACGACACCTGGCGACGTTGTCGAACAGCCTGGGCGACCCGGAAGGCACTTCCGAGGGCCGGCATCCACCGGCGGCCGGAACACGGTACGCCCCGCCACTGCGGATCCTCTACAAACCCGACGACCCGTCGCAGGTCATGGCTATCGTGGACGCCGAGGACTTCGCCGCCGACACCGGGATTCCATCCGGCGTCTCGGGTCTCGTCGCGATCGGCGGAACCACGAGTGTCGCGATCGCCGGCGCCTGGCTCGCGTACTCACGGCTGCGGTCCGCGGGTGGTCGTCGTGACCACGGGTAGACACCGAGACGGCGGTCCGTGGCTCGAGCGCCTCGTCCTGTCCTCGCCGATCGGCGAGTGGTCAACGCTGCGCCTGGTCGTGAGCCTGCTGTGGGTTGCTGTCATGGCAGGCATCTCGACTTCCTTCGTGTACGACGAACTGGTCCTCAACCACCGCGGTGAAGTCGTGACCGCGCTCGTCACCCGCACCAACTAACGCCGGCGGCGCCGCTGACGCGAGCGCGCCCCCGCTGCCCTTCATCCGTCACAGTCGGATCACGGGTGTAACGGTGGGCCGGGCACGCCGATGTAGGCAGTAACGCGCAGCCCGGTGATCCGCGGCTGTTCGCTGGTGTGCCGGGAAGTCTGGTCGGCGACGTACAAGTCATGTCCCCGACCAGGAGGCCAACTCCATGCCCAGCCGTTTCCTCACTTCTGCCTGCCTGAGTGCTGCCGTGCTCCTGATGGCGACCGGATGCTCCGACGGATCCAGCACCGGCTCCCCCGCTCCGTCCAGTACGCCGACGCCGTCGGTGACCGCGTCGTCCACACCACCGCCGGCCACCACTGCGGCACCCAGCACTCCACCGGCGACCACACCCGCGCGTACTCCGGCGCAGCTGACCAAGGGCTTGCTGGCACTGGCCGACCTGCCCGCGGGGTTCTCGATCGAGAAGGCTGATGACTCGGGTGACGACGACGTGACGCTGTCCTCGAAGGACGCCAAGTGCGCCAAGCTCGTCGCGTTCTCCAACGCCGATGTACCGCCGGGTTCCAAGGCTTCCGCCACGCAGTCGTACTCCGGCGGTGCGGAGGGACCGTTCATCGACGAGAGCCTCGACTCGATGGGGTCGGCTGCCGCGGTCGGCGCGCTGCAGAAGTCCTTCAAGCAGGCCATCGTGTCCTGCCGAACGATGACTCTGACGATCCCCGGCGAAGGCCGCTCCCCGATCAGCGTGCGCGAGGTCTCGGCCCCGAAGTCCGGAACCGACCCCGTCGCCGTTCGTTTCAGCGCGACGTCCGGACCTCTCGAAGGCCTCGAAGTCACGATGATCACCACCGGCGTCGGCGACGTCGTCCTCGCGCTCACGATCGTCAACGGCCTGCCCGAGGACATCGAGGGCGCGACGAGCGCCGCCGTACGCAAGGCCCAGTCGGTGCTCGGCTCCGGCACCTGAGTTCCACACCCTCTCCTCCGGAGCGGAGGCAGTGGACCGGCCGCGCCGAAGGACAGCGATCGTTTGCGTTCGGCGCGGTCGATGGGGGAAGCTGGCCGCGGTGTGCCGGGAAGTCTGGTCGGCAGTACCCGTCCTCGACCTGGGGTGCGGGCAGACCGGCGATCCCAGGAGGCACTGTGACGTGGACGGCCACGAGCCCGGGCACCGGGGACAGATCCTGTGCGTCAGTCGCCGTCGGCGTATCGTGCGAATGTGCACGCAGAACAGATAGCCGAGCCGTATCCAGTGGTCAGGCTGGACACGAACGCTCGCGAGGCGGCCGAACTGCTCGCCGCACAGCGGCTGCCCGGCATCATCGTGGTGGACAACGAACAACGCCCGTACTCGGTGCTGCCTGCGTCACAAGTGGTCCGCTGTCTGGTGCCGAGCTATGTGCAGGACGACCCGTCGCTCGCCCGGGTGATCGACGAGTCGCTGGCGGATCGGGTCGCCGACAAGCTCGCGCAGGTGACCGTCCGGCAGATGCTGCCGGACGAGCCTGCGGAGTTGCCCGTGGTGAACCACGACGACACCGTCCTGGAAGTGGCTGCGATCATGGCCCGCCTGCGGTGTCCGTTGGTTGCCGTCGTCAAGGACAAGGACATCGTCGGAGCGATCACCGCCCCGAGGCTGCTGCAGCTGGTGATACCGCACTAGGGCCGGCTGACCGCTTGGCGGCGGCGTGACGGCTCTCACCGTCGTCGTCTTCCTCGTCGCCTACCTTCTGATCGCGACCGAGTGGACGCACAAGCTCCTTGCCGCGCTCGGTGGTGCAGCGGTCCTGCTCGCAGTGGGCGTCACCGATTCCGAGCATGCCTTCTACTCCCACGAGACCGGCATCGACTGGGATGTCATCTTCCTCCTGCTCGGCATGATGATCATCGTCGGGATCCTGCGCCGCACCGGCGTCTTCGAGTACGTCGCGATCTGGGCGGCCAAACGCGCCAAGGGATCACCCCTGCGGGTGATGATCCTGCTCACGCTGATGACGGCGCTCGCCTCGGCGTTCCTCGACAACGTCACCACCGTCCTGCTCATCGCGCCGGTCACGCTGCTGGTCTGCGACCGGCTCGGGATCAGCCCGGTCCCGTTCCTGATCGCCGAGGTGATGGCGTCCAACATCGGCGGCACCGCGACCCTGATCGGTGATCCGCCGAACATCATCATCGCCAGCCGGTCCGGACTGACCTTCAACGACTTCCTGATCCACCTCACGCCGTTGGTCGTGCTCGAACTCATTGTCTTCGTTCTGGTGTTGCCGCGACTGTTCAAAGGCGCGTTCGCGGTGGACGAGGACCGTGTGGCCGATGTACTGCGCCTCAACGAGCGCGAAGCCATCCAGGACACCCGCCTCCTGATCAAGTGCGGCGCGGTCCTGCTCCTGGTGTTCACCGGATTCGTCGGGCACACGGTGCTTCACATCGAGCCGGCTGTCGTCGCATTGCTCGGTGCGGGGTTGCTCGTACTGATCTCGAAGGTCCCCACACGCCACTACATGTCCAGTGTCGAGTGGCAGACGCTCCTCTTCTTCGCTGGTCTGTTCATCATGGTCGGGGCCCTGGTCAGGACCGGGGTGATCGCCGATCTCGCCCAGGCCGTCGGCGAGGTGACCAACGGCAGACCCCTGCTGGCGACGATGCTGATCCTGGTCGTGTCCGCCGTACTGTCCGGCGTCGTCGACAACATCCCGTACGTCGCCACGATGAGCCCGGTCGTCCTGGAACTGACCAAGACCGTCACCGACCCGGCCCACGGCCACGCCCTGTGGTGGGCCCTCGCGGCCGGCGCCGACTTCGGCGGCAACGCGACCGCGATCGGCGCCAGCGCGAACGTCGTGGTGATCGGCATCGCCCTGCGCGCCGGCCACCCGATCAGCTTCTGGGAGTTCACCCGCAAGGGCGTGGTCATGACCGCGATCACCATCGCCGTCGCAGCGCCGTACCTCTGGCTGCGGTACTTCGTCCTGTCCTGACGCCCTCCTGCCGGCCGCAGCCGTCGCCGGCAGCATCACCGTGCGGCACCGCGACATCGTGACGAACTGATCTCCCGGGTCACGATCTCGTCACCGGCGTAACGTCTGCCCGCCGGGACCGATGTGACCTTTGCGTGCGAGCCCGAAGGTCCCCCCGTGCCATCGGGCTCGCACCGGCCAAGTCGCCGCGGCTCAGGGGTGCTTGACGAGGACCGCCCGGGTGTAGAGGAGGTCGAAGCCGCTCCGTTGGGCGTTTTGCTGGGACTTGGAGGCCGGTTGCGTGGTGATCACTCCGACGTCGCAGCCCGCGGCCGCGGCGTCGGCAAGGCGGGTGGTCAGGAACGCTGACTGGATACCGTGTCGTCGGTGCGCCGGAAGTGTCGCGGCGCCTGCGAACTGAGCGATGCCCGCGACCGTGCGCAGCCCGGCCCCGCCCGCGATCTCACCGTGCCGCACGGCGACGTACCGAGTGATATCCGCGGCGGCCGCGTCGCGTTCCGCATCGATGTAGGTCTCGCGCGGAAACTCCTCGCGCCACGGAACCCCTTGCGTGTCCGGTGCGGCGACGGCGTCGGCCATGACGTCCAGCCACTGGTCGAGCTCGTCGTCACCGCTCACGCGGATCGTGATCCCCTCCGGCGGCGTCACGTCGTACCGCTGCTCGATCACGAGCCCGAGTACGTTCTCGAACGATTCCAGTTGATACCCGCGCCGGCTCAGAAGGATGCCGATCTCCGGGTCACCGAGATGCGCGAGCTCGACCTGCACCGGTGCCCCGACCCGGGCATAGGCACGCTCGATCTCGTCCAGCTCCCCCTCGGCAGGTACGCCGCCGAAGCCGAGCCCGACGACCTTGTTGTACGGCGAGTCGTCATCCGCGAAGCTCGCCAGCCCGCCGCTCACCGGGATCACGAATCCGCGGCCGTCGCCCAACCGGCGATGTGTGGCCCGGGCGCTGGCCTCGATCAGCCCGGCTTCGGCCCGCTCGATCCGCTCCGCGAGCCCGACGTCGCAGAAGAGCCGGCCGGTCATGACTCGTCCGCCACGAGCTCCCGATCCAGCCAGATCCGATCGCGCAGCGGGATACCGTCGATGACGATGCCGTCCGGATAGCCGGACGCGGAGGTGAAAGCGTCCCGCTCGACCCGAAGCATCCGGAAGCCCTGGCGCTGATAGAACCGGAGATTCCCCACATCCGCCGTCGCGGTGGAAACCACCATCCGGGAGGCCCCACCGCGCCGGCAGTGCTCCACGGCAGCCTCCACCAACGCCCGGCCCACACCGGTCCCCCGTCGCTCCGCCAGCACCGCCATGCTCTTCAACTCAACGGCGTCGTCACCGTCCACGACCTGGAGATGCCCGACCACCAGTCCGTTGTCCTCAGCGACGAGCACGTCCCCGGACCCCAGGTAGCGATCGATCTCCGCCTCGGAGTCGTCCGCCTCCCGGAACAGTCCCCGCAACGCCTCACGGTCCCCGCCCCACCACCGAATCACCATCTCCCCACCTTCGCACGCCGCCGGCGAAACCGCGCCCCTGCACGCGAAGGGGTGAGTGACCCGTAAGCCCGCCACCGCCGTCCGTGCCGGGCGCTAACGGCCGGCTTACCGATCGGCGGATCCGGTCGCGGGCGGCGATTTCGGATCTACCGTCGAACGCGTTCATCCCTTTCCTGTCGGAGGAATCGATCATCATGCGCAATCTGTTCGTCCGTTCCGTGCCGCCGCTGCTGCTCGCGGTCGCGGCGGTTGCCACCGGCGGCACCGGCGTCGCCAACGCTCAGGGGCCGGCAGCAACCAATGACGCGCAAGTCGTTGGCCATGTCTACGAAGCGACCAACGCCGCAGCCGGCAACGCGGTCCAGATCTTCGACCGGCTGCGCGACGGCCGGCTGCGTACAGGAAGCGTCGTCGCCACCGGCGGACTGGGACTCGGAGCGTCGCTGGCGTCGCAGAACGCGCTGGTCCGTCAAGGGGACCTGTTGTTCGTGGTCAACGCCGGCAACGACACCATCTCGACGCTGGCGATCACCCCACGAGGTCTCGTGCAGCGAGACGTCGAGCCCACCGGCGGTGACCGGCCCGTGAGTGTCACGGTCCACGGAAGCACCGTGTACGTCCTCAACCAGGGCGACGGAACCATCAGCGGCCTTCGCCTCGGTCCGGACGGTCAGCTGAGCCCCCTCCACGGTTCGACCAGACAGCTCAGCAGGGTCGGCGACACGGACGCGGCCGCCGCACAGGTCTCCTTCACCCCGGACGGGCGCCATCTCCTCGTCACGCACAAGGGCGATCAGACGATCGACACCTTCGCGGTGTACGGCCGGTACGCGGACCGCGCGGTCCCGACTCGCTCCGCCGGCTCGACGCCGTACGGCTTCGACTTCGACCGCCGCGGCCACGCGATCGTGTCCGAGGCGGGCCCGAGCGCGGTGTCCTCGTACGCCGTCCGCTTCGGCCGGCTGAGCACGATCAGCGCGTCCGTGAGCGACACCCAGGCGGCTGCCTGCTGGCTCGTCACCACGCGGGACGGCCGCTACGCGTTCACGGTCAATGCCGCGAGCTCGACCGTCTCGTCGTACCGCATCAGCACCGACGGGCAGGTCTCCTTGCTACAGGCCGTCGCCGCGCGCACCTCCGGGGGTGGCACCGACGCCGCCCTCAGCCCGGACGGCACGACGCTGCAGATTCGCCTCGGCAACGGGAACATCGCGTCGTACGCCGTATCGCACGACGGTGACCTGACCGCCCAGCAGGACACTGCCGGCGCCGCCACGAGCGGAACCGCAGGCCTCGCCACCGACTGATGCCACAGGCGACCACGGCTTCGGCCGTCGGCCCGATGAGTGGTCGTCGGAGCGACCCCGCCTGGTTCGAGGAGATCGGGACTTTCGGCCCTGGAATGCGCGCCCACACGGCAGCATCGTGATCAGGTCAACCGTACGAAAGGACCCAGACCATGTCCGCTCGGTACGGCGATCTTCGCGGTCTCCAGGCACCCGTCGACGAGGCGAGGCACCTGGTCGAGGTCGATCGCCAGGAAGCAGTCGCCCTGCTGGCGAGCGTCCGCGTCGGTCGCGTGGTGTTCACACGCAACGCATTGCCGGCAATTCGCCCGGTGAACCACGCTGTCATCGATGGACGGGTCGTCATACGCACCCGACTGTCAGCGAGCCTCAGCAGGGCGGCAGGAGAAGTGGTCGCGTACGAGGCCGACGATCTCGACACCATCCGCAGGCTGGGTTGGAGCGTTGTCGTCACCGGCACGGCGCGGACCATCGACGATCCCGATCGAATCGCCCACTACACCCCACTGGTCCAGCCGTGGGCCGACCTCCCGTTGGACGTCCTGATCGGCATCGACCTCGAACTCGTCACCGGCTGCCGCTTCGTCACCGGGCCCTGAGTTCCGGGCGATCGGCAGGGGCGTTCGGTACTCGCGGCCAGGCATTTGTGCCCTGCTCCGCAGGACGTCGCCGGGCCGGGCTGGAACCTCGAAGGGGTGAGCACCCTGACGAACAACACACCCATCAGAGCC
>Ga0247821_10001187_pt1 | contig 14465 bp, 12 predicted proteins | sample 13C_Glycerol_Day_FD_192481 | JGI IMG/M metagenome (GOLD analysis project Ga0247821, IMG submission 192481) | Soil microbial communities from agricultural site in Penn Yan, New York, United States - 13C_Glycerol_Day14 | ecosystem: Environmental > Terrestrial > Soil > Agricultural land | place... | reverse complement strand
GCACCATGGTGAATCTGGTCTTGTTGACCCGCGAAACATTACTGTTATCACCAAACATCACGGGGGCGGGTTCACGGCTGAGCGCTTGCAAGGTCATCTCGGCAAGCCGCTTAGTACTCCCCATGATATTGGTCGGGCGTACGGCTTTGTCGGTGGAAATCAAAACGAAGTTGGCTACACCGGCTTGCAATGCGGCTTGAGCGGTATTCAGCGTGCCCATCACATTATTGAGCATACCTTCGGCAATATTGTGCTCTACCATCGGTACATGCTTGTAAGCAGCAGCGTGATAAACAGTATCGACATGCCAGCTTTTCATCACATCCAGCAATTGCTGTTGATTGCGCACCGACCCCAGGATAGGCAACAACCGGACAGGTAAAGACTCGCGTGCAACGCGCTGCTCGAGCTCGCTGAGAACGCTGTAGAGATTGAATTCGCTGTGATCGAACAGCAGCAGCGTAGTGGGCGCCAACGCAATGATCTGGCGACACAACTCCGAACCAATGGAACCACCTGCCCCCGTTACCAGGACCGACTGTCTTTTAATGCAACGTTCAAGAAGCTCATCTTGAGCCGGGACCGCATCGCGCCCGAGCAAGTCGGCGATATCAACCTCTTGTATATCATCGACCTTGACCCGCCCGCTGGCCAAGTCCATGAAAGCAGGCACACTGCGCACATGCAGCGGAAAGCCTTCAAGGCGGCTCAAAATATCCCTGCGCCGAGCACGTGATGTTGAAGGAATTGCCAGCAGGATTTCCTGCGCCCCGGTCACATCGATCATCTGCTGGATGTTCTCGGACTTGAACACCTGCAATCCGGAGATGACCCGATCGGCGATACTACTGTCATCGTCGATGAAGGCAACGGGTCGCATCATCCGCCCCATACGCAGGGCCGCAACCAATTGATTACCTGCAGTGCCCGCACCGTATACGGCGACCTTGGTCAAGCCATCATCACGGTTGGTGAACGGTATGTGCTGGGTGGCGGAAAACCAGTCACCCATGAAGTACTGACGCATGGCCAACCGCAGTCCGCCAATAATCACCAGGCTCAACCACCAATAGTTAAAGATGATCGAGCGAGGAACAACCGCCTGATGGTTGCTGTACCAGAAGACCACGACGGCGAGAATTAGCGACGACAGACTAACCGCTTTGATAATGGCAATGAGCGCGTCGTTACCAAAATAACGCATGACTGCCCTGTACATACCGAAGCGGATAAACAAAGGGATCGCGACAATCGGGGCACTGAGAAATAGCCAAAAATGCTCTTCGACTGGATTATAGAGGTCTTCGATGCCCAAACGCACAATGAACGCCAGCCACAACGCAACCCAGATCAGCACGACATCGGTCGCGACCTGGATCAGCCTTTTCTGCCGCCTGGGTCGCGCAACCAGAAACGCTCGAACTTTATCCATGACGCTATCGCCCATCAGGCTCACTCCCTCGCGTAACGACATACGATCGACTGTTCGTACCTTTGCTTGTTCTTATTAAAACACTACGGCATCCGCGTCCCAGTTTACCTTGCGCGATCATCGATTTCTCTCTCTCCCGCATGAAACTTTACAGCAAGTAGCACTAGGGGCACATACGCCAACACAACCCCAACAACACCATCTAGCTGGAAACACGAGACGGCTACAGCAATTGGTAACAACCAACACACATTAATAATTGCAACTGCCAGAGTGACCGGCATGTGCGTACCAAAATGACGTGAAGCAAACTGATAGGCATGACTACGGTGCGCCTCATATACCTTATCACCACGCACCAATCGACGCCCGAGTGTGAATGTGGCATCAACTACAAATACCCCTAGCAGAATCAGCCAGGCCCAAAACAACTGGGAGTCCATCCAAGCGGCTTGAAGTGACAAAGTTCCAAGTATTACACCAAGAAACCCACTACCAGCATCGCCCATGAAAATTCGCGCGGGCGGAAAATTCCAGAAAAGAAATCCCATGACGGCTACCGCCAGCAGGAGCGGCGCCCATATTGCGTCTAGATGGCCGCTTAAACCATAAAGCAGACAGGCGCCCAGGCATGCACACATTGCTTCGACACTGGCGATACCATCAATACCATCCATGAAGTTATAGAGGTTGAGCATCCAGACAAGGTAGAAAAGACCAAGAACAATCCCGACCCAGCCTGGTTCAAGGGGTAGACCGAGAATTATGACTGTCGGCACTCCACCCAACCAGAACAACACCCATGCCGCCGCTAAGAAGTGCCCAAGCAAACGCCATCGAGCGGCAATGTGCCCGTGATCATCCAGAAATCCAATGAGTGCAACCAGCCCTCCGGCACCGACACCCGCAACGCACACGGCGAGGGAAATCCCCCCAAGCCAATGCAAACCGATAAGCGCTGCAAGATAAGACAGGACGATAGCCACTCCGCCCCCACGCGGGGTAGGCAAGGTGTGGGAGCTTCGCGCGTTGGGGATGTCCAGCAGGCTGCGAGAAAGCGCATAGCGACGCAACGCTGCTGTCAGCATGAAAGAACTAACGGCAACTGCGGGGATAAGCCACCAAAAACTCATGATCGATGAGATTCCAAAAAATGCCGAGCGGTCATGGCCAACCCTTCATCCAGAGTAACAGGTGGAGTCCAGCCCAGTAACTCACGATTCTTGCTAATATCTACTTGCAGTGAACCGAGCAATCGCTGAGAAACCGTCCGGCGCCCCAACAAAACTGCTGTTCCACGCAGCAACCAGGCCGGCACCGGCAGTAACTTCGGCGGTTTACCAAGAGCAAAAGCGAGCTTGCGTAACAACTCGGAAATGGAAACGTCTTCGCCATCGCTGACCAAAAAAGTCTGATTGGCGGCACGTGGATGGTCAATGCAGGTGACAATCAGGTCAATCAGATTATCCAATGCGACCAGGCTTCGTTGGTTATCAATAGCCCCCAGCGGCAACGGAATACCTTTGTGCAGCCAGCTCATCATGCTCAGAAAATTTGCTTTGACTCCCGGGCCATACACGAGAACTGGACGAATCACGACCACCTCCATGCCCGTGGACCGGGCCAGCTGATAAAGGCCCTGTTCGGCCTCCATCTTGGAGACCCCGTAGGCATCCACCGGGGCGGGCTCATCATCCGCGCTGTAGGGTTTACCCTGCGAAGTGGCTTCGCCATTGACCTTGATTGAACTGATAAAAATGAATCGCTTAACGCCGGCAGCAATAGCTTGTCTGGCAAGATTGAGAGTGCCTTCGACATTCACCTTGCGAAACTCGAACAGGGCATCCTGAGCAGTCTCGTGCATTACATGTACACGCGCTGACGTATGTACGACCACCTCCACGCCAGCCAGCGCAGGATGCCAATTGGTCGAGGCATCAAGGTCGCCAATAGGTAGAACCTCGACAGACGCAGGAAAACAATCGCAAGGTTTTCTAACGGGCGCCTTGACTGAAAAGGTACCCGTTTGTGCCAGATAGCTGACCAGAGAAGCGCCTAGAAACCCAGTCCCCCCGGTAACAAGAATCGACCTATGAACCATTGATATGACTCTAAAATATACCGCTGTGGACGCATAAAGGGTAATGGAGGTAGCGAGTCAGTAAACAATCGTTGCTTTCAACTGGCAACTCCCTCACTGACATGTCCCAGCTACAAAAGCCCCCGATACAAAGCGGCATAAGCACTGACCATTGCTTCGGCGGTGAATACCTCTTCATAGCGTTGCCTTGCACGTTCGCCCATTACCTTGGCCAAGTTCGAGTCCTGCCATAACGTCATCATAGCGCGCCCAAGTGCCACTGAATCGCGAGGCGGGACAACCAACCCTGTCTGCCTTGCAATATTAATAAAGGTAGTGCCCGAACCCATTTCGCAGGAAATCATGGGTTTTCCATACATTGCGGCTTCCAGCAACGAGATGCCAAACGACTCGGAGCGCAGATGAGAAGGAAAAACAAAAGCATGGCACAGCGTCAGCAATGCCGCTTTGTCGGCGTCCGGCAAACCGCCGAGGAAGTGCACATTTGGCAGCCCCAACTCGCTAGCCTGCTTCTTCAATTCGCCCTCAAGATGCCCCCCACCGAGAATAACCACAGGCAGCTGTGTAGCTTTGGCAGCCTCAAGGAGATAGTCCAATCCTTTGTAGTAGCGCAGCGCTCCGACAAATAGAAAGAATCGCTCGCCAAATCGACTACGCCAACTCTGGAGTTTATCAGCCGAAGGAGTGGGATAAGTTGCCCGGTCCAAACCATAAGGGATCACACTGACTTTTTCCTTGAAGCGAGTAAGCACTGGGCTACTTTCAGCGTAATTGGGAGAAGATGCGACAATACGGTCGACGCTTGAAAGAAAGCGATTCATCAGCGGCTGGTACAACTTGAGCAGTGCTTTTTGTTTGACGATATCCGAGTGGTAGCTGACGACAGTGGGCTTCTGTATGCGGCTGGCAAAATGCACCAGGTCCATGTATGGCCAAGGAAAGTGGTAGTGAATCACATCAGCGTGATTTGCCAATTCGGCAAAATCCCGGAACGCCGAAAGCGAAAAACCGGTCGAAGCCAGTTGCAAATCAAGCTTTGATCGATGGGTCAAGTGGTGCCCGACAACTTCGTTGCGTGCCGTTCCACGCCTGCTGAGATACAGCACCTCAGATTTGAAACCGTGAGCATTGCCGCCTTCGGCAATCTGGAAGATGACCTGCTCAATCCCTCCCATGGTTTCCGGGTAATAGGTTTTGAAGAAATGCAGTACCTTGATCATCGACCTTCAAGCACCTTTTGATAAACCTGCAAGGTTTCCAGTGCGCAACGCTCCCAGGAAAACTCGGCTGCATGTCGCAATCCCTGCTCGACCGCTGAAACGCGCCATGATTCATCCTCAAGCCCTTTTTGTAAAAGACCAGTCAGGGTATCTACATCAAGCGCTTCGCACATGAGAGCTGCAGTACCTGCCACTTCAGGTAATGACGAAGTATTCGAACAGACGACCGGAACACCGGAGCTCATCGCCTCGAGCACAGGCAATCCAAAACCTTCATACAACGAAGGAAAGGTAAACAAGCGCGCACCGGCAAAGAGCAATGGCAGGTCATCACCAGGAACGAACCCCAGGTATCGCGCCCACCCTTCGCGTCGTGCCGTTTCAAGCCGCTGGTGGATGGCATCATTACGCCATCCGTGATAGCCGGTCAAAATCAACGGCCAACGTACGCGTACGCTGAGTGGCAGGCGGCCATAGGCGTCCAGGAGAGTATCGATGTTCTTACGCGGCTCGATAGTACCGACGAAAAGACTGTAGCCGCCGGCCTCCAGACCGTGTCGGGCAAGGGTATCCCGAAGCAACTGAGGGCTACGAGGATGAAACTCTGGCGAGCTGGCCAACGGGACTGCATGAATACGCTCGATAGGCCAGGAAAAATACTCTGCCAACTCCCGCCGAGTGTATTGCGAATCGGTGATCAGGGCATCGGCTCTGCCCAGGGTGATCAGCAGCTCTTTCTGCAAGTAACGAACAAGTTGTGGCGCATGACAATGTGGCCAGGTAAATGGCGAGAGGTCATGAAACGTAGCCACGCTACGCCCTGAAAAAGGCGGCAGATAATAGTTGGGGCTGTGATACAGAAAGTCGCCGTGCGCTTTGAGCGCGTGCTTTCTGAGTAGCGGCATCAGCAGCCGGTAGGCTTCGACAGCCAGAAAGTTTTTTTGCACGGCACGCTTCAAGCCGTAGCCACTACCTGATTGTTCAGCGGCAGTGGGAAGATGTGACAAGAACCGCCGACCCGCAAAGAATTGCAGGTCGGTGATCTCGGGATTCTGCTGAAGCCGCAATGCCAGCTCATAGGTATAGCGACCGATCCCGGTTAGCGGAAAGCGGACCGGCTCGACAGAGAGGATTAACTTCATTTATTCGGCAAGCATCCAACGCAAGGTCACTTCCAATGACGGGGTTTGCCAACCCTCCACCAGTGAGCGAAGTTTGCTGTTGTCCCCACATAAGGTCTTCACCTCATTGGCGCGCACAAAAGCAGGGTTCACTTCGACCTGAAGGTGATGACCAGTAATTGCAGTGCACATCGCAATGACTTCACGCAAGGAGTGTGCCTGCCCCGAACTGACATTGACCGTTTGCCCCAGCGGTCTGGCCTTGATCAAACCGCAGTAGGCCTTTACCAGTGCCCGCACGTCGCTGAAGTCGCGCCACACATCCAGATTACCCAACTCGATCGTTTCTGCCTTGCGGCGAAAATGCGAAACAATCTTGGGCAAGAGAAAGTTTTCCGCTTGGCCAACACCGGTGTAGTTGAATGGCCGGGCGACGACGATTGGCAGCCGATCAAACCAGAGACTGGCCATGTATTCCATCGCCAGCTTGCTGACAGCGTAATCGTTGGCCGGGGCCGGCAAAGTAGCCTCGCTCAACAACCCTTCAGATGCGTTCCCATAGACATTGGCGCTACTGGCGAGCAAGACACAGTCAAGCGTCTTGCCGCTAGCCGCAATGGCTTCCAGCAAATTACGTGTGCCGATCAGGTTGACCTGATAAAACGCATCGGCAGCACCGTGTCCCACGAACGCCAGCGCCGCCAGATGTACGACGATATCGGGTTGGACTTCTGCCAGCAACGCGCGCAGGCCCGGACCATCGGTCAGGTCGACCTGGTGGTAATCAGCAGCACTGGACGGCTGACTCCCGACCCCAATGACTTCATAACCGTCAGCTTGCAACTCGGCAGCCATATAGCGACCGGTGAAGCCATGAATACCCGTGATCAGCGCGCGTTTGCCAGCAGTAGCCATCAGAACGAAAACCCTTGCTCGTTGCGACGCAGGTCTGCTTCGACCATCATGCGGCACAGTTCTTCAAGACTGGTCTTCGGTTCCCAACCCAGAACTTCCTTCGCCTTGGCCGGGTTGCCGATCAGCAGATCAACCTCGGTAGGACGATAGAATTTAGGGTTGATGGTCACCAGGACCTTCCCGGTAGCAGCATCAGTACCCTGCTCCGTTTCAGCCTCGCCGGCCCAGTTGATCGAAATACCTGCAGCCTTGAAGGCCATGGAAACGAAATCACGAACGGTTTCAGTACGATTGGTTGCCAGTACAAAAGTGTCCGGCTCCTTGGCTTGCAGCATGCGCCACATACCTTCTACGTACTCTTTGGCGAAACCCCAGTCGCGTTTGGCGTCAAGGTTCCCCAGCTCCAGTTTGTCCAGCAGGCCCAGTTTGATCTTGGCCACAGAGTCAGTGATTTTGCGGGTTACAAACTCACGACCGCGCAATGGCGACTCGTGGTTGAAGAGGATCCCGCTGGTAGCGAAGATCCCATAGGACTCGCGGTAGTTGATCGTCATCCAGTGCGCGTAAAGCTTGGCAACACCGTATGGGCTACGTGGGTAGAAAGGGGTGCTTTCAACCTGAGGAATGGCCTGGACCTTACCGAACATCTCGGAAGTTGACGCTTGATAGAAGCGTACTTTCGGGTTAACGATACGGATGGCTTCCAGCAGATTCACCGCACCAAGGCCCGTAATCTCGGCAGTGGTCAGTGGCTGCTCGAAGGACACACCAACGAAGCTCTGAGCGGCCAGGTTGTAGACCTCGGTCGCTTCGGTGGTTTGCAGCAGGCGGATACTGGCCGACAGGTCGGTCAAATCGTACTCGACCAAATGCAGATTAGGGTTGGACTGGATACCCAGTTCTTCGATACGCCAGAAATTGACAGAACTGGTACGACGGTAGGTGCCGTAGACGGTGTACCCCTTCTCCAGCAGCAGTTCCGCCAGGTAGGCGCCGTCTTGGCCAGTGATGCCAGTTACGATTGCTTTCATGTGAATCTTCTGAACTCCATTTGTTGGCCTCACAGGCCTTTGATATCAAAAAGGCCAGCGCAGCGCTGATCCCTTATCGGCATTCGGGCAATCATACAGAATGACCGTAAATGTGACGACTGGTTAAGCCTTCGCTACCTTTAGCCATGCTTCGCGCGGATGCGGGTCGTGCCCCCCCTGACAGGACGAAGCGTTTCTTGCCCCCCCCGAACACCACCCTGAAATCTCGAGAGGACGGCTGGGCGCCAAGCTGGCGGCGGCCATGCAGCGCCATTAAAAGCATTCAATCGGGCCCAGAAATTAATGATGACTTAGCGTCAGCCTCCGGACTAAAATGCCACCTTTTTCTATTGGTCGCGCGGTTGGCACACAGCAGTGGGCAACCTTAACGTCAACACAGTTCGCAAACGAGTATTTTGTGCAGATAATTATTCCAATGTCAGGTTTTGGCGAACGCTTCCGCCGAGCGGGCTATACAGTCCCCAAACCCCTTATTGAAATTGACGGCAAACCAATCATTGCCCATGTCATTGACATGTTTCCTGGCGAAACGGATTTTATTTTCATCTGCAATCAGGATCACCTGGACAATCCTGATTATCGCATGGCATCCATCTTGCAAAACTACTGTCCTACTGGTCAGATTATTGGAATTCCCGCCCACAAACTCGGTCCCATCCATGCCGTCCGCCAGATAGAACACCTGGTCAGCCCCGACAGGCCGGTAATCGTCAACTATTGCGATTTCACCTGCTACTGGGATTGGTCGCATTTCAAGCAATTCGTGAAGGCTACAGCGTGCGTGGGTGCGATCCCCGCATATAAAGGCTTCCACCCGCACACCCTCGGTAGCACGAACTACGCCTATATCCGCGAAACACAGGGCTGGGTACAGGACATTCAAGAAAAACAACCCTACACCGACAATCGCATGGAAGAGTTTGCCTCCAGCGGAACCTATTACTTCGACTCGGGCAAAACCATGAGCGAAGCGTTCCGCAAAACCATGGACCTGCAACTCAATGTCGGCGGCGAATACTATGTCAGCCTGGCCTATAAACCTCTGCTGGCAGAAAAGCAGCCCGTCGCGGTTTACCCCCTGCAACACTTCATGCAATGGGGCACTCCGGACGACGTCCGGGAATACAATGGCTGGTCGGCAGCATTCAAAACGATGAGTCTCCAGGCAAGGCGAACAATGGCTCCAGCCACTGGCGCCCTTGTCATCCCGATGGCAGGAATGGGTCAACGCTTCGCCAAAGAAGGCTACCAGCTAACCAAACCCATGATCCCTGTTTCTGGCAAACCCATGGTCACCCAGGCCACTGCAGACTTGCCCAAGGCCGAGCACCATGCGTTCGTTCTGCGCCAAGACATGCCGGGCTACACAGAAATCGCAAGGGAACTGGAACGTGTGTTCCCCGGCACCGTGATTGAAACCATCCCACAGGTAACTGAAGGTCAAGCGTGCACCGCGCTGCTCGGACTGGAAGCTCTGGAACGTGCAATCAGCAACGTTCACGGCCCGATCACTTTTGGTGCCTGCGATAACGGCGCACTGTATGATGAACAGGCGTTCCAGGCCCTCGTCGAGAATCCGGATGTCGACGTCATTGTCTGGGGCGTAAGAGGACATGCAAATGCCGTCCGCCATCCGCAAATGTTTGGGTGGATCGATGCCGAGAACGGCCAGATTCGCCGCATCTCGGTGAAAACGCCACTGGCGTCTCCGGCGACGGATCCGATCGTACTGGGAACGTTCACATTCCGCCGCGCTGAAGATTTCCGCCAGGTAGTCTCGCGACTGATTCAGCGTGATGGCCGTATCAATGGCGAGTTCTACATCGATTCGACCATCAATGACGCCATCGAATCAGGTCTGCGCTGCGAACTGTTCGAGGTCGACAGCTTCCTGTCATGGGGCACTCCTAACGACCTGCGTACCTTCGAGTACTGGCAGTCCTGTTTCCACAAGTGGCCAGGCCATCCTTATCGACTGCAGAACGATAGTCGGATCCCGCCCGAAGCAGTCCCTGAACTTGAAGCGCGCTATCAGAAGACAGTCCCCTCAATTTCGGGAACAACAGCATGATCAAGCGTCAGCTTGCAGTCTTTCTCGTCGTAGGCTCGCTGACTGTCCTGATCGACTTCCTGATCTATCGCTGCCTGGTTTGGACAGGCTGGGTGGATATCCACCCAGCCAAAGCAATCGGTTTTCTGTCCGGCACCCTGTTTGCCTACTTTGCAAACAGGATATGGACGTTCGGCTATAAGGAGCATGTACCAGGTAGCGCCTGGCGCTTCGCCCTGCTCTATGCGTTTTCACTGAGCGCCAACGTGCTGGTCAACTCCAGTTGCCTGACGCTTCTTGGCAATTTACCTATTGCAGTCCAGGGCGCATTCCTGATTGCCACGGGCACTTCGACCGTTCTCAACTTTCTGGGTATGAAGTTGTTTGTGTTCAAGGCTAGCGCTCTTACGGAGAAGTCATGAAGTTTTCGCTGATTATCCCCTGCTACAACGAGTCGGCCAATTTGCCGCTGCTATTGGAGCGCTGCAAAGGCCTGGTAGAACAACCTGGTATCGAAGTGATTCTGGTCGATAATGGTTCGACCGACGATAGCCCTCAGGTTCTGGAGCGGCTATTGCCCGCCTATCCAGGTTGCAGAAGTGTTCGAGTCAACGTCAATCAAGGCTACGGCTTTGGCATTCTTTCCGGCCTGCATGCCGCCGAAGGCGAGATTCTCGGCTGGACCCATGCAGACTTGCAAACCGACCCCATGGATGCCCTGCGTGGACTGGCATTCTTCGACCAGCATGGTCCAGACATTTTTGTGAAGGGCCGCCGTTACGGCCGCCCTTTGGCTGATGTCGTATTCACCTTGGGCATGAGCGCTTTCGAAACGGCCCTGCTGAGCAAACCACTGTGGGATATCAATGCTCAGCCCACCCTATTCTCCAAGGCATTTTTCCAACGCTGGCAGAGCGCCCCATCAGATTTTTCGCTTGACCTGTATGCGTACTACCAAGCCCGCATCCAAGGGCTGAAGGTTTATCGATTTGCTGTGCACTTCGGTGAACGCGCCCATGGCGTTTCACACTGGAACGTAAATTGGGCCGCCAAATGGAAATTCATCCGCAGAACTGTCGATTTCAGCTTGCAACTTAAAAAGAGTCTAAGGACATGAAACTCATTTCGCATCGGCGCAACACTCGTCAGGAGCTCAACGCCACAGCAGGGAAGTATGGCATTGAAGTTGATATCCGCAGCTATGGCGACGACCTGATTATTCATCACGACCCCTGTGTACCAGGAGAGTCGTTTGATGAGTGGGTAGCCGACTATCGGCACGGCACCCTGATTCTCAACGTCAAGGAAGAGGGCCTGGAAGCACGCTTGATCGCACTGATGAAGGCCAGGAATATCGAGGATTATTTCTTTCTCGATCAATCCTTCCCGTTTCTGATCAAGTGGTCCAAAGCTGGCGAACGCCGCTGCGCGGTCCGCGTCTCTGAGTTTGAGTCGATTGAAACCGCACTGACATTGGCAGGTAAAGTCGATTGGGTGTGGGTTGATTGCTTTACCCAATTCCCACTCAATCACGAAGACGCCAAACGCCTTCAGGACGCAGGATTCAAATTGTGCCTCGTGTCCCCGGAGCTCCAGGGCCGTAACGCCGAAGACGAGATCCCCCTGCTCGCGAAGCTGTTGTCTGATCGAAACATTGTTGCCGAAGCGGTATGCACCAAACGACCAGACCTCTGGGAAGCGTTGGTTGAGACCGCATGAGCATTATAAAATTATTGCGTCACCCGACTTTCCTGATCGGGCTGGCGCTTCGCCTTCTACTTGTAATATGGGTCGCTCCCACACCGGTCACCGAATGGTATGTGCCTTTCCTGGATACCAGCACCAGTACGTTGACTCTGAATCCTTGGGCAACCTGGCTGGACCAGGGAGGCGCAATTTCCGCGTTTCCTTACGGCTACGTCATGTGGGTGGCGTTCCTGCCCCTGACTTTGCTATGCAAGGCCCTCGCGCTCCCTCTGGTACTCGGCTATGGCCTTACGCTGGTAATCGCTGACTTCCTGCTCCTGGCAGTGCTCAGAAGTATCGTGCCTAACCGCGACTCACTGCTGGTTGCCGTGTATTGGCTATCACCGATTGTCATCGTGGGCAGTTACGTACTCGGATTCAACGACTTGATACCGGTATTGTTGCTGGCCGGCTCGCTATACTTCCTCAAGCGTGCGCGGTTGATACTCACAGGACTGGTGTTTGTCACCGCAGTCTCGGCCAAGCTGAGCATGGTATTGGCACTACCCTTCTTGCTGATCTACCTGCAACATAACCGCCCACTGCGCCAGCACCTGCCACGCCTTTTAATTGGCCTGGGCGTGGGCGCCATCGTGACTATCCTGCCCTTCCTGCTGTCCAGTGCCGGCGTGAGCATGCTCTTCAACAACCCGGAAATAGTAAAAATCTATACGCTGGCATTCAGTATTGGCGACACCACCCTCCTGTATGTGGTACCTCTTGCCTACTTGCTGATGATCTATGCGGCCTGGCGAATCAAACGACTTAACTTCGAGTTGTTTCACTCCATACTGGGCACGGTGTTCCTACTCGTGGTGTTGATGACACCAGCATCTCCAGGATGGTTTATTTGGGCGATCCCGGCTCTGGTAGCCTATCAGGCAGCCAGCAATCGTGTTGCCATCGCTATCACCGGAATCTTCTCACTGCTTTATGTGGTGAGTGCCCTGCTGATTACCCCGGACGCCAAACTCATCGTCGAACAGGCATCATGGTTACCGCAAATGACCAGTCAGTGGCTGTTCGGTGGCAAGTTGTCATCGCTGGTCCATACCGCCATGGTCGCAACAGGTATCGTCCTGGCCATTCGAATCTGGCGTGAGTCCGTCAGCCGCAACGACTACTTCCGTCTCAGCCGCAAACCATTCGTTATTGGCGTTGCGGGCGATTCGGGAGCGGGCAAGGATACCTATTCGGATGCGATAAAAGGGCTGTTTGGCGGCCACTCGGTCACCACCCTCTCTGGCGACGACTACCATTTGTGGGACCGTCAAAAACCCATGTGGCAGGTTATGACTCACCTCAACCCCATGGCTAATGATCTGGAAGGCTTCGCCAACGACTTGGTGGCACTAAGCGACTCGAAACACATCCACTCCCGACACTACGATCATCAAACCGGCCGTATGAGCCGCCCATTCATGATCAAGAGCAATGATTTCATCATTGCAAGCGGCCTCCATGCGCTCTACATGCCCATACTCCGCGAGTGTTACAACCTCAGCGTCTACCTCGATATAGATGAAAGTTTAAGACGCCACTTCAAACTTCAGCGCGATGTGCATCAGCGTGGACATACCGAAGAGAAGGTATTGGCGTCCTTTACTCGCAGGGAGCCAGACTCAGCACGCTTCATTCGTCCACAAGCTACTCATGCTGACTTGGTGCTGTCCTTGCAGCCAATCCATCCGCGCATTCTGGAGGGCGCAGGCAAAAACAGCCCCCTGCACTTCAAGATAGTCGCGCGCTCGCGCAATGGTCTCAACGAGCTATCACTCACCCGCGTGCTAGTCGGTGTATGCGGCCTGCATGTCGACATGTCCACGAACAACGACGCAACTGAAGTGGAACTGACCATTGAAGGCGAAACCTCGGCCCAGGACATCGAAATGGCAGCGCGGATGATCAGCCCTCGCGTGTTCGAGTTCCTCGACCTCAAGCCGGAATGGCAAGATGGCGTCATGGGGTTAATGCAACTGATTACCCTCTCCCATATCAACCAAGCACTGACAAAACGGTTCATATAGTGAAGATTTTTGCACCCGAGCGGTTCAATCGCCTCCCCGACGCCATACTGTTCGACACTGACAATACCCTGTACCCCTACGATCCGGCCCATGCCGCTGCGCAGCAGGCCGTCAGGGATAAAGTGGTCAATACCTTTTCCATCAAACCGGAAGTGTTTGACGCTGCCTTCAAGGAAGCGCGTCAACAAGTAAAAACACGCTTGCAACACACCGCATCCTCCCATAGCCGTCTCCTGTACTTGCAGCGCATGCTGGAGATCATGGGCCTGGGTTCGCAAGTGCTACTAGCGCTGGACTTCGAACAGACCTACTGGCGCACTTTCCTCAGCAATGCAGTGTTGTTCGATCAAGTCAAAGATCTGTTGGACGACTTGAGACTGCTCGGAATTCCTACTGCGATCGTGACTGACCTGACCGCTCAAATCCAATTTCGCAAAGTGGTTTATTTTGGGCTTGACCATTATTTCGACTACATCGTTACCAGCGAAGAAGCCGGCTTTGATAAGCCCCACGCCGCTCCCTTCGAGATTGCTTTGGAAAAAATGCGCCCCAAAGGCGATTGCATCTGGATGATTGGCGACAACCCGATAAACGACATCCGGGGCGGCCGCGAACAGATCAATGCCGTGACTTTGCAAAAGATCCACACCGGCACACCGCTGGGTACCGACGAAAACGCTCCAGACGCTGCATTCTCGGAGTTCCGTGAATTGCGCCGACTGATTTCCAGACTTGGAGAGAGAAATGAGCTTGTATCAAACAATTCGGCAGTTTTGCGCTGAAATTGGTAAAGATCCGCTG
>Ga0247821_10001186_pt1 | contig 14476 bp, 12 predicted proteins | sample 13C_Glycerol_Day_FD_192481 | JGI IMG/M metagenome (GOLD analysis project Ga0247821, IMG submission 192481) | Soil microbial communities from agricultural site in Penn Yan, New York, United States - 13C_Glycerol_Day14 | ecosystem: Environmental > Terrestrial > Soil > Agricultural land | place... | reverse complement strand
CCGAAGAAGTCCAGCCGACTGCCGCCACCCGCACCCTGGTTCGCCAGGAAGCCGCGGTCAAGACCGCACCGGCTCGCGCCAACGCACCGGTCCCGGCTGCTGCCCCGGAACAACCTGCTGCACCGGTACACGCCGCGCCAGAACCAAGCCTGTTCAAAGGCCTGGTGAAGTCGCTGGTCAGCCTGTTCGCCGGTAAGGAAGAACCAGCTGCCGCCCCAGTGGTCGCTGAAAAGCCAGCCACCGAGCGTCCACAGCGCAACGAAGAGCGCCGTAACGGTCGTCAGCAGAGCCGCAACCGCAATGGCCGTCGCGATGAAGATCGCAAGCCTCGCGAAGAGCGCGCCCCGCGTGAAGAGCGTCAACCTCGCGAAGCCCGTGAAGAAACCCAGGCCCGCGAAGAACGTGCTCCACGTCAGCCACGCGAAGAGCGTCAACCTCGCGCACCACGTGAAGAGCGCCGCTCCCGCGAAGACCGTCCAGTTCGTGAACTGCGCGAGCCGCTGGACGCCGCCACTCCAGCCGTGCGTGAAGAGCGTCCTGAGCGTGCACCGCGTGAAGAGCGCCAGCCTCGTGAAGAGCGCGCACCGCGCGAAGAGCGCAGCCCACGTGAAGAACGTGCACCACGCGAAGAGCGTGCACCTCGTGAAGAACGTGCTCCGCGTGAAGAGCGTCAACCACGCCCTCCTCGCGAAGAGCGTCAGCCAAGCCCGGTCGAGCAGGTAGCTGAAGCGACCGAAGAGCAACTGCCGAACGAAGAGCTGCTGCAGGATGACAACCAGGAAGGCACCGAGGGCGAGCGCCCACGTCGCCGCTCCCGCGGTCAGCGTCGTCGCAGCAACCGTCGTGAGCGTCAGCGTGATGCCAACGGCAATGTAGTTGAAGGCTCCGAAGATGGCGCTGAAGAAGGCAACGAGCCGTCGGGTGCCGAACTAGCAGCCGGTCTGGCCGTGACCGCCGCCGTCGCGACCAGCAACATCAGCGCTGAAGCCGAAGCCCAGGCCCACGTTCAAGCTGAACGCGCTACTGCAGCTGTTGAAGAGGCCGCTCCTGTCGCAGCCCCGGCAACTGTTGAAGTCGCTGCCGTAGAGGCCGTTGAAGCAATCGAGCCGGCTGTAGTCGAGCCAGTGGTAGCTGAAGAACCGAAGCCGGTTGTTGCTGAAGAAGTGGCAATTGCCCCGGTGGTCGAGCTGCCAGTCAGCGAGCCTGTGACTGTGGTTGAGCCAAGCATCGAACCGGTTGTCGAAGCTGCGCCACAAGCCGCAGTAGAAGCACCGATTGAAGTGGCCGTCGCCGCCGAGCCAGTTGCTGAGGCACCACGTGAGCCAGAAGCTGTTCAGGCGCCCGTGGTTGAAGCCGAAGCAGCCCAGCCGGTTGCCGTCGAGCCAGTAGCTGTTGCCGAGGAACAAGCCCCTGCTGCAGAGCCAGCCGTGGTAGAAGCCCCGGTAGTCATGCTGCCGAACGGCCGCGCACCAAACGACCCGCGTGAAGTGCGTCGCCGCAAGCGTGAAGCTGAAGCAGCCGCTGCAGCCGCCGCTGCTCAAGCCGCACCGGTAGAGCAGCAAGCAGAAACCCTGGAAACCGCAGAAGAGCATAAGCCGCTCGTCTGATCCTCCAGGCAGTAAAAAGCCCCGCCAGGTGACTGGCGGGGCTTTTTTTATGGCCGGTGGCCGGGAGATGCTGACTTAACCGGGTGGGAGTCAGTACAGATTCGGCTCCATCTCCAGCGTGACGCCAAAGCGTTCAAGAATGTCAGCCTGGATTTTCTGCGCCAGCTGATGCAGCTGCAGACCAGTGGCCTGGCCATAATTGACCAACACCAGCGACTGCAATCGATGCACGCCCGCATCACCGTCACGGTGCCCTTTCCAACCCGCCTGCTCGATCAACCAGCCGGCTGCCAGCTTCATCTGCCCGTCAGCCTGTGGATAAGCCACCAGCCCAGGATGCTGCACACGAATCCTGTCGGCCAGCACCGCGGCGACCACCGGGTTTTTGAAAAAGCTCCCGGCATTGCCGAGCTCGAGCGGATCGGGGAGCTTCTCCCGGCGAATGCTGCAAATTGCATCGCTGACATTCTGCGCCGTCGGCTGGCTGATGCCCTGCTCACTCAGACGCTGACGTACCGGCCCGTAGTCCAGGTGCGCCTGCATGACACGACTCAAGGCAAAGCGCACCCGCAGAATCAGCCAGCGCCCCGGGTGCTGCTTGAACAGGCTGTCGCGGTAGGCAAACTGGCACGCTTCAAGATCAAAGTCATGCAACTCGCCGGTCTGACGATCCAGCGCTGTCAGCCCGACAAAGACATCCTTGATCTCGACCCCATAAGCACCAATGTTCTGCATCGGCGCGGCCCCGACGGTACCGGGAATCAGGCTGAGGTTTTCCAGGCCAGCCAGGCCTTGAGCCAGACTCCACTGAACGAAAGGATGCCAAGGCTCACCCGCTTCGGCTTCGACAATCACCCGTTGACCATCATCAGCCAGAATGCGCAGACCGCGACTGGCCATATGCATTACCAACGCCTGCACATCCGCGGTCAACAGCAGGTTGCTGCCGCCACCGATGACCAGCACCGGCACCTCCCGCTGCTTGGCGTCGGCCAGCGCCTGGCGAACGTCGGCATCATTGTGCACGTCGGTGAAATACCGCGCCCTGACATCAATGCCGAAGGTGTTGTACGGCTTGAGCGATACCTGCTCCTGCCACTGAGCACTCATAGACGACCCTTGAGTTCGATGACCAATTGGCGACAGGCCGCTTCGATCAGGTCAAGTACCTGCTCGAAGCCTTGCTCACCGCCATAGTAAGGATCCGGCACTTCATCCAGAACGCTCTCATAACGACGCAGGAACAGATCCAGCTCGGCCTTCGCCCCGGCGGGCTGCATGGCCCGCAGATGGCCAAGGTTGCTCTTGTCCATCGCCAGGATCAGGTCATAGTCATTAAAGTGCCCGGACTTGACCTGTTGCGCGCGCTGCTGCGACAGGTCATAGCCGCGCAGTTGCGCGGCGCGGCGCGTACGGCTGTCCGGCTGCTTGCCGACATGCCAGTCACCGGTGCCGGCCGAAGCCACTTCGATCAAGTCACCCAGGCCTTCGGCCTGAAGCTGATGGCGCAATACGCCTTCAGCGGTGGGCGAGCGGCAGATGTTGCCGAGGCAAACGAACAGAACCCGCATCAGGCCTCCAGAATGCGCCTTACGCGCTCCAGGTCTTCAGGGGTATCGACACCAACCGGTGGCGCCTCAATGGCATCGGCAACGTGAATACGTACGCCATGCCACAGTGCACGCAGCTGCTCCAGCGATTCGGTGCGCTCCAGCCAGCACGGCCCCCAGCCAACGAAGTCATGGAGAAAACCGGCACGGTAAGCGTACATGCCAATATGGCGACGATAGGGCACGCCATCTGGCAAGGTGTCCCGACCTTGGGCGAAGACATCTCGCGCCCAGGGCAGCGGCGCGCGGCTGAAGGTCAAGGCCAGGCCGTTACAGTCGCTGACCACCTTGACCGCATTGGGATTGAAAACCGCAGTGACATCGCTGATCGGTTCGGCCAGGGTCGCGATGCCGGCTTCCGGGTGCGCTGCAAGGTTGGCCGCTACCTGGTCAATGATGACCGGCGGAATCAGCGGCTCATCGCCCTGTACGTTGACCACGATCGCGTCGGCGGCCAGACCGAGCTTAGCCGCCACTTCGGCCAGACGGTCGGTACCGGAGTCGTGGTCCTCGCGGGTCATCAGCACTTCAGCGCCAAAGGCCTCGCAGGCCTGATAGATACCGACATCATCGGTAGCAATGACCACACGCTGGGCGCTGCTCTTGCGTGCCTGTTCCCAGACATGCTGGATCATCGGCTTGCCGGCGATTGCCAGCAGCGGCTTGCCCGGCAGGCGAGTAGAGGCCAGGCGCGCCGGGATTACCACAGTGAAGGTCAGACTCATTTATCCAGACGCTCATCATCAGTCAGGGTGCGGGCTTCGCTTTCCAGCATGACCGGAATACCGTCGCGGATCGGATAAGCCAGGCCTGCGCCCTTGCTGATCAGCTCGGTCTTGTCGGCACTGAGTTTGAGTGGGCCTTTGGTGATCGGGCAGGCCAGGATATCGAGCAATTTGGTGTCCATGGGTATTCCTCAGGCCAGTGGCCGGAAAAAGAAACGAATCAGGAGTGCCGCGAGCCGGGCAACAAGCGATCGAGCTGGGCATCAAACCAGGCCTGGAAGGCCGGCGAAGGCGCAGCGTCGACTGCAAGGTACCACCAGTCGTCAGCAGCGAAGGCGCGGCATTTGACCGCGTCCTTTTCAGTCATGATCAGCGGCAGCGCAGGCGTGAAACTCAAGGCCTTGGCACTGTACTCGGCATGATCGGCAAAAGGGTGTGGCACAGGCTGCCAGTTTAGCCCCAGCAGGGTATTGAAGAAACGTTGCGGATTGCCAATACCGGCCACCGCATGCACGGCCTGCCCAGGGGGAAAGTGATCAAGCGCTCGGCGATCGCCGCTGCGCACGTTGACCAGCGCGGTAGGTTGCAAGACAAAAGCAAAGCCATCTTCACGATCGCTTGTAGCGCCGTTGTAGAGCACGGCATCTACCGCTTGCAGGCGCTCCACCGGTTCACGCAGCGGTCCGGCAGGCAAGCAGCGGCGATTACCCAGGCCGCGAGCGGCATCGATCAACACCAGCTCCAGGTCACGAGCCAGGCGGTAATGCTGCATGCCGTCGTCGCACAGAATCAGGTCCAGCGGCTCACTGGCCAACAATGCCTGAACCGCACGCGAGCGGTCCGGGTCGATCATCAGCGGCACACCGCTACGCTGTACGATCAGCAGCGGTTCATCGCCGGCCTCGGCTGCACTTTGCTCGGCATTCACTCGCCAGGGCAACTGCGCAGGCTTGGCGCCATAACCGCGACTGACCACGCCAACGCGCAGGCCTTGCTGGCGACAATGTTCGATCAACCAGAGAATCATCGGAGTTTTGCCGGTGCCGCCGATAGTGATGTTACCCACCACAATCACCGGTACCGGCGCGCGGTAGCTGACACTCTCCCCCGCCAGGAATCGCGCTCGCTTGCGCAACACCACGCGGCGGTACAACGCCTCCAGCGGGCGCAGCACGGACAGCGCCGGATGCCCGGTGTACCAGGCATTGAGCAGACGGTCGGCAAATGCCATCAAGGTGTCCCCTGGGCAGCCTCGACCGTGGTCATGCGCAACTGGCTGAAACCGAGTTTACCGGCCGCATCCATGGCAGTGACCACCGCCTGGTGCGGGGTCTTGCCGTCGGCACTGATCGACAACGGCAGTTTGGTGTCACCGGCAGATTCTTTCTGCAGGGCTTCGGTCAGGGTCGCCAGATCGCTCTTGGGCAACAGGTGGTTGTTCACCGAGTAGACGCCATCGGCGCTGATGGTGATGTCCAGCTGCTTGAGTTCGTTGTCGGGTGCCGGCGCCCCACTGACAGACTCCGGCAGCTCTACGCGCAACTGGGTTTCCCGGGTGAAGGTGGTGGTCACCACAAAGAACAGCAGCAGGATGAACACCACATCGATCAGCGACGCCAGGTTGATGTCCACGGTTTCCCGTGCCTTGCGCCGGAACTTCACGCCTTGCCCTCGGCGAGGTCGACGTCACGGTCACCCTGCACCACTTCAACCAGCTTGATCGCCTCCTGCTCCATGCCGACCACCAGTTCATCGATGCGCCGTTGCAGGAAACGATGGAAGAACACCGACGGAATACCGACCATCAGGCCTGCCGCAGTGGTTATCAGGGCCTTGGAGATACCGCCAGCCAATACCGCGGCGTTGGTGGTCATGCCGGTGCCCATGAACGCACTGAAGATATCGATCATGCCCAGCACGGTACCGAGCAAACCGAGCAATGGCGCCATGGCGGCAATCGTGCCCAGGGCATTGATATAGCGCTCGAGTTCATGAATGACCCGGGCGGCGGCCTCTTCGATGCACTCTTTCATGATTTCGCGACCATGGCGGGAGTTCGCCAGGCCTGCCGCGAGGATCTCGCCCAGCGGCGAATCGGCACGCAGGGCCTTGAGCTTGTCACTGGTGAGCTGCTTGTCCTTGATCCATACCCACACCTGACCCAGCAGGTGAGGAGGCGTAACCCGGCTGGCACGCAAGGTCCAGAGACGCTCGGCAACGATAGCCATGGCAGCGATGGAACTCAGAATGATCGGCAGCATCATCCAACCACCGGACTTGACCAATTCCCACACAGTTAGCATCCCCTAGAAAAAGTTCGCCACTTTACCATAGGACCCTGGGACGCTCATCTGCCGAAGGTCGTCAGCTCGAGTCGCGCCAGAATCGCCGCTGGCTGCGCAATCCCAACGGCTCGCCAAAAGTCCCCAGGCGCAGGCGCAGAGCACCGTGCACTGCGCTGTCGAAGACGTCGATGCCATTGGTCCGGTAGCGCTCCACAACCTCGGCATGAGGATGACCAAACGCATTGAAGCGCCCCCTCGATATCAATACGCCACGCGGCGCCGTGGCCGTCAGCAACGCCTGACTGGATGAGGTGCGGCTGCCATGGTGCGGGGCTTGCAACCAGTCGACCCGCCCCGCCTGCCAATCACTGAGCCAAGCGCGCTCGCCAGCGGCGTCGAGGTCACCTGTCAGCAGCAGCCGCTCGCCACCCGCCTCGACCAGCAGCACACAGGAATCCTGGTTGCTGTCGCGAGCGCCTTGCCACTGCCAGACAGAAAAGCTCACACCGTCCCATTGCCAGCGCTCGCCGCTGACACAGGACTGTGCCTGCAAGGCGGCTGGAAGCCTTGCAGCTTCGCCACCCCGCACCTCAAGCACCGGCAGGCCGCGCTTGATAGCCAGGGCACCACCGGCGTGATCTGCATCGGCATGACTGAGCAGCATCAGATCGACCGCCTTGACGCCCAGCTTGCGCAAAGTCGGCAACACGACGCGCTCCCCCAGGTCAGAACCACCCAACGCAGGCCCGGCGTCATACAGCATCGAGTGCTGACGGGTACGCAGTACGAAAGCCAGGCCTTGCCCCACATCCAGTTGCCAGACTTCCACCTGGCCATGCGCTATCCGCTCCCGCGGCGCAAATGCCGCCAGCAGCAACAACGGCCAGCCCAGTACGCGCATTGGCAGGCCCGAGGGCAGCAACACCAGCAATGCCCCCGCCGCCATCATCAACCACAGTGGCCATGACAACGGCTCCGGCACCCAGGCAGGCTGCAATTCGGCCAGGTGCTCCAACAGGCGGAACAACCCGTCCAGCAATCCGCCTGCCAGCCAGATCAAGGCTTGCCCCAGCAGTGGAACAGGTAGCAACAAGGTGCCCAACAACGCCAACGGCAGTACCGCGAGACTGATCCAGGGCACGGCGACCAGGTTGGCCAACGGCGCCGTGAGACTTACCGGCAGCCCCAGGGCAATCAGCACCGGCAACAACCCCAAGGCAATCAACCACTGCGCCCTGCCCCACGCCAGCCATGCGTTCCACGCCCCCAGCCGGCCACTGAAGGTGAACACCAGCACCGCAACCGCGGCGAAAGACAACCAGAAACCCGGCAGAAGACTGGCCAACGGCTCCCACAGCAACACGGCGTTGAGTGCCAGCAACAGCGGTACCCACATACCCAGATGGCGATAGCGCAATCGCCACAGCAGGACCACCGCGAGCATCATGCAGGCGCGCTGGACAGGCACCTGGAATCCGGCCAGCAAGCCATAGCACAGGGCCGAGACAAAGGCTGCGCCACACGCCCAGGGCAGCCAGGGTAAGGCCTGTGGCCACCAGCCCAGTCGGGCCAACCCTGCGATCAGGCCATAGACCAACCCGGCCAGCAGGCCGATATGCTGCCCGGAGATCACCAGCAAGTGCACGGTGCCGGTCGCCTGCAGCACTTGCCAGCTCTCGCGGGCCAAACCTGCACCATCACCCAGCACCAGGGCGACCAGCTCGGCCTCGCGGCCCTGGGCATCCACGTTCAATAAATGCTGGCGCAGATTATCGCGCCAGGCGCCTTCGGCAGACGTCAGCCGCTCCCCCGCCTTGACGCTCCCCGTGGCACCGATTCGCCGTGCCAGCAAAGTCGCCTCACGGTCCGGGCCGTGGGGATTGAGCAAGCCATGGGGACGCTTGAGCGTGACGGCCAGCCGCCAGCGTTCACCGCTGTGGATCTCTGGCCCGCCAAACCAGCTCAGTTGCAGGCGTTGCGGCAGCTGAGCACGACGCGACTGCGGGTCGTCGAGCTCGAAACGCGCCGATCGACCATCGTGACCAGGCAAACCGACAACCTTGCCCTCCAGCCACAGGGTGCGCCCATCAAGCGCGCCAGCGAGGCGATCATCCAGCGCCTGCTGAGCCGACAGGCAAGCCCAACACAGTCCCAACAGGAAAAGACCCAGCGGACGTGCTCGCCACGGCAGGCAAGCCAGTCCGATCAGGAGCAATACGACCACTATCCCGACCGATGGCAAAACCGGTAAAACACTCAGGCCAAGCAGGCCCAGTGCCAGCGCCAACATCCCTGTGCGCATGGTTTGAAGCTCCAGAAGTAATCCACCCTCTGAGGCTTAGATCAGTGAGGCCAGAAGCTCTCTCAATAATTGTCACAAAGTCTGTAATGGGGCCTTTTTAGAATCCGTGCATACTTGCCTCCTTCACCCAGTCGAGAGCCTACATGCCGCGTCGTCTCTTCAAACGCTACATGCCCGACCCGACCAGCATCAGGGAACACAAATCCTTACGCTTTCTCGGCCGTCTGCTGCATGACCCGAACCTCTGGCACCTGAACCGACATTCAGTTGCGCGGGCTATGGCTGTTGGCCTGTTCGCGGCGTTCATTCCGGTTCCGATGCAAATGCTGCTGGCCGCCAGCCTGGCGATTCTGGTGCGCGGCAACATGCCGATTGCCGTCAGCCTGGTGTGGCTGACCAACCCCTTCACCATGCCCCCGGTGTTCTACTGCACCTACCAGATGGGCGCCTGGCTGATGCAGGTGCCGGCCAGAACCTTGCCGGAAGAACTGACCTTCGAATGGATCACCGGCGAGCTGTCCACACTGTGGCAGCCCTTCCTGCTTGGCTCGGTGGTCTGCGGCCTGCTGCTTGGCGCCCTGGCCTACTGTCTGACCATGCTCTACTGGCGTTGGTGGGTGGGCCGGCAGTGGCGCCGGCGCAAGCAGAAAGTCTCAGGTGCGCATTCCACGTCCGCTGACCAGTAGGCGCACGCAGCCGAAGTACAACACGGCGGTGGCAACCAGCATGAAGGTGATGGCCACGCCGATGCGGATATCCGAGACCCCGAGGATGCCGTAGCGGAACGAATTGACCATGTGCAGCACCGGGTTGGCCAGCGACACGGTCTGCCAGAACGGCGGCAGCAGGTTGATCGAGTAGAACACGCCGCCCAGGTAGGTCAGCGGTGTCAGGACGAAGGTCGGAATGATCGAGATATCGTCGAAGTTGCGCGCAAACACGGCGTTGATGAAACCGAGCAAAGAAAAGATCGTCGCCGTCAGCAACACCACCAGAATGGTCACGCCCAGGTGATGCACCTGCAGGTCAGTAAAGAACAGTGACAGCAAGGTGACGATCACGCCCACCGCCAGCCCGCGCAATACGCCGCCCAGGGTGTAGCCGATCAAAATGGTATGCGGCGACACCGGCGACACCATCAGCTCTTCGATCGAGCGCTGGAACTTGCTGCCGAAGAAGCTCGATACCACGTTGCCGTAGGAGTTGGTGATCACCGACATCATGATCAACCCCGGCACGATGTACTCCATGTAGGTGAAACCACCCATGTCGCCAATCTGCCGGCCGATCAGGTTACCGAAGATCACGAAGTACAGCACCATGGTGATCGCCGGGGGCAGCAGGGTCTGTGGCCAGATCCGGGTGAAACGGCGCACTTCGCGATAGACGATGGTATTGAGGGCGACCAGGTTGGCGCTCAGTTCCGAACTCATACCGCCACCTTCGCCAGGTTTTTCTCAACCAGAGACACAAACAACTCCTCGAGACGGTTGGTCTTGTTGCGCAGGCTTTGCACTTCGATGTTCTGCAGGGCCAACTGGCCGAACAGCGCCGTGATGCCCACATCCTTGTCCACTTGTACTTCCAGGGTGTGCGGGCTGATCAGCCGGCACGGATAGCCGACCAGATTCGGCGCCTGGGGCAGGTCTTGCTTGAGGTCGAGGAGGAAGGTCTCCACATGCAGCTTGCCCAGCAATGCACGCATGCTGGTGTTTTCGACGATAGTGCCGTGGTCGATGATGCCGATGTGCCGACACAGCTGTTCGGCTTCTTCCAGGTAGTGGGTTGTGAGAATGATGGTGATGCCCTGCTGGTTCAGCTCGGTGAGAAAACTCCACATCGAGCGGCGCAGTTCAATATCCACACCCGCAGTCGGCTCATCGAGAATCAGCAAGCGCGGCTCATGGATCAGCGCCCGGGCGATCATCAGCCGGCGCTTCATGCCCCCCGAGAGGGATCGCGACGGCACATCGCGCTTATCCCAAAGGCCAAGCTGGGTCAGGTACTTCTCGGCGCGCTCCTTGGCCACTTTCGGCGCAATGCCGTAGTAACCGGCCTGGGTAACGACGATGTCGAAGGTCTTCTCGAACTGATTGAAGTTGAACTCCTGCGGCACGACGCCAATGCTGCGCTTGAGCGCGGCCGGCTGGCGATCGAGGTCATTGCCGAAGATGCTCACCGTACCGCTGGTCTTGTTGACCAGGGTCGAGAGAATGCCGATGGTGGTGGATTTCCCGGCACCGTTAGGGCCGAGCAAGGCGAAGAAGTCCCCTTCGGCGACATCCAGGTCGATACCCTTGAGGGCCTGGAAACCGTTGCCGTAGGTCTTGGTTAGCTGCCTTATGGACAGAGCAGAACTCATAGCGGGTCGCGCACCAGATTGAAAGGTTCAAGACGCGACCGGGCATGCCGGCCGCAGTTAATAGGGCCATGGTGCTTGCCCAGGCCATACAAGTACAGTCATGTGTATCGATAATAACTATCAGGTTTACCGCAGGAATCAGGTCAGCGCGGTCATGACGGCGGCCTGATAGGCCGGGCGCTCTTGCAAACGCTCATACCAGGCGCGCAGATGGCGCATTTCGGGACGCTCGATAGGCATCTCGAACCAGGCATAGGCAAAGCAGCCCAGTGGAATATCACCCATGCCCAGCGCGTCGCCGGAGAGGTACGGCTGATGGGCCAGGGCCTGATCAGCGATGGACAGCAACTGTGCGCAAGTCTTGTGTGCGGCATTGATTGCCACCCAGTCCTGCTGCTCGGCGGGGGTACGCAGAATACCCCAGAACAGCGGCCGGAACGGCGTGGCCAGCGACGACGTCACCCAATCCATCCACTTGTCCGCCTCGGCGCGCTGGCGCGCCTCCGCCACATACCAGCCAGACTCGGCACCGTACTGCGCCGACAGGTAGCGCACAATGGCATTGGACTCCCACAGCACCAGGCCGTCATCTTCGATCATGGGCACCAGGCCATTGGGATTCAGCGCCCGGTAGCGGGGCTCGTTGACGACGCCGAAGGCGCCACCGGCATCGACGGACTCGTACTCCAGCCCCAACTCCTGCGCGCACCACAATACTTTCCTGACATTGCTTGAGTTCTTTCGGCCCCAGATCTTGAGCATGACGTCGTCCTGATGAATGTGCGGTCGCCCAGTCTACCCCAGGCGCCCGCCCTGACAATCGCCCACACCTCACGGCGAACTCCTGCGCTCATAGCCTGTCACTGTTCTGACAAGCCGATTGTCGGATGCCGTCTAAGCTCTGATGGATCGCAGAATGCCCTTGGTTTTCACGGAGGAATGAATATGTTGTTGCTGTGGTTAGTGGTTTTGGTGATCGGCGCGGCCTATCTTGCCCACCGACGCATTGCCGCCGTGCCAGCGTTGGCTGCACTTGCCGTGTACCTGCTGCTGATGGGAGTTTTCAGCCACGCCCCCGGTTGGTTGCTGGCAATCCTCTGGCTGATACTGGCGGCCAAGGCCGCGCTGGTATTACTGCCGGACCTGCGCCGCAAAACCTTCAGCGGTCCAATGTTCGGCTGGTTCAAACGCACTTTGCCGCCGATGTCGCAAACCGAGCGCGAAGCGATTGATGCCGGCACCGTATGGTGGGATGGCGAACTATTCAGCGGCCGCCCGAACTGGAACACCCTGCTTGGCTATTCCAAGGCAGAACTGACCGAGGAAGAGCAAGCTTTCATTGACGGCCCCACCGAAACGCTCTGTGCCATGGTCAGCGACTGGCAGATCGGCCAGGACCTCGACTTGCCGCCAGCGGCATGGGAACACATCAAGTCGCACGGCTTCTTCGCCCTGATCATCCCCAAGGAGTACGGCGGCAAAGGCTTCTCTGCCTACGCCCACTCTCAGGTGGCGATGAAACTGGCCACGCGCAGCGGCGACCTGGCATCGACCGTCATGGTCCCCAACTCCCTGGGCCCGGCTGAATTGCTGCTGCACTACGGCACTGACGAACAACGCCAGCACTACCTGCCGCGCCTCGCCCGCGGCGAAGAAATCCCCTGCTTTGCCCTCACCGGTCCTTTGGCCGGATCCGACGCCGGCGCCATGCCCGACACCGGGATAATCTGTAAAGGGCAGTGGCAAGGCGAAGAGGTTATCGGCCTGCGCCTGAACTGGGAAAAGCGCTACATCACCCTCGGCCCTGTCGCTACCTTGCTGGGGCTGGCGTTCAAGGCTTACGACCCGGAGCACCTGCTGGGCGAGGAAGAAGAACTGGGCATCAGCCTGGCACTGATCCCCACCGACACCCCCGGCGTAGAGATCGGCCAGCGCCATCTGCCGCTGGGCGCCGCCTTCATGAACGGGCCGAACAGCGGCAAGGACGTGTTCATCCCGCTGGACTTTCTCATCGGCGGCCAGGATATGCTCGGCAAGGGCTGGATGATGCTGATGAACTGCCTGTCGGTGGGCCGCTCGATCTCGCTGCCAGCAGTAGGCACCGGTGCCGCCAAGTACACCAGCCTGGTCACCGGCCAGTACGCGCGGGTGCGCGAGCAGTTCAATGTGCCACTGGCGGCCTTCGAGGGCATCCAGGAATCCCTGGCGCGGATCGGCGGCAATGCCTTTCTGATGGACAGCGCTCGCCTGCTCACCGCCAAGGCTGTGGACCTGGGAGAAAAGCCCTCGGTGCTGTCGGCCATTCTCAAATATCACCTGACCGAGCGTGGTCGCGAGTGCATCCAGCACGCCATGGATGTACACGGTGGCAAGGGCATCATCATGGGCCCGAACAATTACCTGGGGCGTAACTGGCAAGGTGCCCCCATCTTCATCACTGTCGAAGGCGCCAACATCCTCTCGCGCAACCTGATGATCTTCGGCCAGGGTGCCATCCGCTGCCACCCTTTCGTGCTCAAGGAAATGGCCTTGGCCGCACGCGAAGACCACGACCAGGTGCTCAGGGAATTCGACCAACTGCTCATGCAGCACATTGGCTTCGCGGTCGGCAACGCTGCCAGCACCTTGATCCTGGGACTTGGCCTGGGTCATTTCGAGAAAGCCCCGGGGGACGCCCTCAGCCAGGGTTACTTCCGCGCGCTCAATCGCCAGGCTGCAGCCTTCGCCATGCTCGCCGACCTGTGCATGATGCTGCTCGGTGGTGAACTCAAACGCCGCGAGCGACTGTCGGCTCGTCTGGGTGACGTTCTGAGCAATCTCTACCTGAGCTCGGCCGCCCTCAAGCGCTATCACGACCTCGGCTCCCCGGAGCACCTGCAACCCTTGCTGCGCTGGGCCATGGAAGAAAGCCTCGGGCAAGCCGAGAAAGCGTTGGACCGTCTACTCGACAACTTCCCCAATCGCTTCATTGGCTGCGCGCTGCGCCTGGTGGTGTTCCCGTTCGGGCGCCGGCATACCGGCCCGAGCGATGAGCTGGATGCTGAGGTAGCCGCCTTGATTGGCCGCACCAAAGGCGACCCGGCCCTGGAAGAGCTGCTTGCCGGTTGTTATCGCCCGCAGGAGGCCGATGACCCGGTGGGTGCCCTGCAGCATGCCTGCAACTTGCTCGACGAGTGCGAGCCGCTGCATAAAAAACTGCATCAAGCGCTCAAGAGTGGCCAGGTCAATCCCGCGCCGGGTGAATCGACCATCGATGCCGCCTTGCGCACAGGCGCCCTTGAGGCTGCAGAGGCGCAAACCCTGCATGCCGCCGAAGCAGCTCGTCGCCGCGTCATTGATGTCGATGCTTTCAGCAAGGAGGCGCTGCTGCCTAGCCCCGGCAAAATTCGCTAAGGGCCGGGACATCGGGCGCTGGGAGCCGTATACTCCCGCGCCCGTTTTTGCTCAAGAGGACTGCCTGCATGGCTACCGATCGCCTGGAATACCATCTCGCCCTGCTTACCCACCTGCGCACCATTCTGGTTGCCCTGGGTGAGGCCGAGCAGGTGCCGGAAGAAAGCCACGCGCTGTTCCTGGAGCGCTTCG
>Ga0247821_10001185_pt1 | contig 14491 bp, 11 predicted proteins | sample 13C_Glycerol_Day_FD_192481 | JGI IMG/M metagenome (GOLD analysis project Ga0247821, IMG submission 192481) | Soil microbial communities from agricultural site in Penn Yan, New York, United States - 13C_Glycerol_Day14 | ecosystem: Environmental > Terrestrial > Soil > Agricultural land | place... | reverse complement strand
GCCGGCCGTCTACTCGTCGATCGTGGTCGGTCCGCCGGTGACCGGTGCCGACGGCAAGTTCTACATGCCGGGCCAGCAGGTGATGGGGATCCCGGCGAAGTCGGACAACCAGGCCGCCGCGGCCGCGTGGCTGAAGTACGTCGCCGCGCCCGAGCAGCAGCTCGCGCTGTGCAAGCTGGTGCCGATCTACCCGTCGTCGGTGAAGGCCCTCGCGGACCCGTTCTTCACCGACATCAGCGGAACCACACCGGCCGACCAGGCCCGGAAGATCCTCATCGACACCTTCAAGCAGAGCGTGGACGCGTCGATGGGCTCCGGCAACGACGAGCAGCTGCGGCAGCTGTTCGACGACCAGGTGCGCGCGTACATGTCGGGCACCAAGACCGCGAAGCAGGCACTGGACGACGCCGAGAAGGCGTGGAACGACACACTGGCGAAGGGTAAGTAGACGTGACGGACACACTGCGGATCGGGATCGTCGGCGCGGGGATCATGGGCCGCGGCAACGCGTTGTCGTTGTCCGGCCGGGCCGACGCCTCGATCACCGCGGTCACGAGCCGCTCGGCGGAGTCGGCCGAGCGGCTGGCCGACGAGATCGCCGGGCGGGGCGCCCGGCCGGTCGTCCATCCCGATCTCGAAGCTTTGCTGGCCAGTGACACCGTCGACGCCGTCGTGCTGACCACGCCCGACGACCTGCACGGCGAGATGATGGTCCGGGCCGCGGAGGCCGGGAAGCACATCCTGGTCGAGAAGCCGATGACGACCTCGGTCGCGGAGGCGGACGCGGCCGTGAAGGCGATCCGGGACAACGGCGTGATCGCGATGTGCCTGTTCAACCACCGCTGGGTGCCGGCGTACGCCCAGGCCTACGAGCTGCTCGACGGCCTCGGCGACGCCGCGGTCGCGTACGCCCGCAAGGACGACACGATCTTCGTGCCGACCGAGATGCTGTCCTGGGCCGACCGCACGACCTGCGCCTGGTTCCTGTCCAGTCACGACATCGACCTGGTCTCCTGGCTGCTCCGCGACCAGGTCAGCCGGGTCTACGCGACCGCACGCTGGGGCAAGCTCCGGTCGCTCGGGATCGAGACCCCGGACGCCATCCAGATCCAGGCCGAGTACTCGCGCGGCGCGGTCGCGACGTTCGAGTCCGCGTGGATCTATCCCAACACGTTCCCGACGACGGTCGACTCGTACGTCGCGGTGGTCGCCGACAACGGCGTCGTACAGCTCGACCGGCAGAAGGAGAACGTCGTACTGGCGCGTCCCGACGGCTACACGTACCCGCGGAACATGCTGCAACGCGTCATGCACGGCATCCCCGCCGGCGCCTACGTCGACGCGATCGCCCACTGGGTCGACTGCTGCCGCACCGGCCGCGAACCCCTCATCACGATCGAGAGCAGCCGCAACGTCACCGCCGTACTGGAGGCTGCGCACCTCTCCATCGAGACCCGCCAACCCGTCGACGTCTCCATGCTGGTCGCTTGACGTCCTCCGCGCCGCGACGGCTCGGATTCCAACACCACTACGCGGAGGTAGCGAGTTGAGGTTCACAGTTCTCAGCGACCAATACCGCAGTCGCTCCCTGCGCGTTCACGGCCCGTCCGGCCGCGATATTGATTGCAGCATTCACATCAGCGTTCGCGGCGTGCCCGCACGACCGACAACGGAAGACGGCTTGGCTCTCGCGCGCCTCCTTGTCCCTGGTCCCACAGCGCGAACACGTCTGCGATGTGTAGGCCGGGCAGATCCGCTTCACGCGGCCCGGTGCCTTCTGTTCGAGCCGCTCGACCAGTGCGCCCCAACCATTGGCGAGGATGCTCCGATTGAGCCGGGACTTCTGCCGGACGTTGCGGCCAGGGGAGTCGACGGTGCCCTTGGACGATCTCGTCATGTTCGTGATGTTCAGATCTTCCACCCGGATCACGTCGAACCGGCGTGCGAGATCAGTACTCGTCTCTTCAATCCAGTTCCTGCGGCGGTCGGCCTCGCGAGCCCTGAGCCTCGCAATTGCGAGCTTGGTCTTTGCTCTCCGATTACTGCCCTTCCGGGCACGGGCGAGACGCTTCTGCAGACATCGCAGACGGACCTTCTCGCCAGCAGTCATTATCGGCACCTTCAGCATCTCGCCGGTGCTCAAGGCCGCCGACACCGTCACACCACGATCGATACCGACCACCTCGCCCGTACCCGGGCCTGGAATCGGGGTTGGAATTGCGGCGAACGCGATGTGCCAACGGCCGGACCGGTCGCGGGTCACCCGATACGACTTCGCATCGGGCAGGGGCCTGGACAACCGGAACCTGACCCAACCGACCTTCGGAACCAGGACGCGTGCCCACCGGTGATTCAGCTTCTCCACCCGCTGAGCTTGCGGGCCGACGATGCGAAACCCTTCGTGGATGCCAGCCTTTCGCCAGGTGGGTCGCTGGTGAGTGCCGCCGAAAAAGTTGGCGACGGCCTGGTCGAAGTCACGCAATGCCTGCTGCTGTACGGTCTGCGACCCGGCCCGCAGCCACGCATTGTCCGCCCGGGCCTCGGTGAGTTGCCGGGACTGCTCCACGAACCGGGGCGGGCTGCAACGGCGGCCCACAGACCACATGGACCACTGCTCCAAGGCGACGTTCCACACGTATCGGGCGTGTGCGCATTGCCCCAGCAGCATCACTTCCTGCTCCGGCGTCGGGGTAAGGCGGAAGCGGCTCACGAGAGGAATGCAATCACGATGCACCGACAGTTCCACCGCTGTTCGGCGGTCCGGACTGCTCCCCAGTCTGAAGACCAGCATCCTTTTCGCGAGTCCCGATGAAGGACGGTCCTGAGAAGCTGCGGCACATCGACGGGCGGATCAATCGGATCGGGACGGACGACCTGATCAAGGCGTTCGGGTCGCCGGCTACTGATCTGGCGGGGCTGCGGGCCTTTGTCGGTGGGCAGTTGCAGCGGCCTGCCTGGCCGTTGCCCGAGTGGGCCTCGGCGACGCGGGCTACTCCGGCGGCGGATGCCGTACTGGCTGCGGCTGCTCCGTTGCTGGATGGTGTGGACGTCACGGGGAGTGGGCTGGGCCGGTCGCAGCTGTACGGCTTCCACTACCTCGGGTGGCTGGCTCCTGGTGTGCACGCCTGGCAGCTGACCGGAGACATCCGCTATCTGCAGGCTTTTGAGCAGCATCTGGACGAGTGGGTGTCACGCCGGGACTCAGTGACTGGCGAATGGCCAGGGCTGGACGTCATCTGGTACTCGCTCGGCACTTGGGCCCGCTGCCGCAGCCTGCTGCCGGCACTCGAAGTACTGACCGACTCGCCGCTGTCCGACCGTGTGTGGGGCCAGCTGGTCGCAACACTCGTCGGCGGAGCCCGCTGGGCGTACGACGAGCATGACGTGTTCCGGCACGGGAACTGGCAACTCGTGTGCGCCACGGAGCTGCTGCACCTCAGCGCCGTACTGCCGTCGCTGGTGGAGTCGGCGGCGTGGGCGGAGCGTGCGCGGCAGCGGATCGAGGAACACCTGGTGCTGGACGTCTATCCGGACGGTGGGCACTACGAGCGGTCGCCTGGGTACCACCGGATGGTGTTGACGGCACTGCAGACCGCTGCACGGATCGACCCGGCGGTGGCGGCACATCCCCGGTTCACCGCCATGCACACGTGGATGTGCGAGCTGGTGTCGTCCGGCGGCTGGCTGCCTCATCTGCAGGACAGCGGGATCGAATGGCCGGCAGCGTCGTTGCTGCGCGGGAGTTACCTGCTGAACGACCCGGTGCTCGCACAGATCGCGGGACAGTGGCTGTCGCCTTCGGAGTTCGCTGCCGAGGTGGCGACCTTTCCGACGCGGCCGGACCGTGCGGAGTGGCTGTTGCCGGCAGCGGTTCCTGAGTTGCCGCCGGCCACCGTGCTGCCCGAGTCCGGCTACACGATCCTGCGCGGTCCTGAGGTGCGTGCGGTGATCAACCACGGGCCGCACATCGAGCACGAGCTGGAGTCGCACTCGCATCGCGCCGTACTGGATCTGGTGCTGGACGGGTGGGGACAGCCGTTGCTCTGGGAGGCGGGTGGCCCCCCGAGCTACGACGATCCTCTGTATCAGACGTGGTACCAGTCAGGCCGCGGTCACAACACGGTGCTCGTGGACGACCAGGAGCTGTCCACTGACCGACGCGTCGCCGTCGACTCGCTGGTGGATGCCGACGTAGTAGCGATCTTCTCCGCCCGCCACCACGGCAACGGCCTTGAGCAGGCGCGGACGGTCGCGCTGGTCCGCGAGGAACCGTCGTACGTCGTCGTCACCGACCACGCTGACGGCCGACACACGTTCCAGGCGAACTGGCACGCCCTGCATCCATGGCGCCAGGTAGGGCCTCTCGCTTACGACGCCACCGGCCCCGACGGACCCGGCCTGCTGCTGGTCGAGGCGGCCGATCCAGCAACAACCACCGCCCGGGTCTCCGAGGGGGTCGCCCGTCGTCCGGTTCTCGCTCGTCGGGTGGGCGAATACGGCCCGCTGCATTCACTCGGCCTTACGCGGTCGACCGGGGACTTCACGACCGTACTGATCCCGCACGCCGGCGCCGAACCGCCCGAGGTGTCAGTGCAAAGCATCGACGGCGAACTGGTCGTTACATCCGGAAAGACGGTCGACCGGATCGGCCCGTCGACCTGGACGCGGATCGTCGACGGACAGTTGTCGTGGGCAACCGGTTGGCGAGTCCGGGCGCTGCCCGAGGTGCTCCGGAGCACCGACGAGGTCGACGTCGTGGCCAAGGTGAGCGGAGACCACGTGCGTTTCTCGATCACCTGCGCGGGGCGATGCGGTCTGTGGGTCCGGGCGGGTGGCGAGATTCGGCTCGGCGGCACGATCATTGACACGACGACCGAGAACGAATGGGCTCACCTCACCCTCCCGTACGCCGGGCCCTGGACTGTTGACGGGGTGTGGCATGGGTGACGCCGTGACCGAGGGCTGGTTCGATGCGCGGATCGTGAGCGGCGCGCATCCGGCGTCGCTGCTGCCGCCCACCGACCGGGACGCGATCGCCGCCCACCTCGACCGGTACGCGCTGTCTGGTGCCCTGGTGAGCGCGATGGCGTCCTGGTTGCACGATCCTGTCGGCGGGAACGCGGAAGCCTCCGCGGTCGCGCACAGTCTGGCCGATCGCGGCGTGCTGGCCTGCTGGACGGCCGTGCCCGCGACACCCGGTGAGCTCGACTCCCTGACAGGGCTGGTGAATCGCGCCGTCGACGACGGGGTCGCCGCGTTCCGGATCCACCCGGCGTCCCACGGCTTCTCCCCCGCGCTGCTCGACGAGTTGTACGACGCGCTGCAGGCCCGTCACCTGCCGTTGTGCGCGGACGCCGCGGAACTGCCGTGGCCGGACCTGACCCGGATCGCGCTCCGCTTCCCGGAGCTGCCGATCATCGTGTCGAACCTCGGCTACCGCAAGCTGCGCGAGCTGTGGGCCGTGCTCGACGCTCACCCCACCGTGTACGTCGATCTGGTCGACTTCGCCGCACACCAGGGCGTCGAGTGGCTGGCCGCCAACAACCTCGCCGACCGGCTGCTGTTCGCGACCGGCCTGGGCGTCCGCGATCCCGGCGAGAGCGTCGTCCGGCTCGCGTGGTCGGGCCTCGACGACGCAACGGTTCGGCTGGTCGGGTCCGGCACCGCCGGCAGGCTGTTCCGGAGCGGGGTCCGGTCATGATCGGGCGCCGGCCGCAGCATCGGATCGTCGACGTGCACGCGCACCTCGGCCCGTACTCGCTGTTCTTCATCCCCGAGCCGGACGCCGCGACGATGGTCGCGGTGATGGACCGTACCGGCACCGACGTCACCGTGCTCTCGGCGAACCGCGCGATCCAGCAGGACGCGCACCTGGGCAACTCCGAGTCGCTCGCCGCGGTCGACGCGTACCCGGACCGGATCGCGGCGTACGCGGTCGTCAACCCGTGGCAGGACCCGGAGCGGGAACTCGAACGGGTCGCGAGTGACGACCGGTTCGTCGGGATCAAGGTGCATCCGAGCCTGCACCGCTACCCGGTCACCGGCGCGCGGTACGCCGCGGTGTGGAAGTTCGCCGAGTCCACCGGCTGCCCCGTCCTCAGTCACTCCGAGCACCAGTCGCCGTACGACGCCCCCGCGCTGTTCCGGACCGTCGCGGAGCGGTACCCGGGGACGTCGGTCATCCTCGGGCACGCCGGCATCACACCGGCCGGTGTGGACGAGGCGATCGCGGCGGCGAGCCGCTACGACTCGCTCTGGCTCGAGGTCTGCGGTTCGCAGATGACCGGGCCGCTGATCCGCTCGATGGTCGACCAGGTGGGCAGCGGCCGGGTGCTGTTCGGTTCGGACTTCCCGTTCATCGACCAGCGGATGTCGCTGGGCCGGGTGGTCTGCGCACCGCTGTCGGAGAGTCAACGCCAAGATGTTCTCAGCGGGAACGCCCGCAAGCTGTTCCGGTGGCGGCCGTTGCCGGACGGGCCAGGAGAACGAGGGGTTGACCTATGACCGACGAGACACAGCAGACCGAGCAGGTGTCCGGCGAGCGCCTGCCGTCCGTGACGGTCGGTCTGTTCGGGCCGCGCCGGCTGGTGAAGACCATGTCGGAGGTCGGCCAGGAGGTCGCGGAGCGGTCCGCGCACGGCGTGCGGTTCCTGACCGGCGGGTACGACGACCTGTCGGAGGCCGAGGAGCGATATCTCCGGCTGCGGGACCGGATCGACTCGGCGGTGTTCCCCGGCCCGTGGGCGTTCGACCTGGCGACGACCGGCCACTGGCTCACTGTCCCGTCGACGCACCTGCCGCTGACCGGCGCCGCGCTGTACGCCGCTCTGCTGCGCGCCTCGCTGACGATCCCGGACGTCGACGAGGCGTACAGCGAGATCGGCCTCGACACCGCGCAGGTGTACGACGTCCCGTACGAAGGGCCCGAGTCGGTGGCCGGCTTCGCGGCGTTCCACCGGGAGAAGTTCGAGCGCCAGCACACCACCGTCGCGCTGACCACGATCCTGTCCGTGGAGCGCGAGCTGCGCGCGGACGGCGTACCCGTACTGCGGATCGCGCCGACGCGATCGAGCGTGCGGGACGCGCTGGAGACCGCCGTGCTGCTCGGGCAGGGCACGCGGATGGGTGCGCACCAGCTCGCGATGATCGCCGTACAGGTCATTCCGTCCGGTGCCGAGTCAGGTGACTACTGGCAGCAGGAGCTGGCGTTGTCGACGCATCAGAAGCTGCTGTCCGAGGCCCGCCAGGTCGGTGCATCGGTAACGCGTCGCTCAGACACGCTCTTCCTCGTCACCACGACGTACGGCGCTCTGCTGCGGCTGACAGAGCAGTTCGCCGTCGCGCCCTTCCTTGGTGCGTTGACGGCACAGCTGGGCGTACCTGTCGCTGTAGGCGCGGGCACTGGCCAGACTGCGCGTGCTGCCGAGGCAAACGCGCTCATGGCCGTTGAGGAATCTGTTGCGGCCGGCGGCAAGGTAGCGGTGTATCTGGACGGCAGCAGCGACCGGCTGGACCTGGAGCCCGGTGCTGCGACGACTGACGCCGCACCGATCGACGGTACGTCGCCGATCGACCAGCGGGCGCTGGAGATCGTCACCTCGATCGCCTCTGCCATGAGCTCCGCGCCGGGCCGGCAGGTCGTGGTTGACGTCGAGAGCGTCGCCGCGATCATGCAGGTCACCCAGCGCACCGGACGCCGGATGCTGAAGGAGCTGGTCGAGGCAGGTCTCGCTTGGCCGCTACCGCCGGCTCGCTCGACCGGGGGCGGACGGCCACGCCAGCAGTTCCGGCTACTGACCGAGAAGCTCGACTAGGAGGACGCTGTGCCCACACAAGCCGACCACCTCTATGCACGCGCCAAGAAGGTGATCGCCGGCGGCGTCTCCAGCGACGCGCGGCGCGCCGACAAGCCGCTGTTCGTCGACCACGCCCGCGGCGCCGAGCTGTGGGACGTGGACGGCAAGAGGTACCTCGACTACGTGCTGGGGCAGGGCCCGAACCTGCTCGGCCACGCCGCGCCGCTCGTCGCGGACGCGGTCTCCGCACAGGTACGCCGTGGCGTCGCGTACGCGGCGCAGCATGAGCTGGAGGCCGAGGTCGCCGAACGCCTGTGCAGCATGGTGCCGGCGGCCGAGCTGGTCCGTTTCAACAGCGTCGGCTCGGAGGCGGTGCATGGCGCGATCCGGCTGGCCCGCGGGCACACCGGACGGCCCAAGATCGTGAAGTTCGAGGGCAACTACCACGGCTGGCTCGACCCGGTCCTCTACAGCGTGCACCCCGACCTCGCGCTGGCCGGCGACGCCAAGCACCCGACCGCGGTCGGCGGTACCGCGGGCCAGCCGCGCCACGACGCGGACGACCTGATCGTCCTGCCCTACAACGATCTTCCCGCCGTCGCCGCGGTGCTCGACCAGTGCGGGGACGAGGTCGCCGCTGTCATCCTCGAGCCGCTGCTCTGCAACACCGGCTGCATCACGCCCTCCCCCGGCTACCTCGAAGGGCTGCGGGAGCTCACCAGGCAGCACGGGTCGTTGCTGATCTTCGACGAGATCATCACCGGGTTCCGGGTCGCTCCGGGCGGGGCGGGCGAACTGCTCGGCGTCGTCCCCGATCTGGCCGCGTTCGGGAAGGCGATGGCCGGCGGGATGCAGGTATCCGCGCTCGTCGGCTCGGCCGAGGTGATGGGGTCGATCGCCGACGGCAAGGTTGCGCACGCGGGCACGTTCAACTCGCACCCGGTCGCGATGGCCGCGGCCGACGCCGTCCTGACGTACCTCGACGAGAAGCGTGCCTCGGTCTACCCACCGCTCACCTCGACCGGTCAGCGGTTGATGGCCGGCCTGCGGACGGCGGCGGAGCGCCACGGCGTACCGCTGCTCGTCGACGGTCCTGGTCCGGTGTTCCAGACCTACATCACGGACCAGGCCGCCGTCACGGACTATCGGTCGTTCGCCGCCTGCGACCGGGCCGCGATGGCTCGGTTCCACGCGGGGTTGTTCGCTGCCGGGATCAACATCGTCCCGCGCGGGCTGTGGTTCCTGTCCACCGAGCACACCGCGGACCAGGTCGACGAGACTCTTGCGGCAGCGGACTCAGTGCTTTCCTCCCTGTAGGAACGGGATCGAACGGCCTGCGATCCTGCCCACGAGAAGGAGGCCGGGAACCCGCCGTACGGCGGACCCGGCCTCCTGCTGAGCAACGAGTGTCAGGCGCTCTTCTCGCGCCGGTCGCGCTTGCTGCGCTCGATCTGGTCGCGCGGGATCAGCGTCGGGTTCACGTTCTCCAGGACGACCTCGCCGGTGACGACGACCTTCGCGACGTCCTCGCGGCTGGGCACCTCGTACATCACGTTCAGGAGGACTTCCTCCATGATCGCCCGCAGGCCACGGGCGCCGGTGCCGCGCAGCAGCGCCTGGTCCGCGATCGCCTCGACCGCGTCGTCATTGAACTCGAGCTCGACGTTGTCGATCTCGAACAGCCGCCGGTACTGCTTGACCAGCGCGTTCTTCGGCTCGGACAGGATCTTGATCAGCGCCTCGCGGTCCAGCGGGGACACCGTCGTGATCACCGGGAGCCGGCCGATGAACTCGGGGATCAGACCGAACTTGAGCAGGTCCTCCGGCATGACGTCGGCATACCCGCCGAGCTCCTTCGGCTTCTCCGGCTCGCGGCTCGTGTTGAAGCCCAGCGTCTTCTTGCCGACCCGCTGCTCGACCATGTGGTCCAGGCCGGCGAACGCGCCGCCGACGATGAACAGCACGTTGGTCGTGTCGATCTGGATGAACTCCTGGTGCGGATGCTTGCGGCCGCCCTGCGGCGGCACACTCGCCGTCGTCCCCTCGAGGATCTTCAGCAGCGCCTGCTGGACACCCTCGCCGGAGACGTCCCGGGTGATCGACGGGTTCTCGCTCTTGCGGGCGATCTTGTCGACCTCGTCGATGTAGATGATCCCGGTCTCGGCCTTCTTGACGTCGTAGTCCGCCGCCTGGATCAGCTTCAGCAGGATGTTCTCGACGTCCTCACCGACGTACCCGGCCTCGGTCAGCGCCGTCGCGTCCGCGATCGCGAACGGGACGTTCAGCATCCGGGCGAGCGTCTGGGCGAGATAGGTCTTGCCGCAGCCGGTCGGGCCGATCAGCAGGATGTTCGACTTGGCCAGCTCGACGGCCTCGTCCTTCGCGTGCCGGCCGGCGCTCGACGCGCCCTGGCCGTCGCGGACCCGCTTGTAGTGGTTGTAGACCGCCACCGCGAGTGCCTTCTTGGCCACGTCCTGACCGACGACGTATGCGTTGAGGAAGTCGTAGATCTCCCGCGGCTTGGGCAGCTCGGTGAGTCCGACCTCGGAGCCCTCGTTCAGCTCCTCCTCGATGATCTCGTTGCAGAGATCGATGCATTCGTCGCAGATGTAGACGCCGGGACCGGCGATGAGCTTCTTCACCTGCTTCTGGCTCTTTCCGCAGAACGAGCACTTGAGCAGATCGCCGCCGTCACCAATGCGTGCCACCGGGACAGATCCCTTCTATGCGCAGTCGGACCGTTTTCGACGGTACCCCGTCCGGGGCCGAAAAACCGCGCTCGCCACCGGGTTGTGACTACGCCGGTGGCGAACGCGTCAAGCTCTTGACAGCCGGTCAGACCGGCCGAGCCTGATCTGAACCTGTTCAGACGCCGGCCGGGACCGGGGCCTTGAGGGACTGCAGGACGTCGTCGATCAGGCCGTACTCGATCGCCTGCTCGGCCGTCAGGAACTTGTCCCGCTCGATGTCCCGGGACACTTCCTCGTGCGACTTGCCGCTGGCGTCGGCGATCATCTTCTCCAGCAGCGCGCGCAACCGGAGGATCTCGTTCGCCTGGATCTCGATGTCACTCGACTGGCCGTAGGTGCCCTCGGTGGCCGGCTGGTGGATGATGATCCGGCTGTTCGGCAGGGCGAGCCGCTTGCCCGGCGTACCGGCGGCGAGCAGCACGGCGGCGGCCGACGCGGCCTGGCCGAGGCAGACCGTCTGGACGTCCGGCTTGATGTAGCGGACCGTGTCGTAGATCGCGGTCAGCGCGGTGAACGAGCCGCCGGGCGAGTTGATGTAGATGCTGATGTCGCGGTCGGAGTCCATCGACTGCAGGCACAGCAGCTGCGCCATCACGGCGTTCGCGATCTCGTCGGTGATCGGCGTGCCGAGGAAGATGATCCGGTCCTCGAACAGCTTCGTGTACGGGTCGATCCGGCGCATGCCGTACGACGTGCGCTCCTCCCACTGCGGGATGAAGTAGTTCATTGGTGCGTCCTTAACTGACGGAGTGGGAGATCAGGAGTTCGGGCTGCCCTGGCTGAGCTGAGCGGCGCTGCTGACCACGTGGTCGATGAAGCCGTACTCCTTCGCCTGGTCGGCGGTGAACCAGCGGTCCCGGTCGGCGTCGTTCTCGACCTGCTCGAGCGGCTGACCGGTGTGCTCCGAGATCAGCCGGAACAGCAGCGCCTTCAGGTGCAGCGACTGCTCGGCCTGGATCTTGATGTCCGACGCCGTTCCGCCCATACCGCCGGAGGGCTGGTGCATCATGATCCGCGCGTGCGGCAGAGCGAAGCGCTTGTTCTTCGCGCCGGCGCAGAGCAGGAACTGACCCATCGAGGCCGCCAGGCCCATCCCGACGGTGGCGACGTCGTTGGAGATCCACTGCATGGTGTCGTAAATCGCCATGCCGGAGTCCACCGAGCCACCCGGCGAGTTGATGTACAGCCAGATGTCCGCGTTGGGATCCTGCGCGTTCAGCAGCAGCATCTGCGCGCAGATCGCGTTCGCGTTGTCGTCGCGAACCTCGGACCCCAAGAAGATGATCCGATTTTTCCGCAGCTCGCGGTAGATGTCGTCGTCTTGTCCGCCGGATCCATTGCCGCCCGCGGCGGTGGGGCTGGCTGCAAATGTCTCGTTCACGAACCCGACATTACTGGTCGGCGGCGACAGACCTAAGGCTGGGCCGGAGGTGTTCGCTCACGGCGCATCGCCCGCCCGCCGTTCGTCTGCTGTGAGCGAATTCGGGCACGTTCACCAGCCGCACAGGACAACGGATCCGGATTCGTCGGCCGCTGCCTCGTCAGGTACCTCCGGCGGGGCCGGGCGCTCCGGTTCGCACCGTACCTCCGGCTCCTGCAGCAGCGCGGTCACACCCGGCCCCCTCGCCTGGAAATCGTTTCACCAGCCACCGTAGGCGAGGTTTCTTGCGATCGTGTCGCGATCGTCCGGCGAACATGCGTACGGCCCGGATCCCACCTGGGGTCCGGGCCGTACGGGGTCTTGCTCTGTTCTTGCGAGGGTCGTGCGGCGGGTCAGGCCTTCGCCGGCTCCGGCTCCTCGGCGGTCGCCTCGGCCTCGGCGGCCTCCGGGTCGGCGTAGGTGCCGTCCGGCTGCAGGGTCTTCAGCTCGACCGTGTTGCCGGAGGCGTCGGTGACCTTGGCGTTCTCCACCAGGTAGGCCAGCGCCTTGCCGCGGACGACCTCGGACACCAGGCTCGGGACCAGGTTGTTCTCCACCGCGTGCTGGGCGAACTGGTCCGGGCTGACGCCGGAACGCTGCGCGTGCCGGACGATGTGCTCGGTGAGCTCCTGGTCGTTGACGCTCAGCTCCTGCTGCTCGGCCACCAGGTCGAGCACGAACTGCGCCTTGATCGCGTCCTCGGAGCGCTTCTTCAGGTCCTCGTCGAACTCGTCCTGGGTCTGCTCCTCGCCCTCGAGGAACTGCTCCATGGTCATCCCGGAGTAACCGAGCTGCTGCTCCAGGTTCTCCTTGCGGGCGGCCAGCTCGTCGGTCAGCAGGCCCTCGGGGACCGGCACGTCGACCAGCGTCAGGATCTTCTCCAGCACGGCGTCGCGCGCCTCGCCGGCCTGCTCGAGCCGCTTGCCGCGCTCCAGCCGGCCCTGCACGTCGGCCTTCAGCTCGTCGGCGGTGTCGAACTCCGACGCGGTCTGCGCGAACTCGTCGTCGAACTCCGGCAGCTCCTGCTCCTTGACCGCGGTCACGGTCACCTCGACGTCGACGTCGTCGCCCTTCAGCGAACCGCCGACCAGCTGGGTGACGAAGGTCTTCTTCTCGCCCGCGGTCAGGCCGATGACCGCCTCGTCCAGCCCGTCCAGCAGCTGACCGCTGCCGACCTGGTAGGACAGGCCGGTCGCCTGCGCCTCCTCGACCTTCTCGCCGTCCTTGCTGGCCGACAGGTCGATCGTGATGAAGTCCTTGTCGGCGACCGCGCGCTCGACCGGGTTCAGCGAGCCGAACCGCTGGCGCAGCGCCTCGATCTGCTCGGTCACCTCGTCGTCGGACACCGCGATGTCCTCGACCTCGGCCTCCAGGCCCTCGAGGTCCGGCAGCGTGATCTCCGGGCGGACCTCGACCTCGGCGGAGAACTGCAGGCTCTCCTTGTCGTTGAACTCGGTCACGTCGACCTCAGGCCGGCCGATCGCCTTCACCTGGTTGTCACTGACCGCCTGCGAGTACAACTTCGGGAGGGCGTCGTTGATCGCCTCCTCGAGCACCGGGCCGCGGCCGACCCGCTGGTCGATGACCTGCGGCGGGATCTTGCCCTTGCGGAAGCCCGGCACGACGATCTGCTGGCCGATGCTCTTGTACGCCGCGTCGAGGCTCGGCTTGAGCTCCTCGAACGGCACCTCGACGATGAGCTTGACCTTGGTCGGGCTCAAGGACTCGACGGTGCTCTTCACGGTGGCGGTTCTCCTTGATTCGGTGACATGTTGCGACGCCGGACAGCCGACGCCACAGCCGGTGCTGCACGGGGTTTGTCGGGGCGACAGGACTCGAACCTGCGGTCTCCTGCTCCCAAAGCAGGCGCGCTAGCCACTACGCTACGCCCCGCAGTGACCGCACGAGTCTAGCCGCCCAGAACCAGTGCTCGCGCCACCGGGGCCCCCGAAAACCCGTTTTGGGTCCACAGGGCTCCGTATGGAATCATGTCCGAGCACCGCGGGTGTAGCTCAATGGTAGAGCCCCAGTCTTCCAAACTGGCTACGCGAGTTCGATTCTCGTCACCCGCTCGGGCGAGCGGCGAGGTGTGCCGACGGAAAGCGTCGGCCTGCCTCGCCCTCTTCTTTTGTGCGCCTTCGCTTCGCTCGGCGCAGGCGGGGGCTTCGCCACCCGCACCCCCTTGGCGTGGGCTGGGTCCGCTGGTTGCCGCTGCTCCGTCAGGTGGGGATCCAGGACGGCCACCAGGTGGGGACACCGCCGGGGCATCGCGGGTCGGGTGAGTCGGCTGGTGTGCCTTGCCAGGCGAAGATGAACCACGCGACGACGACCACGGCGGCAAGGCCGGCCAGTACGCCGAGCAGTTTCTGAGGCCGGGTGCTGCCGGAGACGACTGCGAAGACCAGGCCGAACAGGAACGTGTTGACGACCCACAGGAACGGCAGCACGAAGAACAACAGAGTCCCGGAGTTGGCGCCCGCATTGACACCGACATCGCAGGCCGCCCACCCATGGCCCATGAGAGC
>Ga0247821_10001182_pt1 | contig 14505 bp, 10 predicted proteins | sample 13C_Glycerol_Day_FD_192481 | JGI IMG/M metagenome (GOLD analysis project Ga0247821, IMG submission 192481) | Soil microbial communities from agricultural site in Penn Yan, New York, United States - 13C_Glycerol_Day14 | ecosystem: Environmental > Terrestrial > Soil > Agricultural land | place... | reverse complement strand
GGAATACGACCAGGCCGGGGTGAGCTTGAACACGTTCTTGTCGTTGACCTGGGCCAACGGGCTCCAGCGCTGGGCGTTGGTGCCCATACCGTACTGCAGCACGTTGCCGGTGCTCTTGTGGTCATCGGCGATGTCATCCCAGCTCACCGGCTTGGCGAAGGCGGGTGCGGTCAGGGCCAGGCTGCCCATCAGCAACACGGCATGCACGGCGGCAGTCAGAGGCTTAAGCGAGGCGGGTAACGATCTTATTGTCATGGTTGGAGTTCCCAATGAAGGTTTTGGCCCTTCTAGCCTGGGATTTCCCTGCGCGGCTTGATACGGAAAAACTCCCGCCCTTTGCGGGAAAACTTCCCAAACCACCTGTGATTTGGCACTGCTCCACAAGCGCTACGACCAAGGGAGTAGAGCGCGGCCCCCAAAGCAGCATGGGGCGGTAGCCGGTGGCTGCCTAAGCTGGCGAGCAACCTTTCAGTCGAGAGGTGTACGCGTGCAAACAGCAGTCGAGGGCAGAACAATGACAACAGCAAAAAACGCCTGGTTGAGCCTGATGGTGGTGGGCAGCCTGATCAGCAGTGCGGCGGTGTTCGCCCATGGCAACGTCACGCCGACGGCGGTCAACATCGGCAACCTTGAAAAGCTTGGTGAAGAGTGGCGAGCGGAAAACCCCTACCGCAACAGCAAGGATCACGACGAGGCAGTCTCGATTGGCGCATCGGCCTACAACCAGAACTGCGCGGCCTGCCATGGCCTGGAAGCCAAGTCGGGGGGCATCGCACCGGACCTGCGTTTGCTCGATGAGGGTGCGGCGGGCGATGAGTGGTTTGTGGAGCGGGTGCGCAATGGCGCGGTGCGCGACGGCCGGGTGTACATGCCCAAGATGGCGGACTACCTGAGCCAGGAAGCGCTGTGGGCCGTGCGCAGTTACCTGGATACCGTGCACATGGATGAGTGACGGTAGGAGCGGGCTCGCCCCGCGAAAGGCCGCTGAAGCTGCCGCCTAGGCTACGACCACCGCATGGCTGCCGTCTTGGCGTGACGCTGCGGTCGTGATCTGTCCATCAGATCGCTTCGCGGGGCAAGCCCGCTCCCACCGTAGGAGCGGGCTTGCCCCGCGAGAGGCCATTACAGGGTGTAGTGCTTGAGCTCCCGGGCAATCAGCATGCGCTGGATTTCGCTGGAGCCTTCGTAGATCTGGGTGATCCGCGCATCGCGGTAGTAGCGCTCGACCGGATAGTCCTCCAGATACCCATACCCGCCATGCACCTGGATCGCCTTGGAGCAGACCCGTTCGGCCATCTCGGAGGCGAACAGCTTGGCCTGCGAGGCTTCGCTCAGGCACGGTTTGCCGGCGCTGCGCAGGCGTGCGGCATGCAGGATCAGCAGGCGTGCAGCGTTGATCTGCACCTGCATGTCGGCGAGCAGGTTGGCGATGCTCTGGTGCTCATTGATCGGCTTGCCGAACTGTATGCGGTCACGGGAGTACACCAGGGCTGCTTCAAACGCGGCGCGGGCGATGCCCAGGGCCTGGGCGGCGATGCCGATGCGACCGCCTTCGAGGTTGGAGAGGGCAATCGCCAGGCCTTTGCCGCGCTCACCGAGCATGTTGGCGGCGGGAATGCGGCAGTTGTTCAAAGTGACCGCGCAGGTGTCCGAGGCGCGGATGCCCATCTTGTGTTCGCTGCGATCGACCACGAAGCCTTCGTTGTCGGTGGGCACCAGGAACGCCGAGATGCCTTTCTTGCCCAGGTCCGGGTCGGTGACGGCAAAGACGATGGCAAGGCCTGCACGCCGGGCGTTGCTGACAAACTGCTTGGCACCATTGATGACCCAGTGATCACCCTGCAGCTCGGCACGGGTGCGCAGGTTGTGCGCCTCGGAGCCGGCCTGGGGTTCGGTCAGGCAGAAGCAGCCGATCACCTCACCACTGGCCAGGCGCTCGAGCCAGGTCTGCTGCTGTTCGGCGTTGCCGTAGGCGAGCAGGGGGCCGCAGCCGACCGAGTTGTGGATGCTCATCAAGGCACCGGTGGCGCCATCGCCGGCGGCGATCTCTTCAACGGCCAGGGCGTAGGCGACATAGTCGGTGTAGCTGCCGCCCCATTGCTCGGGGACGACCATGCCGAGCAAGCCGAGCTCGCCCATTTTCTTGACCACGTTGTCATCGATCCAGCCGGCCTTTTCCCAGGCCTGGGCATGGGGCGCGATTTCGCCACGGGCAAAGTCGCGGGCCATGTCGCGGATCATGATCTGTTCTTCGCTCAGTTCCAGGTCTTGCATCTGCGTACTCCAGGCCTTACAGGCCTTCGAAGAATTGGTTCACGCGCGAACGGTTGAGGTCGGCGAGGGCGGCGGGGTTCCAGCGCGGTTGTTTGTCCTTGTCGATGATCAGCGCCCGCACGCCTTCGATCAGGTCGCCATGATCGAACCATTGCTGGTCCAGGTGCAGCTCCATGGCAAAGCAGTCTTCCAGGCTCAGGTCACGGCCGCGGCGCAGCATTTCCAGGGTCACGGCCATGGCCAGCGGTGAGCGGGTGTCCAGCAGGTCGGCGGTCTTGATTGCCCATTCGTGGCTGTCGGCCACGGTCACGGCCCGCAGTTGCTCCACGATACTGCCGACATCGGCCAGGGCGAAGAAGTGATCGATGGCCGGGCGCAGCGTGGCCAGCGGTGCATCGTCCAGGGTCTGGGTGCCGAGCTTGGCCAGCACGCCTTGCAGGTCTTTGAGCGGGTGGTCGCCAAAGCTCAGGGCATCGAGGCGCTCATCCAGCAGGCTCAGCTTGCTGCTGTCCAGGTACCAGTCGGCCAGGCCACAGTACAGCGCATCGGCGGCGCCGATCTGCACCCCCGTCACGCCCAGGTAGGTACCCAGTTCGCCGGGCACGCGGGACAGGAAGTAACTGCCGCCCACGTCGGGGAAGTAGCCGATGCCCACTTCCGGCATCGCCAGGCGGCTGCGCTCGGTGACCACGCGCAGTTCGGCGCCCTGGGCCAGGCCCATGCCACCGCCGAGGGTGAAGCCATCCATCAGCGCCAGGATCGGCTTGCGATAGTGGTGGATGCACAGGTCGAGGGCATATTCCTCGACGAAGAAATCGCGGTGCAGGCTGTCGCCGGCCTTGTAGCTTTCATACAGCGAACGGATGTCGCCCCCTGCACAGAAGCCTTTGGGGCCTTCGCCACGCAGGACCACCGCATGCACCTGCGGGTCGGCTGCCCAGGCGTCGAGCTGCTGCTGCAGCTGGCGCACCATGTCCAGGGTCAGGGCGTTGAGGCCGGCGGGGCGGTTGAGGGTCAAGTGACCGATATGGTTGCGGACCTGGGCCAGAATCGGCGCGTCGGTTGGCGGTTGAACGTGCGCGGTCATCGCTGTCTCCCTGCTTTGTTATTGATTTTCCACGTGAAATATCACGATCTGGGTAAGCGCTCGAGGATCAGGGGATCCTAACAGTGCAAATTTGCCTATTACAATTCGTAAAACTGCAATTGGCCGCTGCATTTTTGCATGCCAGTGCGCCTTCCGGGTCGGGTGTTGCCACTTTAGCCTTGTGACACGGTGGAAGGGGGGAGTAGTTCCCCTTGCCACCCCTCTACCTGCCTGCGCCAAAGCAGCAGGCGCTTGCCGCCAAGGCAGCGTATGGGCCGCGTGCTGGCCTTTCGATAATCGCCTCCGAATCAGTCACCCCCGATTGCGGAGCGCGTCATGCACAACAATAACAATGCCCATCGCCGTATCCTGCCCTTGCTTGCCAGCCTGTCTGCCCTGACCTTGAGCCCCTTGGCCTGCGCCGACATCATGCTCTACGACAAGGACCAGACCACCTTTTCCACCGATGGCTACATCAACGCCTTCTACGTCAACAGCGACATCGACCGCGCCGGCGAGCAGTACGACCGGCGTCAGTCGCGGGTGAAGATGGGCTTCTTGCCCAACACCCTGGGCTTCAACATGACCCGTCAGGCCGATACCTTGAAACTCGGTGGCCGCGCCTCGTTCTGGGTGACCATCAACGACAGTGAAACCAACGGCACCGACACGGCCATCGATGTGCGTCAGTTCTATGGCACCGTGGCCAACCCCGAGTGGGGTGAAGTGCTGATCGGCAAGGACTTCGGCCTGTTCGCCCGCTCCAACATCCTGCTCGACGAACTGCTGGCGGGCTACGGCCAGGTCAGCGACACCCTGGGGCTGGTGGACGGCGGCGGGGTGTCGTTCGGCAACATCGGCAGTGGCTACCCCTACCCATTCCCCACCTCACAGATCACCTACCGCACCCCCTTGATGGAAGGCTTGCGGGTGGCGGTGGGGATCATGGACCCGGTCGACACCAATGACGACAGCGCGGTGGGCAAGGCCTACCAGGAGAACCCGCGCACCGAGAGTGAGATCACCTACCAGTTCGACCTCGGTGGCGCGCAGATCTACAGCTGGCTCAACGGCAGCTACCAGACTTCGGACAACACCGACAACAACGTCGACTCGGTCACCTCCAAGGGCGTGGGCTATGGCGTGCAGGCCAAAATGGGGGCGTTCTCGCTGACCGGCTCAGGGTTTACCGCCAAGGGCATCAACCCGTTCTTTACCAACAACGCCGGGGAGGCGACCTTGCGCGAAGTCGACAGTACCGGTTACCTGGCGCAGGGCTCGTACCGGTTCGGCAAGAACCGCCTGGCGTTGTCCTATGGCCGGACCAAGGATGACGGCAATGGTGCAGTGAACACCGGGGCCGATTACGAGACGCGTGGGATTGCGCTGTTTCATGACATCAATGACAACCTCAAGCTGGTGGCCGAGTACAACCAGTTCGAGATCGATGGGCACGAGGGAGATGCGCAGAACGAAGACACCGATACTCTGGCGCTGGGGGCGGTGCTGACCTGGTAGCACGAACCACGACCGCTGCGCGGCCGAACCCAGGCTGTCGCCAGCGGCGGTAGGAGCGGGCTTGCCCCGCGATCAATCGTTCAGGCAATACCGATATTGCTGGCTGTACCGGCCTCTCGCGGGGCGAGCCCGCTCCCACTGGCCGATCGCAGGCTATTGCCAGCGGCGGTAGGAGCGGGCTTGCCCCGCGATCAATCGTTCAAGCAACACCGATGCTGCTGGCTGTACCGGCCTGTCGCGGGGCAAGCCCGCTCCCACAGGACCATGACCGCTGCGCAGCAGTCGCCGCCCCGTCACATACAACCAACGACACCCCGACCCACTACCCAAGTAGCATTCGGCCCACTCCCACGCCGCCCTAGACTGCCTGCATCGTCCAGGGCGGAGCCCGTCGTCATGCAGTCATTTTCCAGCGAAGGCGTCATCAGCGCCGTCTCGCGCGCAAGCGATGCCGAGCAAGTGGCCCAGGAACTGGCCACCCAGTTGCTGCACCCGCACCTGGGGTTTGTCTTGTTCTTTTGCTCGGCCAGTTACGACCTGCCGGCCCTGGCCGTGGCATTGCAGCAAGGCTTCGGCGGTATTCGCCTGGCCGGCTGCACCAGCGCCGGCGAGATCACTCCCCAGGGCTACGGCCGGGGCTGCGTGACCGCCCTGGGGTTCGATCACCGGCAGTTTTCCATCGCCGCCGAACGCATCGATGCCATGGAGCAGTTCAGCCTGTTCCAGGCCCAGGCGATGGTCGAGCGTCTGGTGAGCGGGTGTCGCAGCAATAGCCTGGCACCGATCAAGGGCCACAGTTTTGCCCTGACGCTGCTCGACGGGCTTTCCAGTCGCGAGGAAACCGTGCTCGCAGCCCTGAGCGCAGCCTTGGGCGATATACCGCATTTCGGTGGCTCGGCCGGTGACGACAATCAGTTGAGCCATACCCATGTGTACTTCGAGGGCGCTTTCCATAGTGGCGCGGCGGTGGTGTTGCTGGTCAACACCGGGCTGGACTTTGAGGTCTTCACCACCCACCACCTCGAACCACGGGACGAGAAGCTGGTCGTCACCCGGGCCGATCGCCAGTTGCGCCGTGTGCACGAGCTCAACGCCGAGCCTGCGGCCGAGGAGTACGCCCGCTTGATCGGCATCCCGGTGAACGAGCTGGATCACCGGATCTTCGCCGCTCACCCCTTGGCGGTCCGGCTCAACCAGCGCTACTACGTGCGGGCGATCCAGCAGGTGCATGACGACCTCAGCTTGAGCTTTTACTGCGCCGTGGAGAACGGCATCGTGCTGACCGCCATGCGCCCGGGGCCCATGTTGGCGAACTTGCACCACCTTTTCGACGGCTTGCGGCAACGCCTGGGGCCTTTGCTGGTGACCATCGGTTGCGACTGCTTTCTGCGCCGCCTGGAGCTTGAGGGCAGCGACAACCTGGCCGCCGTCGGTACCTATTTGCGCAGCCAGCAGGTGCTGGGTTTCAACTCCTACGGGGAACAGTTCAATGGCACGCACATCAACCAGACCTTCACCGGCGTCGCCATTGGACGGCCACGCCAGCGCCTCGAGCCTTGAGCTGGAGGCGCTGCGCGGCGCCAACCGGAAACTGCAGCGGATCAACGCCGCACTGATCGAGCGCCTGGAATCCGGGGCTCGCCCCGATGACGCCTACGCCGCCTTCCAGCACTCGGTGGTACTGGCCGAACAGGTGCGCGAGCGCACCGATGCGCTGAACCAGACCCTGGTCGAGCTCAAGGCCAGCAACCACTTGCTCAGCGATGCCCGGTTGCGCGCCGAGACCGCCCACCAGCACCTGGTCGATGCCATCGAGAGCATTTCCGATGCCTTCGTGCTGTTTGATCCGGACCTGCGCATTGTGCTGTTCAACAGCCGCTTCAAGGCGTTCTGGGCCAACAGCCGCATCCGCATCATCAGTGGCATGCGCCTGGCCGAGGTCAAGCGCCTGATGCACAGCACCGGGCTGTTCAACGAAGAGCAGCGTGGCGCCAGCGACGATCACTGGGTCTATCGCCTGCACAGCGGGCGCTGGTTGCAGGTCAGTGAACGGCCGACCCGCGACGGCGGGCGGGTCATGCTGTTCACCGATATCACCGAACTCAAGCACAGCGAGACCCGCCGCCGCGAGCAGGCGGTGGCGCAAAAGTCCCACTTGCTGCAGCGCGCGGTCGACAACCTGTCCCAGGGCGTGGCAATGGTGAATGCCGAGGGCGTGCTGGAGCTGTGGAACCGGCGATTTCTCGAACTCAGCGGCCTGGCGCCGATTGCTGCCCACCGGCCCTTTGCCGAAGTGATTGCCGACAGCGAGCTGGCCTTGTTGACCCCCGACAGCCGCGACGACAACGGGCGCTGCATCCATGAGCGGGAGCAGCGCCTGTACGACGGGCGCATGCTGGAGATTCGCACGCATCCGCTGCCCACCGGCGGCTTCGTCAACACCTTCACCGATATCACCGAACGCTACCTGCACGCCGAAGCGCTGAGCGAGAGCGAACGCTGGATACGCCTGATCACCGACCATGTGCCGGCGCTGATTGCCTACCTCAATGCCGAGCTGGTCTACGAGTTCACCAACCAGGTGTACGAGCAGTGGTACTGCTGGCCGCGGGGGGTGATGCTGGGCCAGAACCTGCGCGAGGTGCACAGCCCCGAGCATTACCAGCGCCTGGAAGGCTACATTGCCCGGGCGCTGGGCGGGGAGAGCGTGACGTTCGAGTGCGCCGAGACCCACGTCAACGGCCAGGAACGCTACATGCTGCGCTCCTATGTGCCCAACCGCGCCGCCAGCGGCGAGGTGGTGGGCATCTTCGTGCTGATCCGCGACATCACCGAGCGCCGACGCACCGCCGAAGCCCTGCACCAGGCCTACCAGAACCTTGAAGTGCGGGTGCGCGAACGTACCGCCGAACTGACCCGGGCCAAGCAGGAGGCCGAGCAGGCCAACCTGTCCAAGACCAAGTTTCTTGCCGCTGTCAGCCACGACCTGCTGCAACCGCTGAACGCCGCGCGCTTGTTCACCAGTGCCTTGCTCGAACAGCAAAGTGCGAACCCTGCGCTGGTGCGCAGCGTCAGCCATTCCCTGGACGATGTGGAAAGCCTGCTCGGTACCCTGGTCGACATCTCCAAACTGGATGCCGGGGTGATCAAGGCGGACCTGGCCACCTTCGCTGTGGGCGACTTGCTCGACAACCTGGCCACCGAATATGCCCACGCCGCCAGCAATGAGGGTTTGCGCCTGGCCTATCGCCCCTGCAGCCTGTTCGTGCGCAGCGATATCCAGCTGCTGGCGCGGATCCTGCGTAACCTGCTGAGCAATGCCATCCGCTATACCCCCAGTGGCCGCGTGCTGCTGGGATGCCGGCGGCGCGGCGGGCGGGTATGGATCGAGGTCTGGGACACCGGCATCGGTATCGCCGAAGACAAGCGTGAAGAGATCTTCCAGGAGTTCAAGCGCGGCGATGTGCAACGGCCGGATCAGGACCGGGGCCTGGGGCTGGGCCTGGCCATTGTCGAGAAAATTGCCGGGATTCTCGGCCACCGCCTGCAATTGCGCTCGGTGCCGGGCAAGGGCTCGGTATTTTCCCTGGAGGTGCCGTGCAGCCGCCAGGTCAACCGCACATTGCCCGCGGCGCCACGGCTGGCGCCGCCGGGCGAGCGGCTGGAGGGCGCGCGGATCTGGGTGCTGGACAACGACAAGGCGATTTGCACGGCCATGGCCACGTTGCTTGAGCAGTGGGGCTGCGAAGTGGTGGTCGCCCTGAGCGAGCAAGACCTGGCCCGGCAAGTGGCGATCAACACGGCGTCGGCAGACCTGTTGATTGCCGACTATCACCTGGACAGCGGGCGCAACGGCATCGACGCGGTGGCGGCGATCAACGCCCAGCGTCGAACACCGCTACCGGCCCTGATGATCACCGCCAACTACAGCAATGAACTCAAGCAGCAAGTGCGCGAGCGGGGGCACACCTTGCTGCACAAACCCGTGCGGCCGATGAAGCTCAAGGCCGCGATCAGCCACCTGATCGGCAATGAACTCAGCGCGGCAGGCGCCCGCTGACGAAGTGGGCGACATCGTTGTAGCCATGGGTGGAGGCGTGGCCCGGTGTCACCAGTGCGTCGATGAAGGCTTCGTCTTCGGCGCTGATCTTCACCTGCAGCGCACCGCTGTAGGTGTCCCACTGGGCTTGGGTGCGCGGGCCGACGATGGCTGAGCTGACCAGTTGGTTATTGAGGACCCAGGCAATGGCGAACTCGACCATGCCCACCCCCTTTTCCTGGGTGTAGGCGTGGATCTTCTGGGCGATGGCCAGGGACTCGGCGCGCCATTCGGTTTCCAGGATGCGTTTGTCCTGACGCCCGGCGCGGCTGTTGGCATCGGGTGCGGCGTTGGGTGTGTACTTGCCGCTGAGCACGCCACGGGCCAGGGGGCTGAAGGGCACCACGCCGAGGCCGTGATAGGCCGCGGCCTGCAACTGCTCGGGTTCGGCCTGGCGGTTGACGATGTTGTACAGCGGCTGGCTGACCACGGGTTTGGCGACGCCCAGGCGCTCGGCCACATTGCAGATCTCGGCAATGCGCCAGCCACGGAAGTTCGACACTCCCCAGTGACGAATCTTGCCCTGGCGCAGCAGATCGCCCATGGCGGTGACGGTAACCTCCAGCGGCGTGTTGTGGTCTTCGCGGTGCAGGTAATAGATATCCAGGTAGTCGGTGCCCAGGCGGGTCAGGCTGGCCTCGATGGCATTGAAGATATGCTTGCGGTTCAGGCCCGTGCGGTTCGGGATACCCTCGGCGGCACCGAAGCCGACCTTGCTGGCCAGCACCCAGTCATGGCGGTTGCGTGCGATGGCCTCACCGACGATTTCCTCGCTGTGCCCGGCGTTGTAGACATCGGCGGTGTCGATGAAGTTGATGCCTTGGTCCCAGGCCTTGTCGATGATCAGCAGGGAATCTTCGGTGCTGGTCTGTTCGCCGAACATCATGCTGCCCAGGGTCAGGGCGGATACCTGCAGGCCGCTGCGGCCCAGTGGACGGTAGATCATGAACGCGTATCCCTTGGCGGTTTGGATGCGCTCTGTTGTACACAGTTTCCCGCAGGATCAAAAGCGCAATCCGCCGAACCCGTAGGAGCGGGCTTGCCCCGCGATAAGGCCGGCACAGACAGCTATCAACGTATTGGCTGCACTGGCTCCTCGCGGGGCAAGCCCGCTCCCACCGCGATTCTGTAGGAGCGGGCTTGCCCCGCGATAAGGCCGGTACAGACAGCTATCAACGTATTGGCTGAACTGGCCTCTCGCGGGGCAAGCCCGCTCCCACCGCGATTCTGTAGGAGCGGGCTTGCCCCGCGATAAGGCCGGTACAGACAGCTATCAACGTATTGGCTGCACTGACCTCTCGCGGGGCAAGCCCGCTCCCACAGTTAGCGTGCTTGTTCGGCCACGGCGGTGACGGTACGCGTGCGCGATACCCGCAGCGCCACCAGGCTACCCGCCACGATCAACCCCGCCAGCGAATACAGCGCCGCATCGGTAGAGCCGGTCTGGTCCTTGATGAAGCCCACCAGGTAAGGGCTCAGGAAGCCGGCCATCTGCCCCACCGAGTTGATGAGCGCCAGGCCTGCCACCGCAGTCCCCGCGCTGAGCAGGGCGGTCGGCATCGGCCAGAACATCGGCAGGCCGGTGAGGGCGCCCATGGTGGCGATGCTCAGGCCAAGGATGGCGATGACCGGGCTATGGGCGAAGTTGACCGCAATCAGCAAGCCCACGGCACCCATCAGCATCGGTACCACCAGGTGCCAGCGGCGCTCGTTGCGCAGGTCCGCCGAACGCCCCACCAGCAACATGAACACACCGGCCAGCAGGTACGGAATGGCGCTCAGCCAGCCGATCAGCAGGGCATCGCTGAAGCCCAGGCTCTTGATGATCGAGGGCAGCCAGAAGTTGATCGCATACACGCCGCTCTGGATGCAGAAGTACACAAAGCCGAACGTCCAGATCATCGGGTTGGTGAACACCGACAGCAGGCTGTCGCTGGTGGTCACCGGTTTGCTGGCGGCATCGACTGCCAGGTCATGCTTGATGATCTCGCGCTCGGCCGGGCTCAGCCACTTGGCGGTGGCGTAGCCGTCGCTGAGCAGAAACACTGCCATGAAGCCCAGCAGCACGGTCGGCAGGCCCTGGATCAGGAACATCCACTGCCAGCCCGCCAGGCCATGTTGACCGGCGGCGAAGTGGTTGAGGATCCAGCCGGAGAACGGTCCGCCCAACAGGCCCGAAACCGGGATCGCCGACATGAACAGCGCCATGATCCGCCCACGGCGGGTGGCCGGGAACCAGCGCGAGAGGTACAGCACGATACCGGGGAAGAAGCCCGCTTCGGCGGCACCGGTAAACAGGCGCAGCACGTAGAACTCCATGGGCGTGGTGACGAACAGCAGGCAGGTCGACAACGTACCCCAGGCGATCATCATCAATGCAATCCAGCGCCGCGGGCCGAAGCGGTTGAGCGCCAGGTTGCTGGGCAGGCCACACACTACGTAGCCGATGAAGAAGATCCCGGCACCGAGGCCGTAGATGGTTTCGCTGAACTTCAGTGCGTCGAGCATCTGCAACTTGGCAAAGCCAACGTTGACCCGGTCCAGATAGTTGAACAGGTAGCAGATGAAAATGAAGGGAATCAACCGCAGGGTGATGCGCCGATACAGCGCATTGCGGGTGTCGTCTTGGCCTTGGTCAGGGGCAGGGCTGTATGACATGATTTGCTCTCTGTTGTTATGTTTATCGCACCCGCCTTCGTCGAGGCGGCGTGGGATGAGTCTCGGTGAGCGGACCGTGGCTGTCTTTGTGCTTTTGCACAGCATTTTCAGCGGCCTGCTGTGCCGCGGACCAATCATTGCGACAACAAGGATCCTCCCATGTTCGAACTGGACCATGACCTGGCGCAAGATATCGTCGATCGGGCGATGGCCATTTTGCCCTGCAACGTCAACGTCATGGACAGCCAGGGGTTGATCCTGGGCAGTGGCGAACCGGAGCGTATCAACACCCGGCACGAAGGCGCGCAGCTGGTATTGGCCAATGGCCGGATCGTCGAGCTCGATGTCGAGGCCGCCAAGTGCCTCAAGGGCGTACAGCCGGGCGTGAACCTGCCGCTGCTGCTCGACGGCCGCTTGATCGGCGTGCTGGGCCTGACCGGCGAGCCGCAGCAGTTGCGCACCTATGCCGAACTGGTACGCATGACCGCCGAAATGCTCCTGGCCCAGCGTCATTTGCAGGTTGAACAGCAGTGGCGAAGGCAACGCTGCGATGACTTGCTGGCCTTGCTCCTGGGCGGTACCGGCGATTCGCCGAGGCTGGTGGACGAAGCCCGGCAACTGGGGCTCAAGCCGCAACTGCCGCGCATTCCCTGCCTTTTCGAGCTGGCGGGCGGTCCGGGCGCCGAGACCCTGGCCAGTTGGTTGATGAGCCGTTACCCGGACAGCTGGTGCGTCAGCCCCGCACGGCAATCGTTGCTCTGGTGCCGGCCCGCCAGCGTCGCCCTGGATGAAGTGCGCCTGCTGGAGAAGCTGCAGCGTCACGGCTGGGACGTGCAGCGCCTGGCCTGCGGCGGCGCGGCACAAAGCCCGGAACACCTGCGCCGGGGTTATCGGCGGGTGCGCGACCTGCAAGCCTACGGGCGCGAGGTATTGCCCGCCGAGCGCATTCTGACGCTTTCGCGCTACCGCCTGCCGGCGCTGTTGTGGCGCCATCGCAACGACGACACCCTGGATGAATTGCTCGAACCGCTGCAACGCATTCGCGCCAAGGACAGCAGCGGCCAGTTGCTGGCGACCTTGCGCGCCTGGTGTACCCACGACGGCCAGAGCCAGGCCTGTGCCGATGCCCTGGGCATTCACCGCAACAGCTTGCGCTATCGGCTGGAGCGCATTGCCGAGTTGAGCGAGGTCGATCCGCTGCGCCTCGAAGGGCTGCTCAGCCTGTACCTGGGCCTGCAATTGCTGCCCGCCGACAGCTGATTGGGCAAAGTGACCAAAGCCCGGGCACTGCCTTTGTGCATCCGACCGAGGCCCTCGCGTCACCCAGCTGTCAGCATGCAGCGATCTGGAGCAGGAGAACCCCAATGAAAATCGTCATCGCCCCCGACTCGTTCAAGGACAGCCTCAGCGCCGAAGGGGTGGCCGATGCCATTGCCCTGGGCCTGGCGCAGGTATGGCCCGGTGCGCAACTGGTGAAATGCCCGATGGCCGACGGCGGTGAGGGCACGATGGACGCCATCGTCGCGGCCTGCGCCGGCGAGCTGCGCAGCCTGCAGGTACGCGGGCCGTTGGCCGAACCTGTGCAGGCAGGCTGGGGCTGGCTGGCGGACAGCCGCACCGCAATCATCGAGATGGCCCAGGCCAGCGGCCTGCAGTTGCTGGGCCTGGCGCAGCGCGACGCCTGCCGCAGCAGCACCTTCGGCACCGGTCAGTTGATTGGCGCCGCACTCGACGCGGGTGCCCAGCGCATCATCCTGGCCATCGGCGGCAGTGCCACCAACGATGCCGGCAGCGGCATGCTGCGTGCACTCGGGGTGCGGATGTTCGATGCCCAGGACCAGGAACTGGCCGAAGGCGGCCTGGCCCTGGCCCGGCTGGCACGCCTGGATGCCAGTGGGCTGGACCCACGCCTGGCCCAGGTGCAGCTGGAAGTGGCTGCCGATGTCGACAACCCCCTGTGCGGAGCCAACGGCGCTTCGGCTATTTTTGGTCCGCAAAAAGGCGCCAGCGCCGAACAGGTCCAGGCACTGGACCAGGCCCTGGGGCACTTTGCCGATCATTGCGCGCAGTGGCTGAAGCAGGATGTGCGTGACTTCCCCGGGTGCGGCGCCGCCGGCGGCATGGGCTTTGCCGCCAAGGCCTTCATGCAGGCAGCGTTCCGCCCCGGCATCGAAGTGGTCGCCGAACTGGCCGGGCTGGAGCAGGCGGTGCAGGGCGCTGACCTGGTGATCACCGGCGAGGGCCGTTTCGATGCCCAGACCCTGCGGGGCAAAACGCCGTTCGGCGTTGCCCGTGTCGCCCGGCGTCACGCGGTGCCGGTGGTGGTGATTGCCGGCACCCTCGGCGAAGGCTATGAGCAGCTCTACGCCCATGGTGTCGACGCGGCCTTTGCACTGACCAGCGGCCCGATGAGCCTTGAGCAGGCCTGCACCCAGGCGGCGCCGCTACTGCAAGCCCGGGCGCGGGATATCGCGCGCCTGTGGCATTGCGCGGGCACCCCTCAGGGGTGAGCCATGCCGGCACTGTGAGCGCTATGGTCACCGTGGCTGGCCTGGGTGTCGGCGGGCTGAACCTTTACCAGCACCTCGACCTTGCCGGCGTGCTCGAACTCCAGCGTCAGCGGGAACTGCTCACCGGCTTTCAGTGGCTGTTCCATGCCCGTCAACATCACGTGGTTGGCGCCGGGCTGGAAGGTCACTTCGCCATGGGCAGGAATCGTCAGGGCCGGGGCATGGTGCATCGGCATCAGGCCGTCGCTGGAAGACTGCGCATGGATCATCGACTGTTGCGCACGCGGGCTACTGGCGCCGATCAGCTGATCGGCCTGGCTGCCGGTGTTGTGCACGGTGAAGTAGGCCGCGTGCGCAAC
>Ga0247821_10001181_pt1 | contig 14517 bp, 9 predicted proteins | sample 13C_Glycerol_Day_FD_192481 | JGI IMG/M metagenome (GOLD analysis project Ga0247821, IMG submission 192481) | Soil microbial communities from agricultural site in Penn Yan, New York, United States - 13C_Glycerol_Day14 | ecosystem: Environmental > Terrestrial > Soil > Agricultural land | place... | reverse complement strand
GCCATGCGGCCGGACGCCGGGGCATCCAGCAGCGCCAGCGGGGTACGCTCGCCCATGGCCATGGCTTCACCGGTGTAGACGTCGAAGCTGGTGGCGGTGACGGCGCAGTCGGCCACCGGTACCTGCCACGGGCCGACCATCTGGTCGCGGGCAACCAGGCCGGTGATGGTGCGGTCGCCGATGGTGATCAGGAAGCTCTTGCTGGCCACGGCCGGGTGGTTCAGCACGCGCTGCACGGCGGCGTCCAGGTCCAGCTCGCTCGGGTCGAAATCATCGCCCAGCTCGGCTTCGCGGGTGACCGAACGGTGCATGCGTGGCGGCTTGCCCAGCAGCACGTCGAGCGGCATGTCCACCGGCGTGTTGCCGAAGTGGCTGTCGCTTACGGTCAGGTGCGGCTCTTCAGTGGCTTCACCGACCACCGCAAACGGGCAACGCTCACGCTCACAGATGGCCTGGAAGCGCTCGAAGTCGACAGCGCTGACAGCCAGCACGTAGCGCTCCTGCGACTCGTTGCTCCAGATTTCGTGCGGGGCCATGCCCGGCTCGTCGTTGGGCACGTTGCGCAGTTCGAAGCGGCCACCACGGCCACCGTCGTTGACCAGTTCAGGGAAGGCGTTGGAGATACCGCCGGCGCCAACGTCATGGATGAAGGCGATCGGGTTGTTGTCGCCCAACTGCCAGCAGCGGTCGATGACCTCCTGGCAACGGCGCTCCATTTCCGGGTTTTCGCGCTGCACCGAGGCAAAATCCAGGTCTGCCGAGCTGGCACCGGTGGCAACCGACGAAGCGGCGCCGCCGCCCAGGCCGATCAGCATGGCCGGGCCGCCGAGCACGATCAGCTTGGCGCCGACGGTGATCTCGCCCTTCTGCACGTGATCTTCACGGATGTTGCCCATACCGCCAGCGAGCATGATCGGCTTGTGATAGCCGCGCACTTCTTCACCGTGCGGGGTGTTGATGGACTGCTCGAAGGTACGGAAATAGCCGGTCAGGGCCGGACGACCGAATTCGTTGTTGAACGCGGCGCCGCCCAGGGGGCCTTCGATCATGATGTCGAGGGCGTCGACGATGCGCTCCGGCTTGCCATAAGCCTGCTCCCACGGCTGTTCGAAGCCCGGGATACGCAGGTTGGACACGGTGAAGCCGGTCAGGCCAGCCTTGGGCTTGGCGCCACGGCCGGTCGCGCCTTCGTCGCGGATTTCGCCGCCGGAGCCGGTGGAGGCGCCGGAAAACGGGGCGATGGCGGTCGGGTGGTTGTGCGTCTCGACCTTCATCAGGATATGCACCGGCTCCTGCACCGCGCCGTACTGGCGGGTTTCAGGGTTCGGGAAGAAACGGCCGGCAACGTTGCCGACGATCACCGAGGCGTTGTCCTTGTACGCAGACAGCACACCTTCGTTGTGCATCTGGTAGGTGTTCTTGATCATGCCGAACAGGCTCTTTTCCTGAGCCTGGCCGTCGATGTCCCAACTGGCGTTGAAGATCTTGTGGCGGCAGTGCTCGGAGTTGGCCTGGGCGAACATCATCAGTTCGATGTCGTTCGGGTTGCGCTTGAGGCCCTGGAAGGCGTTGACCAGGTAGTCGATCTCGTCTTCGGCCAGGGCCAGGCCGAGGTCGATGTTGGCCTTGGCCAGGGCGTCACGGCCACCGGCGAGGATGTCCACCGAGGTCATCGGCTTGGGCTGGGCATGGCTGAACAGGTCAGCGGCCTGCTCCAGCTGGCCGAGCACGCGCTGGGTCATGCGGTCGTGCAGCTCGGCGGCGATCAGTTCGGCGTCGGCTTCGCTCAGGCTGCCGGCAACGTAGTAGGCGATACCGCGCTCCAGGCGCTGGATCGACTGCAGGCCGCAGTTGTGGGCAATGTCGCTGGCCTTGCTGGCCCAGGGCGAAATGGTGCCCAGGCGCGGCACGACCAGGAACAGGCGGCCGCTCGGCTCCTGTACCGGCACGCTCGGGCCGTACTTGAGCAGACGGCCCAGCACCTGCTGCTGGTCGGCGGTCAGCTCGCCGTCGACATCGGCGAAGTGGGCAAATTCGGCATACAAACCAGTAACAGCGGGGACTTTCTGGCTCAGTTGCTCGAGTAATTTACCGTGGCGAAAGGCAGAAAGGGCAGGAGCGCCGCGCAGGATCAACATCGTCGGGACAGCCTCAGGAAGGGGTGTGCTTAGAGGCCGTGCATTCTAGCCTAATTCCGCGGTTTTCGGCACCCGCTCTAAGCCATGACTGCCGGGCGGTGGAACCGGACTTTCGGGTCAAAAAAATTGCCTTGTTTTGCCCGCCCTGGCCCCATCGCCGGCAAGCCGGCTCCCACAAGGCCCAGTGGGAGCCGGCTTGCCGGCGATGAGGCCAGTGCTGCACATAACGCGCTAGCAGACAAGCTATCTGTTGTCGAGATATGGCTGTGCCAGTCCTTTGCGTATACTGCAACCTATGTTCGCCCACACTGCTTTGCGCCAGCGTTGCGCCAAATGGCTCTTCGCAACCGGACTCTTTCTAATGCTCGGTGCCTGCGTTGAAAAACCCAGCACCCTCGAGCGCGTGAAGGAGGATGGCGTGCTGCGCGTCATTACCCGCAACAGCCCGGCCACCTACTTCCAGGATCGCAACGGCGAAACCGGTTTCGAGTATGAACTGGTCAAGCATTTCGCCGACGATCTCGGCGTCAAGCTGCAGATCGAGACTGCCGACAACCTCGACGAGTTGTTCGATGCCCTCGGCAAGCCGTCCGGCCCGGTGCTGGCTGCGGCTGGCCTGGTCAGCAGCGAGCGGCGCAATGCCCAGGCCAAGTTCTCCCACCCCTACCTGGAAGTGACCCCGCAGGTCATCTACCGCAATGGCCGCCCTCGCCCCACCGAGGCCAAAGGCCTGGTGGGCAAGAAGATCATGGTGCTCAAGGGCAGCAGCCACGCCGACCAGCTGGCCGAGCTGAAAAAGCGCTATCCGGGCCTGCAATATGAAGAGTCCGACGCGGTAGAGGTGGTCGACCTGCTGCGCATGGTCGATGAAGGCCAGATCGACCTGACCCTGGTCGACTCCAACGAACTGGCGATGAACCAGGTGTATTTCCCCAACGTGCGGGTTGCCTTCGACCTGGGCGACGCGCGCGACCAGCGTTGGGCGGTGGCGGCCGGCGACGACAACAGCCTGCTCAACGAGGTCAACGAGTACCTCGACAAGGCGCAGAAGAACGGCACCCTGCAACGCCTGAAAGACCGCTACTACGGCCATGTCGATGTCCTGGGCTATGTCGGTGCCTATACGTTCGCCCAGCACTTGCAGCAGCGCCTGCCCAAGTACGAAAAGCACTTCAAGAGCTACGCCAAGGTCGAGCAGGTCGACTGGCGGCTGCTGGCGGCAATCGGCTACCAGGAGTCGATGTGGCAGCCTGAAGTCACCTCCAAGACCGGCGTGCGCGGCCTGATGATGCTGACCCAGCGCACCGCCCAGGCCATGGGCGTGTCCAACCGACTGGACCCCAAGCAAAGCATCCAGGGCGGCGCCAAGTACTTCATGAAGATCAAGGCTGAGCTCGCCGACAGCATCCAGGAGCCGGACCGTACCTGGTTCGCCCTGGCCGCCTACAACGTCGGCAGCGGCCACCTGGAAGACGCCCGCACGTTGGCCAAGCGCGAAAAGCTCAACCCGAACAAGTGGCTGGACGTGAAGAAGATGCTGCCGCGCCTGTCGCAGAAGCAGTGGTACCGGCAGACCAAGTATGGCTATGCCCGCGGCGGGGAGCCGGTGCACTTCGTGGCCAACATCCGTCGCTACTACGACATCCTCACCTGGGTGACCCAGCCGCAGCTCGAAGGCCAGGTGGCCGAGGGCAACCTGCATGTGCCAGGGGTGAACAAGGACAAGCCGGCGGAGCAGTCGCCGCCGATGTGACCGCGCTTGCCTGATCCATCGCGATCTCCTGCACCGGCCTCTTCGCGGGACAAGCCCGCTCCCACAGTTACTGCACTACCCCAAGGATCTGTGCTGACTCTGTGGGAGCGGGCTTGTCCCGCGAAGAGGCCGGCGCAGGTTAAGCCTTGGCGCGCCGTGCTTTGAAGAATTCGCTCAAGATAGCGCCACACTCTTCGGCCAGCACCCCACCCTCGAACATCACCCGATGATTCAGGAACCCCTGACTGAAGAACTGCCCCTGGCTCTGCACGATCCCTGCCTTGGGCTCCAGCGCCCCATACACCACCCGCGCCACCCGCGAATGCACGATCAACCCCGCACACATGCTGCATGGCTCCAGCGTCACATACAGGGTGCTGCCCGGCAGCCTGTAATTGCTGGCGGATTTCGCCGCCGCGCGGATCGCCACCATCTCGGCATGGGCGCTGGGATCGCTGTCGATGATCGGCCGGTTGAAGCCCTGGCCGATCACCTGGCCATGCTGCACCAGCACTGCGCCCACCGGCACCTCGCCCAGTGCGGCACCTTCTGCCGCCAGGTTCAGGGCCAGACGCATGAATTCCTGATCGCGGCTGCGATCGATGATTTGTGGCCGCATCACACCACCGTGATCGCGGCCATCAGACCGGTTTCCATATGGTCAATGACATGGCAGTGGAACATCCAGGTGCCGGGGTTATCCGCCACCAAGGCCACCTGCGCGCGCTCGTTCTTGCCCAGCAGGTAGGTGTCGGTGAACCACGGCTCGACGATCTTGCGCCGATTGGAGGCAATCACCTTGAAACTCATGCCATGCAGGTGGATCGGGTGCTGGTACTGGGTCATGTTCTTCAGCTCGAAGATGTAGCTCTTGCCCTTCTGCAGCGTTGCGATCGGGCGATCGGCGCAGGTCTTGTCGGTGATGTCCCAGGCCTGCCCGTTGATCTGCCACAGGCTCGGTGGTCTGCCATTCTCGGTATTCACCGACACCTTGCCGACCCATTCGAAATTGAAGTTCAGCTTTTCGGCATTCTCCAGGTCCGGCTCGGCCACAGGGTTCGGTGGCAGTGCCGGTGGCCAATCGCCCGGCGCATCGTTGCTGGCCACCGAACGCAAGGTGCCCAGGCGCACGAAACCGTCACGCAAGGAGATTTCCTCGCCCGCCTCGGGGATGCGCACTGCCAGGCAAATGCGCATGCCGGGCCCGAGCCAATAGTCGTCTTCCAATGGGCGCGGGGTTACCGGGTTGCCGTCGAGGGCATAGATCATCGCCTCGCAGTTGCCCTTGAGGTTCAGGCGGTAGGTCCAGGTATTGTCCAGGTTCAACAGACGCAGACGCACCACCTGGCCGGCCGGCAGCTCGGTTACCGAATCGGCCTGGCCGTTGATGGTGATCAGACGCCCGGCAGTGCCATTGCGCGCCGCCTCACGGGGAATGCTGAACGGCAGCCAGGCGCCCTGCTCGTCGACATGCCAGTTTTTCAGGCTCAGGGTGCGCTCGTGGAGGAAGCCGGTGGGCTCGCGTTCCTCGACGATCAACGGCCCGACCAGACCACGGCCGAGCTCCTCGGAGCTGGCGACATGGGGGTGGTACCAGAAGCTGCCGGCATCCGGCACGCGGAACTTGTAGTCGAAGTACTCGCCGGGCTTGACCGGTAACTGCGACACATAGGGTACGCCGTCCATTTCCAGCGGCAGGCGGATGCCGTGCCAGTGGATGGTGGTTTCCACCGGCAGGTGGTTGATGAAGCGCACGCGCAGCCAGGTGCCCTGGCGAACCCGCAGCTCGGTGCCCGGTGCCGAAGGGCCGAAGGCCCAGGCCTCGGTCTTGAAGCCGGGCACCAGCTCAACGTCCAGCGGTGCGGCGATCAGCTCGTAGTCGTGCCCGGCATTCTCGTCCTCTACCTTGCCCAGCCAGTAGCGCGCGGCGCCTCCGGCGCCCAGGCCTACCACAGCAAGGCCGGTCAGGCCCTTGAGCATTTGTCGACGGGTAAAGGACATCGGTGCGGGTACCTCGTGTTCTGCGCAATCAGTCTGCCAGCAGCGGCCAGCGATGAAGGGCGAATACGATACACCTGCAAATGGGAAAGATTAAGTGAAGTCTTGTCGCAGCCTCGGTAAGCGGCCGTGAACACCCGCTCGTCCTGCCCTGTTCCGTGGGCAAGCGCTTGATGCGCCTGGGTTGACTTGCTCAAACAGGGGCAGGCTGCTTAAGTTCAAGCAGATGGGCTCTGGCCGCTGGCGTTCTGCCCACCTATCACCCAACAAGAAGCCTGCTTCCTGAATGCGAGGGCTCGACAACATGTGGAAACGGAATTCTTTATTACACATTTCTCTGCTGCTCGCCGTTGCCCTTCTGCTCGTGCCGAAGATCATCCTGATCGAGTTCTTCTCCTACCGATGGGTGGACACCGGCGTTCTCGATATTGCCCTGTACGTATTACAAGATGTAATTCTCGCGGCAGCCCTCTATGTGGTCGCCGTCAACACCCTTACCCGGCATAAATACAACTTCTATCTGTTGAGCATCGCCTCAGGGGCCTTGTTGCTGTTCCTGCTGATGGATATGCGTGTCCGGGAGCTGTGGCTGAAGCCTCTGAACTGGCAACTGATCAGCTACAGCCTGCAAAACGCAAGCAACCTGACCTCCGGGGCCGAAGCTTTCTTCAAGCAATCTGCCGGTTTCGGGCTCACCTTCAGGTTCATCGTCTTCGTACTCTTTCTGGCTTATCTGGCGGCGTGGTCGCTGGTTGGGCTGGCAACCTACATCGCCTATAAAGCACAGCGCACAGACGTCAGCAGGAAGAAAAGATACTACTGGGCTCCCCTGCTGGTGATAGGTGCCCTGCTCATCGGTTCCCTCTCTGCCAAAGACGCGCGCTACGATTTGAACAAAAATATTGTCGTCAGCCCGCTGGTCACCGCGCTCAGAAGCACCACGTTCCTGAACGCTGCCCCGCACAAACCAACGTTGCCGTTCGAACAACCCGCCTACCCGCTCTCCAGCGTAAACAACATCGAAAAACTACAGTCGCAAGCCACGCCAGACTTCAAGAACCTGGTTTTCATCGTCCTGGAATCGGTTCGCTGGAACAGCATTTTCGCTGCGGACATCAACACCGCTGAAAAGTACCCGACATTCGAAAAGCTCTCCCGGGAGGGCATGCTGTTCAAATCGTACGTATCAGTGCCTCACTCGTCCAAAGGCTATCACGCGATCCTGACCGGGCAGCACGCCTACCCCGACGTCGAGATCAAAGAGGCCATGCCTCTGAATCAACCTAGCCTCATCCATGAACTGAAAAACAAGAAAAACATGGAAGCCGTCGCCTTCAGCTCATTGTTTCTAGAGTTCGAAAATATGCGTGGTTTTTTGAAATCCATTGGCGTATCGAATGCCTATGAACTCTCGGACATCATCGCCAGCGAGAACCGCCCAGCGAATGCCAATAGTTTCGGGGAGAGTGACGAACAGTTGTTCTTGTCCAGCATCCCTTACCTGGAGAACATCAAGAAGAACGGCAAGGGATTCGTTGCATTGTACTTCCCAAGCGCGGCGCACTACCCCTATGAATGCGGCCAAGGCACTGCCTTGCAGAGCGAATTGGAAAAGTACGAAAACTGCATAGCAAAAAGCGACAGCGTGCTGGCTGAAATGCTGGAGTCATTCGACAAGTCCGGTCTTCTGGACTCGACGTTATTCGTACTTGTGGGTGACCATGGCGAGTCGTTCGGTGAGCACGGCTTGTTCATTCACAACGCTTCCATGCATGAAGAAGAAGTTGCCGTACCCCTGATATTCTGGGCACATGGCAAGGCGCTGAGCAAACCCGGCTCAACGACAAGTCACCAGACCGATATTGTCCCTACGGTTGCCGATTTCTTTGGCGTCACCGAGTCGCCACTCGCTGTACAAGGCGTTAGTTTGTTGAGAACGCAGGGTAAGCGTGCGTACTTCATGTCCACATTCTTCGACCATTTGGCGTCAGCCTTGGTGGAGCATCCCTACAAATACATTTACGAATTCAGCTCGGACACCCTGACGAAATACAATATCGAAGATGACCCACAGGAAAAGAACCCGCAACCCGTGCAGGGGGATGAGTTCACCGCCGTCAAGAACAGGCTGCTTGCCTTCAATTTTTACCAGAAAGCGCTATTCGCCCAAAAGCTTGAGCAACCTGAATGAACAAAAAGCAAAAAGCCCGCAATCATGCGGGCTTTTTGGTGTATCCATGCCTGTCGGTGCCAGCCTAGGCCGGCTACCCGATCATTCCCACTCGATGGTGGCCGGCGGCTTGCTCGACACGTCGTAGGTAACGCGCGAGATACCGTCGATTTCGTTGATGATACGGCCGCTGACGGTTTCCAGCAGCTCGTACGGCAGGTGCGCCCAGCGCGCGGTCATGAAGTCCACGGTCTCGACGGCACGCAGCGCGACGACCCAGGCGTAGCGGCGGCCATCGCCAACCACACCGACCGACTTGACCGGCTGGAACACCACGAAGGCCTGGCTGGTCTTGTGGTACCAGTCGGCTTTGCGCAGCTCTTCGATGAAGATGTGGTCGGCACGACGCAGAATGTCGGCGTATTCCTTCTTCACTTCACCGAGGATACGTACACCCAGGCCCGGGCCCGGGAACGGGTGGCGGTAGACCATGTCGTACGGCAGGCCCAGCTCCAGGCCGATCTTGCGCACTTCATCCTTGAACAGCTCACGCAGTGGCTCGACCAGCTTGAGGTTCATTTCCTCTGGCAGGCCGCCGACGTTGTGGTGGGACTTGATCACGTGGGCCTTGCCGCTCTTGGCGCCAGCCGACTCGATCACGTCCGGGTAGATGGTGCCCTGGGCGAGGAACTGGATGTTGTCCAGCTTGCTGGCTTCGGCATCGAAAATGTCGATGAAGGTACGGCCGATGATCTTGCGCTTCTTCTCCGGGTCGGCTTCGCCTTCCAGGTTGTCGAGGAATTGCTTCTCGGCGTCGGCGCGGATCACCTTGACGCCCATGTTCTCTTTGAACATGGCCATCACCTGGTCGCCTTCGTGCAGGCGCAGCAGGCCGTTGTCGACGAATACGCAGGTCAGCTGGTCGCCGATGGCGCGGTGCAGCAGCGCGGCGACCACGGACGAGTCGACACCGCCGGACAGGCCGAGCAGGACGTTGGCCGAACCTACTTGCTCACGTACCTGGGCAATGGCGTCTTCGACGATGTTGGACGGGGTCCACAGGGCTTCGCAGCCGCAGATGTCCTGCACGAAGCGGGACAGGATGCGACCGCCCTGCTTGGTGTGGGTCACTTCCGGGTGGAACTGCACGCCGTAGTAGCCGCGGGCATCGTCGAACATGCCGGCGATCGGGCAGCTCGGGGTGCTGGCCAGCACGTGGAAGTCGCCAGGCATCTGGGTGACCTTGTCGCCGTGGCTCATCCACACGTCCAGGCCCAGTACGCCGTCATCGTCGACGTGGTCTTCGATGCCGTCGAGCAGGCGGCTCTTGCCGACCACGTCGACGCGGGCATAACCGAACTCACGCAGGTCGGAACCTTCGACCTTGCCGCCCAACTGCTCGGCCATGGTCTGCATGCCGTAGCAGATGCCCAGCAGCGGTACGTTCAGGTCAAACACGGCCTGCGGGGCACGCGGGCTGTTGGCTTCGTGGACCGACTCGGGGCCGCCAGCGAGGATGATGCCGCGCGGGTTGAATTCGCGGATCGCTTCATCGTCCATGTCGAACGGATGCAGTTCGCAGTAGACACCGATCTCGCGCACGCGGCGGGCGATCAGCTGGGTGTACTGGGAACCGAAATCGAGGATCAGGATGCGGTGAGCGTGAATGTCGAGGGCCATGACTCAATCTCGTCAGTGGAAATCGGAAACGACGCGGGGCTGTCGTGACAGCCCCGCATGCAAATGTTGCTGGAAGCCTCAGCCTACGCGGTAGTTAGGGGCTTCTTTGGTGATCTGCACGTCATGCACGTGGGACTCGGCCATGCCGGCACCGGTGATGCGTACGAATTCCGGCTTGGTACGCATCTCTTCGATGGTCGCGCTGCCGGTGTAGCCCATGGACGAACGCAGGCCGCCCATCAGCTGGTGGATGATCGCGGCCAGGGCGCCCTTGTACGGCACGCGGCCTTCGATGCCTTCCGGTACCAGTTTCTCGGCGCCGGCCGAGGAGTCCTGGAAGTAACGGTCGGACGAGCCTTGCGCCTGTGCCATGGCACCCAGCGAGCCCATGCCGCGATAAGCCTTGTAGGAACGGCCCTGGAACAGCTCGACTTCGCCCGGCGCTTCTTCGGTACCGGCGAACATCGAACCCATCATCACGCAGGAAGCACCGGCGACGATGGCCTTGGACAGGTCACCCGAGAAGCGGATGCCGCCGTCGGCGATCAGCGGCACACCGGTGCCTTCCAGAGCGGCGGCGACGTTGGCGATGGCGCTGATCTGCGGCACGCCGACACCGGCGACGATGCGGGTGGTGCAGATCGAGCCTGGGCCGATACCGACCTTGACGGCATCGGCGCCGGCTTCAGCCAGGGCCTTGGCCGCAGCGCCGGTGGCGATGTTGCCGCCGATCACCTGCACTTGCGGGTAGGTTTCCTTGACCCAGCGAACGCGGTCGATCACACCCTTGGAGTGGCCGTGGGCGGTGTCGACGACAACCACGTCAACGCCAGCGGCAACCAGGGCAGCAACGCGCTCGCCGGTGTCCTTGCCGGTGCCGACCGCAGCGCCGACGCGCAGGCGACCCTGGTCGTCCTTGCTGGCCAGCGGGTAGGCCTTGGCCTTTTCGATGTCCTTGACGGTCATCATGCCCTTGAGGCTGAACTTGTCGTCGACGATCAGGACTTTTTCCAGGCGGTGCTTGTGCAGCAGCTCGCGGACTTCGTTCTTGTCGGCGCCTTCGCGGACGGTGACCAGACGCTCTTTGGGCGTCATCACGTCGCGTACCTTGGCATCCAGGCGGGTTTCGAAGCGCACGTCACGGGAAGTGACGATGCCGACCAGGTCGCCGTTCTCCAGCACCGGAACACCGGAGATGTTGTTCAGGCGGGTCAGGTCGAACAGGTCGCGCACGGTGGCGTCGGCCTCGATGGTGATCGGGTCCTTGACCACGCCAGCCTCGAACTTCTTGACCTTGCGTACTTCGCCGGCCTGCTGTTCGATGGTCATGTTCTTGTGGATGATGCCGATACCGCCTTCCTGGGCCATGGCGATGGCCAGGCGCGCTTCGGTCACGGTATCCATGGCGGCGGAGACCAGCGGAATGTTCAGCTCAATGCCACGGGTCAAACGGGTCTTGAGACTGACTTCATTAGGCAGTACCTCGGAATAGCCAGGTACAAGGAGAATATCGTCGAAAGTCAGGGCTTCTTGGCTGATACGCAACATCGCGGGGGCTCCCGGGCGGGAAAAATGGAAGCGCGCCATTATACTCATCCACGGCGCGCCGCTCAATGCAAAATAAGGGCCTTCGGTCAGCGTTCTGGCAGTTTTACCTTCACCACCGCCACCGGCTGGTCGAGCCAATCGGCGAAGCTGTCGAGAAAGGCCTGGGTAAACCCGGCCTCGCCCCAGTTGTTGAAGATGAACCCCAAGTTGGAAAAGGCACATGGCTGCAGGTAAATGAAGCCATTGATGTCGTCCTCGAAACCGCACAGCGGGCAGGTGAAGTTGTCACTTACACCGGGCATCCACTCTTCCAGGCTTTCGAACAACGGTTCGCCCACCTCACGCCGGCACTCCGGGCAGCCGGCCTCTTCGAGAAACCCCTCGGTGGGGGTATAGATGCAACGCTTGAGCATCACTTCCAGGCCATTGACCTGCTCGCCGAACGGCAGCTTCTGCGGATGCAGGGCGACCTTGCGCGCGCCTGCGGCCAGGGCATGGCCCATGCGGTTGCCGGTGCGCCCGCAGGTGGTCATTTGCTCCTCGACGATTTTCTCGCGCACCAGCCAGCGCAGGATTGCCCGGGCGCGGGCTTCGTGCACCGGCACGGTGGAGAGTTTGGGGACGATGATGCTCTGGGTGGTCATTGGCGAAACGGGCCTGGGGATTGCGGTAATGCTGCAATTCTACCCCGGTAGTTCCTCGCTGCAATGCAGGGGTGAAGGCCCTATCGCCGGCACAGACAAGCGGCCCTTATGTCCTTTATGATGCCCGCCATGATCAAAGACCCCTTCGAACGACTCGGCCTGGACCGCGAGGTCCTCACCGTCAGCCAACTCAACGGTCGCGCCCGCGTGCTGCTGGAAGACGTGTTCCGCAGCGTCTGGGTGGAAGGCGAGATTTCCAACCTCGCCCGCCCGGCCTCCGGCCACATGTATTTCACCCTCAAGGACAGCGGCGCCCAGGTGCGTTGCGCACTGTTCCGGCAGAACGCCACACGCGTGCGCCAGGCCCTGCGCGACGGTCTGGCAGTGCGGGTGCGCGGCAAGGTTTCGCTGTTCGAAGGGCGTGGCGACTACCAGCTGATTCTCGACACGGTCGAGCCGGCCGGCGACGGCGCCCTGCGCCTGGCCTTCGAAGCACTGAAGGAAAAGCTCGGTGCCGAGGGGCTGTTCAGTGCCGAACGCAAGAAGCCGCTGCCGGCCCATCCACAGCGCATCGGCATCATCACTTCGCCCACCGGCGCGGTGATCCGCGACATCATCAGCGTGTTCGGCCGCCGCGCGCCGCAGGTCGAGCTGAACCTGATTCCCACCGCCGTGCAAGGCCGCGAGGCGATCAACCAGATCGTGCGCGCCTTGCAGCAGGCCGACCGGCTTGGCTTCGATGCCCTGATCCTGGCCCGTGGCGGTGGCTCGCTGGAAGACCTCTGGTGCTTCAACGAGGAAGCCGTGGCGCGCGCCGTGGCGGCCTGCGTGACGCCGATCGTCAGTGCCGTGGGGCATGAAACCGACGTGTCGATCAGCGACTTCGTCGCCGACGTGCGCGCCCCCACGCCGTCGGCCGCCGCCGAACTGCTTGCCCCCGACAACAGCGGCCTGCAGCAGCGCCTGGACGGCCTGCAACGGCGCCTGCTGCTGCGCATGCAGAACCGCCTGACCCATGACCGCCTGCGCCTGGATTCGCTGACCCGGCGCCTGCGCCACCCCGGCGAGCGCTTGCGTCAGCAGGCCCAGCGCCTGGACGACCTGGACATGCGCCTGCGCCGCGCCTTCATGCTCAACCTCAACCAACGCCGCGAGCGTCTGGCCCGGCTCGACACGCGCCTGGCCGCGCAGCATCCTGGGCGCACCCTGAAACTGCTGGGCCAGCGCCTGGACAGCCTCGCCGAACGCCTGCCACGGGCCATGCGCGAAGTGCTCAAGGATCGCCGCCAGCGCTTCCAGGCGCAGTTGCAGACGTTGCAGGTGGTCAGCCCGCTGGCCACCCTGGCGCGTGGCTACAGCATCCTCCTCGACGAACGTGGCCAAGCCATCCGCAGCGCCGAGCAGACCCACAACGGCCAGCGCCTGACTGCCCGCCTGAATGAAGGCGAGCTGCGGGTGCGGGTCGAGGACAACCACCTGACCCCGGTCACCCTTTCCCTACTGGACTGACACATGCCCCGCCTGTTCGCGCCCCTGCTTGCCCTTTCCCTGTTGTTGCTGGCGGGCGGCGCCCAGGCCAGCTACATCACCCGCACCTTGAACAAGCCGGTACCCGGTGGCGTCGCCGTGGTCGACCTGGGGCCTGCGGCCACTGCACCGAACGCGCGCTTCGATGGCAAGCCGGTGCTGGTGGTCAAGGAACAGGACAACTGGCTGGCCATCGTCGGCATCCCGCTGACGCAAAAGCCCGGCACGGCCGTGCTGAGCCAGGGGGGTCGCAACCTGACGTTCAGCGTGGGGAGCAAGAAGTACCCGGAGCAGCACATCACCTTGAAGAACAAGCGCCAGGTCAACCCCGACCCGGCCGACCTCAAGCGCATCGACCGTGAACTGGCCGAGCAGATCAAGGCCTACCGCAGTTTCAGCCCCAACCTGCCGAGCAACCTGGTGCTCGACAAACCCGTCAGCGGGCCGCTGTCGAGCAAGTTCGGCGTGCGCCGCTTCTTCAACGGCGAAGAACGCAACCCGCATGCGGGGCTGGATTTTGCAGTGCCGGCGGGTACGCCGATCAAGACACCTGCCAATGGCAAGGTGATTCTGGTGGGTGACTACTTCTTCAACGGGCGCACGGTGTTCGTCGACCATGGGCAGGGCTTTATCAGCATGTTCTGCCATATGTCGAAGATCGATGTGGCGGTCGGGCAGCAGTTGCGCCGGGGCGAGGTGGTCGGCCGGGTCGGCTCGACCGGGCGGGCTACCGGGCCGCACATGCACTGGAATGTCAGCCTGAACGATGCGCGGGTGGATCCGGCGATCTTCATTGGCGCGTTCCAGCCCTGAGACCGCAGCGCCTGCATCGCCGGCTTGCCGGCGATGAGGCCAGCACCCTCGACATCACTTCCCCTGTCTTGCGCGATCAAAAAATACAGCGCAACACGCTAAAAGCTTGAAAAGAATCCAAGCTATAAAATCTCGCTATTAAGCTTTTTTTAAGCATTCCTCTCAATTTTCCGCGAACACTTGCCATCCCCCACCCCACTGGTTAGGGTTGAAGGCATGAAGACCCACAGCACCCTCATCCTGCTC
>Ga0247821_10001180_pt1 | contig 14522 bp, 12 predicted proteins | sample 13C_Glycerol_Day_FD_192481 | JGI IMG/M metagenome (GOLD analysis project Ga0247821, IMG submission 192481) | Soil microbial communities from agricultural site in Penn Yan, New York, United States - 13C_Glycerol_Day14 | ecosystem: Environmental > Terrestrial > Soil > Agricultural land | place... | reverse complement strand
GCGCTTTGCGAATACCTGGGCGTGAAGCACATCAGCCTGTTCGCGAACGGAACGCTGGGGCTGGTGACGGCGTTGCAGGCGCTGCGCATCACGGGGGAGGTGATCACGACGCCCTACTCCTTCGTCGCCACGGCGCACTCGCTGCTGTGGAATGGCATCAAGCCGGTGTTCGTCGACGTCGACCCGCGCACGCTGAACCTCGACCCGGCGAAGATCGAAGGCGCCATCACGCCCCAGACCACGGCGATCCTGCCGGTGCACTGCTACGGCCACCCGTGCGATGTGGACGCCATCGCGCGCATCGCCGGGCGCTACGGACTGCGCGTGATCTACGACGCCGCGCATGCCTTCGGCGTGCAGACCGGCGGCCAGAGCGTGCTGCGGTTCGGCGACCTGTCGGTGCTGAGTTTCCACGCCACCAAGGTGTTCAACACGTTCGAGGGCGGGGCCATCGTGTCGCCGGACGCCACCACCAAGCAGCGCATCGACCACCTCAAGAACTTCGGCTTCGTCGACGAGGTGACGGTCGTCGCGCCCGGCATCAACGGCAAGATGAACGAGTTCTCCGCCGCCCTGGGGCTGCTGCAGCTCGCCAAGGTGGACGACGCGATGCGCGCGCGGCAGGCGATCGACGCCCGCTACCGGGCCGGGCTGGCCCGTGTGCGCGGCATCGAATGCCTCGAGAATTCGGGCGGCGGCACGCAGAACTACTCGTACTTTCCGATCCGCGTGAAGCCGGAGTACCCGCTGACGCGCGACGAGCTGTATGCCCGGCTGAAGGACGACGACATCTTCGCCCGCCGCTACTTCTATCCGCTGATCAGCGACTTCCCGATGTACCGGGGGCTGCCGTCGGCCGCGGCCGCCAACCTGCCGGCCGCCAGGCGCGCCGCCGCGGAGGTGATCTGCCTGCCGATGTACGAGGCGCTCGACACGCAGGCGCAGGATCGCATCCTGGCTGCGATCACGAGGGCCTGAGCGCCGTGGCCTGGCTCGCGTCGCACCAGATCGAGGCCATGGGGTTCGGCGCCGTGGGCGCCGGAGTGCTGCTGTCCGACAAGGCGTCGTTCCACAACTGCGCGAACAGCCACCTTGGCGACAACGTTCGCATCGACGACTTCTGCGTGCTGTCCGCCGGCGCGGGCGGCATCCACCTCGGGCGCCACATCCACGTGGCGGTCTACAGCTCGATGATCGGCGCAGGCCGGATCTCGCTCGCGGACTTCGCGAACGTCTCGTCGCGCGTGGCGATCTACAGCAGCAGCGACGACTTCAGCGGGGCGGCGATGACGAACCCCACCGTCCCGGCCGAGTTCACGAACGTGTCGAGCGAGCCGGTGGGCATCGGGCGGCACGTGATCATCGGGGCCGGCTCGGTGGTGCTGCCCGGCGCGGTGCTGGAGGAAGGCGTGGCGGTGGGTGCACTGAGCCTCGTCGCGGGCCGCTGCGAGCGCTTCGGCACCTACGCGGGCGTGCCGGCGCGGCGGATCGGCGCGCGCAGTACCGACTTGCTCGACGTGGAACGCAGGTTCCTGGCCGCGCGCGGCGCGGCCTGAGCCGCGGCCGGGCGCTTCTGCCGCGCGCACAGCATGGGTCTACGGCGCAACATCTTCGCCTCCTCTGCCAGCCAGGCCTACGTGGCCGGGGTGGGGATCGTCGCGCTGCCCTTCTACCTGCGCTTGCTGGGCGCCGAAGCGTACGGGCTGGCGGGCTTCTTCGCGATGCTGCAGGCCTGGTTCCTGCTGCTGGACATCGGCCTGACGCCGACGATGGCGCGCGAGACCGCCCGCTTCCGCGGCCACGGCGTGAGCGCGCACGACTACGCGAGCCTCGTGCGGGTGCTGCGCGCGCTGTTCGTGTGCACCGCCGTGGCCGGCGGCGGGCTGCTCTTCCTGCTGGCGGGCCCGATAGCGCAGCACTGGCTGCAGGCCGCCCACCTGCCGGTGGCCGAGGTGGAGAACGCGCTGCGCATCATGGCGGTGATCGTCGCGCTGCGCTGGATGTGCGGGCTCTACCGCAGCATCGTCACCGGCTCCGAGCAGTTGGTGTGGCTCGGCAACTTCAATGCCGCGTTCGCGACGGTGCGCTCGATCGGCGTGCTGCTGGCGCTGCACCACATCGCGCCCACGGCCGCGGTGTTCTTCGGTTACCAGCTCGTCGTCGCGATCGCGGAACTGGCGCTGCTCGCCCGCCATGCACACACGCTCGTGCCCGCCGGCGCGCCCGGGCGCTCGCTGCGCGAGGCGATCGGGGTGGTGCGACCGCTCGTGAGGTTTTCGCTCTCGGTGGCCTTCACGGCGTCGGTGTGGATCTTCGTGACGCAGACGGACAAGCTGATCCTGTCGAAGATCCTGCCGCTGGCCGAGTACGGCTACTTCACGCTGGCGGTGCTGGTGGCCGGCGGCGTCATGGTGATCAGCGGGCCGGTGAGCGCGGCGCTGCTGCCCTACATGGCGCGCCTCGAGGCGCTGCAGGACCAGCCGGCGCTCATCGAGGCCTACCGCCGCTCGACGCAGCTGGTGGTGGTGCTGGCGGCCGCGGCCTCGCTGACGCTGGCGCTGTGCGCCGAGCCGCTGCTGTATGCCTGGTCGGGCGACCGCCTGCTGGCCGGCGCCACGGCCCCGCCGCTCATGCTGTATGCGCTCGGCAACGGCATCCTCACGGTGTCGTCGTTTCCGTACTACCTGCAGTACGCCAAGGGAAACCTGCGCATGCACATCACGGGCAGCATGCTGTTCGTGGTGTTCCTGATCCCGGTGATGAGCTGGGCGGCCGACCGCCATGGCGCGATGGGCGCGGGCTGGGCGTGGCTGGGCATGAACGCGCTGTACCTCGCGGGATGGGCGCCGCTGGTCCACCATCATCTGCACAAGGGGTTGAACCGGCCCTGGTTCGTGCGCGATGTCGCCAGCATCGCGATCCCGCTCGTCCTGGCCGGCATGGTGCTGTCGCAGGCAGTGTCGATCGAGGACGCCCGGTGGGTCACGGTGGCGAAGGTGGTGGGCGTGCTGCTCGCACTGGTGGCCGGCGGGTCGGCACTCACCACGACGGGGCTCGCGCGCGCGCGCGCCTGGCTGGTCGATCACGGGCCGGCGGCGGGGAAGAGCATTGGCTGAGGCGTTGCCTGAGCTCTCGCGTCCGGAAAGCGACATCACAAGCCGCTGGGGGGCGTACGACGGCCCGCTGGTGAGCGTGGCGTGCACGACGTTCAACCATGAACGCTACGTGGAGCAGGCGCTGATCGGCTTCCTGATGCAGGAGACGAGCTTTCCGTTCGAGATCGTGGTGCACGACGACGTGTCCACGGACGGCACGCGAGCCATCGTGTCGGCGTATGCGGCGCGCTACCCGAACATCATCCGCACGGTCTACCAGACGCAGAACCAGTACGCGATGAACGTCACGTCGGCAGTGGTGGCGTTCGGTCACTGCCGCGGCAAGTACATCGCCTTCTGCGAAGGCGACGACTACTGGACCGACCCGCGCAAGCTCGCGATCCAGTGCGAACGGCTGGAAGCTCAGCCGCAGTGCACGCTCGTGTTCCACAACTCGCGTCTGGAGTACGAGGGCGGCCGTCGGCCGGAGCTCGCCTGCCGGCTCTCGAAGGACCGCTTCACGCTGGAAGACGTGGTGCTGAACGACTGGTTCATCCCGTCGCAGAGCATGGTGTTCCGCAAGGACGCGCTGCCGCTGCCGGCCTGGCTGCACCGGGTGTTCGGGCTGGACTTCGCGATGCACCTGCTGCTGGCCAGCAACGGCAGCATCGACTACATCGACCGCGTGATGGGCGTCTATCGCATCAACAGCGCGTCGATCTCGGGCAACCGCCCGCCCGGGTTCTTCCAGGTGCGGCTGATCCAGACCCTGAGCTACTTCAACCTCCACACCGGATTCGCCCACGACCGGACGATCGCGCAGCGACTCGACCGCGAGCGGCGGCTGCTCTACCTGGCCTATCTGAACGCGCGGCCGTGGTACGTGCGGGCGCTGTCGGCCGACTACTACCGGTTCAAGCTGTCGAACCTGCGCAGCCGGCGCCAGCGGCGGGCGGCGCGCGACTCAGAGGCCGCCCATGGCGGGCAGTAGCGCGGTGGCGCGGCCGCACCTGCTGGGCGGGGCCCTGGCGGCCTTCGTCGGCCTGAGCCTGGCCAACACGCTGCCGCCGGTGGCGCAGCTGGCGCTGTACCTCGTGGGCCTGGCGGCCGTGCTGCAGCGCCCGCACGGCGTGCTGCCGGTGAGGGAGGGGGCGCTGGTGCTGCTGGCGGGCGTCTACGTGCTCGTGCGCCGCACGGCGGCCGGGCTGGAGCTGGAATGGACGATGCGCCTGCTGCGGCCCTGCTTCGAGGGCTACCTGCTGGCGCACGTGCTCTACAAGTGGTGCGGCATCCGCGACTTCAAAGCCGCGGCGGCGGTGCTGTCGGGGTTCGTCGCGCTGCAGATCGTCGCCGCGCTGTGGATGCTGCTCGACCCGGCGTCGCGCCTCGCTTTCATCGACCGGATGTACAGCGACGAGGGTTACCAGAACGAACGCTTCACTGGCGCGCTGCTGTTCCGCGGCTACGGCCTGTCGCGCCACCACCTGTACGGATTGCCGCTCGCCGTGGGCCTGTCCGCCGCGCTGATGCTGATCGCGGCGAGCATCGAGCGGCCGGGGCGGCGCCGGACGTGGCTCGCCGCGGTCGCGGGGGCGGCGCTGATCCTCGTGGCCGTGAACGCGCGCATCGGCTTCGTGCCGGTGTTGCTGTGCTACCTGGCCGGCGCGAGCGTGTTCTTCGACCGCTACTACCCGCGCCACTTCTTCTGGCTCGTGCTGCTGCTGGTGCTGCCGCTGGCGGCCGCCGGCGCCGCCGTCCTCGGCGACGACTTCGAGACGCTCACGACGTGGCTCGCCGCCGGCTACGAGCAGTTCGGCGGGGACACCGACCCGGAGAGCAGCACCTTCGGCGAGCTGCGCACCATGCTCGTGCTGGCGCCCGATGCCGCGAGCCTGGTGCTCGGCGGCGGCCGCCCGTGCCTGACCGACGAGGAGTGCTACTCGGACATCGGCTTCATGCGCGCGATCCAGGAAGGCGGCCTCGCCTTGCTGTTGCTGATCCTCGCCGTGTACTGGCGGCTGAACCGGCACGCCGTGGGCCTGTTCCGGCGCACCGTGGGCACGTCCCGGCGACGGCATCGCCGGGCGGCGCTGCTGCTCGCCGTGGTGGTGCACGGGACGCTGCTGGCGGCGATGGTCAAGGGCGAGGCCTACGGCGCGAGCGACTACTCGCGCCTGGTGGCGGCGCTGGCCGGGCTCGGGCTGCTCGCGCACCGGCCGCGCGCGGCTCACGCGGTGCGCGGCGCGGTCGCCGCTGCCGTCGGCCCCGGCGCTGCCGTCGCGGATCCCTCGCCCGGGACGGCCGCCTGAGGACACCCGATGCTGCGCCACCTCGTCAACCTGCTGCTCGCCGCGCTGCCGCCATCGCGCTGGTTCGCGTTGCGCGCCTTCCTGCTGCGCCGGTGCGGCGTGGACGCGCAGCGCGACACGAGCGTGTGCGGCCGCGGCTGGATCTACGGGCGCGGCGAGCTGCACATCGGCCACCGCACTTGGCTCAGCCCCCAGGTGGTCTTCTACACGCACCCGCAAGCGCCGATCCGCATCGGGGACGACTGCGACATCGGCCCGGGGGCGGAGTTCATCACCGGCAGCCACGAGATCGGGCCCGCGCAGCGCCGGGCCGGCACGGGGCGCGCGGCGCCCATCACCGTCGGCCGCGGCACGTGGATCGGCGCCGGGGTCCGGGTGCTGGGCGGCGTGGAGATCGGCGAAGGCTGCGTCGTCGCGGCGGGCGCGGTCGTCACCGAGAGCCTTCCGCCGCACTCGCTGGCCGCAGGCGTGCCTGCCACGGCCAGGAAGGCGCTGCCCTGATGCTCCGCCGCCTGTTCGTGATCTGCAATGCCCTCGACGACGCGACCCGATTCCGGCGCGGCATCACCACCGACAGCCCGGCGGCCACGCGCAAGGTGCTGCTGCTGTGCCGGTCGCTGCGCCATGCCGGCGTGCGGCCGCTCGTGATCAGCCTCGGGCGGGGGCGGCCCGACGGCTCGCGCCGCCGGTTCGGCGCGAGCGTGCGGCGGGTCGACGGCGTGCCGGTGCTGTATGCGGCGTTCTCGCACCGGCCGCTGCTGTCGCAGTGGCTGTCGCTGATGTCGCCGGCCGCGCTGCTCTGGCGCACGCGCCGGCTCGGCGGCGAGCGCACCGTGCTGTTCTACAACCGGATGCCGGCGTACCTGCCCACGCTGTTCCTCGCCGCGGCGCTGCGGCTGCGGCGCGTGCTCGATCTGGAGGACGGGGCGCTCGACGGCCCCGCGCGGTCGCTGGCCGGGCGCTTCGGTGCGGCCCTGCACCGCCTCTTCGACCGCCTGTGCAACGGCGGCGCGCTGCTGGCCTGCAGCGCCCTCGCGCAGGGCACGTCGTCGCGCCCGGTGCTGTGCTACTACGGCACGCTCGAAGCCCACGCGCCGCGCGCGGCCTGGCCGTCGGACGGCCTCGCGGTGCTGCTGGGCGGCACGCTGGCCGGCGACACCGGCGCCCCGCTGCTGATCGCCGCGATCGAGCGGTTGCGCAGCGAGCGGCCCGCGTGGGCCCGCGAGTTGCGCATCGAGGTCACCGGCCAGGGCGAGTCGCTGCCGGCGTTCGAGCGCCTGGCGCAGGGGCAAGGCGCGCCGCGCGTGACCGTCCACGGGCGCACCGACCAGGCGCGCTACCGCGAGATCCTGGCGTCCGCGCAGGTGGGGCTGGCGCTGAAGCCGCGGGGCGGACCGCTGTCGCAGACGACCTTTCCTTCGAAGGTGGTCGAGCTGGCGGGCGCGGGGCTGCTCGTGCTCAGCACCGACATCAGCGACGTGCGGCCGGTGCTCGCGCCGCACGCGCTGTTCCTCGACGACGAATCGCCGGCCGGGCTGGTGGACCGGCTGCACTGGATCGTGCTGCACCGCGACCAGGCCGAGGCCATGGCGCGCGCCGGGCAGGCGCACGTGCTGGAGCGCTGCGAGCCCGCGCGCTCGGGGCGGGCGCTGGCCGGCTTCCTGTTCGGGGCGCCGGCATGAACGGCATCGCGACATCGATCGTGAGCTGGCATCCGGTGCTCACGGACCACCAGTCGCACACGCTGCAGGCGCTGGCCGCGGCGTCGGGCACGCCGGTCACGGTCATGGTCGGCCGGCTGGAAGACCCGACACGCAAGGCGCAGGGCTGGACGCCGGCCGACGCCGGCACGCTCGATGTGCGGCTGCTCGCGGCGGACGTCGGCCTGCCGGGCGTGCGCGCCGCGCTGCGCGAGCACCGGTCCGCCGTGCACGTGTTCGGCAGCCCGTTCGACCAGCCCCGCTTCATCGCAGCGCTGTTCATGGCGCTGTCGATGGGGCTGCGCGTGTACCTCATCTCCGAGCCGTATTCGCCCATCGCCGCCGGCTACCTGCACGACCGCCGTCCGGTGGCGACGCGGATCAAGGCCTGGCTGCGCCCGTGGGTCTACCGCTGCTACGGCCTGCTGCTGCGGCGCCGGTTGCGCGGCGTGTTCGCGATCTCGCAGCTGGCCATCCGCCAGTACCGGGCGATCGGCGTGCCGGCGCAGCGCATCCATCCGTTCGGGTACTTCGTGCCCCGGTCGAACGAGCCCGCGCGCGCCGTCGAGCGCGCGCCGCAGGAGCCGTGCCGGGCGGTGTTCGTCGGCAACCTCATCGCGACCAAGGGGCTGCACGAGCTGTCGGCGGCGGCGCGGCGCGTGGCCGCGAGCGGCGTGCCGCTGCAGATCGATGTCTACGGCGCGGGCGACCCGAGCACCTTCGCATTCGACGGCGACGTGATCCGGCACGCGGGCCGCATCCCGTTCGGACAGGCGCAGCAGGTGATCGCGGGCTACGACTTCCTCGTGCTGCCGAGCCGCTACGACGGCTGGGGCGTCGTCGTCAACGAGGCGATCCTCGCGGGCGTGCCGGTGCTGTGCAGCGACCGCGTGGGCGCGGGCGCCTTCGTGCGGCGCTGGGACTGCGGCACGACGTGCGCGGCCGAGTCGGTCGATGCCCTGGCCGGCGCGCTGGCGGAGATGGCGCAGCAGCCGGCACGGCGGCAGCGCATGCGCGAGGCCTGCCTGCGCGTGCGCGACCGGCTCGACCCCATCGTGGCCGGCCGCTACATGGCCGACGTGATGCGATCGGGCGGCACGGGCGCCGCACCCCCCAACCCCTGGTACGACGCCTGACCCGCCCGGCCGCCATGCACGACGACCCGCGCGCCTTCAACGTCCACCTCACGAACATCGTGGGAGCGGGCGCCGTGCAGCTCGTGGCCTCGCTGCTGCCCGCGCTGGAGCGGGCGCACAGTGGCCGCGTGGAGCACCTGCACTTGCCCGACCGCGGCCCGCTGGCCGACTACCGCCGCTCGACGTCGGGCCCAGCGCCCCGGCCCTACCGGCGCGTGCTCCCGAACGCGCTGTCGCGGCTCGTCGAGTGCCTCTGGCTGGGCCGACGCTTCCGAGGCGCGGCGCCGCTGCTCGTGCTCGGCGACCTGCCGCTGCGCGGCGCGGGGCCACAGGCGGTGTTCGTCCACACGCTGCACCTGGCCCAGGGCGATCGTTCGGGCACGCGGTTCGGCGGCCTCAAGTACCGCATCGCGCGCGCGATCTTTCGCCTCGGCGCCCCCGACGCGCAGGCCTTCATCGTGCAGACGCCCACGATGGCCGCAGCGATGCTCGAAACATACCCGCAGCTGCAGGGCCGGCTGCACGTGGTGCCGCAGCCGCCTCCGGCCTGGCTGCTGGCGTCGGGCTTGCGCCGCACCGGCAGGCGCCGCGCCACGCGCGACGCCGGGCTCTCGCTGGTCTATCCGGCAGCGCCCTACCCGCACAAGAACCACGGCCTGCTGTCGCAGGTGGGCCAGGTGCCGGGCCCGTGGCCGGTGGAGCGGCTCACGCTGACGGTGCCCGTCTCGGCGAACCCGAACCCTGCCGTGCCGTGGATCCGCTGCGTCGGGCCGCTGGAGCCGCAGGCGGTGCTCGACGCGTATCGCGAGGCCGACGGCCTGCTCTTCCTCTCCAACGCCGAGAGCTACGGCCTGCCGCTGGTGGAAGCGATGTGGGCCGGCCTGCCGATCGTCTGCCCCGACCTGCCCTACGCGCGCTCGCTGTGCGGCCCCCAGGCGCTCTACTTCGAGCCCGACGACATCGGCTCACTGCGCCGCGCGCTCGACGAACTGCGCGCGCGCTTGCACCATGGCTGGTGGCCCGACTGGTCGGAGCGCCTGGCCACCATCCCGCCCCACTGGGACTCCGTCGCCCAGGCGATGCTGCGCATCCTCTTCGACGCCACCGCGGCCCCTCGCCCATGAAGGTCACGATCATCACCGTGGCGTTCAACAGTGCCTCGACCATCGGCGACACCCTGGCTTCCGTGGCGTCCCAGACGCACCCGGACATCGAGCACCTGGTGATCGACGGCAACTCGACCGATGCGACGATGGACATCGTGCGCCGCCACGGCGCTCGCGTGGCGAAGGCCCTCTCCGAGCCCGACCGCGGCATCTACGACGCCATGAACAAGGGGCTCGCGATGGCCACCGGCGACCTCGTCGGCTTCCTCAATGCGGACGACGTGCTGAACGGCCCCGGCGCCGTGGCCGCGCTCGTCGAAGCGGCCAGCCCGGGCAGGGACATGGTCTATGCCGACCTCGTCTACGTGCGCGCCGACGACCTCGGCCGCGTCGTGCGCCACTGGCGCTCGGGCCCGTTTCGGCGCGCTGCGCTGCGCCTGGGCTGGATGCCGCCGCACCCCACGTTCTACGTCCGGCGCGACGTGCTGCGCTCGGTCGGCGAGTTCGACACCCGCCTGCGCATCGCCGCCGACTACGACTTCATGCTGCGCTGCCTGTGCCGGCCCTCGGTGGACGTGGGCTATTTGCCGGAGGTGCTGGTGCGCATGCGCACGGGCGGCGCGAGCAATGCCAACCTGAAGTCGCTGCTGCGCAAGAGCCGCGAGGATCTCACCGCCCTGCGCCGCCACCGCGTGGGCGGCTGGCTCACGCTGATCGCGAAGAACCTGCGCAAGCTGCCCCAGTTCCTCGGCGCCTCCTGGCGCTAGAAACACCTCTTCATGTCACTCCTCGACACCCTCAAGTTCATCGTGAAGCACCCGCTCAACCGGGGTTCGGAAGCCGACGCCGTGATGCGCTTCGCAAAGTGGCAGATCGGCAGCCGGCTGCTGCCCGGCCCGGTCGTGCACGAGTGGATCGGCGGCGCCCGCTTCTTCGTGCGCCATGGCGAGACCGGGCTCACCGGCAACCTGTACGCCGGGCTGCACGAGTTCGCCGACATGGCGTTCGTGCTGCACGTGCTGCGCGACACCGACCTCTTCGCCGACATCGGCGCCAACGCCGGGTCCTACACGTTGCTGGCGTGCCGCGCCGTCGGCGCGGCCGGCGTCGCGTTCGAGCCCTTCCCGCCGACCTTCCAGCGCCTGAGCGACAACGTGCGCCTGAACCGCCTGGAAGACCGCGTGCGCTGCCTGAACATGGCGCTCGGCCGCGAGCCGGGCACCGCCCGCTTCACGAGCGGCCTGGACACCGTGAACCACATCCTCGGCGCCGGCGAGGACGATGCCGGCGCGGTGAGCGTGCCGGTCTCGACGCTCGATGCGGCGCTGGCCGGCGCGGCGCCGGCGGTGATGAAGATCGACGTCGAAGGCTACGAGCTGCCGGTGCTCGAAGGCGGCGGCGCCACCTTGCGCAACGAGGCGCTGCTCGCGGTGATCATGGAGCTGAACGGCAGCGGCGAGCGGTACGGCCACGACGAATCGCGCATCGCGGCGATGATGCGCAACCTCGGCTTCGACGCCTGCACCTACGACCCGTTCGAGCGCAGGCTGGTCGACCTGGCCGGCGCGGCCTCGGCCACCGGCAACACCTTGTTCGTGCGGCAGCGCGAGCGCGTGATGCAACGGCTGAAGAGCGCGCCGCCGTTCAAGGCGAACGGCAAGGCGGTGTAGCCGGCGACTCAGCCCCTCGATGGCTCCACGGCGCCGAAGCGGCCCCACCAAGTGCCTTGCGCGGATCCGGCTCCGCCGGTCCGCAGCAAGCGCCCCCTTGGGGGGCAGCGACGGGAGGAGCGTGGGGGCTTCATGTTCTCCAGCGCCCCTCGTGCTCGACGAACCAGCGGTAGGTGTCGCGCAGGCCGTCTTCCAGGCCGATGGCGGAGCGCCAGCCGAGTGCCGCGAGACGCGAGACATCCATCAGCTTGCGCGGCGTGCCGTCGGGCTTGGTCGCGTCGAAGGACAGCCGGCCGGTGTAGCCGGTGACGCGCGCCATCGTCTCGGCGAGCTCGCGGATGGTGCAGTCGACGCCGGTGCCCACGTTCACGTGCGACAGCATGGGCTGCGTGTGCGCCCGATAGGCTGCGTCGTCGAGCTCCATCACGTGCACGCTGGCCGCGGCCATGTCGTCGACGTGCAGGAACTCGCGCATCGGCCGGCCGCTGCCCCAGATCACGACCTCCTCGGCGCCGGCGCGCACCGCTTCGTGGAAGCGCCGCATCAGCGCCGGGATGACGTGGGAGTTCTCCGGGTGGAAGTTGTCGTTCGGGCCGTAGAGGTTGGTCGGCATCACGCTGCGGTAGTCGCGCCCGTGCTGGCGGTTGAAGCTCTCGCACAGCTTGATGCCGGCGATCTTCGCGATGGCGTACGGCTCGTTCGTGGCCTCCAGCGTCCCGGTGAGCAGCGCCTCCTCGCGCATCGGCTGCTCGGCCAGGCGCGGGTAGATGCACGAGGACCCCAGGAACAGCAGCCGCTGCACGCCGGCGCGGTGCGCCGCATCGATGACGTTGGCCTCGATCAGCAGGTTGTCGAGGAGAAAGTCGGCCGGGTAGGTGTTGTTGGCGTGGATGCCGCCCACCTTCGCCGCCGCCAGCACCACGCGGCCGATGCGCCGGCTGGCGAAGAAGCGGCGCACGGCCTCCTGTGAAGCGAGGTCGAGCTCGTCGCGCGTGGCGGTGACGATGTCCCGGTAGCCGCAGGCCTGCAGCCGCCGCACGATCGCCGAGCCCACCATGCCGCGGTGGCCGGCGACGAAGACGGTCTCGTCGGCGTGCCTCACGACCCGCCCTCGCGCGACATCGGCACCTCATGCCCGTGCGCCTTCAGGAAGGCCAGGCGGCGGGCGGACTTCAGGTCTTCGGCCACCATCTCGGCGCACATCTGCTGCGCCGTGATCTCGGGCACCCAGCCGAGCTTCTGCTTCGCCTTGGTCGGGTCGCCGAGCAGCGTCTCGACCTCGGCGGGCCGGAAGTAGCGCGCATCGACGGCGGCGATGCAGTCGCCCGGCCGCAGCGCCGGCGCCTTGTCGCCCTCGATGGCGACGACGATCGCCCGCTCCTGCACGCCCTGCCCTTCGAACCGAAGCGTGATGCCGAGCTCGGCGGCCGACCATCGGATGAACTCGCGCACCGAGTATTGCAGCCCGGTGGCGATGACGAAGTCTTCGGGCTGGTCCTGCTGCAGCATCATCCACTGCATGCGCACGTAGTCCTTCGCATGGCCCCAGTCGCGCAGCGCGTCCAGGTTGCCGAGGTACAGGCGCTTCTCCAGGCCCTGCGCGATGTTGGACAGCCCGCGCGTGATCTTGCGCGTGACGAAGGTCTCGCCGCGGCGCGGGCTCTCGTGGTTGAACAGGATGCCGTTGCAGGCGTAGAGGCCGTAGGCCTCGCGGTAGTTGACGGTGATCCAGTAGGCGTAGAGCTTGGCCACCGCGTAGGGGCTGCGCGGGTGGAAGGGCGTGGTCTCCTTCTGCGGGATCTCCTGCACCAGGCCGTAGAGCTCGCTCGTGGACGCCTGGTAGAAGCGGGTCTTGCGCTCCAGGCCGAGGAAGCGGATGGCCTCGAGCAGCCGCAGCGTGCCCAGCGCATCGACGTCTGCCGTGTATTCCGGGGCCTCGAAGCTCACCGCCACGTGCGACTGCGCGCCGAGGTTGTAGACCTCGTCGGGCTGCACCTGCTGCAGGATGCGCGTGAGGTTGGAGCTGTCGGCGAGGTCGCCGTAGTGCAGCACGAAGTGCTGGTGCTCGACGTGCGGATCCTCGTAGATGTGGTCGACCCGCTGCGTGTTGAACAGGGAAGCGCGCCGCTTGATGCCGTGGACCTCGTAGCCCTTGGCCAGCAGCAGTTCGGCGAGGTAGGAGCCATCCTGGCCCGTCACGCCGGTGATGAGTGCTTTTTTCATGTGGGGAGACGATTCGTGCGCAATACGGGAGTCTATCGAGGCGACGGGGCAGGGCTCGCGGCGTGGCGGTATTCCGGGACGATGGTGGACAGGCACTCGCGCACGGCGTCGTCGCTCCCGGGGTGGCGATGCGCGACGCCCCAGTCGAGCAGCGGCTGCACCGCCTCGGCGGACTGCTCCAGGCGCGCCACCCGCAGGCGCTCGAAGCGCGTGGGCAGCGTCGCATCCTTGTCGGCCAGCAGCTCCTCGTAGAGCTTCTCGCCCGGCCGCAGGCCGCTGAAGTGGATGTCGATGCGGCTGTCCGTCACCCCCGCCAGCCGGATCAATTGCCGGGCGAGGTCGACGATGCGCACGGGCTCGCCCATGTCGAGCACCAGCACCTGCCCGGTCTCGCCGATCGCCGCCGCCTGCAGCACGAGCCGCGCCGCCTCGGGAATCGTCATGAAGTACCGGATGATGTCCGGGTGCGTCACGGTCACGGGCCCGCCCTTGGCGATCTGTTCCTTGAACTTCGGGATCACGCTGCCGCTGGAGCCGAGCACGTTGCCGAAGCGCACGGCCATGAACTTCGTGCCCCGATGCTTCGTGGCGAGGGCGGAGACCACCCTTTCGGCCGCGCGCTTGGTCGCGCCCATGACGTTGGTCGGGTTCACCGCCTTGTCGGTGCTGATCAGCACGAAGCGCTCCACCGCGTGCTCGGCGGCGGCCAGCGCCGCGTGGTAGGTGCCGAGCGTGTTGTTGCGCAGCGCGGCCCATGCGTTGTCGTCCTCCATCAGCGGGACGTGCTTGTACGCGGCGGCATGGAACACCACCTGGGGCGACCAGCGCGAGAACGTGGCCCGCAGGTGCTCGAGGTCCTTCACGTCGCCGATCAGCTTGACGAGCGGCAGGCCGGGAAAGCGCTCCTCCAGCTCCTGCTCGATGGTGTAGAGGTTGAACTCGCTCAGCTCGTAGAGCACGAGGCGCGCAGGGCCGTAGCGCGCGACCTGCCGGCACAGCTCGCTGCCGATGCTGCCGCCCGCGCCGGTGATGAGCACCGTCTTGCCGGCCAGCGTCTCGGCGATGCCGGCCTCGTCGAGCACCACCGGCTCGCGGCCGAGCAGGTCCTCCGGCTCGATCTCGCGGATGCGGTCGGCATCGGTGCGGCCGTCGTGCATCTCGTCGGACGACGGCACCGTGAGCACCGGCAGCCCCGAGCGGCCGGCAAGGTCCAGCGCGCGGCGGCGCTGCGGGCCGGTGGCCGAGGGCAGCGCGACGATCACGTGCGTCGCGGCCCCGAGCAC
>Ga0247821_10001179_pt1 | contig 14531 bp, 26 predicted proteins | sample 13C_Glycerol_Day_FD_192481 | JGI IMG/M metagenome (GOLD analysis project Ga0247821, IMG submission 192481) | Soil microbial communities from agricultural site in Penn Yan, New York, United States - 13C_Glycerol_Day14 | ecosystem: Environmental > Terrestrial > Soil > Agricultural land | place... | reverse complement strand
TGTCTGGTGTTGTCCGAGATCATCTCGAAATGGTCCTCATCAGCCACCTGCAGGCGCTTGATGTAAAGGTGGTCATCCCAATGGAATAGGTAGATCCCGTCACCTACGAACTCACGGATGTTGATGTTCACGATCAGCGGGTCGCGGTGCTTGATGGTGGGCTCCATCGACTGTCCCCAGCCTGTGACCATCTTCAGGTGGTAGTGCTCTTCGAACTCAACGCCGAGTTCACGAAGGTGGCTTGGACTGACCCGAACATCCTTGAGCATCTCGGGGAAGTCATGGGCGATCTCGCCGCCACCCATTGCTGCGCGGACATCGTAGTGGGCGATCCACACCTCATCACCGATAAGGCCTGGGCGCTGGAATTCGGCAGCAATCACATTCGAAGGAGTCGGCTCTTCGGCAGCTGCGAGCAGCCGCTTGCGAGCCTCCTCAGGGATACCCTTACCACTCTTGGCGAGCATCTGCTTGACAAGGTCGGCAGTGCTTCGCGGCGGAGTGCTTGTGTTCTCTGAGGGCGGAGAGTTCAGCAGCAGCTCAGACTGGTCCACGCCCAGAGCTGAAGCAATGGAGGCAATGTCGGCCAGCGTGGGCTCTCGCGTGCCGGCTTCGTAGTTCCCAACACGCGACTGCGATTTCCAGCCGCAGGCATCTGCGAGCTGCGCCTGTGACATTCCGGTCGCTTTTCTCAAGCGCTTAATGCGCTGACTCAGTGATTCATTCATTCGCGGGATTTCATCACGAAACGAAATACCCGGCTTTCACTTATTGTGATTGCAATTAACACGATGCGTGTTTATCCTTCGTTCATTAATGGAGGAAGACCGTATGAACCAAGTCCGAACGATTCGCGAAAGGGCTGGCGTTACCCAGGCAGCACTGCGCCGTCAACTCGGCTGGAATCAGTCCCGCCTGGCCAATTACGAATCAGGCCTGAGAAATCCAGGCCTTCAAGAGGCGCGCCAGATCGTAGAAGCGCTGAACCATCTGGGCGCCAATTGCGTTCTGGATGATGCCTTCCCACCAGCCAAAGTTGCCGCCTAACCAATTCCATAGCCGCAAGGAGCTACTCCCGCATGTACGCCAACCGAAATCACCTGCATGACCGCGAGATCAAGGTCCGGGTCGATGAGGACACGTTCGAGCTGATCCAGGCTCTGGCGAAGTTTCATCGCACGCAACGCGCAGTGCTTTGCCGCGAATTACTTGAAGCGCAGCTGGCCGCCCTAGCTTCGGAGAATACCGGCGATCAGCACGTGGCCTGAAGGCCCGTAGGAGGCCCCAATGCCGATTGAAGAAATCGGATTGGACCAGGGACTCATGGAACAGCTGGAGCGAGAAGCGACGAGACGGGGCATTAGCCCTGAGGCACTCGCAGCCGAGCTGATCCGTCGAGAGCTGGCCAACCGAACCAAGCCCCGCAGCCCGCGGGGAGTTGTAACGCCGTTTCACAGAAAGGCCTGAACAGGCCCTCATCCAGACACGTAGCAACCAGGGGAACACCTGATGGCCTATGACGACAAAGCTCACCGCCACGACCATCAGGTCAAGGTCCGTCTGGATGACGAAGATTTCAACGAATTAAAGGGGTACGCCCTGGAGCTCAAGGCGCAGCACAGCGTGCTGGCCCGGGAAATCATCCTGGCCGCGCTGGCGTTCAAGAAAGAGCACGGCCATCTGCCGCTGATCAGCGAGAAGAAGGCCAGGGCCTGAATAGGTCGGGAGAGGACCAATGCCATCTGCAAACGAAGCAGTACTGCACGACGTGGAGATCGCCAGATTCCGCAGGAATGACTTCGCGGATCTGGAGGCCTGGGCGGAAGAGGTTGGTGTAAGCACCGATGAACTGGCCGCGCAGATCTTGAAGAAAGCCACGGACTTCCTCGCGCAACGAGGAAAACCCAAGAGCAACAACGTGGTGCCGTTCGCGGCGCCAAGGTGACCGTCTGATCCCTAATTAGGGACCCAGGCCGCCAGTCCCTCATAAGGGACGCCAAATCGCAGAGACAAAAAAGCCGGGTTCGCGGCCCGGCTCTCTGCAATACACAACTTGTGAAGGGAATTATGCATATGCAGACCCAAAGTGTACAGGCCCTCTCATGGGCCGCGCCACAAAATGCGAACCACGCTTCTGTGGCGCGCACGATGTCTTCCCGCGAGATCGCGGAGCTGACCGGCAAGCGTCACGACAATGTGAAGGCGGACATCCGCAACATGCTTGCCGACCTAAAGGAAGATGTCCTGAATTTTCAGGGCATCTACTTTGATGGCATGAACCGCAAGCAGAGCGAGTATCTGCTGGACCGCGAGCACACCGACTGCCTGCTGACCGGCTACAGCGCCGCGATGCGCATGGCCGTCATCAAGCGCTGGCGTGAACTGGAAGAGGGTGCTGGGCGGGTTATTGCCACGCTGCCCGATTTCTCCAATCCTGCAGCCGCTGCGCGCGCTTGGGCTGAACAGTACGAGCAACGGCAGGTTGCCCAGCAGGCCCTGGCTGTAGCAGCCCCTAAGGTAGAGTTCGTAGACCGGTATGTTGATGCCACTGGCCTCAAGGGCTTCCGCCAAACCGCCAAGCTGCTGAGGGCCAATGAGGCCCGCTTCCGCGAGTTCCTCCTCGACAAGAAGGTCATGTACCGCATGGGCGGCGAGTGGCAAGCCTACCAGCAGCACATCGATGCGGGCCGGTTCGACATCAAGACCGGTACCAGCGAAAGCGGTCACGCGTTCAACCAAGCCAAATTCACCCCCAAGGGAGTCACATGGGTGGCTGGCCTGTGGGCGCAGTACAACCTGGAGGTCGAATGATGGCCCGCTCAAGAAACATCAAGCCAGGGTTCTTCTCGAACGAACACCTGGCAGAGCTCGATTTTGCCACACGCCTACTGTTCATCGGCCTCTGGACCGAGGCTGACAGGGAAGGGCGCCTCGAGGATCGTCCCCGGCGCCTGAAGATGGCCCTGTTCCCCGCTGACAACGTGGACATCGATCGCATGCTCGATGACCTGGATCATTTGGGGTTCATCAAGCGTTACACCGTTGGCGACGTGAAGGCCATTCAGGTCATCAATTGGTCGAAGCACCAGAACCCGCACGTCAAGGAGGCCAAAAGCACCATCCCTGAAATGCCCGTATTAGACGCATGCCAGGGAAAGCATGAGGAAAGCACCGTGCAAGCACCAGACTCGCACAGTTCTTTCCCTGCTGATTCCCTCTCTCTTGATTCCGGATTCCTGATTCCTGATTCCCTCAACCCGTCGCCCGCGCCGGTCGATTCCGCCGAGCTGTTCGCGCGGTTCTGGAAGCTGTATCCGCGCAAGGTTGGGAAGGACAAGGCCGAGAAGGCCTGGGCAAAGCTCAAGCTCACTGCGGACCTGTTCGACACCATCGTCACCGCCCTGGCCAAGCACCGACAGTTGCCCGGCTGGACCAAGGACAGCGGCCAGTTCATCCCGCATGCAGCCACCTGGCTCAACGGGAAGCGCTGGGAGGACGAGGTCGAGGTTCCTGCTGACAACGTCCACCATCTGCCCACCAGCCGCCACCACGGCTTTGCTGATCGCGACTACACCGCAGGCCTGAAGCAACGGGAGGACGGCAGCTATGCGCTCTGAAAAAGTCGTCCCGATCGATCAAGGCGCGGTCGTTGCCCGCATCCAGCCAGCCGAGTGCGATAGGCACGGCGCCTTCGAGCAGAAGGTCACCATACTGCTGGGCAAGGCTCTGCGCAGCCACTGCCCTGAATGCGCTCGCATCGCCAAGAAGGAGCGCGAGGCGCGCGCAGATGCTGAGCAGGCCCTGAACGTGCGCCTGGCGATCTCCCGCAAGCTGGGCGACTCGCTGATTCCGAAACGCTTTGCCGACCGCTCGCTGGCGAACTACAAGGCCGAGCAGAAGGGCCAGGCCGAGGCGCTGCGCTTCTGCCGCCACTACGTGAAGACCTTCGACCAGATCGCCGAGACCGGCCGATGCATGGTCCTGCTGGGCAAGCCTGGTACCGGCAAGACCCACCTGGGCGCCGGCATGGCCAACGACCTGATGCGCAGCACGTCGCATTCGGCTGTGTACCGCACTGTCGGCTCGATCCTTCAGGCGATCCGTGCCACCTACGACCGCTCCAGCGAAGCGACCGAGGCCCGCATCTTGGCCAGCCTGATCGAGCCATCCCTGTTGGTGCTGGACGAGGTAGGCGTGAGCAAGGAGCAGCCCAGCGACTTCGAACTGACGACCCTGTTCGCGATCATCAATGGCCGCTACGAGCAGGTTAAGCCAACCGTGGTGATCTCCAACCTGGACGGCAGCCAGCTCCCGATGGCCATGGGTGAGCGCTGCGTCGACCGCCTGCGCGAGGGCGGAATGATCGTGGTCCCGTTCGACTGGAAATCGTACCGCGGCAAGGAGGGCATCTGATGACTCCTGCACAAGAAATCACAGTCGCCCAGCTCAAGAGCCAGGGCTTCGCACAGGTCGTGGAAGGCCGGGAAATCGTCCGCATGACCAAGGGCGCAGACCGTCGGGTCGTGATGGCTGATGGCAGCCAGAAGCGCGGGTATCACGTTGAGTTTGAGCGCGTCGGGCAGCCGGCCGGGGAGGGGGTGTGATGGATTCCGGTAACAAGCCGAAGGCCGTAGCAACCTTCTTCTTCGTGGCCTTCTGGATCATGTTCGCGATTGCCACGGGAGCCGTTTACCAGCGCGATCAGGCTCGTGAGGTGCGCGCCGAGGTGGATGGCAAAATTCTGGTCTGCCGGCTCGAGGAGAAGCACTGATGGACACCAACAAGATGCTCAAGGACTTCCTTCGAACTTACCGCAGCCTGCTCATCGCCGAAGGAATGATGGTTCAGGAAAGCCGTTTCGAATTGCGCGATGGCGAATTCGTTCACCGCGAGACCGCTGTTGCTTGGTGGGCCTGGCAGGCTTCGCGCGCGACCTCGAATGAGTTGCCCGTCCTGACCGACGAGCTGCTCACAGCGGCCTATTGGGACTTCGACGCTCGCAGGAAGGGCTATCCGCCATATGCGGCGCCTGCCGGCCAAGAGTGCGGCGCGTTCAAGGTTGCGATTGTCAGCGCTGTCGAGGCCCAGGGCCTGAAGGTGGCGCCATGACCGAGAAGATCAGCGTCAACAGCCAGTCGAAGCTGTCCGAGGCCATCACCATGATGACGCGGCTGTTCCGCGACAAGAAGTTCGTCGTGGTCAGTATGCGCCCGGGCAAGGACCGGACCCTGGATCAGAACGCCCTGTGGTTCGCCATGTACGAGCGCATCGCCAAGAGCACCGAGATGGGCGATATCGAGGACGTGCGCCGCTACTGCAAGCTGCACCTGGGCGTGCCGATCATGCGTGCGGGCTGCGCCGAGTTCCGCACCGGCTGGGCGGAGTCGTTCATCCACCTGGACTACGACGTCAAGCTGCGTCTGATGGGGCCGTGCGCCATGTTCGGGCCGGATGGCTTCCCGGTGACTCGGTTGTTCGACCGCGCCCAGGGCTGCCAGTACACCGACCGGATCGTAGAGGAGTTCGCCCCGCGTGGTGTGCACTTCGCTGACCTGCTTGGGGAGGCGGCGGCATGAGCCACCAATTCAAGCCGGGAGACCTGGTGCTTGTAACCAACCATACCTACCCACCAGCTATCGGTCTGTGCGTAGAGCTGGTTTCCCGACACCTTGTCGGCCCAGTTGACCGTCGCGACCCGATGGACCCTGGCGTCTATGAGCAGGGGGAGGGTGATCCAGTGTGGGTGGTTGCAGAAATGGAAGGTCAGTCGGACTGCATCGTTTGGGAGAAATGGATCATGCCCCTGCGCGGCGACTTCGAACCCGAGCAGCAGAAAGCCAAGGAGGCCGAGCCATGCGCGTAGCCGAGATCAAGCTGAAGAAGTGCAAGGCGCCAGGTTGCGGCCAGCGCTTCAAGCCGATCATGACCACGCAGAAGGTGTGCAGCCATGCCTGTGCGATGGTCATGGCCAAAGACCCGAAGCTGCAGAAGGTCGCTGCCCGGGCCATCACCAAGCAGGCCCGTGAGGACTTGAAGGAGCGCCGGGAGAAGCTGAAGACCCGTCGCGAGCACATGGCAGAGGCGCAGGCCGCGTTCAACGCCTACATCCGCGAGCGAGACGCCGGCCTTCCGTGCATCAGCTGCGACTCGCGGCCGAGCGATCACGATCTCATCACCGGCAGCCGCTGGGACGCCGGTCACTACCGGTCGGTGGGAGCCTGCCCGGAGCTGCGATTCGAGCCGCTGAACGTCCACCGCCAGTGCGTGAAGTGCAACCGGAACCTGTCGGGGAATGCTGTCGAGTACCGCATCCGGTTGGTGAAGCGCATCGGCGCCGATCAAGTGGACTGGCTCGAAGGGCCTCATAAGACCCAGCGCCTGACCATCGAAGAACTGCAGGCCATGAAGGCCCTGTACAGGCAAAAGCTCAAAGACTTGAGGAGGGCAGCGGCATGACGCCAGCGTGGGTTTTTTTGGTGATGGCTGTACTCATGGCACTTGCCGGCGTGGCGTTGTCCTGGGCGGGCGCAGTGCGCCGTAAGCGATATGCGGAAGAGTTCCTAGTGCGCCGGGCGGAGAAGAGGGCAAAGGCATGCAACTGAACAGCGCACGGCAAGCGTGGCACGACTGCCTGTACACGGCCTGGGATAGCCAGGGTTCATTCATCGAGCAGCTCGGGCTGCTGGGCGCCATGGTGCAGACCACGGAGCGGCAACGCCACGCCGGGCATGCCGCCCACCAGGCCATCGCAGGCCAGGTGCAGTCAGCCATCGGCAAGTTGACCGCGCACGTGAAGGCGTTCGGCAACTTCATGTATTCGCCACGGCTCGACGCAGACACCCAGGAAACCGCCGAGGAATCGATCTTCATCATGGTGATGCAGCGCTCCCCGCGCATGACCGCCGCCAAGCGCGAGAAGCTCGAGTACGTGGTGAAGGGCGTCATGGCCCGGTATCGGTACATGCACCAGGGCGGGCAGTCGGTCAATGAAGACCCGCTGGCATCGCCTGAGGCGTTTAGGGCGTGGATGGATGCCCATTATGGGGTCAGGCTCGATTCGGTCCGCTGGGAGCGAGAATGGGGCGGCTATGTCCGCTTGGCTTTCGAATGTTGCGAGGACCTGGACAAGGATGCGCTGAGTCCGGTGGCAGCCGCAATCTACGAAATGCGAAGGGCCGCATGAGGCCCTATTGCGTTCCCGCTCGGCTGATGGCATGATTTCGGCATTGTGACAATTTTGCCTTTGGCAAACACACGAGAAAGCCCGGCCAAGAGCTGGGCTTTTTTGTGCCCGCCCGTCGAGCATTTGGCACTTCATGGCTAGCCAAATTTCCCAATCGTATGCGCAGACATCCTGCGCCTGAGATGGGAGAGCTGTTATGGCGATCGACAACAATGGCCCAGATACAGGGCAAGCTCACGGGTCAGGATTGGAGAAGACGGATTCCGAGCCTAAGCAGGGCGTCGGTGAGGCATGGTCAGAAAAGCGGCCTGAGGACTGGAACCCACCTCCAGGCAATCCGGGTTCAGATCAAGACTCTCAACGCCCGCGTGATAGCGGTACCGCTCGCACTGACGAGGATAAAACACCCGATTCGATAAAGACCGGCGGTGAAGTTCCGCTGTCATCGGATGACGATGCACCGATCGAGGAAGAGATGAGGGATGTGGATGCAAACAACTCGGTCTCCAGTGAGCATCCAGAGCCTCGATAAGCTCGCCGTCTACTGATGAGGCCCTCATAAGGGCTGCACGCTTCGAGGTGCACAGCAATGAGCAGCGATCCGAGAGCGCAAGGTGGCACCTATTCAGACGTGCCCACTTCACCAGATCCCCAAGTAGATCCCGATCGACCTACTATCCCTGATCCTGATGACGACCCGCTCATGAATGAGGAGGAGGGCGGGGACCGTCCTCTTGACGACGAGAACCCAGCCTTGGACGAGGATTTGCCCAAGGAATGAACCAGTTGCACGTAGGCCCGCAAAGCGCGGGCCTTTTTAATTTGGAGTGTTCGATGGACCCGACCGACCTCGGCCCAGGCACAGCCACCTGGCTGGGCGGTACGGGCACTGTACTGCTGGGCGGCTTTCTGTGGCTGCGTAAGTTTCTCTCGAAGGATGCCGCCGACCGCGCGATGGACACTGCCGACATCGGCACCGTCCGACGTCTGAACGAACTTCTCGACTCCGAACGTGAGGCCCGCAAGTTGGCAGAGGCCCGCGCCGACCAATTTGCCAAGGAGCGGAACGAGCTCGCCGCCGCGGTTGGCCGAATGGAGGGGAAGATCGAGGCTTTGACCGGGCAGGTGTCCCAGCTCACTGACAAGGTGACGAGTCAGAGCGCCGAGATCGCCCGGCTACGTGCTCAGCTTGGAGGTGATGCGTGATGGACAGATGCGCACTTGAATTCATCGCTCGCCGCTGGTGGCGACGGGCTGAGATATGGGTCATTGCTCTGGTGCTGATTGCTGGTGGTGCGGTTCTGGGGTGGCAGTCGGCCTTCTGGTCGATGGCCACTACTCAGGCCAACCAGGTGGCCGAGATCCGAGCCGCTTACGATGCCGCCATGGCCGAGCGTGACAAGCGACTGGATGAACTGACCCGGAAGACGGAGAGCGCCGCGACCAAGGCGTCGAAGGCAGCGACAACAGCCACTCAGGCCGCTGATAAGGCTGATGAGGCCCTTAATCGAGTCGCGCCATAACCGCGTGACAAATCGATGTGCGCCGTTTCGTGGCTCGCACACCTATTTGCCGTTTATTCTATCGCACTCTTCCTGGGCCTCAGCTCGACTTGGGTAGAGCTCTTGAAGCCTTTTGTCATTCCACGTATCCAGTATGCGATAGCCCCGCACTTTCCAGTGCGATGGCTCGGAAGTGTTACGCGGCCTTATACCTTCCAGTGGTCTGGAATTGACGACGATGAACCGGTCCTGCATATCGGAGCCTCGTTTGTACCTCCTATAACCAATACTGGTTGGGCATTACCAATTCAAGTCTCTGGTGATCCTTTTGAGCAGACCAATGCCGCCCGCCGATCTGCTTGAGTCGCCCTGGCTGATCCTTCGGCCGGCTCCAGATGTGTGGGAATGGATACAGCAAGAGATCCTCGCTACCACTGGCAGCATCCAAAACGAAGAGCACGCCCACCTCATCGACGCAAATGTCGGCGTGCTGTGGGCGTCCTCAGCATTCGCGAAGAAGGGGCGCACAGTGCTTGGCCAGGCCGAACAGCTGATGATCCGCGCCGGTGGATGGCAGAAGGCCAGGCAAGAGCAGCAGATGCGCCAGTGGTTCGGCGAGGAGCCGGCCTACCTGATCACACTGGCCGCCGACTATTGCTCCGAGTGCAGCGACGCTGAGTTCTGCGCCCTAGTCGAACACGAGCTCTACCACATAGCCCAGGCACAGGATGAGTACGGTGCACCCAAGTTCACCCAGGACGGTCTGCCCAAGCTGTACCTGCGTGGACACGACGTCGAAGAGTTCGTCGGGGTGGTTCGGCGCTACGGTGCCAGCGAAGACGTTCAGCAGCTGATCGACGCTGCAAGCCGGCCGCCTGAGGTGGCCAAGATCAACATTTCGAGGGCCTGCGGAACCTGCCTGCTCAAGTCGGCCTGATTTTGACGGGTCCTGACGGATGACAACCATATGGCAGCACTACGAAGCGAGGTCAAAGCCTTCATTGTTCAGGCTCTGGCCTGCTTCGATACGCCTTCTCAGGTGGCGGAGGCTGTCAAGAGGGAATTCGGCCTGGATGTGAGCCGGCAGACGTGCGAGGGGCACGACCCCACGAAGTACGCCGGTCGCGGCCTGGCCAAGCGCTGGGCTGACCTGTTCCATGCCTGTCGCGAGCGGTTCACTGCCGAAACGGCCGACATTCCCATCGCGCATCGTGCCTTCCGCCTCCGCGCCCTCGGCAGGATGGCCGAGAAGGCCGAGAGCATGAAGAACATGGCCCTGACTGCCCAGCTGCTGGAGCAGGCGGCTAAAGAGGTCGGCGACGTCTACGTGAATCGCCAGACCAAGAACGAGAACCCCCACGACAACGTGCCGCCCACTCGGGTGCAGGTAGACGTGGTGGATGCGAGGAAGCCGGATGCCGTCCCTTAACGTGCCTCAGGCCAGCTTCCTTCGGATGGAGAACAAGTTCCGCGGCTTTGTGGCCGGGTTCGGCTCTGGCAAGACCTGGGTAGGCTGCGCTGCGCTGTGCAAGCACGTGTGGGAGTGGCCCCGGATCGACTCCGGATATTTCGCCCCGACCTACCCGCAGATTCGCGACATCTTCTTCCCGACCATTGAAGAGGTCGCCTTCGACTGGGGCCTGAAGGTCAAGACGAAGGAGAGCGACAAGGAGGTCGAGTTCTACAGCGGCGGCCAGTACCGCAGCACGACCATCTGCCGCTCGATGGAGAAGCCGCAGACCATCGTGGGTTTCAAGATCGGGCACGCCCTGGTCGACGAGCTCGATGTTCTGCCCGCGCTGAAGGCTGAGCACGCCTGGCGCAAGATCATTGCCCGGATGCGCTACAACGTGCCCGGGCTGAAGAACGGCGTGGACGTGACCACCACCCCCGAGGGGTTCAAGTTCGTCTACCAGCAGTTCGTGAAGCAGCTACGCGAGAAGCCGGCCCTGCAGGGCATGTACGGCCTTGTGCAGGCCAGCACGTTCGATAACGAGCTGAACTTGCCGCCGGACTACATCCCGTCGTTGATGGAGTCGTACCCGGCCCAGCTGATCCTGGCGTACCTGAATGGTCAGTTCGTCAACCTCAACGCCGGTTCGATCTACCACGCCTATGACCGCAAGCTGAACTCTTGCTTCGACACGGTCGAGGCGGGCGAGCCGCTGTTCATCGGCATGGATTTCAACGTCGGCAAGATGGCGGCGATCACGCACGTCAAGCGCGCAGACGGCAAGCCCAGGGCAGTAGATGAGCTGATCGATGGCTTCGACACCCCGGACATGATCCGGCGCATCAAGGAACGCTACTGGCGGCACAACGGCCGGGATTTCGAGAAAACCTGCGAGATCAGGATCTATCCGGACGCCTCGGGCGGGTCGCGTAAGTCGGTGAATGCCAGCGAGACGGACATTGCCATCTTGCGGCAGGCCGGATTCAGCGTGATCGCGCCCGACGCCAACCCGCCGGTGAAAGATCGCATCAACGCCATGAACGCGATGTTCTGCAACGCGAATGGCGAGCGCCGCTATCTGATCAACCCGCTGCGCTGCCCGACCTATGCGGACGGCTTGGAGCAGCAGGTGTGGGCTCCCAATGGCGAGCCTGACAAAAAGTCCGGCGTGGACCACGCGAACGACGCCGGCGGCTATTTCATCCATCACGACTATCCGATCAGCAGGCCGGTCACTCACGTGCCGATCTCGTTCACTTTCTGAGGCCACCCATGCCGAATTTCACTCCCCGGTCAGAGTACTCGGAGGCCTTGCCCGGCTGGCAGCTGGTCAAGCGCTGCGTGGCGGGCGCCCGCGAGGTGCGCAAGCACGATATCTACCTGCCGATGCCAGACCCTGAGAACAAATCCCCGGAGAACCTGGCGCGGTACAAGCAGTACAAGAAGCGGGCGATGTTCCTGAACATCACCGGGCGCACGCGCACCGGCCTGTTGGGCGCGGTGTTCCGCAAGACGGCCGAGTTGGAGCTGCCCGCCGGCGTTGAATACCTGAAGGAGAACGCCAGCGGCGACGGTACGAGCCTGGAGCAGCTTTCGAAGGATGCCGTAGGGGAATGCCTGGATGCTGGCCGTGGCGGCTTCTTGGTGGACTTCCCGGCCGTTGAAGGCGTGTCCTCGATGGCGGACATGCAGGGCCGCAGCGCGCTGATCCACCACTACGGCGCCGAGTCGATCATCGACTGGGACGAGCAGGTGGTCGATGGCGTAAAGCGCCTGGTGTACGTCTGCCTTGAGGAGTGCGTCTCGGAGTTCAACCCGGACACCCTGGAGCGGACCACTGGCACCCAGTACCGCGTGCTGTTGCTGGCCGATGGGCGCTATATCCAGCGCGTGTACAGCGAAGACAAGAGCACCTACACCGAGGTCGCGCCGCTCGACAAAAACGGACGCCCCTTCGATCACATCCTGTTCAGCTTCTACGGCGCCCAGAACAATGACGCCAGTGTCGACAAGTCGCCTCTGGGAGACCTGGCCGACGTGAACATCCTGCACTACGGCAACAGCGCCACGGTGGAGGAGAGCGGCTTCATCAGCAGCCAGCCCACGCTTTTCATCACCACTGACATCAGCGCTGACGAGTTCGCCAAGGTTAACCCGAACGGCATGCACATCGGCTCGACCCGCGGCTACAACCTGGGCAAGAGCGGCACTGCCACCCTGGTCCAGGCAACGGAAAGCCAACTGGCCCGCACGCTGCTGAAGGACAAGGAAGAGCAAATGCTTATGATCGGCGCCCGCATCGTCCAGAAGGCGGGCGGCGCCGAGACGGCTGAGGCGGTACGCATCCGCTACAGCTCCGATAACAGCGTGCTTGGCACCATCGCCGGCAACGTGTCAGAGGCCCTGAAGCGGGCCATCCTCGATGCCGAGCGCTTCATGATGGGCGAGCCGGATGAGGCCGGCACGGTCTTCTGGCTCAACCAATCGTTCTTCGACGAGACGATGACCGCTCAGGACATCCTGGCCCAGGTCCAGCTCTGGCAGCAGGGCTTGATTGCGAAGTCCGACCTGCGCACAAACCTGAGGCAAGGTGGTGTGCTTGAGGCGGACCGCACCGACGAGTTGATCGACGAGGAGTTGGCCCAGCAGCCGCCGGTGACCGGCAACGACACCGGAGGCGGCGATGAGCAGTGACGGCTACCTGTCCGACGCAGCGACTCGCCACCAGGTGCACGTCCAGCGCTACGCCGGGGGCAGCCTCAAGCGCCTGGCCAAGTTCATCACGAAGGCCATCAGCACCGCCAAATCTCGCGTATCAGAAGGATTGAGCCGCTACGGCACCCAGCGGTACGAAAAGCAGATCCAAGAGCTACAGGGCGATCTGGCTGGCGTATATGGCGAGATGAAGCAACAGGCCGTGCTCGACCTTACTGAGTTCGCCGGCTATGAGGCGGAGTTCAACATGACCCTGCTTGGTAAGGTCGTGAAGACGGTCGTGCAGTTGAACAAGCCGAGCATCGAGCAGGTCGCCGCCGCGGCGCTAGCCGATCCGCTCGACCTCGAGGTCGGCAAGGGCCGGCAGCGCATCAGCATCAACGGCGCGCTCGACCAGTACGGCACCAAGAAGAGCGCCGAGATCATTAGCGAGATTCGCATGGGCTCGGCGCTGGGCGAGACGACAGGTCAGATCACCCGCCGGCTCACCTCGCTCGGCGTGCAGCAGCGAGACCAGGCCGGCGCGCTGGTGCGGACCATGACCAACCACATCGCCAGCTCGGCGAGGTCGCAGGTCATGGAGGACAACGACGACATCCTGAAGGGCAAGCGCCGAGTCGCCACATTGGACGGCAGGACCACGCCGCTTTGCCGGGCTCTAGACGGCACCGTGGTACCCATGACCGCGCCGTCGCCGCCGTTCCACTGGAACTGTCGGACCACCGAGATACCAGTGCTCAAGGACGAATTCGCCAGGGACATCCCAGGATCTACTCGGCCAGCGGTCGGGCCTGACGGCGCCGAGCAGGTCAGCAGCAAGACCACCTACGGCGAATGGCTCGCCCGCCAGCCTGCCGCGTTCCAGAAGGACGTACTGGGGCCCGAGCGCTACAAGCTGTTCAGCAAGGGTGAGCTGACCATCGACCGGTTTGTCGACGACGACGGCAGGACGTTGACCCTCAAAGAGCTGCGCGAGCGTGAGCCGATGGCCTTTGAGCGCGCCGGCATGAACTGATCCGCGCCACAAAACATGAGCTCGCGCTTTCGTGGCGCGCAATTTCCAAGCCCTGGCTGAGCCGGGGCTTTTTTGTATCCGCAGGCTGGGCCTGCTCAACGTCTCTGGGAGACAGCAATGACCTTGAAATTCCAACTGGACAGCCTCGACGGCGTCGAAGAATCGGTAGCAGCCCTGTACGTCGAGAAGGAAGGCAAGTTCGTCCTCGGTATCGAGGGGCTTCCGCAGCAGGAGGACGTCACCGGGCTGAAGGCCAAGGTGGAAGAGCTCCTGGGCGAGAAGAAGGCCGCCGAGAAGGCCCGTCGCGAGGCCGAAGACAAGGCCCGTGCCGAGGCTGAAGAAGCCGCTCGCAAGTCAGGCAACGTCGAGGAGCTGGAGAAATCCTGGTCCGAGAAATACGCCCGCCGCGAGGCGGAGCTGACCGGCCAACTCGAAAGCACCAACAGCACCCTGCAAGGCCAGATCCGGGATCTGACCGTGGGCCGCACCGCGACCGAGATCGCTACCACCCTGGCTGTTCCAGGCAGCGCCAAGGCATTGCTTCCCCACATCGAACGCCGGCTGAGCGTCGAGCAGCGCGACGGTAAACCCACCGTTGTCGTGCTGGATGCCGCCGGCAAACTCTCCGCGGCAACGCTGGACGAGCTGAAAGCAGAATTTACC
>Ga0247821_10001177_pt1 | contig 14539 bp, 14 predicted proteins | sample 13C_Glycerol_Day_FD_192481 | JGI IMG/M metagenome (GOLD analysis project Ga0247821, IMG submission 192481) | Soil microbial communities from agricultural site in Penn Yan, New York, United States - 13C_Glycerol_Day14 | ecosystem: Environmental > Terrestrial > Soil > Agricultural land | place... | reverse complement strand
GGCGCGCGGCCATGTGGGCCCGCGGCACCGTGCCGCCGTCCCCGCCGTCCGGGCCACGGTGACGGCGGTCGCGCCGTGGGTCGGCGGAGCGAGACCGGCGGCGCCCCGCGGGGCGCTCACCACCACCATCGGCGCCCACGGCTTCCGCACCGCCCGCTTCGGGCCCCGGGGGACCCGCACAGATGCCGGTCCCCCGTTCCGGCGGCGACCCCGGATCCCCCGGGGCCGGGACGCCGACCGGCTCCGGCCGGCGCCGCGGCAGGCCGGTGGGCGGTGTCAGGCGCCGGGCAGCACGCCGGTGCGGGCGACCTCCGCGTACCAGCGGGCGCTCGCCTTGGGGATGCGGGTGCCGGTCGGATAGTCCACGTAGACCGCGCCGAAGCGCCTGCCGTAGCCGTGGGCCCACTCGAAGTTGTCCAGCAGCGACCACAGGAAGTAGCCCCGCACGTCCGAGCCGTCGACGATGGCGCGGTGGACGGCGGCCAGATGGCCGCGTACGTAGGCGATCCTCGCGGGGTCGTTGACGTTCCCCGAGGGGTCGGCGTAGTCGTCGAACGCGGCGCCGTTCTCGGTGATGACCAGCGGCAGCCTCGGGAAGTCGGACGACAGCCGGCGCAGCAGGTCGTACAGGCCGGTGGGGTCCACGGCCCAGCCCATGGCGGTGGTGTCGCCGGGCGGCTGGTGGAAGGCGACCCGGTCGGCGCCCGGCCAGGGGCTGTGGGGGCTGTCGCCGTGCCCGTCGGAGGTGTGGGTGCCGCTGCCGTCGGCCGCGGAGACGACGGTGGGCGAGTAGTAGTTGACGCCGAGGAAGTCCAGCGGCTGGTGGATCCGGTCCAGGTCGCCGTCCTGGACGAAGGACCAGTCGGTGAGCGCCGCGGTGTCCTTGTACAGGTCCTCCGGGTAGGCGCCCCGCAGCATCGGGCCGGTGAAGACCCGGTTGGCGAGCGCGTCGATCCGGCGGACCGCGTCGGCGTCGGCGTCGCTTGCGGTGAGCGGGCGGACGTGGTGGATGTTGAGGGTGACCGAGCACTGCCCGTCGGCGCGGATGCGGTCGCGCAGGGCCTGGACGGCGAGGCCGTGGCCCAGGTTGAGGTGGTGGGCGGCGCGCAGTGCGGCGACCGGCTCGGTGCGGCCGGGGGCGTGCACTCCGGAGCCGTAACCGAGGAAGGAGCTGCACCAGGGCTCGTTCAGGGTGGTCCAGGTCTTCACCCGGTCGCCGAGGGCGTCGGCGGCGAGGGCGGCGTACTCGGCGAACCGTTCGGCCGTCGCGCGCTCGGGCCAGCCGCCGGCGTCCTCCAACTCCTGCGGCAGGTCCCAGTGGTAGAGGGTGGCGACGGGCTGGATGCCCTTGTCCAGCAGGTCGTCGACGAGGCGCCGGTAGAAGTCCAGGCCCTTCTGCACCGCCGGGCCCCGGCCGGTGGGCTGGATCCGGGGCCAGGCGAGGGAGAAGCGGTAGGCGCCGAGGCCGAGTTCGGCCATGAGGGCGACGTCCTCGCGCCAGCGGTGGTAGTGGTCGGTGGCGATGTCACCGGTGTCGCCGTTGCGGACCCGGCCGGGGGTGCGGGCGTAGGTGTCCCAGATGGACGGCGTGCGGCCGTCCTCGGCGGCGGCCCCCTCGATCTGGTAGGAGGCGGTCGCGGATCCCCAGAGGAAGCCTCGGGGGAAGGTGCGGGCGGCGTCCGGGGCGGAGACGGTCTGCTGTGCTGCGGTGACCACGTAAGTCCTCTCAGGGGTACGGGAGTTCGCGAGGGGGGAGGGGTCGGGCGAGTCAGCCCTTGACGGCGCCCGCCATGATGCCGCTGACGATCTGCCGGCCGAAGACGACGAACATGGCCAGCAGCGGCAGCGTGCCGAGCAACGCGCCCGCCATGATCAGCGACTGGTCGCGGACGTAGCCCGCGCTGAGCTGGGTGAGGGCGACGGGGACCGTCGGGTTGGTCATGTCGAGCACCACGAACGGCCAGAAGAAGTCGTTCCACGCGTGCACGAACGTGATCATGAACAGCACCGCCATGGCGGGCCGGGCGACGGGCAGCACGATGCTCCAGAAGATGCGCAGCGAGTGCGCCCCGTCCACGCGTCCCGCCTCGACGAGTTCGTCGGGCAGCGCCTCCGAGAGGTACTGCCGCATGAAGAACACGCCGACCGCGCTCACCAGCGTGGGGAAGATGACGGCGGGCAGCTGCTGCGACCAGCCGAGCTCGGACATCATCATGAACAGCGGTACGACGCCGAGCTGCGGCGGCACCAGCATGGTGCCGATCACCAGCATGAGCAGGGCGTTGCGGCCCTTGAACCGCAGCTTGGCGAAGGCGAATCCGGCCAGGGTCGCGAACATCACCGTGGACAGGGCGATCACCCCGGCGACGATCAGGCTGTTGATCATGGCCTTGCCCATCGCCGCCTCGTCCCAGGCGCGGGCGAGGTTGCTGAACAGGTTCGGGCCGGGCAGGAAGGGCGGCGGTGTCTGGCTGACGCGGGTGTTGTCGGTGGAGGCCGCCACCATCGTCCAGTACAGCGGGAAGATCGACAGCACCGCCATGACGACGAGCAGGACGTAGGCCAGCGGCCCCGCGTGGTGCTGGCGGCCGGCCCGCTGGCGCAGCAGCCGGCGGCCGCCGCGGCCGGGCTGCTTCCCGGCGGGGGCCGGGTCCGGGGTGTCCGTCCGGACCGGGAGGCTGTGAAGGGTCATGAGGACTCCAGGTCAGGACGCGCGGGAGCGCAGGAACGTGATGAGCCGCTGTGCCGCGAAGGCGAGGACGAGCAGCAGGAACATCGCCCAGGCGACGGTCGCCGAGCGGCCCATCTGGTAGTTCTTCCAGCCCTCCTCGTACAGCAGCAGGCCCAGCGTCTGGTACTGGTTGTCCGCGCCGCCGGTGACGCCGTTGGGCCCCTGGCCGAAGATCAGCGGTTCGCCGAAGAGCTGGGTGGCGCCGATCGTGGAGAGCACGATGGTGAAGACGATGGTGGAGCGGATCCCGGGCACGGTGACATGGGTGAACTGCTTCCACCGGGACGCCCCGTCGAGGGAGGCCGCCTCGTAGCGGTCGGCGGGGATGGCCTGCATGGCGGCCAGATAGAGCAGGGCGTTGTAGCCGGTCCAGCGCCAGATGACGATGGTGGAGATCGCCACCTGGGCGGGCCACTTGTCGGCCTCCCAGTCCACCGGGTCGACGCCGACCGAGCCGAGCATCCAGTTGATCATGCCGAAGTCGCGTTCGAAGATCATGGTGAAGACGAGCGCGGCGGCGGCGACCGAGGTGGCGTAGGGGACCAGCGAGGCGACGCGGAAGAACAGCGAGGCGCGCATCCGGTAGTTGAGCAGGTGCGCCAGACCGAGGGCCATCAGCAGCTGCGGCACCGTGGAGACGACCCCGATGGTGAAGGTGTTCTGCAGGGCGTTCCAGAACCGTGAATCGCCCCAGAGTTCCACGTAGTTGTCGAACGCCACCCACTCCATCACGTCGAGGGTGGCCAGTTCCACGTCGTGCAGGGAGATCCACGACGTGTAGACGAGCGGGTAGAAGCTGAACGCGGCGAAGACGACGAAGAACGGTGCGACGAACGCGTAGGGGGCGCCCTTGACGTCCAGCAGGTGCAGCCATGCGCCGCGCCGGCGGGCGGTCTTCCCGGCGCCCGCCGCGCCGGGCGGGGCCGGCGGCTCCTCGCCGGCCAGGGCCTTGGTGGTGGAGGTGGCCACCGGACTTCCCTTCCTGAGAGCGGATGTGCGAGCCGGGCCCGGACCCGCCGGCGGGATGCCGGACGGGCCCGGGGCTCCTGGGGGTTGCCTGTCAGCCGACCGCCTTCTCGATGCGCTCCGTGGTGGTCTTCCACGCCTCGTCACGCTTGGTGCCCTGCTCGACCAGGGCCAGGCCCTGGGAGAAGGTGTCCTTGATCGTTCCGTCCTTGCGGCCGAGGACCTGCTTGTCCGGGATCTCCTGCGCGGCGGCGCCGAAGATCTCGCCGATCGGCGCGTCGCTGAAGTACTCCGACTTGGCGCCCTTCACGTCGGCGTTCTCCAGCGCCTCCCGTGAGGACGGGATGTTGCCGATCTCCTTGAAGATGTGGGCCTGCTGCTCCGGCGCGGTCAGCCACGCGACGAGCTTCTTGGCCTCCTCCTTCACCGGGCTCTGCTCGACCACGCCGAGGAAGGACCCGCCCCAGTTGGCGCCCTTGGGCGCCCTGGCCACGTCCCACTTGCCCTTGTTCGCGGCGCCGGCCTTCTCGCTGATGTGGCTGAGCATCCAGGCCGGGCAGACCGCGGTCGCGAACGTGCCGTTGGCCAGGCCGGGGTCCCAGCCCGGCTGGAACTGGCGGAGCTTGGCGGTCAGTCCGTCCTCGGCGGCGTCGGCGGACAGCGTCCAGGCCTCCTTGACGGCCGGGTTGCTGTCGTAGATGAGCTCGCCCTTCTCGTCGTAGTACTGCTCGGGGTGGCCGTAGACCATGGCGTTGAACAGGCCGCTGGCCGAGTCCGTGAACGCCACCTTGTCGCCCTTGAAGTCCTTCTTGAAGGCGCGGCCGACCTCGACGTACTTGCTCCAGTCGCCCTCCCAGAGCTTGCCGACCTCCTCCCGGTCGGTGGGCAGGCCGGCCTGCTCGAAGTAGTCCTTGCGGTAGCAGACGGCCATCGGGCCGATGTCGGTGCCGAGGCCCAGCACCTTGCCGTCCGCGGTGCTGATCTGGGACTCCTTCCAGGGCAGGAAGTGGTCGGTGCCCGCCACGCCGGAGAAGTCCGCGAACTTGTCCGACTGGGTCTCGGTGATCTCCTTGGCCCGGCCGATCTCGATGCCCTGGATGTCCTTCAGGCCCTTGCCGGCGGCGAGCCTGGTCTGCAGCGCGGTGTAGTACGTCTGCTCGTCACCGGCGATCTCGGCCTTGATGTCGACATCCGGGTTCTCCTTCTCGTACTGCTCCAGGAGGCCCGTCTCCTTGATGCCCATCACCCCGTACAGGCCCATGGTGATGGTGACCTTGCCGTCCTTCTTGCCCCCGCCGGTGGCCGAGTCGTCGCTGCCGCCGCAGCCGGCGACGAGCGCCAGCGCGCCGGCGGCCGCGACCGTCGCCAGCGCCTTCCTGCGCGGTGAACCGAGAGTGCCCATGGATCTCCTCCTAGCGACGGCGCTGACACATCGGAGCGTCGAGTTCTGCGATGGCTACAGCGGCTCTGACGGACGTGGGAACGTGCCCAACTGATGGTGGGCACGTTCCCACCGCGCAACGAAGACTCATGGCAAGCGGACGGGTCTGTCAATGACTTGAACCCAACTCGTCCGCTGACGGAGGGCGTTCGGTGAGCCGACCGGGCGCGGGGGGTGCTGTGCCGTCGGCGGCGTCTGCAAGAATTGCCGCAGGTCACCTCCGCGGCCGGCATCACCGCCGCGGCCGCACAGGGGGGAGCACATGACCGGCAACCGCCGTCCGACCATCAAAACGGTCGCCGCCCGCGCCGGCGTGGGGCGCACCACGGTCTCCCGCGTCGTCAACGGCTCGGACCTGGTGAGTGCCGACGCCCGCGCGAGGGTGCTGGCAGCGATCAAGGAACTGAACTACGTACCCAACTCCGTCGCCCGCGGCCTGGTGACCAACCGCACCAACGCGGTGGCCCTGGTGATCCCGGAATCGGAGAGCCGGCTCGGTTCGGAGCCGTTCTTCGCCGCGCTGATCCGCGGCGTCAGCGGCGCGCTCGCGGAGAGCCGGACCCAGCTGCAGCTGATGCTGGTCCGCGACCAGGCCGAGCGGGACCAGCTCACGGAGTCGGTGGCGACGCGCCGGGTGGACGGTGTGCTGCTGGTCTCCGTGCACGCCGACGACCGGCTGCCCGGCATGCTGGACGAGATGGGACTGCCCACCGTGCTGGCCGGCCGCCGCGACGCGGACGAGCGGCTGAGCTACGTCGACTCCGACAACTCCGGCGGGGCCGCCGCCGCCGTACGGCACCTGCTGCACCGCGGCCGGACCCGGATCGCCACGATCACCGGACCGCTCGACATGGACGTCGGCCGCAGCCGGCTCGCCGGCTGGCGCACCGCCCACCGGGAGGCGGGGGTGTCCGCGGACGAACGCCTGGTCGAGGTGGGCGACTTCACGGAGGAGGGCGCCTGCCGCGCGATGCGTTCGCTACTTGAACGCGCGCCGGACCTGGACGCCGTCTTCGCCGCCTCCGACCTCATGGCGGTCGGGGCCCTGGCCGAATTGCGCCGGTGGAAACGACAGGTGCCTGGCGATGTGGCCGTCGTCGGCTTCGAGGACTCCATCCTCGCCCGCCACACCGCTCCGCCGCTGACGACGGTGCGTCAGCCGGTGGAGGAGATAGGCCGCACCATGGCCAGGATCCTCACCGGCATCACCCGGCACGGCGGGCCCCGCCAGCAGCGGACGCTGCCCACGGAACTGGTGGTGCGCGAGTCGTCGTGACCGGCTCGCCGGGTGCGGTGGCACGGCCGCGGTCGGTGTCCGGGGCGTCGCGGAGCGTCACCCGGAGCCGGTCGGGGCCCGTCAGGCGGCGCCCCGCTCCCGGCGCAGCCGGCGCAGTACGACCAGCAGGTCGAGGAGCGCGGTCAGCGCGAGCACTCCGCAGACGGCGGCGAGGAGGATCAGCGGGCCGCGGCCCGGGCTGTCCCCGGCGCCGGACAGGGCGGCCCAGGCGCCGAACAGTACGGCGCCCGCGACGAAGAGGGGGAGGAAGACCGCGGCGAGCAGCAGGCGCAGCCGCAGCGGGCTGCGCGCGGTGACCGGTTCGGTGCCGGTCCGCGGGGAGCGTCGGCCGATCGTTCCGGAGCGGTCCCGGGAGACCGGCTCGCGGCCGGAAGTCGTCTGTCGGCCATTCGTCTGTCGTCCCGCCACACCGGACACCTCCTCCGCGGCGTCGGGACCGGCCGGGTAGCCCTCGCCGGCGGTGACAAACCGGCACTCGTTGGAGGACCGCATTCCGGGTACTCGTGCGGTGCACCACCGCCGACGACCGCACCATGGCGAGTGCACCATCGCGCGCACCATGAGGAAGGACGCCGCCTCATGCGGCACGACGAGTTCATCGGAAAAGTGCAGGCTCTCACCCGGCTGCCGGACCGGGGGTCGTCCGAGCGGGCGACGAGGGCGGTGCTGAGCACCCTCGCCGAGCGGCTGCCGTCCGGGCTGGCGGGCCATGTGGCCGCCCAGCTGCCGCCGACGCTGGCCTCCCCCATGCGGGAGACCACACCGGGTGAGCGCTTCGACCTGACCACCTTCGCCGGACGGATCGCCGGGCGCGCGGAGACGGACGAGGACGCCGCCGTGCGCGAGGCGGCCGCCGTGCTGGAGGTGCTCGACGCGGCGCTCACCCCGGAGCTGACGGAGAAGGTGGCGGCCGCGCTGCCCAAGGACATCGGCGGTCTGCTGCCCGTGGGCCGGGCCGCGGAGGACGCGGACTGACGCGTGCGTTTCCCAGGAGGTGACCGGACATGGTCTCCGCATCGGTGAGTGTTCCCTCGGGCGGGGCGGCGCTGCCCGGGGACCTCGAGATCCCCCGCGGGGCGCGCGGGGCGGTGCTGTTCGCGCACGGCAGCGGCAGCTCGCGGCTCAGCCCCCGCAACCGGGCGGTCGCCGCCGCGTTGCGGGAGGCGGGGTTCGGGACGCTGCTGCTGGACCTGCTGACCCCGGAGGAGGAACGCGAGGACGACGCCACGGGCCGGCACCGCTTCGACATCGGCCTGCTGGCCGGGCGGCTCGCGCATGCCGTCGACTGGCTGGAGCGGCGCGCGGACACCATGGACCTTCCGGTGGGTCTGTTCGGGGCGAGCACGGGAGCGGCGGCGGCACTGGTGGCGGCCACCGAGCGGCCCGGGCGGGTGGCGGCGGTCGTCTCCCGGGGCGGACGCCCGGACCTGGCGGGCGACGCGCTCGGCCTGGTGTCGTGCCCGGTGCTGCTGGTCGTGGGCGGGGACGACGAGACGGTGCTCGGCCTCAACCGCCGGGCGGCCGGCATGCTGACCGCGCCGCACCGTATCCATGTGGTGCCCGGCGCCACCCATCTGTTTCCCGAGCCGGGCGCGCTGGAGCAGGTCGCGGCGCTCGCCGCCGACTGGTTCCGCGAACATCTGTGACCGGTTCGACATCCCGTGGGTTGCTCTGAGGGTCGCTGAGTCCACGACCTCGTGGCCAGGAGGTTCGTCTTCTCCCCGGCAGTTGTTCGCGGGCTGACGTAACTTCGGGATTTTTGAATGGTTCTCACCGTGCCCGATCAATTCACGATCGGGCTGAAGGTGAGGGGGCTCGGGTCGGCGCTGGCTGCCGTACGGGACCTGCGCGATGTCCGGCCGCCGGCCACGGCGGAGGAACTGGAGCAGTTCGAGACCGACTTGCTGGCGGGGTTCGTGCTGGCGCGGGCCTCGGCGGGGTTGGCGGACGGCACGATCCGCGGAGACGTCGGGCACCTGGAGCAGATGCGGTCCTGGCTCGGCCGGCCGCTGTGGGAGATGGAGCCGCCCGACGCCGACGCCTACTTTGGGAAGGTGCTGCGGGCTTCGCCGAGCGGCACCCGGCTGGGCGCTCTCAGGCGCTGACCACGTACTTCCTATTCCTGGAGCTGCGGCACACGGTCGAGATCCACCAGATGACCGCTGCGGCGCACAACCAGTTCGGCTTCGCGCTCCAGGTGTGCACGGTGCGCTACATCGGCCAGTTCCTCCCAGACGATCCGCTCAATGCGCCGTGGCCGGTGATCGAGCACCTGATGACTGCAGCCCTGAGGTCGGCAACTGCGTTACGGATGGCGCCGCGACTGACGCCGTGGTCACCGGCGAGGGCCGCAATGGAGCGGCCCTCCAGGTACGCGGTGCGTACTTCGCCCGCCTCTCGCGCCCTTGGCCTCGGCGGCGCACAGCCCGTCGTAAGTCAGTTCGCGCTGGGGTCAGAGATAGGAGCCTGGGGCCGGCGACGAGGTTGCTAGATTGCTCAGCCCGCAGCGAGAACGGGGAGACCATGGTGCGATCAAGGCGTCGGCGTACCGCCGACTTGGCTATCCAGGCGATGAATAACGCTCTCCCGGCTCTCGGGGTTTCCGTTCTCCCCTCGGGGAGAACCCGCGTCATGATCCGCAGGCACTACGAGACGGGTCCCACCTGGTGGGGTGCGATAGGCGCCTTTCTCACCTCGCTCGCCGTCCCTCTTATGATGCTTCGCGTGTACATCGAGGTCGTCGATCGCGCGCTCCGGTTCTGGGATGGCTCCAAGTCCAGCGAGTTCACGCTCGCCGCAGCGTGGGAAAAGCTGAGCGACTCCAACGCTATCGTCTTCACCCTGATAGCCTCACTGTCTCTGACGCTCCTTTGTGTCGCGCTGTTCTTCCTGGTCGGAGTCGGATTTGGCGCCGCCGATGTAACCTGGCGACTGTGGCAACATGGCTGGTTTCCACAGCGGTCTCAATATCGCCTTCCGGCACAGATCGCCACAGCGGTCCGCAAGGCGGACATGGCCTACAAGCGCCCACCGGGGAGCGTGGCACAACAACAGGCCCTCTCTTCCCTCGCTAGAACACTGCACTACATATATGACGAAATATTGCGCATCTCCGGCCAATCTGTGACCGTCACCCACCCATCGAGGCGAGGGAAGCTACTCCGCGAACACCACCTCAAGGTAATTGGCGCCCTCGAAGAGAAAGAGGCGGTAATTGACGTGGACGTCCGTACCGCACTGCCGGAACTTGCAGAGACGTTGACCAGAATCGTCAACAATTACAGCGCGGGCAAGATCGGGCAACTGCTGCCAGCCTCAGAAATAGACCACGCCACGCCATTCGAACCCGTTAAGCGCAACCACTTCAAGATGGCCGCAGTCGCGGTTCTGCTCGGCGGCTGCGGCGTCCTCGTGGCGTTCCTTGACCTACCCGAAGCGGCGACTACGTCCCTGATCGGAGCCATCGGGATCACTATCGTTTCGATCATCTACGGACCCAGAGCCCGCGAAGGGCTGGATTTCCTGGACTCGGTCCGCGGTATACAACGCCCCTGATGAGCAAGCTGCCCACCGGGGCTCCTGCAGGCGCTTCGTGGCGCGCCACGCAGGCCTCGCCGAGGCGCCCGTCGACGGATCCGGCCGCGATCCAACGCCGCCCGGCCTGCGCCGTCAGCACAGACCGAACTGCCCGGCGGCCTCGTGCTAGGCCCTGACCCTGGGCGCCACCTGGACGCAGCTTGCGGCCCCATTGGACGTCACAGCCGACGGGGCCCGGGCCCTGCTCCGGAAGTGGGGCAAGGCCCAGCACCGGCTGCACCAGGGCGACGGGGTGTCCGCCCACCACCCCGCGAGAGCGCTCCATCGGGTCGTGCCGTCCCGCGGCGAGGGCGGATCAGGTGATCTTGCGGGCGGACAGCGGACTGGAGCCGAGAACGGCCCGGATGCCGGGAACGTTGTTGCTGTTGAGTCGCGCGGTCACCGCGCCGGCGCTGATCTCACCGGCCTCGTACTGACTGGTGCGAGCCGCCACGATCTGCGCGACCGTCAGAACGCTCCCGACCGGGAGACCCGCGAAGGCCTCACGCATGTGGAGGGCGACGTCACGGCGGGGCTGGGGCACCTTGACCGCCGCCGGCCTGTCGACGGGTGTGCTCGTCCGTGCCGCCGCTACGGAGGCCGAGAGGGGTGCGACCGGGAGAGCGGATGCGCCTCCCTCCGGGCGCTGCCAGCGCCTGCAGAACGCCTCCGCCAGATGGTCCGCCCGGGCCATGATGGTGCCCTCGTCCCACCGCTCAGCCAGAGAACGGTTCAGGGACAGCGCGCTGTGCCGCAGGATCTCGGCGCGCTTGCGCTCCCAGGGGCCGTTGGAGACCGCCGGATTGAGCTTGCCGGTGAGCAGGGTCAGGTTCCCCAGGGTATGGACGAGTGCCTCCCGGCGCTGATGAGCTTCCACGCTCCCGTGGCCCGCGTCGTCGGGAAGCGGCCAGTGTGCCTCCCAGGACTGGGGCAGCAGGTGCTCGATCGTCAGTTCCCCGTCGTGGACGATCCGCTCGGTCTTGCCCGAGTACAGCGTGGCCTCCAGCTCGGCCAGCACCAGCCGTAGCCGGGCGCGGGTGAGGTGCTTGTACAACGGTTGGGAGCGGAAGACGTACCGGATGTCGTGATCGCGGGGCCAGTAGCCGGAGTCTGCGTCCTGTCGCAGCAGGAAGTCGGTCACCACCGCCGGGTCGTCCTTGGCCTTCAGATCCTTGAGCAGTTCCAGGAAGAGCCGGTTGTAGTTCTTCGTCGTCAGACGGCAGACCGTGCGGCGCATCAGGTAGGAGTCCAGGGCCCTCATCGCACTGGCACGGTCGTCCTCGTCGAAGCGGGTGACCAGCCACAGCAGGACGGGCAGGACGGTGTTGGCGTCCAGGACGCCGACGGTGCGCAGGACTCGCCCCTCCGTGGTGGCCGGTTGTTCCTCGGCCGTCAGTTGCCGGTAGGCACCTGCCCGGTCCACCATGCGCCGCATCAGGTCGGCCAGGGGTGTCTCGGAGTCCGCGACATACCTGCGGAAGGTCAGGAAAAGCTCGGGCGTCAGTACCTCCTCGGCGAGCTCGCAGGTCAGGTACTGCGTGAGGAAGACGTCCAGCCGAGGGCGCTTCAGTCTTCCCTGCCGTACCTCCTTGCGCCAGTCGGGCGTCTCCAGCTGGGCCCACACGTCCCGGTAGAGCTCCTCCACCGGGAGCCCCTCTTCTTCCGCCTTCTGGAAGACGAGGTTCTTGACGAGGTCGGAGGCCTGCAACGGGGTGCCGCGGTCGTTGAGCGCTTCGAAGATGACCTGGGCGTTGTCCTCGGGCTTGAGGTCGATGACAACGAGCTCGAACTTGTCGCGTACCACGCGCACCAGGGCGTCGAAGCCGTCGTCCGCCGTGCTCTCGTACCTCAGCTCCTGTGCCCACTCGACGGTGCGGTCACGGAAGAACCAGTACGCCTGGACGATCGCCGGGGCGCCGGGAGCGGCGGGGGCCGCGACGTCAGCGGCCCGCCTCAGCCGACCGTCCACGATGTCGCGGAAGGACGCCCGGTCGATGTGGGTGGGCCACACCTTGTAGAGCGCGTGCGGGTCGTCGGCCATGTCGTCGTCGTTGGCGGTGAGCTTGGCGAGCGCGCGCACGTACTTGTCGTGGACGTCGAGTTCCCTCGCCACGTCACGGATCGCCGCGAGGAGTACTTGCAGTGTCGTCAGCCGTTGCTGGCCGTCGATGACCTGCCGGGCGGGCATCGCCCCCGTGGGGGTCGGCAGCTGATCCAGTACCACGGCACCTAGGAAATGCGGATGGACCTCGTCCCCCGCCAGCCTCCGGCGGACCAGAGCGGTGACGTCCTCCCACAACGGCCGCCAGTTCCTGTCCTCGGTCCAGACGTACGGTCTCTGGAAGACCGGTACGACAAGACGCCGGTCCGGCCCGAACAGTTCGCGCAGCGTCATCGATGCGGCATCCACCGCTGCCCCCCGTCTCTCGTCTCCCCACCTGCCCCGCGGGCCGGGACAAGCACTCACGAGGCAGCAGCCGGATGCCTGATCCCTGCCCGAATCCCGCTGTCTCCGGCTGCAATGCCTGAAAGGCCGTCAAGATCCTACCGAGCAGCGCTCTTCCTCGTCCTCTACACGCGAGGAATGCCCGAGCCCCCCGCGGCGAGTGCGGACGTCGTCCCCGACGACGGCCTCGGGGACGCGGGTCCGGGCAGCGGCAGGTCGAGGTAGCCGAGGAGTTCGGTGTCCTCCGGGAACTGGGCGGCGTACTGGAAGGCGACCGCGGTGCCCAGGTCGTGTCCGACTACCCGGGCGTCACGCACGCCGAGCTGCTCGGTGATCAGTGTGTGCACGTACCGTGCCAGGGGTGGCCTTGTCGTAACCGGTCGGCGAGCCGGTGCCGTCGCCCAGGCCGGGGAGGTCGACGGCGTAGACGGTGTGGTGCTCGGCGAGCTCCGGCATGATCTCCCACCAGCTGTACCAGGTCTGCGGCCAGCCGCGCAGCAGTACCGCCGGCGAGCAGCTGCCGCCCTTGGAGTAGTGCATGCGCACACCCTCGACGTCGGCGAACTCGTGCTGGAAGGTGCCGTTGACCTACGGATCTGCGTGGGCGGGGACGTCGGCAGGCGGTGGCACTGGTCGTCAGGGCCAAGGCGAGCGCGGTGGCGGCCAGGGTGCGTGCGAGGCGGGACGAGCGCCGGCTGAAGCGTCGCTCTGCCGTTGTCAAGCACACGTCGCCCCGGACGACGCTCAACATCCTTACCAACGCCACTGAGCCGAATGGGTGACGGACGACGGGCGCGCTCAGGGCTTCAAGATCATCCCGGTGCCCGTTTGACGCGTATCTCGGTCAAACCCCACTCCAGGTAGAGAGCGGCCAGACGGGGCAGGCGGCGAGCGATCTCGTCCGAGTCCGAGAAGTCGAAGTTCCAGGCAGGGTCCAGCTGCGGGTAGCGGATGGTGGGTGCGTCCGGTGGAAGCTGATCACCGGTCGCCGTGATGTGCGCATTCCAGGCGATGACCAGCATGCCTTCGCCCTCCAGGTCGATGCCGGCGGCTGCGGCGGCTTGGACTATGGGCAGTGTCGCCAGGGCGTCGGGATCAGCGACGACGCGCTCGAAGACTTCCCGGCCCTGAGCGATCAGCCAGCCGCGGAAGTAGTCGAAGCCGTCGTCGGAACACCCCCCGTTGGCGGTGTAGGCAGCCGCCCACAGAGAGTTGGTGTAGGACTCGCTCATCAGGTCCCACAGCACCTGCTCAGCGGCGACGATTTCCTCGACCGGCCGGGCTGCCAGCAGCGAGGTCGCTTCACGGGCGACCGCTTCGCTTTCGTGTGGGGCGATCGTCTGGTCGCGGGCCGCCGCGATGAGCTCCCAGAACTGCTCCTTGTCCATGGCCGGAGAGCATGCCATCTCGTACTGACAGAGGGAGTTCTCGGCCGTTGGAGATCAGGCTGCCGCCTTCTCCGCCTCAACGCTTGAAGTCGGAAAGGCGACCAGTTCTCCTGGAGGCTACGAACCGCTGCCGTCGGCCGCACTCACCTGACCTGCGGGTCGGCGAGGAGAACGACTCGATCGGCCTCGACGTCGAAACCAAGAACCGGATGGCCGGAGTCGCCCTCCGGGTCCATCAGCACCGGCTTGCCCAGCCGCCGTCCGATCTCCCGAAGGAAACCGCAGAACACATCAAGTCGCTCCTGGCCCTGCAACTCCCGCAGGTCGACGTCAAAGTCGACTTCATCGTCGGCATGGAAACGGAAGATCGCCAAGACATCGGCAGTCGGCCAGACCCGCAGGTCAGAGCACTCGGCATCCGCCGGGCGGGACAGAACGGCCTCCGCCCGGGGCACCGGAAGCACCCTCTCCCCTTCGGAGTACTGGCACTTCCAGCCCTTCTCCGCGACAAGATCGAGGACCGCCTGCCAGTCCTCCACCGATGCAACCGGGACACGTACGTCCGGCAACGACCCCATCAAGTCCGGGTCGAAGAAGCACTTCACGTCATCCCACAGCAGGTCGGCCACCCCGCCATGCTGCCCGGCTCGCCGACCCACCGCACCCCCGTTGCCCTTGACCAAAGACATAGAGA
>Ga0247821_10001175_pt1 | contig 14545 bp, 13 predicted proteins | sample 13C_Glycerol_Day_FD_192481 | JGI IMG/M metagenome (GOLD analysis project Ga0247821, IMG submission 192481) | Soil microbial communities from agricultural site in Penn Yan, New York, United States - 13C_Glycerol_Day14 | ecosystem: Environmental > Terrestrial > Soil > Agricultural land | place... | reverse complement strand
CGGCAGTACGCGGACCTGCGCACCTCACTCAGCGACGCCGCGAAGGCCTACGGCGAAGATGTGCGCTCCGGACAGTTCCCCGGCCCCGAGCACTCCTTCTAGGCGATACCGCGTGGCTGACCTCCCAGCCGCCACGGCGGGCGGACGGGGTCACCTCATCCTTCATGGGCGATGCGGAGTCCAGCCATGACGGGCAGTCTGGCCATTAAGGGCCTGCACCGGGCCCCGGCAGATGTTCCGCCATTGCGGCCTGATTCGTGCGCGAAGCGACGGGCCGGACACCGGCGGGCACTAGTGGAGGAGTAGCCATGGGCTCAATTTCGACTGACTTCTGGGACATCCTGTTGTGGAGTTTCTGGTTCTTCATCTGGATTGCGGCCCTGATGGTTTGGTTCCGCTGCCTGTTCGATTTGTTCGGCGACCACACGCTCAGCGGCTGGGGCAAGGCCGGCTGGTCGATCCTGCTGATCTTTGTCCCCTGGCTCGGAGCACTCATCTACCTGATCGCCCGGGGCCGCAGCATGACCGAGCGGCAGATGAAGGCAATAGCCGAACAACAGGCCGCCCAGCAGGATTACATCCAGCAGGTCGCCGGCAAGTCAGCGTCCCCGGCCAGCCAGATCTCCGATGCCAAGGCACTCCTCGACTCCGGAGCCATCAGCCAGGCCGAGTTCGACTCCCTCAAGGCAAAGGCCATGGCCTGATCTGACCTGCCAAGGGGCTGCGCCGCGTTCCGCCGTGCGTTCATGAGAGTCACGTGGCTCGGCCACTCCTCGGTGGTCCTGGAGCTGGACGGGGTCAGGGTCCTGACCGACCCGCTGCTGCGTCCCCATGCCGGGTTGCTGCGGCGACTGGCGCCCCGGCCGGACCCTGCCTCGTGGAGCCGCCCCGACGTCGTACTCCTCTCCCACCTGCACCACGACCACGCCGAGCTGCGCTCCCTCCGCATGCTGCCCGGAGCAACCCTGATGAGCGACGCGGCGAACGTCGCCTGGCTACGACGGCGGCGGCTGCCAAACGCTGTTCCTCTGGGGGACGCCTGGACCGCAGCCGGCACCATGACAGGCACCGGGGTCCAGGTGCGCCAGGTACCCGCCGAGCACCGGAGCAGGCCCATGCCCCATCGTCCGAACGCTGCCAACGGCCAGCTGGTCCGGGGTCCGTCGGGCACTGTCTGGATCGCCGGCGACACCGGGCTGTTTCCGGAGATGGCCGCGATCCCCGCGATGGCGGGCGGCCCCATCGATATTGCGCTGGTCCCGGTCTGGGGGTGGGGACCGCGGCTCTCGGCCGGCCACCTGTCCCCCGTGACCGGCGCCCGGGCTGCCGCGCTGAGCGGTGCCCGGTTCGCCATACCGGTGCACTGGGGAACCCTGCATCCTCCCTTCGTCACACACTTCGCCCGGAGCTGGCTCGAGCAGCCCGGGCGCCGGTTTGCCGAGGCCGTGGCGGAACAGGCGCCTGGCTGTACCGCCGTGGTCCTTGCCCCGGGCGAGTCATGGGTTGCGCCGTCGTGAGCTCAAGGCCTCGAACCGGCGTCAATCCGCGGGTGCTCCTCCGGGCGGGGCGTCCCGCACCGTGGCGCGCTGGCCGCAGGACTCAAGCATCGCGACCAGCGCACGGTGGAGTTCATCGGCGCCCTCGATCCGCTCCGGCAGCCCTGCCATAAGATCCGCCGGGCCCAGCAGCACCGCACGGTCCTGCCAGCCGCCGAGGCCACCGTGGGACCCCACCAGGCCCTCGAACGCATTGACGTCGTTGGTCACCGGATCGACCGTGCTGTTGACGTAAAGGTCCGGCGCTTCGGGCAGCCGCAGGGCACGCAGCAGCACCCGCGCGGCGTGGGACCCAAAAGCTGCCAGCGGATCGGTCCCCTCCACGTCACCGCTTGCGATGTTGCGGCGCCCCCGGTTCCCGATCGCCCACGCCCGGCCGTCCTCGTCGATGCCGGCGACGAACCCGATTCCGAGGTGGCCCGACAGGCCAGGCACCAGGGCCGGCCATTCGCTGTCGAGGGCCTGGAGCGTCCGACGCCGGTCACCGCGCACGTAGACCAGGCCCAGGTTGCCGGAGCCCAGCACCACAACCGGCTCCTCGGCGGCGCCGCCTGGTGCCGGAGTCTGGGCATTCTGTGCCTGGGCCAGCCCCTCGCCGGCACGGACGGCGAGTTTCCCCGTCATACCTCCAGCCGAGATGTCGCCGGCGATCGAGTCTGCACGCCCTAGCCCTTCGACCGACGCATCCACGTTCTGCACGGCTTCCTGCATGAGTTCCGCACAAAGGTCGCCGAGGGTCTTGCCATACCGGTCGGCGAACGGCGTGCCCTGGGACTGGCCGTGGTCCGAGAGCACCACCAGCCGGTAGCGGCGCGGAGCGGACGCGGCGAGCTGGGCCAGGGACCCCAGCGTGCGGTCCAGCCCGTCCAGGGAGGCGAGCGACTCGGGCCGGAACATGCCCGCGTGGTGGGCGATCTCGTCATAGTCAACGTAGTCGACATAGATGCATTTCGTGCCGCGATGCAGTTCCTCTGCCACCAGGGCCGTGTTCAGGTCCCGCAGGAGACCGTTGGTGACGGCCCGCAGCAGGGCGAACGTCCAGTCCCGGTGCACCCGCGGGTCGAGGTCACGTTTAACCTGCCGTCGGGCCTGCCATCGCTCCTTGAGGATCTCCCCGACGGTCCGGGTGAAGCTGCGCATGAACCCGTTCGGCGAGGCGAAAAACCACGCGAACGCGCGTCGGGTCTGAGTGGAGCCGCGCCGGACCTCGACCCTGCTCATCGTCAGCAGCGACCGGGCCGCGTCACCGGTGAACAGGTTCGAAATCGAGACCCCGTCGTCGCACAGCAGTCCGTGGCCGGTGCTGAGCTTTCCCTCGATCACCCGTGCGTCTGCGGGGCGGTTCGCCACTAGGACCCTGTTGAGGTCACGGTCGTACCACCGGAAGGCGGGGATCCCGTCAACTGTGCCGTGCAGAATGCCCATCTGGCTGGCTGGGGTGGTACATGGCAGCTGGGGTGTCCATTCGCGGAGCGCGTACTCGCCCGAGGCGAGCCATCGCCGTATGTGGGGTACTCCCCCGGACTGGACCGCCCACTGCAGGACCGGGAAGGGTACACCGTCGAGCTGCACGAACAGGACGCCGTCGACCTCCGGATCGGTCACCGTTTGCGGCCGCCGTGTCCTGCCGGCCAGGGAGGTGATGAGTCCGTCGTCGGTTCCGGCTGTCGTGGTCCACGAGATGAGCGTGCCCACGGCGGCACTGACCCAGGTCGCGGCAAAGGCGGTCCACGGCGTCGACTCAATGCCGGGCACCAGCCGGATGGCGACGTACATGATCAGGGCCTGCCCCAGCAGGGCGGTAATCAGCACGGCCAGCCAGCCCACCCTGGCCGAGATTTCCACGAGCAGGGGCCGGAGAACCAGGCCAACGATGCCGGCCGCCGCTGCCACGGCGGCGTATGCCCACCAGCTCGTTGCAGAGAACCCCGGCACCAGCGCACCGGTGACGATAAGGGCCACGGTCGAGGCAGCCCAGGCGGCAGCCAGCCTGGCCAGGTCGGTGATTCGGACGCCGCGGGTGCGGGTGACGCTCGTCGGCATTTCCCCAGTATGGCCGGGCAAAACCGGCCGGCCCTCATCCGCGCCGGGTGAGAAATTCAGTCCCCGTGGACTAGAAGGATTTCAAGCCTCCTGCGAAGCGGGGGCACGTCGACAGGGCATTCGGTGTTGACGTCCACCACCGGTGCCAGCCCCAGCGGTCCCGCCTCCCTGACCCACCGGGACCAGAGCTCGTCGTCGTCATGCGCGGCGTGGTGCACGGGATGCCGTTCGCGGTTCCGGCAGCGCCGCCTCGCGGTGGCCGGATCCACCGCGCACCAGAGTTCCGCAGCGGCCGTCCTGCCGGCGCTCCGGAGATCGGCGCGCAGGAATTCGAGATCCCGGGGAACCAACCAGAAGGATTCCACGATGGCCGGCCCCGTTGCGGCCGCGATCCCTGCCCACATGAGCTCCAGCGCCCGGCGTCCCAGCGCTGACGATTCCGCCGCGCCGGGCGGCCGGGCACTGTCCCACAGGCCCTCCTTGTAGTCGTCCTTGGAGAACAGCGGCAGTGCCAGCCCGGCGGCCAGTTCCCGGGCGAGGGTCGTCTTGCCGGACCCCGGCAGCCCGTTGACCAGGATCAGTCCGTTCACCTGCCGGTGCTAGTCGTCCTCGTCGCCCTTTTCCCAGGATTCATTCCGGGCCTTGACCTTCTCCAGGGCGTGTTCGGCTTCTTCGCGCGTCTTGTAGGGGCCAATCAGCTGGCTCCAGTCGGACATGGCGTCCTCTTCTACTTCGTGCGTGTTGACGTTGTACCAGTACTCCGGCATTGATGCTCCTTGCGCTGATGATTCTTGGCGTTTGTTTATCTGCCTCCGGCATCGCCTTATATGATCAATCTATGCCTTCTCTAGCCTCGACTGCACCCATCGGCACCCTGATCCCGGGAACAGTCAGCCCGCAGCTCCCCGTTCCGGCGTCGATCCCGCGCCCCGAATACGTGGGCAAGCCCGGACCGGCCAAGTTCACCGGCTCCGAGGTCAAGACAGCTGAGACCATCGAGAAGATCCGCACCGCTTCGAGGATTGCCGCCCAGGCCATCGTTGAGGTCGGCAAGCACATCGAGCCCGGCGTCACCACGGACCAGCTGGACCGGGTGGGCCATGAATTCCTGCTCGATCACCACGCGTACCCCTCCACCCTCGGGTACCGGGGTTTCCCCAAATCCCTCTGCTCGTCATTGAACGAAGTCATCTGCCACGGCATCCCGGACACCACCGTGGTCCAGGACGGGGACATCCTCAACATCGACATCACGGCCTTCATCGGCGGCGTCCACGGCGACACCAACTACACCTTCCTGGTCGGCGACGTCGACGAGGAATCCCGGCTGCTCGTCGAGCGCACGCGGGAGTCCCTGAACCGCGCCATCCGTGCAGTGGCACCGGGCCGCGAAATCAACGTGATCGGCCGCACCATCGAGTCCTACGCCAAGCGCTTCGGCTACGGCGTCGTCCGCGACTTCACCGGCCACGGCGTGGGCGAAGCGTTCCACACCGGCCTGATCATCCCCCACTACGACGCCGCTCCCGCGTACAACACCGTCATCGAGGCCGGCATGGTCTTCACGATCGAACCCATGCTGACGCTCGGCACCGTCGACTGGGACATGTGGTCCGATGACTGGACCGTCGTCACCCGTGATCGCAAACGCACCGCGCAGTTCGAGCACACCCTGCTTGTCACGGAATCCGGCGCCGAAGTCCTGACCCTCCCCTGACTACCGCTCCACCAGAAGATCCCGGTCTTCGCCTGTCGGCCCTGGGCCGCACCCTCCAGCCCCGCCCCCTGCCACGAACGGAACCACATTGGCCAAGAAGGACGAGAAGTCGAAGAAGAACGCCCCGTTGATCGGCATCGACATCGGCGGCACCGGGATCAAAGGCGGGATCGTGGACCTGAAGAAGGGCAAGCTGATCGGCGACCGCCTGCGCATTCCCACCCCGCAGCCCTCCACCCCCGAATCCGTGGCCGAGGTCGTGGCCCAGGTTGTGGCCGCGCTGTCCGCCCGGCCGGACGCGCCGGCCCCCGATTCGCCGGTGGGTGTCACCTTCCCCGGCATCATCCAGCACGGCGTGGTCCACTCCGCCGCCAACGTGGACAAGTCGTGGCTGGAAATGGACATCGATGCCATGCTGACCGCGCGGCTGGGCCGTCCCGTGGAGGTCATCAACGACGCCGACGCCGCCGGCCTCGCGGAGGCGCGGTTTGGCGCCGGCGAGTTCGTGGACGGAACCGTACTGGTCATCACGCTCGGCACCGGGATCGGCTCCGCCTTCATCTTCGACGGCAAGCTCGTCCCGAACGCCGAGCTGGGACACCTGGAGATTGACGGGTTCGACGCCGAATCCAAAGCCTCGGCCGTGGCCCGCGAGCGGGATGGCCTCAGCTGGGAAGAGTACAGCGTGCTGCTGCAGCGGTACTTCTCCCATGTGGAATTCCTCTTCTCCCCCGAACTGTTCATCGTCGGCGGCGGCATCTCCAAGCGCGCCGACGAATACCTGCCGCGGCTTCAGCTGCGCACCCCGATCGTGCCGGCGGAGCTGAAGAACGACGCCGGCATCGTCGGCGCCGCTCTGGAGATCGCACTGAAGCACAAACTGGCCAAGTAGCACCGTGACAGAACCGGAACCCGGGGTCGTCATCGTCACGGGCGCCAGCCGGGGCATCGGCGCGGCGGTGGCGCTTCGTGCCGGCCGGGCCGGGTATGCCGTCGTCGTCAACTATTCCGCCGACGCCGCCGGCGCCGCTTCCACGGTGGAAGGCATAACTGCCGACGGCGGCGTCGCAGTGGCCGTCCAGGCGGACGTCAGCGATCCGGCCGCCGTCGCACGACTGTTCGCCGCGGCGGCTGCCCTCGGGACCCTGGCCGCTGTCGTGAACAACGCCGGCATCACCGGAAATCTGATCGGCCCCCTCACGGACGTCCCGGCAGCGACTGTCCGGCGCGTGCTCGACGTCAACGTTGCCGGGCTGGTCTACGTCTGCCAGGAGGCCGTGAGAAGGCTCAGCACGGCGCAGGGCGGGCGTGGCGGCTCGATCATCAACATCTCCTCGACCGCCACCAAGGCGGGATCGCCGGGAACCTGGGTGCACTATGCGGCGTCCAAGGGGGCGGTCGATGTGCTGACGGTGGGGCTCGCGGCCGAGGTCGCGGCGCAGGGCATCCGGGTGAACTGTGTGGCCCCGGGCAGCACCAACACGGGATTGCATGCGGCCGCAGGGATGCCGGACCGGGTGGAGCGGCTCAATCCCACGATTCCCATGGGTCGAGGCGCCGAACCCGATGAGGTGGCTGCCGCCGTGCTCTGGCTGCTCTCCGCCGAGGCCGGGTACATCACCGGGGCCGTGCTGCCGGTCTCCGGCGGCCGCTGAAGGCGCTGTCCGGGGCGCGGTCCCGTGGGTTTGTCCCGCCGGATTGTTCCGGCCAAGCCAGGACGGGCAGGAAGTTTGGTGCCGGTGGTGGCTGCGGCTTCCCCTCCGCTGCCACCACCGGAGTCTGTGGGCAGGACTAGAGCGGGCTCTTCTGCTGGCTGGTGCCTTCGCGCCCCTTGGTCTCGGCCTCGTGGCGGAGCAGGGAGATGGCGGCCTCAAAGTCCTCGAGGGACTCGAAGGCCTGGTAAACGCTCGCGAAGCGCAGGTAGGCGACCTCGTCGAGTTTCTGGAGCGGGTTGAGGATGGCCAGGCCGACTTCATGCGCATCGATCTCCGCGGCGCCGGAGGCCCGGATGGCTTCTTCGACTTCCTGGGCGAGCATGGCCAGGTCGTCTTCGGTGACGGGACGGCCTTGGCAGGCCTTGCGGACGCCGTTGATGACCTTGCTGCGGCTGAAGGGTTCACCGACGCCGGAACGCTTGATCACCGTGAGGCTGGTGGTCTCGACCGTCGTGAAGCGGCGCCCGCACTCGGGACACTGCCGGCGGCGCCGGATGGCTGAGCCGTCGTCGGCGATCCGGCTGTCCACTACGCGGGAATCAGGGTTCCGGCAGAACGGGCAATACACGTCGTTTCCTCCCCTGTCGCACGCCTGGACACCGTGTTGGAATCCGGGTCACCATGATGGTGCCTCAGGGATCAGTTTACGACTAGATGTAGCTGAATAACAAGCCTGTAATTACTACATGTTGTGGTCAGGAGCCCTCGGCGAAGCGGGCCGTGACGGCCTCGCCGTGGGCCGGCAGGTCCTCCGCCCCGGACAGGCTGACGATGTGCCCGCTGACCTCCGCCAGGGCGGCGCGGGTGTAGTTGACCACCTGGATGGCGCGCAGGAAGGTGGTCACGTTCAGCCCGGACGAAAACGCTGCCGTGCCGCTGGTCGGCAGCACGTGGTTGGAGCCGGCGCAGTAGTCGCCCAGGCTGACCGGGCTGTAGTCCCCCACGAAGATCGCTCCGGCGCTGCGGATCCTGCCCGCGACGGCGGCGGCGTCCGCCGTCATGATTTCCAGGTGCTCGGCCGCGTAGGCGTTGCACGCCGCGATGCCCTGTTCGAGGTCGTCCACCATCACGACGCCGGACTGCGGTCCGGAGAGAGCCTCGCGGACCCGCAGGCTGTGCTTGGTCGCTGACGCCTGCCGGTCCAGTTCCACCCGGACGTCTGCGGCGAGGGCCTCGGAGTCCGTGATCAGGACGGACGCCGCCTTGGGGTCGTGCTCGGCCTGGCTGATGAGGTCTGCGGCGACCAGTCCCGGCTGTGCTGTGGCGTCGGCCAGGATCGCAATCTCGGTGGTGCCGGCCTCGGAGTCGATGCCCACGACGCCCTTGACCAAGCGTTTTGCCGTGGCGACGAAGACGTTGCCCGGGCCGGTGACGACGTCGACCGGGTCCAGCCCGGCATTGTCCCCTTGGGCGGGGATGCCGTAGGCGAAGGCCGCGATGGCCTGGGCGCCGCCAATGGCGTAGACCTCGTCGATCCCGAGCAGGCACGCTGCGGCAAGGATCGTGGGGTGCGGGAGCCCGCCGAAGTCCTTCTGCGGAGGGGAGGCCAGGGCGATGGATTCGACGCCGGCGGCAAGGGCCGGGACGACGTTCATGATCACGGAGGACGGGTAGACCGCCAGGCCGCCGGGGACGTAGAGGCCCACCCGCGCCACGGGGACCCAGTTCTGGCTGACCACCGCGCCTTCGCCGAGTTCGACGGCGGTGTCCGCCGGGCGCTGGGCGTCGGCGAAGCGCCGGGCACGCCTGATGGACTCTTCCAGTGCCGCCCGTACGGCGGGATCGAGCCCGGCCAGGGCCGCCGTCAGCGCTTCGGCGGGGACCCGCGGGTGTGCCTGCTCGACGCCGTCGAAGGTCCGGGCCAGCTCGCTGAGTGCCTCGAAGCCGCGCGTGCGGACGGCGTCGATGATGTCCAGGACTTTGTGCTCGGCATCAGCCATGGTGCCGGCCTGTGCCCGGGGCACGGCGGCGCGGAGACCTGCGAGGGTAAGCCGCTGGCCGCGCAGATCGACGGTGCGGAACTCGACATCGGGGGAGACCGGGGGCGCGGTAACGGCGGGCACGGTGCTGTCAGCTGAAGGGGTCACCCGTTCATTTTACGTGCCGCCCCCGCGAGTCCCGCCCCTGTTACTCCGGGCTGTGCGTGGACGGGTGTTCCGCGGCCCCGTGGCCGCCTTCGGGCCCGGGCTTTGCGAAGACGGTGTTCAGGAACAGGGTAAGTGCGGCGGCTGCCGGCCAGATCGCCAGGACCGCGAAGGACCGCAGGGAAAAGGCGATACTGGCGCTGGCGGAGGTGTCCTCCGGCGGCGTCCACCACAGGCCGCACAGCACACCTGTCCCCCAGGCCGCGAGGGCGCCCAGTGCCCCGGCACCCACCGCCAGAAGAACGTCCCGCCCGGACGGCCCATGGTGCTTGCTGCCCGAAGCGACAGCGCCTGAAATGCAGCCGGCGAGCAGGAACAGTCCCGCCAGGATCAGGTCCCGCGGCAGCCAACCTTCGGTGTTGCCCCCGCTGCGCAGCTCCGGATTGCCGGACAGCAGATTCAGTCCTGAGGGGGCGAGGAGCCACCACAGCAGCCCCACCGGGACCCCCGCGGCGGCAATGACGGCGGCTTTCCGCCATGCGACGGCGCGGCCGGCCCCACCCGGCGCCTGCCGGCCGGAGGCAGATTTCGGCCGGCGACCCGCGGCCGGGGTCTGGTTCTGGGCCTGGGTCTGAGCGTCGTCGTCGAGCGGGCTGCCGTGCGGGGTGTGGTGCGGAGCGTCCTGCTGGAACTGGCCGTGCACTGCGGGCTGTGTCATGCAACAAACCTTAACAACCTTTGCGCCTGCCGGGCACATGACACCGCGCGTCCCCGGATGACGGTCCACATGACGCCGCGGGTACATAAGTACCGCGACCGGCCGAGGGGCAATACGCTGGCAGGGTAGGAACACCACACACGTGCAGCAGGGAGTTGGGTAGCAGTGGCCACAGAGGACCAAGCCTTCGAGGGAACTTTCCGGGAGATGTTCCGCCGGCACGCGGCCGGCGTAGCCATCATCACCGCCAACCTCAACGGCGTCCCCTTCGGCTTCACGGCCACGTCCGTGGCCTCGCTCTCCGCGAAGCCGCCCCGGTTTACCTTCAACATGGCCCGGACGTCCAGCTCCTGGCCGGCTGTGGCCAACACCACCTACATCGGCGTCCACATGCTGGGGCTGGAGAACCAGGACCTTGCGGACCGCTTTGCGCGGACCAGCAACCGCTTCGAGGGCGATCACTGGGCATTGGGGCCGCACGACGTGCCGATCCTCAATGGCGTTGCCGGCTGGCTGATCGGCAAGGTCCAGATGCGGCTCTCCTTCGAGAACAACGCCGTGGTGGTGGTCGAGGTCGTGGAAGGCGAAGTGGGCGCGGACGGCGCTCCCCTGCTCTACCACTCCGGTTCTTACGGCCAGCCGGCACCGCTCGATTACGAGATCTGAGCGGCCGCTTCGAGGCCACAGCCAATGCCCATGTCTTTGAGCGGCATGGGCATTAACTGTCGCCTCGGCAGGGGCGCAGCCTCCTGCGTATCAGTTGTCCAGGCAGGTCGGGCCGAGGAGCACCTTCAGGTCCCCGAACAGTGACGGGCTGGGGTTGACCCGCAGGTGCACGGGCAGTCCCATGACCTCCACCCGGGAGTCGCCCTGCAGGTGCAGCCGGACCTCGGACTTGCCCCGGTGGGTCCGCAGCACGTCCCCGAGCTCTGTCACGACGGCCTCGGTCGCCTTGTGCGTCGCCATGGTGATCACCAGGGGTCCGTTGAGCCCCTCGCTGAGGTCCGGGACGGAGAGTTCCATGCAGTTGAGGGCGACGGCTCCGTCATCCCGGCGCTGCAGCCGCCCCTTGACCACCACGATCAGGTCCTCGGCCAGCACGGACGCGATGGGCCCGTAGACCTGGCCGAAGAACATAACCTCGACGGAACCGCCCAGGTCCTCGATCTCCGCGCGGGCATAGGCGTTGCCGCTTGCCTTCGCGATCCGCCGGCTGAGCGAGGTGATCATGCCGGCGATGGTGACGATGGCGCCGTCGTGCGGTCCGTCCTCGGCGATGAGCGAGGTGATGGACTGGTCCGCGTGCTGGCTCAGCAGTCCCTCCAGCCCCTGGAGCGGGTGGTCCGAGACGTAGAGGCCGAGCATGTCCCGTTCGAAGGAGAGTTTGTCCTTCTTCTCCCATTCAGGAAGGTCGGGGATCTCGATGCTGAGGGACGCCTCGGATTCGGCCTCATCGAAGCCGGCAAACAGGTCGAACTGGCCGATCGCCTCGTTGCGCTTGAGCGTAATGACGGAGTCGATGGCTTCTTCGTGGATCATGGCCAGGGCGCGCCGGTGGTGGTTCAGCGAGTCGAAGGCGCCGGCCTTGATCAGGGACTCGATCGTGCGCTTGTTGCACACCACGGCCGGGACCTTCATCAGGTAGTCCTTGAAGGACGTGTAGGCGCCTTCCTTTTCGCGCGCAACGACCATGGCCTCGACGGCGTTCACGCCGACGTTGCGGATGGCGCCCATGCCGAAGCGGATGTCGTTGCCGACCGGCGTGAAGTTCAGCGCGGACTCGTTGACGTCCGGCGGCAGCACCGTAATGCCCATGCGCCGGCATTCGTTGAGGTAGATGGCCGACTTGTCCTTGTCGTCGCCGACGGACGTCAGCAGGGCAGCCATGTACTCCGGCGCGTAGTGGGCCTTGAGGTAGGCGGTCCAGTAGGAGATCACGCCGTAGGCGGCCGAGTGCGCCTTGTTGAAGGCGTAGTCGGAGAAGGGCAGCAGGATGTCCCAGAGGGTCTTGACCGCGGCCATGGAGTAGCCGTTGTCCTGCATGCCCTGGGAGAATCCGGCGAACTGCTTGTCCAGCTCGGATTTCTTCTTTTTGCCCATGGCGCGGCGCAGGATGTCGGCCTGGCCCAGGGTATAGCCGGCGAGCTTCTGCGCCACGGCCATGACCTGCTCCTGGTACACGATCAGGCCGTAGGTCCCGCCCAGGATTTCCGCGAGCGGTTCCTCGAGTTCCGGGTGGATCGGGATGACTTCCTGGATCTTGTTCTTGCGCAGCGCGTAGTCGGTGTGCGCGTTGGCGCCCATCGGACCGGGCCGGTAGAGGGCCAGCACGGCGGAGATGTCTTCGAAGTTGTCAGGCTTCATGAGCTTCAGCAGGGAGCGCATGGGGCCGCCGTCGAGCTGGAACACGCCCAGGGTGTCGCCCCGGGCCAGCAGCTCGTAGGACGCTGCGTCGTCGAGCTCCAGGGATTCCAGGTCCAGGTCGACGCCGCGGTTCATCTTGATGTTCTCGAGGGCGTCGGAAATGATCGTCAGGTTCCGCAGGCCCAGGAAGTCCATCTTGATCAGGCCGAGGCCCTCGGACGTCGGGTAGTCGAACTGGGTGATGACCTGGCCGTCCTGGAAGCGGCGCATGATCGGGATGACGTCGATGATGGGGTCCGAGGACATGATGACGCCGGCCGCGTGGACACCCCACTGCCGTTTCAGGCCCTCGATGCCGAGCGCCGTTTCGAACACCTTGGCGGCTTCCGGGTCGGTGGCGATCAGCTGGCGGAAGTCACCGGCCTCGCTGTAGCGCTTGGAGTCCTTGTTCTGGATGTCGGCCAGTGGGATGTCCTTGGCCATCACGGCCGGCGGCAGCGCCTTGGTGAGCGTCTCGCCCATGCTGAACGGGTAGCCCAGCACGCGCGAGGAGTCCTTGAGTGCCTGCTTGGTCTTGATGGTGCCGTAGGTGACGATCATCGCGACACGTTCGTCGCCGTACTTGCGCGTGACGTAGTCGATCACCTCGGAGCGGCGCCGGTCATCGAAGTCGACGTCGAAGTCGGGCATGGAGACGCGGTCCGGGTTGAGGAAGCGCTCGAAGATCAGGCCGTGGTGCAGCGGGTCGAGGTCGGTGATGCGCATGGCATAGGCCACCATGGATCCGGCGCCCGAGCCACGTCCCGGACCCACCCGGATGCCGTTGTTCTTGGCCCAGTTGATGAAGTCCGCCACGACGAGGAAGTAGCCCGGGAACCCCATGGAATTGATGACGCCGAGTTCGTAGTCGGCCTGGGTGCGCACCTTGTCCGGGATGCCCTTGGGATAACGGTAACGGAGTCCCTTGTCGACCTCCTTGACCAGCCAGGACGTCTCGTCCTCCCCCTCGGGGCAGGGGAAGCGGGGCATGTAGTTGGCGCCGGTGTTGAAGGAAACTTCGCAGCGCTCGGCGATCAGGAGCGTGTTGTCGCACGCCTCGGGGTGGTCGCGGAACAGCTCGCGCATTTCCTGCGGGGACTTCAGGTAGTAGCCGCTGCCCGAGAAGGCGAACCGGGATCCACCGTTGTCGTACGTCGGCTCCAGGAGGGTGGAACCGGACTGGATGGCCAGCAGGGCCTCGTGTGCCTTGGCGTCGTGCTCGTGCGTGTAGTGCAGGTCGTTCGTGGCCACCAGGGGCAGGTTCAGTTCCTTGGCCAGCCGCAGCAGGTCGCCGGTGACGCGCCGCTCGATGTCCAGTCCGTGGTCCATGAGTTCGCAGAAGTAGTTCTCGGCGCCGAAAATGTCGCGGAACTCGGCGGCCGCCTCGACGGCTTCCCGGTACTGGCCGAGCCGGAGCCTGGTCTGGACCTCGCCGGACGGGCAGCCGGTGGTGGCAATCAGGCCTTCGGAGTAGGTGTTCAGCAGTTCCCGGTCCAGCCTGGGCCACTTGCCGAAGACCGAATCCAGCGAGGCGATCGAGGAGGCCCGGAACAGGTTCCGCATGCCCACGTTGTTGTAGCTGAGCAGGGTCATGTGGGTGTAGGAGCCGCCGCCGGAGATGTCGTCCTTGCGCTGGTGTTCCTCGCCCCAGCGGACGCGGGTCTTGTCCCCGCGCGCCGTGCCGGGCGTGACGTAGGCTTCGACGCCGATGATGGGCTTGATGCCCTGGTCCGTGGCCCGCTTCCAGAAATCGAAGGCGCCGAAGAGGTAGCCGTGGTCCGTGGTGGCCAGGGCCGGCATGCCCAGCCGCTCGGTTTCGTCGAACAGCTCCCCGAGCCGGGCGGCACCGTCCAACATGGAGTATTCGGTGTGGTTGTGGAGATGAACGAACGAGTTGTTGCTGGAAGTCACCGAATCATTCTAGTGCCGCGCACGGACGATTCAGCGCGGCACTCCGGGCAGGCCCGAATGCGCCCCCTGACAGGACAGGCGCTCAGGCCTGTCCGGACTCCAGGACTTCAAGCGCGTACCGCAGGTCCTGCGGGTAGTCGCTGGTGACGGTGACCTGCTCCCCCGTCCGGGGGTGGGCGAAGGACAGCTGCCGGGCGTGCAGCCACTGCCGGGTGAGCCCCAGCGTCGCGGCGAGCCGCGGGTCCGCACCGTAGGTCAGATCTCCGGCGCAGGGGTGGCGCAGGGCAGAGAAGTGGACGCGGATCTGGTGCGTGCGGCCGGTTTCGAGGTGGACTTCCACGAGCGACGCTTTCCCGAAGGCCTCAAGGACCTCGTAGTGCGTGATGGAATCCCTGCCG
>Ga0247821_10001173_pt1 | contig 14553 bp, 17 predicted proteins | sample 13C_Glycerol_Day_FD_192481 | JGI IMG/M metagenome (GOLD analysis project Ga0247821, IMG submission 192481) | Soil microbial communities from agricultural site in Penn Yan, New York, United States - 13C_Glycerol_Day14 | ecosystem: Environmental > Terrestrial > Soil > Agricultural land | place... | reverse complement strand
AGCAGGGCGATACCCAGGCCGAGGTCGCCCTGCTCCTGTTCTCCGCGCTGATCCTGATCCTCGTGAACGCCGCCGTATTACGGATGCTGGCCGCCCAGCAAAGGTGATCTGATGCCGGGGTGGATCTCGACCGCGACTACGGACTGACCGTCACCGAGCTGGTGCCTCACGCCGGTGGGTTCGCCACCGACGGGTGGGTGGCGGACCGCCGGTGGTTCGTGAAGGCGTGGAAGCCGGGCGAGCCCGCCGTCGGGTTGGAGAGGCTCGCGCAGTTGAGGGCTCTCGGGCTTCCGGTGGTCGAGCCGTTGCGGACGTCGCTGGGGGAGTTGTTCGCGATGAGCGATGACCGGGCGTACGCGGTCTTTCCGTATGTCGAAGGGCGTACGGCGGACTGGGGTGACTGGCGCGTGGCAGCTCGTGCGTTGCGGCAGGTGCACGAAGCGCCGGCGCGGGTGACGCTGCCGGCCGCGGACGTCACCGAGCCGCACATCCGCGACCTGATGGGGTACCTGCAGCACCCGTGGATCGCGGATCGCGCGGACGAGGTCGCGGCGGCGATCGCGCGGCTGGACGACGTCCGGGCGCGGCTGGAGCCGGTGCGCAACGTCGTCTGCCACACGGACTTCCACGGGTTGAACGTCCTGATCGACGACCAGGGCGAGGTGGCCGCGATCCTCGACTGGGAGAACGCCGTCATCGGGCCGCGGGAGTACGACGTGTGGGTCGCGGCCGACGGGGATCATCTCGTGGAGTTCCTCGACGAGTACGGCGCGGACGATCTCGACCCCGACCACCTGGAGTTCGCGTTGCTCGCCCGCGGCCTCCGGGACCTGTCCGCCAGGGTGGTGCACGAGGTCGACCGCCCCGGCGTCGACACCTGGGGCTTCGACCGGATCGCACGTGTCGACAGCATGCTCGAGGTCTTCCGCGCCTACTGCGCCTAGGTGTGACAGCGCTGGATCACCAGACAGGACCCAGTCGCGACAGCAACCTCGACAGGACGTATATCTCCACTGCTTGCCGCCCTACGCTCAGCGCGGCCGCAGGTCGGGCTGAGAACGCGGACACGTCCTGTCGAGATTGCACATCAGGCCGCGGCGCCTGGCCCCGGGAGTACGTCGATGTCGTCCGCGTGCATCGGCTTGCCGCAGTGGGCGCAGACGAGATCCACGTGGCTGAACTCGCCGCACGCGTGGTGGCGGTAGAGCACCGGCGGCCCGGCCGTGGCGGCGAGCCATTTGTCGCCCCAGGCAACCATCACCATCAGGACGTCGACCAGCTCCCGGCCCTTGCCGGTCAGCACGTACTCGTACCGCGGGCGCTGGTCGTACGGTCGGCGTTCGATCACTCCGCGGTCGACCAGGTGGTTCAGCCGCTCGGTCAGCACCTTGCGCGAGATCCCGAGATCCGCCTGGAGCTGCTCGAACCGGGAGAACCCGACCCAGATGTCGCGCAGGATCAACGGCGACCACGGCTCGCCGATCACGTCCAGCGTGCGCGCGATCGAGCACGCCATCTCACTGAAGTCTGTCCGCTGCATGACAGCAGTCTAGCGTTTGGGGTTCCCTCAAGGAACTCCAACATGTTAGCGTTCCTTCAAGGAACCCAGAGGGAAGGTGACAACGATGAGCAAGGTGATCTGCGCTCTCGCGGTCTCGGTCGACGGCTACATCACCGGACGCGGCTCCGGCCCGGACCACGGGCTCGGCGACGCACCCATGCTGTTCGATTGGTACTTCGACGGCGACACCCCGAGCCAGGTGTTCGACGGCTTCAAACTGAGCGCGCCGAGCGCCCGAGTCTTCGACGCGCTCGCCGGCCGGGTCGGCGCGGTGGTGGCCGGCCACAAGACGTACGACGACTCGGGTCACTTCGGCGGCGGCAGCCCGCATCCGAAGGCCTCGCTGGTCGTGCTGAGCCACGGTCCGGTGGCGGGGATCAGCGAACGGCAGACCCTCGCCAACAGCATCGACGACGCGATCGCCGCAGCCCGTGAGTTGGCCGGCGGCAAGGATGTCGGCCTGATGGGCGGCGGAGCCGCGACCGCGGCGCTGCGGGCCGGGCTCGTCGACGAGATCGTCCTGCACCAGGTGCCGGTCCTGCTCGGTGGCGGCCGGCCGTTCTTCCAGGAGTTGCCGGAGCACGTGCGGCTGAACCTGATCGAGGCCGTTCCGGCGCCCGGCGTCACCCACCTCCACTACGAGATCGTCCGCTGAAGGAGCAGAACCATGTTGAAGCCCGCCGTACGCAACGCCGTCGAGAGCACGTCCATCGCCCACCTGGCCACGGTCCTGCCGGACGGGTCGCCGCATTCCATCCCGCTGTGGGTGAGCACGCTCGGCGAGAAGATCATCTTCCTGACCGGTCCGGGCTCGCAGAAGGCGCGCAACCTGCGCAACGATCCGCGCGTCGCGCTGTCGCTCGCCCCGGTCGACAACCCGTACGAGCCGGTCATCGTCCGCGGCCGCGTCGTCGAGTGGATCGACGGCGACGCCGGCTGGCAGCTCGTCGACCAGATCGCCCAGAAGTACATCGGCCAGCCGTACGGCCGCGACGTCGAGCGCGTGGTCGGCGTCATCGAGGTGGACCACCAGACGGTCGGCGTCAGCTGACCTTAGGATGCGCGCATGGGTGTGACTGTGACGGTTGGTGAGCAGGACGCTTATCTCGCGCGGGTCGGCCGGGTCGGCATGGTGTTGCTGCCGATGATCACCGGGATCGGTGAGCAGGTCCGGGCGTGGGCCGACGAGCTGGCCGGGGAAGGGATCACGGCGCTGGTGTGGGATCCCTTCAAGGGGCGCAGCACCGACAACGCCACCCGGGAAGAGCTCTCCGGGATGCTGCGGGAGATGGACGACGACACCGCCCTCGGCGAGCAGAGCGCGTTGCTGGACTACCTGTTCGACGAGCTCGGGTGCAGCAAGGTCGGCGTGATCGGGTGGTGCCTGGGCGGCCGTTTCGCCTTCCTGCTCGCGGCGCGCGACCAGCGGGTGGCGAATGTCGTCGCCTTCCACCCGACGGTGCCGTCCGACCGGCCGCCGCACCACACGTACGACGCGATCGCCGAGTCGGCCGGGATCACGGCGCCGGTGCTGGTGAGCTACCCGAGCGCGGACGCCGCCGTACCCAACGCGGACTTCGAGACGCTGCAGACCGTGTTGCAGGCACGGACCGCCGGCGCGACGTTCACGCAGTTCTTCCCCGGCGCCGACCACGGATTCTCGGACAAGTCCCGGCACGACAAGGACGTGAACGCCGACGCGTTCCGGCTGGCGTGGCCGCAGGCGCTCGCGTTCATGAAGTCGACGATCGCCTGAGCTCAGCCTTGGGCAATGCGGGAGCTGCTTCTCGCTGGGCCCAGGTGGTGAAAGTGGTTGCGGGGCGGCGCAGTACGTCGGTCACGCCGGTTGAGACGTAGGAGTCGGCGCCTGACCGGATTCCGTTGAGCATTGCCATCCGCCACTGGACGTACATCTCCGGTGTGCCCGCGGCGCGCAGGCGATCGGCATGGTCACCGTCGCTCTCGTCCTCGAAACGGACGCTGATGCCAGTCGTCTCCGTGAGCTGCGCTGCCGCCTCCTCGAAGGTCAGTGCCTCCGGGCCGGAGAGTGCCAGCATGCGTCCGTCGTACTCGCGCTTGGTCATCACGGCGGCTGCCACGGCGGCGACGTCCGCCACGTCGACGAACGGCTCGGCTCCGGTGCCGGCCGGAGCGACGATCCGGCCGTCGGCCGGGACGAACATCGCTTCGGTGAAGTTCTGCGCGAAATGCGACGGGCGCAGGACGGTCCACGGGATCGGTCCTCGCTGGAGCGCCTGCTCCGCACGCCCGACCGCGCCGTCCGGCAGGAACTCCACGGCCCGCGCCGACAGCAGGACGACGTGCTCGGTGCCCAGGTGATGTGCGAGGTCGAGCAGCCGGGTCAGCTGGGGGCTCCAGTCGCTGGACGAACCTGGGCCAACGACGAACATGCTGGTGACACCGTCGAGAGCAGGGGGCCAGGTGGATTCGTCGTGCCAGTCGAAGACGGTGGCCGTCGAGCGGCTCACGGGGCGCGTCGGGTGGCCGGCGAGGTCGAGAAGCTGGGTCAGCCGGCGGCCGACCTTGCCGCTGCCACCAAGGATCAGATGAGTCATACGGGCACCGTAGGTCCGGATCCGTGGACGAAAAATGTGTGATCTGCTCACATCCATTCGTTATCGTCCAAGGATGGACATCTTGAGCGACCAGCTCGCTCGAGCTCGCGCCCAGGGTGCGGTCTTCTCCATCTTGCGTCGGGTCGAACCGTGGGGCGTGCGGTTCGCGGGGCGCCGGCCACTCACCGCGCACCTGCTGCTCGAGGGGGAAGGGTGGCTCGAGCGGGAGGGGCAGCCGCCGGTGCACCTTGCTGCCCGGGATGTCGCGCTCGTCACTGCCGGTCGTTCGTACGTCGTTGGCAGCACACCGGGGACCGCGGCGATTCCGATCGACGAAGCACGCCGACAGGGCTCCGATCGCGGGCCCGGTGCCGCAGCAGTGCTGTTGTGTGGGGCCTACGTCCTCGACGGCAGTGTCGCGGCCTCCTTGCTGAACGGTCTCCCGGACTTGGTGCTGGTCCGGGCCACCGATCAGGATCCGTCGCACGCGGCCGCCATCGACCTGCTGGCCGCGGAGGTGCAGCGCGATGCACCGGGTCATCAGGCGCTCCTGGACCGGCTGCTGGATCTCAACCTGATCTACACGCTGAGCGCGTGGTGGGAGCAGTCCAGTGCGCAAGCACCCGGCTGGTTCCGGGCCTTGTCGCATCCGGAGGTGCGCCAGGTGCTCGAGAGCCTGCACACGAATCCCGCGGCGGATTGGACTCTCGAGACGATGGCGCAGCTTGCCGGCAGGTCCCGTGCGTCGTTCGCCGCCACCTTCCGCGACCTGGTGGGTGTGTCTCCCGGTCGCTACCTGACCGAGTTGCGGATGAGTCGCGCCGAAGACGCCCTGGCCAGAACCGGTGCGCCGCTGGCGACGATCGCACGAAATGTTGGCTACAGCAACGAATTCGCCTTCGCCACAGCATTCCGGCGTCACAGCGGCAGCTCACCAGGGCAGTGGCGCCGCCGCTTCGAGAGCCCTCAAGCGGACTCGTCGTAACGGCAACGCAGTGCTGAGCTATCGGCGAAGGCCGTCCTCCAGAAGGCGGTGCAAGTCGCCGAGCCTGCCGCGGCCGGGAGTGCCGAGCGGGTAGCGCGCGAGAACGTCGCGGACCGCGGATGGAACTCGTTCGATGGCCCATCGGACGACGGCATCGGCCGCCGACGGATCTCCGGTCGCCAGCTCCTGCGCGTAGGCGGCGTACTGCGCGGACGCGACGATGTGCTTCACCTGCGTGGCCGCCGCGAACGGATGCAGGTACGCCGAACCGGCCGCGCCGACCGCGGCCCGGGCGGCTGCCTCCGCGGCCGGATCGTCCGTCTCGCCGGCTGCCTTCAGTGCTGCGAACGCGGCGGTCCGGATCGCCTTCGTGCGCTTCCCTCCAGCGCCGAACAGGCGAACGACCTCGATCGCGTCACGTGGTCGCCGATCGTCCGGCGCGGCGGCCTCGTAGAGCGGCAATGAATGCTCGGCGCACTCGGCGGTCCACAGGCTCAGCTGCCGCAGTTCGTCCAGGCTCAGCGGGATGTCTTCATGACCCATGAGCCTCAATCGTATCGTTGAACCCGTCGGTTGAAGCTTTCACGCGGCCCGGCGGTGTGCGGTCGGCGTGATTCCCCGGACCCGCTTGAACGCAACGCTCAACGCGAACGCATTGGCGTACCCGACCCGGCGGGCGATCGTCTCGACGGTGTCCCGGGTCGACCGGAGCTGATCCGCGGCGAGCGTGATCCGCCAGCCGGTCAGGTAGCTCATCGGCGCCTCGCCGACGACCGCGGTGAAACGCCGGGCCAGCGACGCCCGCGAGATCCCGACCCGGTCTGCGAGCTCGGTGACGTTCCACGGGTACGCCGGGTCCTCGTGCAGCAACCGCAACGCCGTACCCGCGACCGGATCGGTCTGCGCCTGGTACCACCCGGGCGCGTGCGAGTCCGGCCGTGCGAACCAGGCCCGCAACGTGGTGATCAGCGCGAGGTCGAGCCACCGGTCCAGGACGGTCTGCTGCCCCGGCGCGTCCCGCTGGATCTCGCCGGCGATCATCTCCATCACCGACCCCGCGACGTCGGCCGCCGGCACGACGAGGGCCGGCGGGAGTGCGGTGACGAGCCGGCGGCTGACGTCGCCCGCGACCTGATAGGTGCCGCTGGCAACCATGACCTCGCCGGACTTGCGGCCACCGTACGTCCGCACGCCGAGCCGGGCCGAATAGTCGATCGGTGCCCCGGGCAACGGTTCGCAGATGCCGCCGGGGTGGATCCGCAGTTGCGGCGCGGTGGTCAGGCTGTCGCTGACGACGTACGGCTCCGGGCCGGTGACGATCGCGACGTCGCCCTGCTCCATCCGCAGCGGTTCGAGGCCGTCGCGCGCCAGCCAGCCGGAACCGCGGACCAGGGTCGCGAGCGCCAGCGGCGCCTCGTCCCGGATCTCCAGGGACCAGGGCAGGTCGAGGATCGTCAGGTTGAACACCCCGTCCTGCGCGCGGGTCCCGGCCAGCAGTTCGTCGAGCACGTCCATACGAGGAGCCTACGACAGCCTGAGCGTTCCGAACATCGAATTGCGGCATACGGCCATGGTTTGTCTCACCGGGCTCCGGTGAACTGAAGCCATGAACCCGATTCTGATCCTCAGTGGCAAAGGCAAGACCGGCCGTCGCGTCGCGGCGCAGCTCGACGCGCGGGGCATCCCGTACCGGCTGGCGTCCCGTTCGAGCGCGCAGCCGTTCGACTGGTACGACGAGAGCACCTGGGCGGGCACCCTCGCCGGCGCGGACACCGCGTACCTGGCACCGCCGGTGGGACCGACCGGACTGGCGCAGGCCGGCAAGTTCGTCCAGCAGGCCCGCGGGCTTCGGCGACTCGTCCTGCTGTCGGGCCGTGGCGTCGGCAGCCCGGGCCGCGACTTCGCCGTGTACGACGGTTCGCTCGAGCTGGAAAGTGTGGTGAGGGCGAGTGGTCTCGACTGGACCATCGTGCAGCCGGCCTGGTTCGCGCAGGGCTTCAGCGAGGACTTCCTGCGCTACCACGTCCTGGCGGGCGAGATCCGGCTGTCGGCCGGTACCGGCGGCGAGGCGTGGATCGACACCGACGACGTCGGCGACGTGATGACCACGGCGCTGCTCGACACGTCGTACGCCGGCCGCACCCTCGCGATCTCCGGCCCGCGCGTCCTCACGATGACCGAGATCGCCGCCGAACTCACGGCGGCGACCGGCCGCCCGATCTCGTACGTCGACCTCGACCCGGCAGCGCACGTCGCCGAACTGATCGAGCAAGGCCTCACCTCGGAGGATGCCGACGCGGTCCGCGACCTGTTCGCGGTCATCCGCAACCACCGCTCCGAGTACGTCTCCGATGGAGTCGAGCAGGTTCTCGGTCGCAAGCCCCGCGACTTCACCGACTGGGCCCGCGAGACCGCGAGGACCGGGGTCTGGGGCGGATGACGTGCGGACGCCCAGCACTCAACAACTGAGGCTTCGGCCGTGGTCGCACGCTCAGCCGGGCGGGCTGAGGGCAGTTGATGAGTGCTGCAGATCCGCCTCCCCGCCCACCTGAAGGCGGGGAGGCGGACCGGTCACCGGTGCTGCATCTCGGTCCACTCGTCGTGGGTGAGCTCCTGCAGCTCCGACGCGGGGGTCTTCGCGAGCGGCGCGGATCCGCCGCCGACCGCGCCACCGCCGAAGACGATGTTCGCCCAGTTGTTCTGCGCGATCAGGATCGACGTGGTCTTGTCGCCGTTGATGTCGGCAGCCGTCGTGGTGTCGGTGGTGTCGCCGTCGCAGTTCCAGTCGATCGGCCGGTTCGCCGCGCCGGCCGTGGTCCGGGTCGAGCCGTTCGGGCACTTCCAGCTGGTCCGGTAGGCGGCGCCCAGGCTGCCGAGGCCGACGGTCTCGTCCGGCCGGGCCTCGTTGATCGATGTCGGCTGGACGCTGGAGTAGCCCCAGTACTTGGTGCCGTCGGCCTTGAGCACACCGCCGAGCTGGAACGAGTAGTTCATCACGCTCAGGTAGTTCGGCTTGTAGTTCAGGTTGTCGGTGCCGCCGTGCTTGAGGCCGATGTTGTGGCCGAGCTCGTGGATGAACGTGCCGACGTTGATGTCGTCGGTCGCGTTCCAGTTGCACTTCGGGCCGACCGTGACGATGAACGTGTCGTTCGGGATGTTGAAGGCCTGGCCGCTGCTGCAGCCGCCGTCGTAGCTGTCACCCCAGAGCATGTAGTGGAAGACCGCCTTGCGCGCGGCCGCGAAGTTGGCCGCCTTGATCGCGTTGGTCTGGGTGGCCGAGGGGTTCAGGTCGGCGTCGTACGTGACCTCGTTGCCACCGCCGAGGTTGTACGTCGCGCCGCGGGCCGAGCCGGCGTCGAGGTGGATCTTGACGCCGGTGCTGCCGTCCGGGTTGCTGACCGGGGCGGAGGCGAACACCTGGACGATCCGGTCGAGCGCGGCGGTGGTCGCGAGCCGGCCGGACATGTAGTCCATCTCGACGAACAGGTCCTTCTTCTTCGGGTTCGCGCCCATCGCGGGCAGGTTCACGTCGACGGTGCCGTCACCGTTCGCGTCGTACCCGTTCGTCTCCCAGGTGTCCGGGAGCGAGTCGCCGTCGGTGTCGGTTGCGGCCACCACCGAGCCGGCGGTGTCGGCGGCAGGGACCGGCGCAGCCACCGCGCTCGAGGTGGCGAGCGCGGCGGCGGCCAGAGATGTCAGTACGGCGACCAAGGCGGGGCGGGGCCTCATCAGATCTCCTTAGGGGGCGGTGGGTGATCTGAGCGCTACCGTAGGTGATTTCCCCCGGTGAGGACGGCTCAGCCGGGTCACTGACCCATTTGGGTCAATCCGCCGAGCGGAGCATCGTGCGGATGCCGACGGTCAGTCCGAGGCCCGCGGTGACGATCGCCGCGACCCAGCCCCAGAGCACCGCGCCGGACAGTACGTCGCCCGAGAACAGCGTCCGCTCGGCGTCGACGAGGTAGGACAGCGGGTTGAACTTCGATGCGACCCGCATCCAGCCGGGACCGGTCTCGAGCGGCAGCAGCATCCCGGACAGGATCATCAGCGGGAACAGGAACGTCTGCTGCACCACCCAGAACATCCAGTCCTGCTTGCGGACCGCGATCGCCAGTGCGTAGCTGAACGAGCCGAGCCCGACGCCGAACACCGCGAGCAGCGCCAGCCCGACCAGTGCACCGCCGACGTGCAGGTCGAACGCGAACGGCGTCATCACCGCGATCACGATCACCGCCTGCCCGAACAACGGCACCATCTCCTTCAGCGCCCGGCCGATCAGCAACGAGGAGCGGGACAGCGGCGTGACCAGCATCCGTTCGTGGGCGCCGGTCTGGAACTCGAACAGCAGGTTCGCGCCGGTGGTCGAGGTGCCGAACAGCGTGGTCATCACCAGGATCGACGGGACGAACCACTGCCAGACGCCGTCGCCGAACGTACCGCCCATCGACCCCGACAGCAGCGGGCCGAACAACGCCAGGAACACCAGCGGCTGGATCATCCCGAACAACAGACTGAACGGATCCCGCAGCACCGGCTTGAGCTCGCGGGTCATCACGATGCGGATGTCGCGCAGCAGGTTCCGCGAGGGGTGGACCGCCGGGGCGGTGGTCACCGGGAGGGTGAGGGTGGTCATCAGGCTGCCTTTCCGTTCGAGTCCTCACGCAGGCTGCGGCCGGTGAGGTTGAGGAACACGTCGTCGAGGGTCGGGCGGTGCACCTGCGCCGCCGCGATCGGTACGCCGGCACGCTGCGCGGCCGCCACCAGCTCGGGCAGCGCCGCCGGACCGTCCGCCACCCGGACGCTCAGCTCGTCGCCGACGGCGACCACTTCCCGGGCCCCGGGCAACTTCTCCGCGACCGGCAGGAGCCTGTTGACGTTGCTAGGGGCAACGGTCAGCGCGATCCGGTCGCCGGCCAGCTTTCCCTTCAGGCCGTCGGCGGTGTCGTCGGCGATCACCTCGCCGTGGTCCACGACGACCACGCGCTCGGCCATCGAGTCGGCCTCGTCCAGGTAGTGCGTGGTGAGCACGATCGTCATCGCATACTGCTCGCGCATCCGCAGGATGTGATCCCACAGGTTCGCCCGGTTCTGCGGGTCGAGGCCCGTCGACGGCTCGTCCAGGAACAGCAGCGACGGCGCGTGCACCAGGCCCATCGCGACATCGAGCCGCCGGCGCTGGCCGCCGGACAGCTCCGACACCTTGCGCTGGGCCAGGTCGGTCAGCTCGAGCGCTTCGAGCAGTTCGCCGGCCCGCCGCCTGGCGGTACGGCGGTCGAGCCCGTAGATCACGCCCTGCCCGACCAGTTCGTCGCCGGCGCGCTGCGCGTGGCCCGCGCCGTTGCCCTGGCCGACGTACCCGATCCGGCGCCGGACCTGGCCGGGATCCGCGGTCACGTCGTACCCGGCGACCGTCGCGGTGCCCGAGGTCGGCGTGATCAAGGTGGTGAGCATCCGCAGGGTGGTGGTCTTGCCGGCGCCGTTCGGGCCGAGGACGGCGACGAGTTCGCCGGGTTCGACGTCCAGGCTGATCCCGCGGACGGCGTGCACGGTCTCGGTCCGGCTCACCGCGAAGTCCCGGGTGAGCGCTCGGGTGCTGATCACGATCTCTCCTTCGGTCTGGGTCTCTGGCCTCCACATTTCCAGTGGAAGAGGACAGGTTCTGGCCGCTACTCGTGGCAATCTGAGGTCATGTCCGAGACCTCAGCCCGCTTGCTCGCGCTGCTCTCCTTGTTGCAGGCGCGCCGCGATTGGCCCGGCCAACTGCTGGCCGAGCGCCTTGAAGTCAGCCCACGGACCGTCCGCCGGGACGTGGACCGGCTGCGCGACCTCGGGTATCCGGTCCGCGCGACCAAAGGGCCCGACGGCGGCTACCGCCTCGACGCGGGCGCGGAGCTGCCGCCGTTGCTGTTCGACGACGACCAGGCGATCGCGGTCGCGGTGGCGCTGCAGACCGCGACGACCACGGTCACGGGGATCGAGGAGGGGGCGCTGCGCGCGCTGGCCACGGTCCGTCAGGTGATGCCGGCGCGACTGCGGCAGCGCGTCGACGCCCTGCAGGTCACCACCGTCGATCGCTACGCCAACCGCCGTACGACGGTCGACTCCGACCAGCTGATCGCGATCGGTACGGCGGTCCGCGCGCACGAGGTACTGCGGTTCGACTACGCGGCGCCCGGTGCCGCCACCGACGAGTGGGTGCCGCCGCGGAAGGTCGAACCGCATCACCTGGTGACGTGGGGCGGGCGGTGGTACCTCGTCGGCTGGGATCTGGATCGCAACGACTGGCGGACGTTCCGGGTGGACCGGATGACGCCGCGGACGCCGACCGGCCCGCGGTTCACGCCGCGGGAACTGCCGGCGCCGGATGTGGCGACGTACATCTCGGCCAAGTTCCACGGGCAGGACCAGAACCCGTGCCGCGGCGAGGCGATCCTGCAGGCGCCCGCGTCGCTGATCGCGCAGTACGCCGGGCGCGGGTCGATCGTCGAGGAGATCACCCCGACGAGTTGCCGGCTCGTCCTGACCGCCTGGTCGTGGACCGGGCTGGCCGCGACGTTCGGGATGTTCGAGTGCGATCTGGAGTTCGTCGGACCGCAAGAGTTGAAGGACGCGGCGACGCAGTTGGCCGCGCGCTACCAGGAGGCTGCCTCATGACCCCGGAACTGATCGTCGCGGATGCCACCGCCTGGCTGAACTGGCTTCGTGAACATCACGAAGCGTCGGACGGGATCTGGCTGGTGCTCGCGAAGAAGAACGTCACGACGCCGACGAGCCTCAGCTACGACGAGGCGCTCGAGGAAGCCTTGTGCCACGGGTGGATCGACGGGCAGCGCCGCGGTCGCGACGAGCACACGTTCATCCAGCGGTACACGCCGCGGCGCCCGCGGAGCCTGTGGTCGAAGCGGAACGTCGACCTGGTCGCGCGGATGGAGACCGAGGGCCGGATGCGCCCGGCCGGCCGCGCCCAGGTCGAGCTCGCGAAGGCCGACGGCCGCTGGGACAAGGCGTACGACGGGTCGCGGGCCCAGGAGGTGCCGCCCGACCTCGCGGCGGCGCTGGCCGCGGAGCCGAAGGCGCAGGCGATGTTCGAGATCCTGACCAGCGCGAACCGGTTCGCCGTCGTGTTCCGGGTGAACGACGCGAAACGCCCCGAAACCCGGGCGAAGCGCATCGCGCTGTACGTCGAGCAGTTGTCCCGCGGCGAGACGATCTACCCCCAGAAGCGAAGGCTGTGAGCAAGCTCGACAGGACGTGTCCGTGGACTCGCCGCCGTTGCAGGCGGCGAACAGCCGTCGGCCGATCGGTAGTGGGGCAGACGTCCTGTCGAGCGTGCACGTCCGCTACTGCTCGATCAGGTCCAGCGTCGCGTCCTGGCCGGCCGTGAGCGGGAAGTAGGCGAGGAACGTGACGCCTTCGTCCTCGGTGTCGAAGCGGGCGATGGTCTCGACGGCCGGCTCGTAGAACACGTCGCCGGGGCCGAGGACCTGCGGCTCGCTGTCCGCGGCCTGCTGGTAGACGGCCGAACCAGACACGATGTTGCCGAACACGGGGCCGTTGTGGACGTGCGCGCCGAGGGCGGTGTGCGGGTCGATGGTGATCCGGCGGACCTCGACGCGCTGCACCGGGAGCTCCTCGGGCAGGTGCTGGTCGAGCACGACGACACGGCTGATCGATGAGTTCATGGCAGCATCGTACATACCAATAGGTACAGCCAGTGCGTGAGTTTCGCGCAGCGCCGGCTCGCGGCCGGTCAGTAGAGGATCGGGTTGAGCGGGGAGGTGACGGGATCGCCGGGCTGCGCGCCGGGCATCCAGTGCGCGAGATCGATCTCCTGGTTCTTGTTCGCCGGTGCGGCGATCCGCATGTCGGCGTCCATGTAGATGATCGTCATCACCCGGCGCGGGACGTCGGTGGTGTTCGGCGGCGCGTGGTGGAAGGTCCAGCCGAGGTGGTAGCTGACCTCGCCGAGATCGTACGGCTCGGACACCTCGGGGAAGTGCTGCTCGGCCAGTGCCTCCTGCAGCACCCGCTCGGACTCGTCGCTGATCGGCAGGTCCCGGCCGTGCTCGAACGTGTGACTGCCGGCCGCGAACGACAGCGGCCCCATCTCCATCGGCGTTTCCTGCAACGGGATCCAGATCGTCACGCACCGATCGGACGCGAACGGCCAGTAGTACTGGTCCGCGTGCCACGGGGTGACGCCGCCGCCGGACTCCTTGTACAGCGCCTGGTCGTGGTACAGCCGGACCGACTGCACGCCGAGCAGTTGCGCCGCGATCCGTGCCAGCCGCGGCGAGGACACGAACTCCAGCACCCGCTCGCTGTCCTGCCATAGGTTCGTCACCTGCAGGAACGCCTTGCCGTAGGTGTCGCGCTCCTCCAGCGGTACGTCCTGGGTGTTCAGCTCGATCACCTTGCCGGTGATCTCCGGCTCGTACTCCGCGATCGTGTCGGCGCTCAGCACGTTCTTCAGCTTCACGAAGCCGTACTCGCGGAAGTGCGCGATGTCGGACCGGCCGAGGGTGTAGTCGGTCTCGAGCTCCGGGCGGGTCAGAGTCATGCGACCTAAGGGTTCCCGGACGCTCCATCGCTGTAAAGATCAGTGATCAAATCTTTGCCCTGCGTGCACGTGCACGTGCACGCAGCGCTTCGGAGGAAGCGGTCAGGGCCGTAAACCGAAGCGGTCCAGCGCCCTCCAGGATCAGATCCTGGGTCCGCGAACCTCCGGCGCCGTGGCCTTCCTGCTCGACCAGGTGCAGCTCCGCGCAGGCCAGGCCTGCGCCATCTGCCAGGCGGCGCGCCCACTCCGCCGGGAAGATCCGGCCCACGTCCCGGGTGATCCACTCGACCTCGCGCCGCGAGGTGTTGGTGACGTCGAGCAGGCCGTGGTCGTAGGGCTCGATCTCCGGATATGTCTAGAGGACTCCGGTGTAGGTGAGGGCGAACGTTCCGCAGGGGAAGAGGAACAGCGAGGCGAGGACGATGATGCCCTTGAAGGACTGGCGCGGGCCAATGAGTTTGCCGTACGCCGCGACCAGCACCGGGACCATCACCACCTCGAGCAGCAGCATGCTGCGCGGGATGATCGTGCCGGTCGCGGCGAGGATGACGGACAGCGCGGCCGCGGCGATCCAGGCGCCGTACCCGAGCAGGTACGTCGTGCGCGCGCCGAAGCGGACCGCGATGGTCTGGTACCCGGCGGCGCGGTCCGCGTCGAGGTCGGCGAGCGTCGTCGGCAGGTACAGGCCGATCGCGGCGAGCGTTCCCTGGAGACCCATCAGCCAAGGGAAGTCGCTCAGATCCGGGTTGATCGCGGCCCAACCGGCCAACGGCCCGAAGGCGCCCAGCGCCAGAGCGTTCACGGCGACGTCGAAGCCGGCACGGGTCTTGAGGCGGACCGGCGGGACGGAGTACGCGTAGCCGAGGAGGAC